>Ga0070659_100001345_pt1 | contig 17704 bp, 14 predicted proteins | sample KBSC23metaG_FD_64666 | JGI IMG/M metagenome (GOLD analysis project Ga0070659, IMG submission 64666) | Corn rhizosphere microbial communities from Kellogg Biological Station, Michigan, USA - KBS C2-3 metaG | ecosystem: Host-associated > Plants > Roots > Rhizosphere > Soil ... | reverse complement strand
CGTCCACATCAACGTCCAGCCGGCGTCGGCGGGGTAGTAGTTCATCAACCGCAGCTGGTTCACGGGGACGCGGACATAGGGGCGGCGGTGCACCGTCAGCAACGGTCCGGGTACGACGTACGACCGCTGGGTCGTCTGCACGCGTTGCGGGGTGGAGCCGAGCGCCTGCGTCGTCGTGACGACGCCGACGGTCGCGACGGCAGCAGCGAGCACGGCGCGCAGCAGTCGTCGCCGTGGCACCGCCGTGAAGCCCACGGTCGAAGCTTCGGCGCGACAACGTCCGGAATCACCCCAATCTGACCAAAATGGCCAAATGACCACTCGTTCGAACTAACGCCGCGTAGTCACCGATAGCCTCGGCCCGGTGATCGGGCTCGTCCTCGCCGCGGGTGCGGGTCGCCGGCTCGCGCCGCTGACCGACGACCTGCCGAAGGCGCTCGTCCCGGTCCGCGACGGCGCGGTCGGGATCCTCGACGTCACCGTCGCGCACTTCGCCTCGGTCGGGCTGACGCGGATCGCGATCGTCACCGGGCACGCCGCGCATCGAGTCGCGGCGCGGGTCGACGGCTGGGAGCGCGAGCACGGCGTGACGATCGAGCTGGTGCACAACGACCACGCGCTGGACTGGAACAACGCGTATTCGTTGTGGTGCGGGCGCGAGTACTTCGCCGGTGGCGCGTTGTTGTGCAACGGGGACACGTTGCATCCGGTCGCGGTGCAGCGCCAACTGCTCGACGTGCGCGGTGACACGGTGTGCCTAGCGCTCGACCGGCACAAGACGCTCGGCGAGGAGGAGATGAAGGTCAATCTCGACGCCGACGGCCGGTTGGTGCGGATCAACAAGGGTCTCGACCCGGCGACGGCGGATGGCGAGTACATCGGCGTGACGTTGATCCCGCGCGAAGCGGCATTCGCGTTGACCGCGGCGCTCGAGACGACGTGGCGGCGCGACCCGCAGCTCTACTACGAAGACGCGTATCAGGAGCTGGTCGACACCGGCGTCGACGTCACGTCGGTCGACATCGGCGTCATCGAGTGGACCGAGGTCGACGACCACGCCGACTTGGCGCGGGCGCGGGAGATCGCATGCCGCTACTGACCCGCATGGTCGGCGTGCCGCTCCTCGTCGACATCCGCGCCGGCGCGGTCAGTGCGCTCGCGCCGTTGCTCGCCGACCACCGGATCTCCTCCGGCGGCCGGGTCGCGGTCGTCGTCGGTCCGGGACAAGGCGAGGCGATCGCGGCGTCGCTCGACGCGGCCCTTCCATCCGCGTCGGTGCTGCACGTCGAAGGCGGCACGGTCGACGCCGCGCAGTCACTTGCCGCGCGGCTGCGCGCCGACTTCTACGACGCGGTCGTCGGCATCGGCGGTGGCCGGCTGCTCGACACGGTGAAGTGGTCGGCGACGCTCACCGGCCTGCCGATGGTCGCGGTCGCGACGAACCTCGCCCACGACGGCATCGCATCTCCGGTGGCGTCGCTCGCGCACGAGGGGCGCAAGGGTTCCTACGGCGTGCAGATGCCGGTCGCGGTGGTCGTCGACCTGGACTACGTCCGGCAGTCGCCGGTGCGGATGCGTCGTAGCGGCATCGGCGATGCGGTCAGCAACTTGTCCGCGATCGCCGACTGGGAGTTGGCGAGTCGCGAGCGCGGCGAGAGCATCGACGGGATCGCGGTGACGCTCGCGCGCACCGCCGCGCTTGCCGTGCTCACCCATCCAGGCACGGTCGACGACGACGAGTTCCTCGTGACGCTGGCCGAGGGCTTGGTCCTGTCCGGCCTCGCGATGGCGGTTGCCGGCAGCAGCCGCCCGTGCAGCGGCGGCGACCACGAGATCCTGCACGCGGTCGACCACCTCTATCCCGGTACGGCGAACCACGGCGAGCTGGCGGGGGTAGGCGCGCTCTACTGCACTTGGCTGCGGGGCACCGACGCCGTGGGTTTGCGTGACTGCCTGGCCCGGCACGGGTTGCCGCGCACGCCCGAGGATCTCGGGCTGTCGGTCGAGCAGTTCGCGGCGGCGGTGTCGCATGCGCCGGCGACCCGGCCGGATCGCTACACCGTGCTCGAGCATCTCGAGCTCGACGAGCTGCAGACGCTCGAACGCGTCACCGAGTTCGCCGGGTGGGCAAGCGCCTAGTCCGGTTGCCACGGCTGAGCCTGTGCGTACTGCTCTATATATGGGCGCGAGCAGCGGGAGACGTCGTGATCAGCAGTGCCGGCGCCGTGCGCGCATACCGGGCGGTGGTGGCGAGCGCGCTGGTCGGTGCCGTGGTCGTCGCGCCGGCGGGCCTCGCGGCGTCCCATCGCCCCGGACTGACCGAGCTGATCTCGACGGTCGACGCCGGAGTCTCGAAGAGCCAGGCGTCGGTCGCGCTCACGGGATTCGAGGACACGACCTCGATCAGCGCGGACGGGCGCTTCGTCGCGTTCAGCAGTGCCGCGTCGACGCTGGTCGCCGGTGACCACAACGGCACCACCGACGTCTTCGTTCGAGACCGGCTTCGCGGTACGACGGAGCTGATCTCTCGTGCGGCGCGGGGTGGGTCGGGCACCGGCGGCTGCGTCGACGCGCAGTCCAAGACGGTTCTCCGGACCGGCAGCGGCCGCCCGTACATCACGCCGTCGGGCCGGTTCGTCGCGTTCCTCAGCTGCGCTGCTGACCTCGTCTCCGGTGACGACAATGCCGCGGCAGATGTCTACGTCTTCGATCGGCAACGGCGCACGATGACCCTCGCGTCGGTCTCCTCCGGCGGCGCGCGGGGGGACCGAGGCGTGGACCTCGAGCCGCCGTCGCTGAGCGACGACGGCACGATCGTCGCGTGGAGCAGCCCGGCGACGAACCTCGTCGCCGGCGACACCAACGGATCCAGTGACGCCTTCGTCCGCGACCTGCGGACCCGTCGAACCTCGCGAGTGTCGACCGACGCCCAAGGCGCGCAGCAAGCGGCGAACTCCATGTGTCCCAAGCTCAGCCCCGACGGTCGCCGAGTCTTGTTCAGCTCGTGGTCGTCGACCCTCGTCGACGGCGACACGAATGGCATCTCGGACGTGTTTGTGGTGACCCGCGCCGACGGCAAAGTCCTGCGCGTGAGCACGAACTCCCAGGGCCAGCAGGCGCAAGGGCTCGCGACCGGGTCGGACACGTGCGACGTACAGCAGCGATCGTGGGACGCGGCTGGTCGCGAGGTGTTGTTCCGGAGTGCCGCCGTCAATCTCGCTCCGGCTTGGAAGTCCGACTTCCTGACCCAGAACTCCTGCTACGTGCACGACCTCGTCGACGGCCGAACTCAACGCGTCAACGTCACCAGCAGCGGCGACATCCTGCCCGGCAACTGCACGCATGCGTCGCTGTCGCGCAACGGACGTTTCGTTGCCTTCATGTCGTTCACGCCCGCCTCGTCTGACGACGACGCCGACGCCGACGGCTTCAGCTATGACCGGAGCACCGGCACGCTGGACTGGCTCACTACCGGTGCGACCGGCGGCAAGAGCCACGGCACCGGCGCGAACGGCGACAAGAACGTCACCGGACTCGACATCTCGGCCGTCGGTCGGTACGTCAGCTTCGCGAGCGACGCGGACGACCTGACGTCCAGCAAGGCCGGGATGCCGGCGAGGAGCGACGACACCGCGAACACGTTCGTGCGCGACCGCGGCCCGACCGTTGGCGTGGCAGGTCTCGCCGCGAGCGGCCGGCTGACGGTTGCGCAGGCGCCGGCGTTCCGGACGTCGGGTCTCGCCGGCGGCGCCGACCGCGCGGACGACGTCGACGTCCTGGGCGCCGGCATCGGCGGGAACCTCGTCGGCGTATCGCTTGCGTATCGCGCCGCACTCGGCGACGTCTTCGTGCGGGTCGAACTTTCGCAGTTGCGCGACCTGAAGGCAGGTCTCGCCTGACCGTTGTTCATCGGCGCCCGGTTCTCGGTCGCCGGTACGGCGTACGAGGCGAGAGCCTGCTCGGCAACGGCCGATGCGCAGTGGACGCTCCGGGCTCGGACGCGCGGAATTTGGACGCGGGCCCTGATGCTCGCCGGCAACGTCGGCACGACCGGAGACGAAGCGGTCGTCGCGGTTCCGCTGGCGGCGATCGGCGCGGCGAACGGCGGCCGCATCGTCGGTTTCCAAGCCTTCACCGAACTCGGATCAGGACACGCCGTCATCGACACAGCCGGCCTGACCGGATGAGCCGCCCTTACTCCACGCCGAGGACCAACTGGCTCGGGTACTTCGCCGACGAGTAAACGGTAAGCACACTGCCCGCGGAGTTCGCGGCCTGCGGCGCCGGCGCCGTCGCGTGCGGTGCGTCGGCGGCCTGCAGCGCCAACCGGAGCGTGTGACCGGAAGCAAGCTGCGCCGCCGTCGGGAAGATCTCGACGTCGAGCTCGTAGACCGAACCCGCCGTCACCGGAAGCACCGACTCGCGGGTGTCCGGGTGCCACGGCTGGATCATCAGACCGTCGCGGAACACCGACTTGCGCGTGTCGACCTTGCGCAGCGACAGCACCTGCCAGCCACTGGTCAGTGGTGTCGACGTCCCGTCCGCCGCGACGTCTTCGAGCCGCGCGGTCACGAACGCATCCGCAGCGGTCGTCGACACGAACAGCTTCGCCATCGACGTACCCGCGAACCGCATCGCCTTCGTCACCGGCAGGTCATAAGTGACGCCGGCCAGGTCGTTGACGCGGTGGTCACCGGTGCAGAGCTTCTCGTTGTTCGGCACCACGCCCGCGGTCCACTGCGCGGTCGACTCCGAGCAGACACCCGCAACCGGAACGAACGGAACCGTGCCACTGCCGTCGGCCGGACGTGAGCCACCGAGAGTGCCCGGCGTACCAGGCGTAGCCGTCCCGCCCAGACGCAACGTCGTGTACGTCGTGTCCGCCGGCGGGTACGACGTCGCCCGCTCGTAGTGGCCGGCACCGATCCGCCAGAACGTCACCGGTGCGATGTCGGTGTTCATCGACGGATCCGAAACGCGGCGCAGGTAGTGGTCGAACCAACGCAGCTCGAGGTCGTTGAGCGAAGGAACGCCGTCGGCGGGGAGCCCAGCGCCGCTCGACGCGTCGAGGTGCGTCCACGGGCCGATGAGCAGCTTGGTCGGGACACCGCGGGCGCGCAACGCGTTGTAGAGCATCGGTTCGCCGCGCTGGAACAGGTCGTACTCGCCGCCGACGACGAACGTGGGCACGTCGATCCGGTCGACGATGTTGAGCGGCGTGCGCACTTGGTAGAAGTCGCCGTCGAACGCGCCGTCGTACTCGCCCATCTTCTGGCCGGTCGCGGCCGACGCGACCGCTTGGGTCTGGAAGTTCGCGAAACCCTGCGCGTGGTCGGCGAGCGCGTGGCCGGCCTCGGCCGGGTCGCTCTGGCCGGACGCGGGGAGCAGGCCGGCGCCGGTGACGAGCCCGAGCCAGAACGGGATGAAGCCGGTGTCGGTCTGGCCGCCGGAGACGGTCACGTCGCGGTAGGCGTCACCCATGGGCACGATCGGGAACATCGCCTTGAGCCCCTTGGGGTGGCACGCCGCGGTGTAGAGCTGGTCGATCGCGCCGTAGGAGATGCCGTAGAGACCGAGGACGCCGTTGCTGCCGGCGACCTTGCCCGCCCACGATGCGGTCTCGCAGTAGTCCTTCTGCTCGCGCTGGCCGAAGCTGGTCCACTGGCCTTCGCTGGAGCCGGTGCCGCGGACGTCGACGATGACCTGGATGTAGCCGCGCTGGATCAGGTAGTCGTTCTCGAAGTTGAGGCTGGTCGCTTCCTTGTTGTACGGCGTCTGCGTGAGCAGGACCGGGAAGGTGCCCGGGGCGGGCTTGCCGCTCGCGTCGGCCGGCCGCAGGATGTTCGCTTCGAGGACGGTGCCGTCGTCCATCGTGATCGGGACGTTGGCCTCCTTGGCGACGCCGTACGTCGCGGCGCGCGGAGCCCACGCTCTTGCCTTCGCCGACTTCGCGGCGCCGTGGCCGCCAGTGGCAGCGAGGACAGGGGTCGCCGCGGTGGCGGCGGCAAGGGCAACGGCGAGGGCGACACGAGCGCGCACGAGTAGAGCCTCCGAAGACGGCGAGTCCGACACGGGTCCAACGACGAGCTGTTACCCGCAGTTACGCCCTCCCGCGCTCGAATCCTGCGCCGGTGCCACACACGAGAGAGGGGCGCACCGGCCGAAGCCGGGCGCCCCTCACGTCGTACTGGATGCCGGTCAGCTGCTCGGCGGCGCCGGAGCGGTCGAGCCGTAGGACACGTTGAAGCCATCAGTGTCCGCGTCCGGGACGGACGGGATCGACACGATGCGCTGCTTCTGCACCATGTAACCGCCGTCGTTGGCGGTCAGGCCGGGGTTCACGCCGTTCGCAGTACCCGGGTCGAACAGATCCGGGCTGCTGTAGTGCGCGAGCGTCGCGACGCGGCCGCCGATCGACGGTGCTTCCTCGATCCACTCGACCGACGTGCCGGGGCCGGTGTAGTTCTGCGTCGTGCTGAACGACTGACCGTTCGACGAGTCGGTGATCGTGATCGACCAACTGGTACCGCTGCCCTTGGTGATCGACGCCGTCATGACGTCGCCGGGGTGAACGGTGATCGAGTTGATCCGCGTCTCCGCCGCCGGCAGGATCTCCCACCAGGCGTTGTAGTGCGCGGCCCCGTTGTAGTAGTCGGACTCTGTGCCGGTCTGGATCAGGCTCGAGTTGTTGAACCCGTCGATCCCGACCCACGCCGAGGAGTACGACGCCTGCGTCGTTGCGCTGACGCTCGGCACGACCCACTGCGCGGTGGCGCGGGTGTAGCTGCCGGCCTTTGCATAACCCGACCAGTTGCCGGACGCCCAACCGGTGTTACGGATGGCGTGACCAGGGATGTTCGGGTGGTGGAACACTGCGGGCGCGGCCGCCGCGGACATCGGCGCAGCCGTGAGCAGGGCGCTCGACGACGCTGCCGCGAGCAGGAGAAAGCGCTTCATTGAGCCTCCGTGAGACGACGATTTGTACCAGAACGTCGGGCACTCTGCCGAAACTTTCGGATTGCGTCCATTACCAAACCGACTCGAACGTCTCACCAAAATCGGACATGCAACACCCATTGCTGGCTCCGCCGTCGCCCACCCCCTCTGACCACGCGTTGAGCGGCCGGACAATATGGGCACGTGCCTCACATGACGTCGCGCCGACTGCCCGCACTGCTGCTCACAACTGGAGCGCTGGTCCTGCTCGCCGGTACGGCGACTGCCGTCGTACCGGCCGCCGCCGGAAGCGGGGGAGCGGGCGGCCAAGCCGACGACCAGCGGCAGATCGACAGGGTGTTCCACCGCGAGGCCGCCCCGGCCCTCGGCGCGAAGGATGCGGTCGCGCTCGCGGCTGCCCCGCCGGACGCCGACCCGGTGGGCTACGACCGGGACGCGCTCGCGAAGGCAGCCGCGGCCGCGTTGGCGCCCGGTGCACACGCCTGGCGGCAGGTCGGGCCGACCGGCCAGCTGCTCAACGACCCGAACTACGCAACCGACGAGGGCCGCGTCCCGACCACCGGCATCGTGCTCGCGATCGCGACCGACCCGACCCGCGCAGCCGGTGACATCGCGTACGTCGGCACCGGCGGCGGCGTCTTCAAGACGACCAACGGGGGAGGCACGTGGACCGCGGCGGCGGGCATCCCCGCGATGCCGGTTGCCGCGATCGCGGTCGACCCGACGAACCACCTCGACGTCTACGCCGTCACCGGCCAGGGCTTCCAGGGCGGCGGCGAGTACGGCGGCCTCGGTGCCTACTACTCCCACGACGGCGGCACCACGTGGCACGCCTCCGCGACATCGGTGCGCGGCGCCGGGCAACAGGTCGCGGTCGGCCCGGACGGCGTGGTCTTCGCCGCGACCACCGGCGGCTTGTTCCGCTCCACCGACCACGGCGTGACGTGGTCCGACGTACGGCTGCCGACGAACGCGGCCGGCACGGCGCCCGCGACGGACACGCCGGTCGGCTCGTGGACGTCGGACGTCGTCATCAAGCCGGGATCCAGCGGCGCCTACACGGTCTTCGCCGCCGTCGGTTACGTCGCGGGCAACGTGACGATCACGCATTCGGACGGTACGACGTCACAAGCCGCGCCGGGCAACGGGCTCTATTCGTCGACGACGAGCGGCGCGGTCGGGTCGTTCCATCGCATCGACGTCTCCAGCACCACGTCCGGCTGGAAGCAGCCGTACGGTCACATCTCGAGCGACCCGATCGGCCGGACCCGGCTCGCCTTCACCCCGGACGGCAGCTACCTGTTCGCGCTCGTCGCCGACGCCGGTCACCGGTCCACCGGTGTCGCCGCGCCGTACGACCCGGTAGACCCGCTCGGCATCCCGCACCCGACCAGCCTCAACGGCGTCTACCGCTCGTCCGACGACGGCGCGACCTGGGACGAGATCGCCACGTCCGAGTCGCTGACCCCGTCGCCGGGCAGCACCCAAGCGGTCCTGTCGGCGGCCAGCCTGCTCGGTTACGACACCGGCATCCAGGCTTGGTACAACGGCTGGATCTCCTTTGATCCCAACGGAAATCGACTGCTGATCGGCGAAGAGGAGGTCTATCAGAGCCTCGCCGACGCGACGCTCTCCGCGCCGGTGTCCGGCGTGCTGCTGAAGCCACTCCCGTTCGAGTCGATCGACGCGTACGTCTCGGCGTGCGGCATCGTGACGATCGGCGTCACCCCGCCGGGAAGCTGCCCGGGGGGCGTGCCGGCGTACGGCGGCCAGGTCACTCACCCCGACCAGCACGGCGTCGCGGTGGTCCCGACCGGCAGTGGCGCGACCCGGCTCTGGATCGGCAACGACGGCGGCGTGTTCCGGCAGGACCACGCGTCCGGGTCGTCGTTCGTCAACGGCGCATGGACCTCGGCGGCGCACTTCAACGAGCTGCTCCCGTACCGCGCCGTCGAGGGCAGCAACGGCGAGATCATCGCCGGGCTGCAGGACAACGGCACGAACCTCTACCCGCCGGGCAGCAACAACTCCTACGAGATCTGCGGCGGCGACGGAACGTGGGTCGGCGTCGACAAGGACAACCCGAAGGTGTTCTTCTGCAACGCGAACGGTGCGACGTACGCGACCACCGACGGCGGCAAGACGACGACCGAGATCGACCCGTGCCCGGCGAACGGCGCATGCGGCGAGCCGGTCTTCGAGCCGGGCGCGTCGGCGATGGACCCGTTCGACAGCAAGCACCTGGTGCTCGCGTCGTCCGTCGTCTACGAGTCGACCAAGGGCGCCGCGTCGAGCGGCGGCGACGGTGCCACCGACACCGGCGACTGGACGCAGGTCTTCGATCTCGGTACGGCGCCGGGTGGCGTCGGCCGGCTGGCCGAAGCGAGCGATGTCAACGGCGCGTACATGTACATCGGCGCGTGCGGTGTCTGCCAGTCGTCGGTGAAAGCACCGATCGGCTCCATCGACCGCGCGCTCGCGACGAACGTCAAGCAAGGGTGTGCCGCGGCGATCGGCAGTTCCAGTTGCTGGCACTTCGCCCAGCTGATCGGCATGCCGCACCGGGAGATCTACGGCGTCGCCGCCGACCCATCCGACGTCAAGCGGGTGTACATCGCGACCATCACGCCGAGCGTCATCCGGGTCGACTTCGGCGGGGCCGCCGCGGCGCGGGTGCTGATGAGCACCGACGCCGGCGACCACGTGGTCGACGTGTCCGGCAACCTGCCGCGCGGCAACGTCTGGGACATCAAGGTGGCGGCCGGGCGCGTCTATGCCGCGACCGACTACGGCGTCTTCACCGCGAAGGTCGGCAGCACCGTGTGGCAACGGCTCGGCACCGGCCTACCGACGACCCGGGTGTTCGGGATCAACTTCTCCGCCGACCGCAAGGACCTCGTCGCGGCGACGTACGGCCGTGGCGTGTGGCTCTATCCGCTCGCCGCGAGCGGGATCTCGGCGACGCTTCCGGACAAGCCCGGCGGCGTCTCCGCGGGTGGCGGATCGCTGGCGGCATCGGGTGGTTCGATCGCCCTGTCGCTCGCGGGTCTCGTGCTGATCGGCGCCGGTCTGCTCAACCGCCGCTGGAGTCTCGCAATGGACCGCTGAACGGCGCGTCGGGCAGCACGCCGCCTCGTGGTGTACGCCGCCGTGCTCGCGATCCCGCTCTTCGGTTGCCCGGAGCGCTCGGATGTCGTCGTCGCGGCGTGGTGGAGCGCGGCCGAACGCGAGCGCCGCTTGTAGACTGAGCGCCTGGGGAGGTGCCCGCCTTCTGTTTCTGGGCGCCATCCGCAGCGACCATCGTGGTCGTGTCCGACTCGGTCCCGGGCGCCTGAACCGAGGATCGCCCCGGACGAGTTCGGCTTCGCACCCGGCTCTGGCCGGGGGTGGACGTCGCGGCTGTCGCGCGTCGGCGCGGTACCGATCACGAGGGCCGTTCCGTGCGCCCGCTGGACCGACGAGGAGAGCGATTGCCCGCCCGTGCCCGCCGCCGTACCCGCGGTGGCGTTCCGGTGCCGCCGCGGCAGGACGAGAACGCGCCGGCCCCAAGGGTTCGCGCCCGACCGGAGCGATCCCAATCGGAGCGGCCCCAACCGGAGCGGCGCCAAACAGAGCGGCAGGGCGCCGAGCCACGCCGCGCGGCGGCACAGCCTCCACGGCGTAGCTCGCCACAACCGCGGCAGGATCAAGGACCGCTCGCGGTCCTCGCGATGTCGGCGGCCGCTCTCCAGCGCAGTCGGGTGACCCCCACGATGCGGGAGAAGTTTCAGGCTGTCGCCCTGCTGCTGCGCGAGCAGCGCGCCGAGGTGACGACCGCCGCGATGAGCCCCAACCAGCGCACGTTGCAGCAGAAACGGATCGAGGGGGTCGCCGCGAACCTGGCCCGCATCGCCGCCCGCGACACGTCGCTGTTCGAGTTGCTGGCCGACGGCGCGCCGCTGCTGCCGGGCACCGCCGCGGCGTTGCGTGAGCTCCGGCGCAAGGCTGGTCTCGCCGTCGAGCCCGAGGCGGAGGCGCCACCACCTTCGGCCGACGCCCCGCCGGCCGCGGAGCAGCGCCAGGTCCTGCCGCGGTCGGCGATCTCTCGCGCTCTGGCCAACCCGTTCCTGGCCCCGGATTACTCCGCGGCGGCGCCCGCGCGGCCGCGGCCCCGGCTGCTCGCCGACTGGGAGCTGATCGGCCCGCTGCTGCGCGCATTCGAGCAGACCACTGCCGACGCGCGATCCTGCATGACGCTGCCCCCGCCGAGCCACGCCCACATCTCGGCCGGACTCGACTTGATGGCGCACCAGGCGCAGGTCGTGGCCAAGGCCAAGGATGGTCACCGCACGTTCCTGCTCGCCGACGAGCCGGGTCTGGGCAAGACCGCCGAGGCGCTGCTCGCGGCCCAGGCCGCCGATGCCTATCCGTTGCTTGTCGTCGTACCGAACGTCGTCAAGACCAGCTGGGCCCGCGAGGCCGCGATGTGGACCCCGAGGCACACCGCCACGGTCGTCCACGGCGACGGCGAGACGGTCGACGCCTTCTGCGACATCGTCGTCGTCAACTACGACATCCTCGACCGGCACGTCGGCTGGCTCGGCAGCTTCGGGTTCCGCGGGATGATCATCGACGAGGCGCACTTCATCAAGAACAAGTCGTCGCAGCGCTCGAAGAACGTGCTCGCGCTGTCACGAAAGATCCGCCAGCGCACGAACCGCCCGTTGCTGATGGCGCTCACCGGTACGCCGTTGATCAACGACATCGAGGACTTCCTTGCCATCTGGGAATTCCTCGGCTGGATCGACGGCGCCGAAGTCGGCCTGGATCTGCTGCACGCGCTCGAAGCCAACGCGATGACGCCGATCGATCCCGGCTTCTACCCCGCCGCGCGACAGACCGTGGTCGAGATGGGAATCGTGCGCCGGCGCAAGGTCGACGTCGCAAAGGACATCCCGGCACGGCGCATCGCTGACGTCCCGGTCGAGCTGGAAGGCACCGCGGGTGCGTCGGTGCGCGCGGCCGAGCGGAAGCTCGCGCAACGACTCGTGAAGCGTTACCGGAGTGCGATCGCCGCCCGCAAAGACGCGGTCGAGACCGTCGGGATCGACGAGTCGGTCGTGCGTCAGGTCTGTGCGCGAGAGCTGCGCGAGTCCTCCGAGGACGGCGACGGAGAGAACGTCTTCTCGATGATGCGGCGCATCGGCCAGGCAAAGGCCGAGCTCGCCGCCGACTACACGGCACAGCTGTCCCGCAGCGCCGGCAAGGTCGTGTTCTTCGCCAAGCACATCGATGTGATGGATGCGGCCGAGCGGCTGTTCACCAAGCGGGGCATCGGTCATACGTCGATCCGCGGCGACCAGACGACGCGGGTACGGCAGGCGAATATCGACTCGTTCGTCGACGACGAGGACGTGCAGGTCATCGTCTGTTCGCTCACTGCCGCCGGTGTCGGCATCAACCTCCAGGTTTCGTCCAACGTCGTTCTCGCCGAGCTGTCGTGGACCGCCGCCGAGCAGACGCAGGCGATCGACCGGGTCCACCGGATCGGTCAGGACCAGCCAGTGACCGCGTGGCGGGTGATCGCTACGCAGACCATCGATGCGCGCATCGCCGAGCTCATCAGCACCAAGGAGAATCTTGCCGCCCGCGCGCTCGACGGGTCCGATGTCGAGGCCGCGGCCTCCGACCTACAGCTCGAGACGCTGGTCAGCCTGCTGACCGACGCGCTGAACGCCGACTGAAGGTCCTGCCGGTCAGGGCGAAGGTGGTACGGCGGCCGCTAGTGCGTCGGCGGCGGAGTCCCGGGCATCGCGCGCGGCATCGTCGGCTCGGACGGAGGCAGCGGCATTGTCGACGGCGTTGCCGTGCAGATTGAACAACCGCCGGAACACGTGCACCCCCACGGTGAGTGGGGTTCGGGCAGCGGTCATCTCAGCTCAATCCGTTGAAGGCGATCGGTGCCGAGAGCCGGACGAGTGTGGTCTCGCCGCACGTCGCACAGTCCGCCGATCTCGTGGCGTAGGGGTCGTCGTGCAGGACGAAGTCGCCGAGCGGGATTCGACCGCCACAGTGACCGCATCCCAGGTCGGCACCTGCGTCCGTTCCGGCCCGTACGTGTGGCGGAGCCGCCGACTCGGCCGCGGCCGTTGCCAACCGGGCTGCGTCCCTTCGTGCCGCGTAGAGCGCTTCGTCGGCGCGGCGTACCAAGCCGTCGGCGGTCTCTCCGGGTTGTAGCGCTGCAACACCGCTGCTGAACGACGCGCCTGAGTGCGCTGCGGTGAGCAGGTCACGGGCCCGGTCGACGCCACGGGCGACCGCATCGGCATCACCCGCGGGCAGGACGCAGACGAACTCGTCGCCGCCGTAACGGATGACGCGGTCGTAGCTGCGCAGCGACCCGGACAGGGCCTTCACGACCGCGACCAACAATGCGTCGCCGGCGGCGTGACCCAGCGTGTCGTTGGTCGACTTGAGCCCGTCGACGTCGACGAAAGCGACCGCCAGACTTGTGCCGGTGCGTTGGGCACGCTGCACCTCGTCGGCGAGGTATTCCTTGCCGGCCCGTCTCGTCAGCGCGCCGGTCAGCTCGTCTCGGTAAGCGCTGGCCAGTAGTTGCGCCGCTCGGCGTCTCCATGCCGCCGGCGACGTCAGATCCGCCTGAGTGGAGGTGCGACGCGCACCGCGCCCGTTCACCGCTTCCGGCGGGGTCATTCCGCTGGCCGGTCGACGGCCGCGGAAACCGCACCCCGCGCCCATCGGCGCCATGTCGTGGTTGCCACCGTCACCCGTCGGGCGCAGCTCGGGCAGGTAGTGACCATCAGCCGGTTGGCAGCCGACCACGAAGTGAAGTCCGCGGTGTCAATGGGCGCGCCGCAGTAGACGCACGGAACACGCCCTTGGTCGAGCGAGTCGCTGCTCAGTGCTACGGGTCCGGTCACGGCGGCGCCTTGTCCTCGTGGAGCAACAGCGACGAGGGCGGCACGGTCCAGACGGACCCCAGCGCTAGATGTCTGATTGTGACACGACTCGGCCAACATGACGACACGTCTTAGGCGTACCCGGTCAGTGCACGGTCCGCCGGGTGCTTCCGTGGCTCAGGCGGGTTCGATGCTCAGCTCGCCTCGAACGACTGCCATCGCCACGTCGGTGAGCTTCATGTTGTTGTTGCGGGCGTGCCGGCGTAGTGCACCGAAGGCTTGCCCCATGTCCACGCCGAGCCGCTCGGCCAGGACGCCCTTCGCCTGCTCGATCGTCACCCTGCTGTTCAACGCCTGCTGGAGCTGCTCGGCCAGCAGCGCACCGCGGTGCATCGCGCGCTGCTGGAGGATTCCGATGGTCGCGACGTCGGCGAACGCCTGGCCGATCCGCTGATCGACAGACGGAATCTCCTGCGGCTGGGTGTAGAAGAGGTTCAGCCCGCCGACCACCTCGGATCGCAGTCGCAGCGGGAGCGCAACGACCGAGCGGAAGCCCGCCTCCGCGGCCGCCTGGGCGAACATCGGCCAGCGGTGTGTTTCCGCCATCAAGTCGCCGCAGGACACGGCGGCGGCGGCCGCGACGCAGTCCAGGCACGGGCCCTGGTTGGTCTGCAGCTGGAAGACCTCGAGCAGGCGTGACTCCTCGCTCGACGAGGCCACCACGGTCAGCCCTCCCCGCTGGTCGATGAGCAGAAGCCCGGCTGCCTGTGCGCCCAAGAGGCTGACCGAGACGTCGACCAGCCGTTGCATCAGGTCGACGACGTCGTAGTCGTCCACGAGCGTGTCCGCGAGCGTGACGAAGGTCTCGGCGAGGGCGTGCTCCCGCATTGTCACGCCGGACGGCTGCTCCTGGCTTGAATTGGTCACGTGTCCTCCATCGTGAAGCGTGTCCGTCTGGCAACGACGTCGGCCGCGACGTCCGCGACTGAACGCCCGGTGCTGAACGCGCGGGCGCGCAGCATGAGCAGGGCGTCCTCCAGGCTGACGCCCAGCTGTTCTTTGACCATTCCGGTCGCCTGATGAATCTCGAACCGGTACGTCGCACCGGTCTGCGGGTCGTCGCTGAAGGTGTCCTCGCGCTGCGCGTGCAGTTGGAGCAACGCCAGGGCGGCCGCGTCGGCGGCGAGCAGTGCGGCGGCGACATGAGCCGGGCTGAGATCCCCCGGTCGGTCCCGGTAGAGGTCGAGCGCCCCGAGGACGATTCCGCCGATCCGCAACGGAAAAGCGAACACCGCGCGGACCCCGACTTCGGCGATGACGCCGAAGAACTCCGGCCACCGGTCACTGCCGACCCCAGGAGATGCGTCGAGGTCCGGAAGCAAGACCGGCGCGCCCGAGTTGACCGCGTCGATGCACGGGCCCACGCCGATGGTGACCTGCAAGTCCTCGATCTTCGCGGCCCGATCGTCGGTCGAGCACACCACGCCGCGATGACCCGCGCGCGTGATCAGGGAGATGCCGGCGCCGCTGACGTCGAGCATGTCCACGCACATGCCGCAGATCCGCCGCGGCTGCGCGTCTCGTTCTGCGACCGCTTCAGCCAGCAATCTCGACCAGTCGCGGATCTCGTCGGTCACGCGGCGCCCAGGTCAGCGGTCATGGAGCACTCCGTTCCCGCCGACCGGCGCATTCGCCGGAGCACCCAGCATGCCCCTTCGCCGGTCAAAGGGAAAGTTCGATCGGAAACTCTACGGAATCTAAACTAGACAAGCGTCACATTGCGCGTCATGATCGCCACACGGACAGCCCGGCCTGGACCTGACGCCGTCATACCGAAGGAGCGTCATGTCCACCAATGAACGTTCTTCGTCCGTGTACACCGCTCGGATCTCCCGGCTTCCGGGTGTCCAGCGTCGGGCGCTCATCCAGGAATTGAGCCGTTTCGACGAGGCGGTAGAAGTGTTACGAGAGCGCGCCGTGCGCAACCTGAAAGCGCTGGCGCTGACCCGAGAGGCGCAAGCGCTCAGCCAGCAACGCCTCGAGTCCCTCGGCGACGATCCCGTGATCGTTGGCCGAGTCGCCGCCCTGCTGGCGGAAGCAGAGCTGTGCAGGTGCGCGGCGCGTTCGTTGACCTCGAACAACGGCCTCGGCGGGTTCACCGACAGCGCGGATGGGTAGCACCACGCCGTCAGAGACATTCAGTCGCGGCAGCGATGAAGCGGGATGGGCTCTGCGGCTCCGGTCCTCGGCCGACGGATAAGCGGTCGCCTGACCATTCTGCGGAGCTAATGGCGAGACCGGCCCCGACGTGACGCGCGATGACGCGCACGAGCGGAGGATCTCGTGGACCAACATCGTCTCTCCAGGAGCCCGCGGCACCGAACAGCCCTTGTCACGACGTGCGCACTCATCGGCTTCTGGTCGGCAACCGGTCAGGCCGCATCGGCGTCCGTGTCACCACACGGGGCGGAGATGCGAGCCAGCCAGGCCAACACGTCGTCGGCAGGTGCTCCGACCACCGGGGCGTCCGACCGAAGCAAAGTGACCCCTGCGCGCAACGGCACGCACGTCGCGTCGGGTCACCAGACATCCGGGACGGCCGGCACGGCCGGCGACGTCAGCGACCCGCAGCCGCCTTCGCACGCCGACCAGCAACCGGGTGGTGCCAACGGCGACCAGTGCACCGGCAGCTCGAAGGCGGTGTACTGCTCGACCCGCGACGGCTCGCCGTCGTTGAACGGCAGCGGCGGCGGACAAGCTGTCGGCAAGCCGTGCGCCGGCTGTGTCGGCAAGGCCGACAACAAGAACCCGCCCGGCCAGGAGACCGTCGACCCCGCCGGCACCTTCCCCGACAACGGCTACGAGTGCGACCACAACCAGGGCATCGGGCGCACCAACCCGGCGCACACCGGCTGTGTGAACAGCCCGCCGCCGCCGGTGGTGTGTGACAGCACGGTCGACGACTGCTCACCAGTGCCGCCGACCGCCTGCGTGCCCACCGAGGCGAACCACTTCTGCAGCGACGTCCTCGGCGTGAAGCACACCAAGACGCCGCGAGTCCTCGCCGAACGCGAGGTCCGCACGCCGCGCGCCCTGCCGTTCACCGGCGTGAACGCGTCGCTCGCTCTCCTCCTCGGCTTCCTCGCAGTCGCCGCCGGCGGCGCTCTATTGATTGCGGCACGGCGAGTCCCGCGCGGCTGAAACAGCGGTGGCACTACACGTCGGCGTACCGGACCGGATGACTCGGCCGGTACGCCGACGGTACGCCGGGATCCGGCGTACTCCGAGCTCGAAGGAATCCGCCGCCTCGGCGGCGAAAGACGTTCGGGTGCGGACCATACGACGCAAGATCGTGCCGTTTCTGATCGTGGCCCTTGGTGCGGGCAGCGCGGTCGCGCCGGTCGCCACCCACGCGGCGGACCCGCTCGGCTGGCGTCCGTGCGGCTACCTGCCCGTGGCGTTGGGAAAGAGCAAGAACGTCGGTACGCCGCCGGCACAGGGCCGGATGGCTCCGGGCGACATCATGACGATCGTCACGAACCGCGGCACGATCAAGATCCGCATGCTCACCGACGCCGCACCGTGCACGGTGAACAGCTTCCGGTTCCTCGCCGCGAAGAAGTACTTCGACAACAGCCACTGTCACCGGCTGACGACGAGTGGCATCTTCGTCTTGCAGTGCGGTGATCCGTTCGGCACCGGCTCCGGCGGCCCCGGCTACATGTACCAGGACGAGAACCTCGTCGGCGCGACGTACAAGGCCGGCACCGTGGCAATGGCCAACGCCGGACCGGACACCAACGGCAGCCAGTTCTTCATCACCTACAAGGACACGACTCTCAAGCCCC
>Ga0070659_100001341_pt1 | contig 17720 bp, 16 predicted proteins | sample KBSC23metaG_FD_64666 | JGI IMG/M metagenome (GOLD analysis project Ga0070659, IMG submission 64666) | Corn rhizosphere microbial communities from Kellogg Biological Station, Michigan, USA - KBS C2-3 metaG | ecosystem: Host-associated > Plants > Roots > Rhizosphere > Soil ... | reverse complement strand
TGCCGCCGTGACGGCATCAGGGCCAATCCCCGCAAGCTGGTGGCAAATCAGGATGACCGGAATGCTCGGGTTCTTTGCGATCACCGAGTTGGCCCACGCAATCGCATCATCCGAAGCGCGCCACGACATCGACAGCACCAGGAACTGATTCCCCTCCGCCTTGAAGACGTGGTACTCGTGAAAGCCCGAGCTGTGGCGGCCGCCGAAGGTCGACTGCTGCTGCGCCCGCGCGGTCGGAAACACCTTCAGATACGGCTCCAGCAAACCTTGTCGATGGCTTCCGCCGTCTTGGTATCCATCCGTGTTGTCGAAGCCCGAAACGCCAACACCCCAGTCCGGCCCCCATTGCATCGACGAGCCGATTGCGCCGACATCGTGATTCCCAGCGCAAATCGAATAGTTGCAATTGGCCTTTTCCAGAACCTGCATCGCCTGGCTGGCCAACTCCCACTCCTTGGTGACCGTGCCATTGCTCAATTGACTGTTGCTCAGCAAATCCGTGCTTGCCGTCCAAGGCGCCGAACCTTCAGACGTGTAATACCAAGACTGATCGACAATATCACCAAGGTGGGCAGTAAATGCCAGTTTCAGCGCATTCGCATTCTGCGCAATCCATTGCGTTTGCGATTTGAACGGATTGTCATATTGCGGATTAATGGTCGGATAATTCTTCTGATACAGTTCCCCCATCTTCCCCGACGCATAGCGGGGATAAAACTGGGTGTCCGGCAACGCAGCCAGCGTAAAGGACGACACCAGTTTCGGCGAAATCGTACCGGTGCCTGGGTTACCCGCGCCCGGCGAAGCACCTGTGCCAGGAGAACCGGAACTGGTCGAGGCACCCGACGTGTCTCCGTCTCCACCACCGCATCCACTCAACACGCCTGACAGGCCAACCGCCGTCGAGGCCAGCATCATGCGCAGCAATTGCCTGCGTTTCAGCTCGGGAACAGAGGCCAGATCATCCAGCGTCAACTGCTGTTGATCGGCCCGACTTTTCATTGACATAGTTCACTCCGTTACGTTTAGGCTACCCAAAGGCAAAACAATCGCCGTCGCAATTCGCAGGGCTCGACCAACGCTCGAAGGGAAATGAAAAGGGTTCTTGAAAAATCCGCAATTCTCATCGAAACAGATCAGCCGTACTGAGCATCCACGATGCAGAAATCGGCATGGAGACTCAGCTAGCGAATGCTTTCGATGCTGTTTTTATTTCCTGCAATTCATTAAATGAATCGATCGCATCGAATGGCATCCGCATGGTATGAATCGTGTGTGACAGTGGCATTTCCTTGGACCATGGTCACCACCTGAAGCGGCCCGGCCAATGCAACCCCAATTCGATTCAAACGAACTGAATTGCATAGAAAATCCTGACTCTGTTGAAGGGCGCTACGGAACGGCGGGGCGCTGAACACGTGCGCATGCGGTTGCTACGCTCGGCTGGCCCCTAGGGGGGGGACGTCCTGCCCCCCATCGTGAGGATCGGGAAAACCCGGCCTTGACCTCTAATATATCAATCAATAAATTCTGATATATCAAAAAGGCACACACCAACTTGGCGGCTTTCCGCCAATTGCGCACGCCAAGAACAACCCGACGAGGAGACCATGACAGCCCCCAACCGTAATCGGCGGCGGCCGGCACCGCACGCCCCTGCCCCGCTCAACCCATCCCGACGCACATTTCTGAGCTACGGCGGCGCTGTGGTCGGCGGCGCGCTGGTGAGCGCATGCGGCGGCAGTTCCGACGACACAACAGCCGCCGCCACACCTGCCCCTGCGGCTCCGGTGCAGACAGACCCGATCTGGGGCGCGAACGGCTTGGCCACCACCATCATTTCCTCGCTGAAGGGCGTTGCGCAGAGCGCGTTCCCGGCGGTCGATTTCCAGGTCGAGGCGTTTGGCGCGCAGCCGTGCAGCGTTGTCGCGCAGACCAGCCCCTACACCGACCCGACCAAATCGCCCGTCAGTTCGGGCGCCGGCGCCACCCAGGCCACAGGCGCATTCGACTCGCGCCCCGCATTCCTGGCCGCGATTGCCGCGTGCAACGCCGCGGGCGGCGGCCGCGTGGTGGTGCCCGCCGGTACGTGGTACTGCGCCGGGCCGATCGTGCTTCAGAGCAACGTGAACTTCCATCTGAGCGCCAACTGCACGATCTACTTCAGCGCCAACCCGGCCGACTACGCCAAGGACGGCCCCATCGACTGCGGCGCCAACGGCAAGCTCTACTACAGCCGCTGGCAAGCCGACGATTGCCTGAATTTCGGCGCGCCCATCTATGCACGCAACGCCAGCAACATCGCGCTGACGGGCGAAGGGCCGACCTCCGTCTTCAACGGCCAGGCGATGACGCCGTTTGCAGGCTCGGGCAATACCAGCACGTGCTGGTGGACGTTCAAGGGCACCAACGGCGCCTACGGCTGCGCCAGCTCAAGCACGCCGTCGCAGGCCTACAGCAACCCCAATAACGTGGATTTGCAGACCGCAGTGCCGGGCATTCCGAGCGCGCTCTACACGCTGCTCACCAATCCGGCAACGCCCTGGCAGCAGGACCAGAACTACCTACCCGCGCTGTCCGAAGCCGGCGTGCCGGTGGAGAAGCGCATCTTCGGGCTGGGCCACTATCTGCGGCCCTGCATGGTGGAGTTCATCGGCTGCACCAACGTGCTGATGGAGAACTACCGCACGGTCAATACGCCGTTCTGGCAGCACCACCCGGTGCATTGCACGAACGTGGTCATCCGTGGTGTCACGGTCGACAGCATCGGCCCCAACAACGACGGCTTTGACCCCGATGCCTGCAGCAACGTGCTGTGCGAGAACGTCACGTTCAACACCGGCGACGACTGCATCGCCATCAAGTCCGGCAAGAACCTCGATACTGGCTACGGCCCCGCGCAGGACCACGTGATCCAGAACTGCACCATGAACAGCGGCCATGGCGGCATCACGCTGGGCAGCGAAATGGGCGGCGGCGTGCAGAACATCTACGCGCGCAACTTGGCGATGCTCAACCAGTTCTGGGCAAGGAACTCACTGAACATCGCCATCCGTATCAAGACGAACATGAACCGTGGCGGGTTCGTGAAGAACTTCTATGTGACCAACGTCAGCCTGCCCAACGGGGTGAACCTGACCGGCGCCGGTTACGGCAGCAAGATGCTGGCGGGCAGCCCGATCAACAGCACGGTGCCGCTGGGCGTGGTGACGGCCACGGCGGCCAACCCATCGGCATCGCAGGGCGAGATCATCACGTTTGACTGCGATTACCAGCCCGCCGCGGATGCCATCCGCACACGGCCGGCGCTGGTGCAGAACGTGAACATCTCCAACGTGACTGCGGGCAACGTCACCACGGGCAGCCTCACGGGCTCGTGTTTCCAGGCCATCGTTGCGCAAGGCCCTGTCGCGTTCGACTACAACGGTTCGCTGCCCGCCCCAACTGTCCCGCCCATCACGGGCGTGACGATCTCCAACTGCAATTTCGGCACGCCCACGGCAGCCGGCCCTGCGAGCGCTACCACGCCGGGGCCGATCTACGCCTACAACGTGCACGACATCACGCTGCAGAACGTGGTGATCGGCGGACAGACGTTCAACACCACCGTGACCGACGCTCGCTGAGCAACCTTCCTCCTTCGCGCTCGGCCGGTGCTGCTGGCCAGCGCCCTTCCTTTTTATACGACCTTGCTGCCAACAAACCCATCATGAAACGTCCGACTGCAATCCTCCGCACCTCCCTGCTGTTCGCCGCGCTTCTGGCCGCCTTCGCAAACGGCGCGCAGGCACGCACCTTCCGTGTGGCCGACGTGCATGGCGATACGTATCCGACCAACATGGCCGTCAAGTTCATGGGTGAGGAAATCACCAAGGCCACGGGCGGCAAGGACACGGTCAAGGTGTTCGGCAACAGCGCGCTGGGCTCCGAGAAGGACACCATCGACCAGGTGCGCATCGGCGCGATCGACATGGTGCGTGCCAACGGCGCGGCCTTCAACGAGATCGTGCCGGAGTCCGTCATCCCGTCGCTGCCCTTCCTGTTCCGTGATATCGAGCACTTCCGCAAGGTGATGTACGGCCCGGTCGGCCAGAAGATTCTCGATGCGTTTGCGGCCAAGGGCCTGATCGCACTCACGTTCTACGAGAGCGGCGCGCGCTCGATCTACGCCAAGAAGGCGATCCATTCGCCGGCCGACATGAAGGGCGTGAAGATTCGCGTGCAGCCGTCCGACCTGATGGTCGACGAGATCAAGGCGATGGGCGGCACGCCGACGCCGATGCCGTTCAGCGAGGTCTACACCGGCCTGAAGACTGGCCTGGTGGATGCGGCGGAAAACAACATCCCGTCGTACGAAGAGACCAAGCATTTTGAAGTCGCGCAGATCTATTCCGAAACGCAGCACGCAATGACACCAGAAGTGCTGGTGTTCTCCAAGAAGATCTGGGACAAGCTGTCGCCCGAGGAACAGACCGCCATCCGCAAGGCCGCTGCCGATTCCGTGCCGTACTACGTCAAGCTCTGGACCGCGCGCGAGCAGGCAGCCACGGCCGCGGTCACCAAGGGCAACGCGACCATCGTCCCGGCTTCGCAGGTTGACCGCGCAGCCTTCGTCAAGGCCATGCAGCCCATCTGGACCAAGTACGAGACCACGCAGCAGATGAAGGACATCGTGAACGCCATCGTGGCCACCAAATAAGCCTGCACCACCGCTCAAGCGCGGGGCCTGCGTCTTTCCCGCAGGCCTAGCGCCGGGCAGGCTGCCGGTGTGAACCGGCTACGCCTGCCCACCTCCCGATATCCCGATACCGCGTTCCCCTCCAGGTTCAGCATGCAATCGATGTCTTTCCTCAAGCGCATCAACGATGCGCTTGCACTCCTGCTCACGGTGGTGGCTGCGTTATGTCTGGCCACGCTCACGGTGCTCGTCTTCTACGGCGTGATCATGCGTTACGTCTTCAACAACGCGCCGGATTTTGTTGAGCCCATCGCCTTGCTCATGGTGGTCGCCATTGCCATGTTCGGCGCCGCGCTCAAGGTGCGCGAGGGTGGCCACATCGGCCTGGACTCCTTTGTCGAACGTTTGCCGGCTGCCGGCAAACGCGCGGCGCACGCGCTGCAGAAGCTGTGCCTGATTGCGTTTGCCGTGGTGATCTTCATCGGCTGTTTCGACATGGCCCAAACCACGTTCGACGACCGCATTCCCATCCTGGGTCTGCCCGAAGCCGTGCGCTACTGGATTCCGATTGTCGCCAGCGTCGCCATTGCCCTGTTCGCCTTCGAACGCCTGCTCGGGCTGTTCGCGCAAGAAGCCACCTAAGTCACCATGGATCTCGCCATTCTCTCCGTCAGTTTTCTGGCGTTTCTTTTGCTGGGCGTACCAGTTTCGTTCGCGCTCGGCCTGTCATGCGTGTTGACGTATCTGCACGAAGGTCTGCCGGCGGCCACCGCCATGCAGTCGATGATCTCGGGCATGAACGCGTTCTCGTTCCTGGCCGTACCGTTCTTCATTCTGTCTGGCGAGCTGATGCTGCACGGCGGCATTGCAGACCGCATCCTGCGCTTTGCGCAATCGCTGGTGGGGCACTTCCGCGGCGGGCTGGGCATGGCCAACGTCGTGGCCTGCACGCTGTTCGGCGGTGTGTCCGGCTCGCCCACAGCGGATACGTCGGCCATGGGCGGCGTGGTCATCCCGCTGATGAAGCGCGAAGGTTACAGCGCCGCCTATGCCGTGAACGTGACCACGCACGCCTCGCTGGCCGGCGCGCTGATGCCGACCTCCACCAACATGATCATCTACGCCTTTGCGGCGCAGGGCATTGTCGGCACACTCAATGGCCAGCAGGTCAGCGGCGTATCGATTGGCGACCTGCTGTTCTCGGGGCTGCTGCCGGTGCTGTGGGTGATGGGCTTCGTCCTGATTGCCGCGTACTGGCAAGCCAAGCGCTACGGCTTCCCGCGCCGTGCCGATGGCTCGACCGAGCTGCCGCCCTTCCCGGGCTGGCTGGCTGTCGCGCGCGCCTTTGTGGGCGCCGTGCCGGGGCTGATGGTGATCGCGCTGATCCTGGTGTGCGTGGCCGGCGGCATCGCCACCGCCACCGAGGCCGCCGCCATTGCCGTGGCGTATTCGCTGGGCCTGACAGTACTGGTCTACCGCTCGATGACGTGGCACAAGTTCCGCCGCGCATTGGCACACGCCGCCAAAACCACGGGCGTGGTGCTGCTGCTGATTGCCGTGTCCAACATGCTGCGCTTCCAGATGGCCTATCTGGAGATTCCGGACGCCATTGAGCAGATGCTCACGCAGACCAGCGCGGCCCCGTGGCTGATGCTGCTGTACATCAACATCCTGCAGGTGTTCCTGGGCACGTTCGTCGACATGGCGGCGCACATCCTGATCACCACGCCGCTGTTCCTGCCGCTGGCCATGCATTGCGGCGTGGGCCCGGTGCAGTTCGGGATCATGCTGCTGCTCAACTGCTCGCTGGGGCTGGTGCATCCGCCTATCGGTTCGGTGCAGTTTGTCGGCTGCGCCATCGGCGAAGTCTCCATCGGCGAGACCACCAAGATCGCTTGGCCCTACTACCTCGCCATCTTCACCGCCATCAACGTGGTGACATACATGCCGTTCTTCTCGACCTGGCTGCCCAGCGTGATCAGCGGGCACCCAGTGTATTGAGTCAACCGTACTGCATAACCAACATGCAGCCACGGCTGCGATATCCAGGAGAAATCATGAAGAGGCAAGTAGCAATCGCGGCAGCGATCGCGCTCACGGGGGGCGCAGCCGGGTCGGCATTCGCACAGAGCAGCGTCACGCTGTACGGCAACATCGATATGTCGATCGGGTATCAGAACAACCAGACGACGGTGGGCTCCACGTCCAACGGCCACGCCGTCACCAAGATGAACTCGGGCATCTGGTCCGGCAGCCGTTTCGGCTTCAAGGGCAACGAAGACCTGGGCGGCGGCACCAGCGCGCAATTCGTGCTCGAACAGGGCTTCAGCGGTGACACGGGCGCGCAGTCGGTGTCGGGCCTGATGTTCAATCGCCAGGCCTTCGTCGGCCTCGCCAGCCGCGACTACGGTGCGCTCACGCTCGGCCGTCAGTACACGTCGTACTTCTCGATGCTGGCACCGTACAGCCCGATCAATTGGCTGACCGGCTTCTACGGCGCGCACCCCGGTGACATCGATTCGCTCGACACCAACTACCGCGTCAACAACTCCATCGTCTACACGTCGCCCACGCTGGGCGGCGTGACCGTGAGCGGCTCCTACGGCATGGGCGAGACCCCCGGAAGCGTCGGCAACGGCTCGACATGGAGCCTGGCCGCGCGCTATGCCAACGGCCCGTTCGGCGTCGGCACCGGCTTCATGCGCGTGAACAATTCGTCTGTGGGCGGCGGTGCGTGGGGCGCGAACTCGGCGCTGTCGAATGCGGGTAGCGAGCCTGCTGTGTCGGCCATCAACGCCGGCTACCAACTGGCCGCCGCGCAGCAGCGGTTTGCCGTGCTGGGCTCGTATACTTTCTCGCCCGCGTGGGATATTTCGGTGTCGTACTCCAACGTGCAGTACATCCCGGGCGTGAACTCCAAGTTCGCCTCGCAGGCGATCTTCAATACCGGCGGCGCCGTGCTGCACTACAAGGCCACGCCCACGCTGGACCTCGCAGCCGGCTATTCGTACACGCGCGCCGCCAAGGCCAACGGTATTGCCGATGCGGCCACCTATCACCAGATCACGCTGTCGCAGTACTACAGCTTCTCCAAGCGCACGGGCCTGTATGTGCTGGAGGCTTACCAGAAGGCAAACGGCAAGACGCTGTCGCCCACCGGCGGCATCATCGATGCCACTGCCTCGATCGGCGACGGCCAGAACGGCGCACCGTCGGCAACGGGGTCTCAATTGGCCGTGGCTGTCGGCATGATTCACCGGTTCTAACAGCTCAGACCCGGGCTGTTCCCCGGGTCTACCGCAGTTCTAGTGCGCGGGGTTTGCCGCTATCATGGTGCCCGCGCTGCCCTTGGTCTTTGACCGCATCGACAACCTCAGGCTGCGCCGTTGCGATCCCTTCCACTACCACCCGAACTTGTTGCGAGCTGTATGACTTCGCGCCCTTTCCCCTCGCCACCTGAGGACGAGGCCACCATGACCGCCGCCCGACGCGTCTATCTGAGCCTGCGCGAGCGGATCGTCGAGATGGAATTGCTGCCCGGAACGCGCATCGTCGAGAAAGACCTTGCCGACGAATTCGGCACCAGCCGCACACCCGTTCACGAAGCCGTCCAGCGGCTTGCCGAAGAAGGCCTGATCGAAGTGCAGGCACGCGTCGGCACGTTCGTCTCGCGCATTCCGCTCAATACGCTGGAAGAAGCCATGCTCGTGCGCAGCGCGCTGGAAGTCGCCATCATCGAGAAGGCGGCCGAGCGCATGACGCCGGAAGGCATCCACAAACTCAATGTCGTGCTCGAACGGCAGGCGCAATGCGTGCGCGATAGCAACCGGCGCGGCTTCTTCCGCACCGACGAAGCCTTTCACGCCACGCTGGCCGAGTTGTCGGGCTATCCGGGCGTGTGGCAGATCATTCTGGAAGTCAAAACGCAGATCGACCGCTATCGGTTGCTGACGCTCCCGCTGGAAGGGCGCATGACCGAGGTGCTGGCCGAGCACCGCGCCGTGATCAACGCACTCGCTTCCAACAACCCGAAGCGGGCCGTGCGCGCCATGCGCGAGCACCTGGATCACGTGCTGCCGGTGCTGGAGATCACGCGCCGGCTGCGTCCGGAATACTTCAGCGTGTAGGGCAGGCACGGCGCGTCGTTCCTGTCATGCCGTGATTGCCCTGCAGGATCAGTCCAGCTTGACCGAGCGATATCGTTTCACCACCTGAAAAGCGGCCATCAGAGCCGCTTTTATTTATTTCCATTTCATCGCAAAAATTGCAAGCTGATTTGCTTTTGGCCCGTCGTTAATCCTCCATTCACATGCCTCGCGGATGATGGCGGATCCACCCCTGGTGCCTCTCCCTCAACCGATGCAATCCATAGCCATGTCGACTCGCTCCCCGATTCGCTTCCGTGTGCCCCTCTTCGCCAGCGCATTGGTGCTGGGTTGCGCGCTGTCATTGCCCGCGTTCGCGCAAACGAATGCGGCGGTGCGCGCCATCTCCGATCTGGCCAACATCCGCATGAAACCGCTGAACATGCTGCCCAAAGCAGGCGGCAGCGCAGACGACCGCGATGGCTGCCCGAATCTGCTGATCAAGCCAAAGTCGGCCGCAGCCAAGCAGGTGGCAGCACAAGGCTGGGCGGTCATGGCGGATCTACCGTTGGGCGCCGGGCCCTATCGCGCCGTCAGCTTTGCCGGCGTGATGCAGGCGGCCACCAGCGGCACCTGCAACATCGCGCAAGGCAACGTGGCGGTGTTTGACAACGACAAGCTCGTCGCGCTGGCCTATGGCAAATCGGCCGAAGACACCGCCATCGGCACCCTGACCGCACTCGAAGGGGGCGCCGTGCGCGTGTGGTACGGCGACATCCCGGCCGCGCCGGCGGGCGACTTGCATGTTGACGCCGACGGCACGCTGCGCCTGACCAAGGTTGCCGATGAAGACGCCGTGTGCCACGGCCGCGCCAAGGTACCGAACGTCTATGGCACGCCAATCGACAAAGCCCGCAAGGCGCTCATCGCCAAGGGCTGGAAGCCCGTGCGAGGCGTCGCCAGCGACGAACCCCGGCAGGCCGCACTGGTCAAGCGCGGCATCACCGAAGCTGCGTCCTGCGCGGGCACTGGCCTCGCCTATTGCGACTTCGAATACGTCGGCCCCGCCGGAAAGCTGACCTTGACCACCGCGGGTGAGAGCGCGCTCCCAAGCGTAGTCGACTACGACGTCAAGTGCCGTTGACCGGACGCGTTATCGTGCCACGCTGCGACCACGTGGCTATCGGGCGTGAGTGCGCCCACCCCAGCTCCTAGTCGAAGTGCGGGAGTGACTGCGGGAGTGCCCGCGCGGCACGCAACTTGCTGCACACGTTGGCTTGTCGATAACGCGATGGCGGCGGAACCTCGGATGCACCGCCATCGTCCATGTTGCGTGAACCGTTCTTCGTCCTCCCTCCTGAGCATCCAGGCGCTGCGGGGTTTTGCCGCGCTGTACGTCGTGGTGTATCACTCCGGGCTCGCCCTGGCCCATGCCGACATCCCCGCCCTTGCGTGGCTGACCACGCATGTGATCAAGCGCGGGCATGTGGGCGTGGATGTGTTCTTCGTCATCAGCGGCTTCATCATTGCGTGGGTCGCCATCCTCGGGCAGGGGCAGGGGAAAGCCCCCGAGCCGCCCGGCGAATTTTTGGTGAAGCGCGCGTTCCGCCTGGCGCCGCCTTACTGGCTGATGTCGGTGCTGCACGCCACGTGGCTCAATCCGGTATCGACAGGGGTGCTGCTCACCTCGTTCGCGTTTATGCCGCAGGCCAATGTGGATGCGCCGTACTTTGGCTATCCGGCGCTGTATGTCGGCTGGTCGCTCAACTACGAGGTGTTCTTCTATGCGCTGTGCGCGATGGGGCTGGCGCTGTTCGGCCGGCGCGCGCTCGCGCTGGTGGCGCTTGCGCTGTTCACGACCACCGTCATCGTGCCGTTCTGGCACAGCGGCGGCGTGCAGCGCAACCCGGAAGCGCTGTACGACTGGGCCACGCCGTTGCAAGCCATGGCGGCCAACCCGCTGGTGCTGGAGTTCCTGCTGGGCGCGGGGTTGGCGTGGCTGTACGCCAAGCATCGGCACCGCCTGACGCCCACCTTTGCGCGCGTGCTGATGGCGGTGGGCGTGGCGACGTTCGTGATGTCGGTGGCCGGGCCCGTTCCCAAGTTCGATTTGCTTGGGCGTGGGTTGCCCGCAGGCTTGTTGCTGATCGGCATGGTGGCCATGGAGCACTGCGGCGAGCTGCGCGTGCCACGCGTTGCCGTGTGGCTGGGCGAGCTGTCATACGCGCTGTATCTGGTGCACCCGAGCGTGATCGAAGCCACGCACCGCTTGGTGGGTGTTCTGTCGCCGGAATGGATCGGCACGCAGTTGATGCTGTTTGCCGTCAACTTTGCGCTCACACTGGCGCTGGCCGTGCTGCTGCATCGCTATGTCGAGCAGCCGTCCATTGCGATGGGCCGTCGCACGATCGACTGGATGCGCGCCCGGCGGCACGCCTGGCGCATACGCCTTGGCCCGCAAAAGCCTTGAGTAAGGCATAACGTTTCATGCCGCATTCACCAGCGCGACGTTCGCTGTCTGACCGCTGACCTTCGGCCATGGCGTGCAGCGGCCACGCGCCACTTCCCCCTGTATGACCGCGCATCCGAGCCAACCTCACGCGGTCACGCTGAAGACGAGCGCCTGAATCATTCCGTCGACGGGCCCTGGCCCGAACTGTGCGGACAGCGCATCCGTGCATACGTTGGTGGCGTCGGCCAGCCCATCCGCACCGAGCGCCTCCAACTCGCCACGCAGCGGCGTGCCGTGGCAATAGGCTAGGGCCACCACGCCAGCCGTATCCGCCCGGCTGCGGGCAGTGACGATGTCGCAGGTGATGTCTGTGGTGAAACCACCCAGGCGCAGGTCCGACTCAATAGGCGCGGGGTCGTAATGGCCGTGCGGCGTGCGAGCGAGGAATGCCGGCGGCTTCTCGGGAAAGCGCTTCGCCAGCGCAAGCGTGACCACGTGCGCAAAGGCGTTGTCCTCAATCCGGTCCCACACGCTGAAGAGCAGCGTTCCACCTGGTCTCAGCACGCGCCGCGCTTCGGCAAAGGCTTTGGGGCGGTCGGGAAAGAACATCGCGCCAAACTGGCAGATCACCAGATCGAAACTGTCGTCGTCAAACGGCAGTTGTTGCGCGTCGGCTTGCTGCCACGTGATGGGCCGGTTTACGCCTACGGCCGCGGCACGATCGAGCATCGGCGGGTTCAGGTCGGTTGCGACAATTTCGGTGGTTTCCGGCAACGCATGCGCCAATGCCCGCGTTACGGCACCGGTCCCCGCCGCCACCTCCAGCACGCGTGCGGGCTTGCATGCTGCGGCCCGCGCGGCCATGTCCAACGCGTAGGGCTCGAAGATCAACGGGACCAGCAGCGTGTCATACAGCTCAGGGATCGAGCCGGCGAAAACCTGATCGGTGCCATGTGCTTCCATCATTCACCACCTTTGCCCGAGGGGATGGCCGGACATGCTGGTTATAGTCCGGATCCGCGCGCCGGGCACTCCGCCAAGTCGACTAGATGGCGCCTGCCCAGGCACGAATACCTCAACTACCGGCGGGAGACCGCCAGCTGCCGTGGCATGCGCCCTAACGCAGGCTTCAGCACCGGCGCCTGCTGAGCGAGGAAATCCCACAGCCGGGTGGCGACCGGCCCATGCGGTTGATCCCGCCGGCGCGCCACCACCAGCTCCTGCACCATGCCGGGAAAATGCCGCCCGGCAATCGACAGCAGACGCCCTTCTCGCAACTCCGTGTCGATCAGGAAGCGCGGCAGATGCCCCCACGCCATGCCGTGCAGAATCAGTTCCTTCTTCATCAACTGGTCCGGCACGGCGCATTGCGGGGCGCCGTCGATCACGTAGTGGGATTGCTCCGGCGGGTTGCGCGCTGAATCGTTGATCACACATTGCATGAAGCGCTGCATCTGCTGCGGCGTGAGCGACGACGTTGGCGGAAACGGTAGAAAGCCCGGCGCCACTACCGGCACCATCGCGATCTTGCCCAGGTCGATCCACTCCATGCGCACGTCGCCTTTCGGCACGCGATGCACGATCAGGTCTGTCTCGTCTTCCAGCAGGCGCTCCCATGGTCCGGTCACGGCCTCGAACTGCAATTGCAGCCGCGTCTGCGGACACTGGCCGAAGAACTGACTGAGCAACGCCAGCACCGGTTGCAGCGGGCATAGATCACCCAGCACCACACGCAACTCAGCTTCTTCGCCCATTGCCAACTGCCGGGCGTGGGTCCGCAGTTCATCGCTCTCGCGCAGCAGAGACTGCACCCTACGATGAAACGACTGGCCGGCGTCCGTCAGCCGCACGCGATAGCCGCTGCGGTCCAGCAGGCTCAAACCCAACTGCTGCTCCAGCTTGGTCACTGCCGCAAACACCGATGGATGCGAGCGATGCAACCGCTCCGCCGCTGCCTGGAAGCTGCCGCCGGTCACCACCGCATCGAAGCACTGCAGCTCGTGCAGCGTGAAGTTCTGCATTGTCGGCAAAACCTACAAAGTTCGTCAGAACTTCATAGTATCCAAGAAACGTCTCACCTCCTAGGATGACGCCATCCCAATCGTTTTTCTCAGGAGCCCATCATGACGACCCGCACAGACCTCTCCTTCATCACCACCGGCGATGGCACGCGCATCGCTTACCGCTTTGACGGCGCGCCGGACAAGCCCGTCCTGCTGCTGTCCAACTCCATCGGTACCGACCTGCACATGTGGGACGTGTCGATGCCACGGCTTGCCGAGCACTTCCACGTGCTGCGCTACGATGCGCGTGGCCATGGCGCCTCCGATGCGCCAGCCGGCGCGTATTCCATGGACCGGCTGGGGCGCGACGTGGTGGAGCTGCTCGATGCGCTCGGCATCCAGCGCGTGCATATGCTGGGGCTGTCGCTGGGTGGCATCGTGGCGCAATGGCTGGCGATTCACGTGCCGGAGCGCATCGACCGTCTGGTCCTGTCGAACACCGCTGCGCACATCGGGCCGACGCAGTATTTCGACCAAGCCATCCCGGAATTGCAGCAGGCACCTGACATGCACGCAACGACCGAGACGTTCCTGCGCAACTGGTTCCCGGCACGCATGCTCGAAGCGAACGACCCAGCGGTGGAGCCGTTCCGCCGCACGCTACTGGCGACGCCGCGCGAGGGCATCATCGGCGGTTGGGCGGCGGTGCGCGATGCCGACCTGCGCCGCACGATCACGCTGATCACGCATCCGACACTCGTGATTGCGGGCCGGCACGACACCGTGACTTCCGCCCGCCATGGCGAAGAAATCGCAGCCGCCATCCCTGGCGCGCAACTGCGCATGCTGGACACCGTGCACCTGGCCAACGTGGAGCAGCCGGACGCATTCCTTGAATCGGTGCTGGATTTCCTGGGCGTGCATGAGACGGCCTGATGTGCCGACATACAGCGTCGACACACCACCACCCGCCCGGTTAACATGGCGGCCATCCAACCGATGTGCCGCCAGCCATGTCCCGCGTCAAAAATGAAGACGAATTCGAGCTGCGCCGCGATAGCGTGCTCGACACCGCCGCCGAGGCCTTTGCGGCCGACAGCTACCCGAGCGTGTCGATGAACCAACTCGCGGCAGCGTGCGGCGGCTCGAAGTCGCGCCTGTATCACTACTACGAAGGCAAGGAAGCGATCCTGTTCGACCTGCTTGATCGCTACACGCGCCGGCTGGCCGATCTGGTCGAGCGCGCAGAGAGCGACGCGCACCACGCCAAGCTGTCGGCCCGCGCCACGCTGCATTTGCTGGTCCGCACGTTTCTGGCGGAGTATGCGACCTCGCGCACGCGGCATGTGGCCTTGCTCAATGATGTGAAATACCTGTCGCCGGAACAGCGCGATATCGTGCTCGCGCGTGAGCGTGAAGTGGTGGCCGCGGTGGGCCGGCAACTCGGGGCGGCATACCCCGACAAGGTGGACGACGCCAACCGCACACCCATCACAATGATGCTGTTCGGCATGATGAACTGGACGTTCACCTGGCTCAAAGCCGACGGGCCGCTATCGTACGAAGGCTATGCCGAGATGGTGATCGACATGCTTGAGAATGGCCTTAGTGGCACGGACGGCAAGAAAGGCTGAAGTTCAGCGCCCATTCACCGTTCATCGTAACTGACCACGACGCGCTGCGTCAGCGGCCGGGCCTGGCAGGTCAGCACGAAACCCTTCTGGATCTCCCAGTCTTCCAGCGTGAAGTTCTTCTCCATCTCCACACGGCCTTCGAGCACCTTGGCGCGGCACGTGCAGCACACACCGCCCTTGCACGCATAAGGCAAGTCGAGCCCCGCACTCAACGCGCAGTCGAGCACCTTGGCGTCGCCCGCCATCGGCACCTCGTGCGATTTGCCGTCGAGCACCACGGTCAACGCCACATCGCCGGCCACGGCAGCGCGCTTGCGCGGCTTGGACGGCGTGTCGCCAACGGGCACGCCGAAGCGCTCCGCATGCACGCGTCCGCGCGGCACACCGCGTTCGAGCAATGCGGCCTCCACGGCATCGATCATCGTCGACGGGCCGCAGATGAAAGCGGCGTCAATGTCGTCGGGCGGAATCAGTGCATCAAGAAAGGCGTGCGTCTTCGCGCCATCGAGCCGGCCGTTGAACAACGCAATCTCCTGCGCCTGCCGCGACAGCACGTGATACAGCGCAAAGCGATCGAGGTAACGGTCCTTCAGGTCTTCCAGCGCCTCACCAAAGATGATGCTGTCGAGATCGCGATTGCCATAGACCAACGTGAAGCGGCTATGCGGCTCGGCCGCCAGCGTGGTCTTGATGAGCGACAGGATGGGCGTGATACCACTACCGGCCGCAAAGGCAACGTAGTGGCGTGCGCTTTCCGCAGCCAGCGGCACGTAGAAGCGGCCATCGGGCGGCAGCACATCGAGCGCCTGGCCCACGCGAATGCGGTCGTGCAAGTGGTTGGAGAACACGCCCGCATCAACACGTTTGACCGCCACGCGCAACTCGCCGTGCTGGTCGTAGTCCTGCACCGCGCAGCAGATGGAGTACGAGCGCCGCAGTTCATCCTGGCCGGGCAACTGGCCGGGCGGCACACGCAGCGTCAGGAACTGGCCCTGCGTGAAGCGATACGCGTCACGCAGATCGTCCGGCACATCAAAGCGCACGGAAATCGTATCGGCCGTCTCGCCGCGCACTTCGGCAACGCGCAGGGGGTGGAATTGCGGGGTCATGGCGTGCGTCGCTCAGTACGGTTTGAAGTAATCGAACGGTTCACGGCAGGCGCGGCAACGGTACAGCGCCTTGCACGCCGTTGAACCGAAGGCGGAGATGAGCACCGTGTCGTGCGATCCGCATTGCGGACAGGCGACATGCTCGGCCTGCTCGGGGCGCACCAGGCGCACCAGGTGGATTGGGCGTGCATCACCCGCCGCAATCACATGTGCGGGCGGTGCGATACCAAAGTCGCGCAGCTTGCGGTGCCCTTCTGGCGTGATCCAATCTGTCGTCCACGCCGGCGCCAATACAGAACGCACACGAAACGCGCCCACGTCAGCCGCCTGCAGCGCGCGGCCCATATCATCGGCAATCTGGTCCATCGCCGGGCAGCCCGAATATGTGGGCGTGATGATCGCTACGAGGGCCCCATCGTCGTCAATCTGCACGTCGCGCAGGATGCCCAGCTCGGCAATCGTGACGACGGGAATCTCTGGATCGGTGATGGCATCCAACGCGGCGCGCGCACGAGCAAGCCGTGTGGCGGCGTCAGCGGAGATGACCGGTTCGGCTACCACGATGCCCACGGAAACTGACGCGCCAGCCCCTGCATTTCGGCCAGCAGATAGCCCATATGCTCGGAATGCACGCCCTGCTTGCCGGTGCTGACATACGGCCCAGGCTCCGGCCAGGTGAGCGTGGCCTCGTTCAGCGCATCGCGCACCGTGGCCTCCCACACGTCGCGCAACTCGGCCGGGCGTACGCCGATACCCGCATCGGCCATGGCGTTCTCAACCTCGTCCGTCGCGAACAGTTCGTTGGTGTAAGGCATCAGCCAATCGAGCGCGGCCTGCGCGCGCGCATGCGACCCCTCGGTGCCGTCGCCGAAGCGCACCAGCCAATCCCGCGTATGAGCGAGGTGGTAACGCATTTCCTTCACAGACTTGGCGGCAATGGCCGCGAGTTCGGCATCCGTAGAAGCCATCAATGCCTCCCACATCGGCACCATCAGCGCGGCATAGAGGAAGTGGCGGACGATGGTGACGGCGTAGTCGCGCGCAGTTGCCGACGTTGCGACCAACGGCCCCGCATGCGGCAGCTCAAGCAGTGTGTAATTGCGGAACGCGCTCTCAGGGCGCCAATAGGCGTAGTCGTCTTCAGTGTGCGGCGTGCCGGTCAGCGCGCCTTCGATCTGGCCCGCGTGCGTGTAAAGCAAGCGCGCCTGGCCGATCAGGTCGAGGCTCAGGTTGGACAGCGCAATGTCCTCTTCAAGCACGGGGCCGTGGCCGGTCCATTCCGCGTTGCGCTGGCCGAGGATGAGAGCGTTGTCGGCCAGACGCAGCACGTAACGCAGATGGGCGTCGCTCGTCATTGCCATCACTCACATGTGGTTGACTTCATCGGGCAGCCGATAGAACGTCGGATGCCGGTAGATCTTGTCGGCCATCGGGTCGAACAGCATGGGCTTGTCGTCCGGCTCGCTGGCGGTGATGGCGGCGGAGGGCACGACCCAGATGGAGATGCCCTCTTGCCGGCGCGTGTAGACGTCGCGCGCCATCTGCAGCGCCTGTTTGGCGTCCACTGCGTGCAGGCTGCCGCAGTGCTTGTGCTCCAGGCCCTGTTTGCTGCGGATGAACACTTCCCACAGCGGCCATTCGTGTTGGTGCATCTCAGTCTCCTCAGGCGGCTTGTTCCGTGGCGGCGGCGCGTTCGGCCTGCTTGCGGGCATAGGCCAAGGCGGCTTCGCGCACCCATTCGCCTTCTTCGTGCGCGCGC
>Ga0070659_100001340_pt1 | contig 17722 bp, 14 predicted proteins | sample KBSC23metaG_FD_64666 | JGI IMG/M metagenome (GOLD analysis project Ga0070659, IMG submission 64666) | Corn rhizosphere microbial communities from Kellogg Biological Station, Michigan, USA - KBS C2-3 metaG | ecosystem: Host-associated > Plants > Roots > Rhizosphere > Soil ... | reverse complement strand
GCCGGCAAGACGATCGACGACATCGACCTCGTCGAGATCAACGAGGCGTTCGCGGCCCAGGTGATCCCGTCGGCGCGCGACCTCGGCATCGACCCGTTCGGCGACAAGCTCAACATCAACGGCGGCGCGATCGCGGTCGGCCACCCGTTCGGCATGACCGGCGCGCGCATCACCGGCACGCTGATCAACTCGCTGCAGTACCACGACAAGCAGTGGGGCCTCGAGACCATGTGTGTCGGCGGCGGCCAGGGCATGGCGATGGTGCTGGAGCGACTGAGCTAACCCGCCGGGCTAATAGCTCACAAGGGTCTTGTCCATCCCCGGCTGCTAGGGCACCCTGTAGCCAACCGCGAACGCCCGGGAGGCGCCACATGTCGATGCCCCACTCCGAGGAGACCCACCAGTCGCTCCTGGCGAGGATCCCCGAGGCGACGGGGCGCGACCTCCCGTCCTGGCTGTCGTCGTTGGAAGACGGCCCGGGCCTGCTGCGGTTCGAGGAGCGAGTCAACTGGCTGCGGGCCGAGCACAACCTGCCGCACGGATATGCGCGGGCGATCGTGCACGAGCACGACAAGCGCCGCGCCGCCTCCCGCAACTAGGAGTCACCGGTCAAGCTTGTGCCCGAGGTGGGATTCGAACCCACAAACCCTTGCGGGTCAACGAGTTTAAGTCGTCTGCATAAGCCAGTTCTGCTACTCGGGCGAGCGCACTCAGCCTAAGGCGTCGACCGGCACGGCCGCCTCTTCGAACGCCGCCCGCGGGTTCTCGAACGCGCCCAGCGACACGATCTCGCGGTGGAAGAACAGCGCCAGCGTCCAGTCGGCGACCACGCGGATCTTGCGGTTCGTCGTCGGCATCCGGGTCATGTGATACGTCCGGTGCATGAACCACGCCGGCAGCCCGCGCAGCTTCACGCCGTAGACCTCGGCGACCCCCTTGTGCAGGCCTAGCGACGCGACCGATCCGGCGTACGCGTGCCGGTAGTCGCGCAACGGCTCACCCCGCAAGGACGCGACCAGGTTGTCCGCCAGCCGCCGCGCCTGCCGGACCGCGTGCTGCGCCGACGGCCCGCACGTCGCGCCCGGCTCGTCCGAGCTCAGATCCGGTACGGCGGCGCTGTCGCCGGCCGACCATGCGTCCTCGACACCGTGGACGCGCAGATCGGCCCGGCAGCGCACCCGGCGGCGCTCGTCGAGCGGTAGGTCGGTCGCTTCGAGCAACGGATTCGGCCGCACGCCGGCGGTCCACACGACCGTGCCCGCGTCGAACTCCTCGCCGTCGTCGAGGACCGCGTGCCCGCCGACGACGGACTCGACGCGAGTGTTCAGCTTCACCTCGATGCCGCGGCGCTCCAACTCACCCACGGTGTACCTGCCCAGGTCTTCGCTGACCTCGGGCAGGATGCGCGATGTCGCCTCGACCATCACCCAGCGCATGTCGCCGGCCTCGACGCCGTCGTAGAACCGGCTCGCGTCGCGGGCCATGTCCTCGAGCTCGGCCATCGCCTCGATCCCGGCGTAGCCGCCGCCGACGAACAGGAACGTCAGCGCGCGCCGGCGGATGTCCGGGTCACGGGTCGACGCGGCGACGTCGAGCTTCGCCAACACGTGGTTGCGCAGGTAGATCGCCTCGGCGACGGTCTTGAACCCGATGCCGGACTCGCGCAGCCCGGGGATGGGCAGCGTCCGCGCGATCGAGCCCGGCGCGAGCACGAGGACGTCGTACGACAGCTCGGACGCGGGGCCTTCGTGCGGTTGGAACCGTGCGGTGCGGCGGGCGTGGTCGATCGAGGTGATGCGGCCGCCGAGGACCTGGCAGCGCCGGAGCACCCGGCGCAGCGGCACAACCACATGGCGCGGCTCGAGGTTGCCCGCGCCGGCCTCGGGCAGGAACGGCTGGTAGGTCATGTACGACTGCGGGTCGACGACGGTGATCGACGCCTCGTCCGCGCGCAGCCGGCGCTGCAACCGAAGGGCGGTGTACATCCCGACGTAGCCGCCGCCGACGACGAGGACGTGTGGTCGTTGCGGCCTGCTCATGAGCCGAGGCTATCCAGCGGTGCGGCGGCAACGCACCGGCCGAATTCCGCTCAATCCCGGTCACGCCGCGTGACCGGTGGGACACTTGAGACACACGTGTATCCGCAGAGAGGGATCGGTGACGGCAGAGGGGTCGGCTCGCCGCGTCACGTTCGGTGACGTCCTCGCCAACCCCGAGTTCCGCGCGATGTACATCGCGCAAGCCCTGTCCGTCGTGGGAGACCAGCTCGCCCGGCTCGCGGTCGCGGGTCTCGTGTACTCACGTTCCCACTCCGCGTTGCTCACCGCCCTGAGCGTCGCGATCTCGTACCTGCCCTGGGCGGTCGGTGGGCCACTACTGGCGGGGTACGCCGACCGGCTTCCGCGACGCAGCGTCATGATCGCCTGCGATCTAGCCCGCGTCGTTCTGGTGATGCTGATCGCCATTCCCGGGCTGGCGATGGCAGCGATCCTGACCTTGCTATTGCTGGTCGCTCTACTCGAGCCGCCGTTCACGACGGCTCGGGCGTCGATGTTGCCCGACGTGCTCGGCGAAGGCGACGAGTACGCCGTTGCGTCGACGCTGTCCAACACCACGAATCAGTTCGGCTCCGTCGTCGGCTTCGCCGTTGGCGGCGCGATTGTGAGCTTCATCGGCGTCCGAACATCGATCATCCTGGACGCACTGACGTTCGCCGCATCGGCACTGATCGTCGTCCGTTATGTCCTCAACCGCCCGGCGGCACAGGTCGGTCCGGTAAAGGTCTGGGACGACCTGCGCCAAGGTGCATCGATCGTCTTTTCCAGCGGCCATCTCCGCTGGCTAGTCCTGACTTCGACGGTGGTCATCGGCTCGGTCCTGACCACAACGAGCATCTCGGTCCCCTACGCCGCCGCGCACGGCGAAGGGCTGCTGACTGCGGGCTTGTTGGTTGCGGCGATGCAGCTCGGCGTCTGCGTGGGGGCGATCGTCCTCGGTCGTTACCTCGCACCGGCGCAAGCGGAACGCAGAATGCTTCCGCTCGCTCTCGCGACGCCCGCCATCCTGGCGCTGACCGTGTTCGATCCGCCGCCGGCGCTCGTCGGGCTTATCTGGTTCACCGGCGGCGCGACGAGTGCGGTCCAGATCATCGCCAACCGGGTGTTCGTTGCCGCAGTGCCGAGGGAGGTACGCGGTCGTGCATTCGGCGTGGCCGCTGCATCGGTGGCGATGGGGCAGGCGGCTGGAGCGCTGCTGTGCGGGGTCATCGCGCAACACATGGGCCCCGCGATCGGCGTCGCGGACGTTTGCCTGCCCGCTTTTGGCCTGATCTGCGTCATCTCGCTGCCCGCGTTCCGATCAAGCTCAAGAACAGTCGCGCCGAAGCAAGACGCGGAGCAGACCGAAGACGAGGGCCAAATGCCAGCGCGCAGGAGCGTTCGGCCGCAGTCGAGGGTGTGGCTGTACATTGCCACGCTTTCGATCACGGCGATCGCCGCCATGCTGCTTGCTTCGGGGCGATCGCCAGGCATCAATATCCACCTGCCGCAGTGGTGGCTGTTCCTGCTGTTCCTCATCGCGGTCAGCGCGCCACTTCACTTCGTGTTCCGCAGCCAAAGCTGGTCCGTGCACCTCGCCGATGTGCCCCTCGTACTCGGCCTGTTCTTCCTTAGCCCCCTTCAGCTCATCGTGATCCGCAGCGCGGCGGTCCTCTTCGCCTACGCCGTCATTCGCCGGCAGGCGGTCATTCGCGTTCTCTACAACGTCGCAGCGATAGGCGTGCACACCGCAGTCGTCATCGCCGTCTTCCGGCTGCTTTGGCACGAGAGCGAAGGCGTGCACGTCAGCGCATGGCCGGCTACGTTCGCGGCTGTCGTTGTCGATGCGCTGACGTCGCTCCTTCTAGTCATGGTCGTGGTCAAGCTCAGTGAGGGCAGCTGGAAAGTCAGCCAGAACGTGCAACTGGCGATCGTCTCGACCGGCACCGGTCTCATCAACACGTTCCTCGCGCTGTGCACAGCGAGCGCGCTTTCGTACGACGTCAATGCGTCGTGGGCGATCACTGTGTTCGTCGTCCTCTCGATCACTGCGTTCCGGATGTACCACCGTCTGGCCGACCGGCATGCGGCGTTGGACAAGCTGTACGCCGTCGCGCGCGAGCTCGGCCCGATCGCCGCCGACCCTTCCGATCTGGCGCCCGCACTCACGCAGTTGCGACGGATCATCCGGGCCGAATCGCTCGAGCTGGCGATGCTCGGCGACGACCCGGAGTTCGCGACCGTCATCACCGTTTTCGAGCGGCAAGACGGCGAGGGGCTCGAGATCGTCGAACGCGAGCTGGACACCGACAGCCGCTCCGTACTGGTGGCAGGGACACGTGTCCTGCGGCCGGCGCGCCGTCTGGTCGCACAGCGCGGTCGCCGTACCGACGACGACCGGATGGCCGTCCCGGTCGGTGCGCAAGACCGGCCGCTCGCGTTGCTGACCGCACACAACCGCAGCGGCGAACTCGGTAACTTCGACCAATCCGACTTCCGGCTGCTCGAAGCCGCCGCAGATCAATTGTCGGCCGCGCTGGAGAAGGGTCGGCTGGTCGAGAGCCTGCGTCGCGCAGCCACCCGCGACAGCCTCACCAACCTGGCGAACCTCGACAGCCTGCGCGCGTTCCTGACCACGATGCTCGACGGTTCGGCCGGCGGGGTCCTGCTGCTGCTCGACATCGACCGGTTCCACGAGATCAACGACACCTTGGGCCACGACGCCGGCGATGCGATCCTCATCGAGGTCGCCCGTCGGATGGAAAGCGCACCGACCCACGGCGCATTGGTCGCCCGGGTCGGCGGCGACCAGTTCGCGCTCGCGATCCCTGGCCACGCCGGCGGCGAGGTCGCCCGGCTGGCCGCGCTCGCGGTCAAGTCCCGGGTCGACGGCCCGTTGCGGTTCGACAACGTCAGCGCCGACCTGCGGATCACCATCGGCATGTCCCGCGCCCCCGAGCACGGCACCGACACCGCCACGCTGCTGCGCCGGGCCGAGATGGCGATGACCGACGCCAAGGGCAGCTCGAGCGGCATCGCGGAATGGGAACCGGCGCTCGAACGCGACGGCAGCCGCCGGCTCAACATCCTCGCCGGGCTGCGCCAAGCTCTCGCCGCGAACGACCTGCGGGTCGAGTTCCAGCCGAAGATCAAGCTCGGCAGCGGCGACGTCGCCGGGTTCGAGGCGCTGGTGCGCTGGCGGCACCCGGACCTCGGCGCCGTGTCGCCCGTGGAGTTCGTCCCGTTGGCCGAGGCGAGCGGGCTGATCAGCGCGCTCACCAGCAACGTGCTCCGGCTGTCCCTCGACGCGCTCCGGCGCTGGCACGACGCGGGCCGGTTCATCGGCGTCGCGGTCAACATCTCCGCCCGCAGCCTCGACGATCCCGTTCTCGTCGGCCAGGTCGCGGCGATGCTCACCGCGTCCGGCGTCGAGCCGCGCTGGCTCACGCTGGAGATCACCGAGAGCAGCGTCATGGAGAACCCGGCCCGCAGCCTCGACGTACTGCTCCAGCTCCGCTCGCTGGGCGTCCGGCTCTCGATCGACGACTTCGGCACCGGCTACTCGTCGCTGCACCAGCTGCGCGGCCTGCCGGTGCACGAGGTGAAGATCGACAAGGCGTTCGTGGACCACGTCGACGGCGACGGAGCCGACCGGGCCGTCGTACGGGCGGTCGTTGAGCTGTGCGAGTCGCTCGGCCTGACGACGGTCGCGGAGGGCGTCGAGCAGGCGTCGCAGGCCTACGCACTGGAGTCGCTCGGGGTCTCGCAGGTGCAGGGTTACTTCTACGGCCGACCGATGACCGAGGCGGCGGCGACCGAATGGCTGTTGCCTCGGGTTCGGGCCGGGGAGGCCCCGCCGCAGACCGGCTGAGGCCGCGCACACTTCGGGCCCGGTCAATTGAGGCCCGGTCAATTGAGGTCCGGTCAATTGAGGCCTCGTCAATTGAGCCCGGACATGACAAGAGGCTGAGACTCGGCGTAGCGCCGCCGACTCTCAGCCCCTCGGCATCATCACTTGCTGGGGCCTATCAACCCCAACCAACGTTGCCGTACTGCATGTTGCCCACCTCCTGTGGAGCCCTGGACGAACTCCATGTTGGGCCATTTGGAGTAGTCGCGCTACCCCCTTTGCAGTAATCGATGCCTCAAAACCAAAAATTTTTTCGGACATTTCATCCGCACCAGGGACAAGTCCGGCCGTGGGTAAGGGGATCCGATCTCAAGTGACAGGTGTGAATTGCCGAGGCTGGCGGTTCTCGAGGGCCTAGTGCGGGCCACTCCCGACGGGCTACTAGTGCCAGTGCTCGGCGTGATCGGCCGCCCGCGCGAAGACGGCGTCGAGCATCGGCTCGGTCAGCTTCCCGGTGAACGTGTTCTGCTGGCTCGGGTGGTACGAGCCGAGCACCAGCAGCCCGCCCGGCACCATCGCCTCGGCCAGGTGGCCGAACTCCGGCCGCGCCGAGGGCACGTCGTATCCCAGCGCGCGCAGCGTCGACCAGGTCGACTGCCAGGCGAATCCGCCGAGCGTGATCACTACCCGCAAGGTCGAGCGGAGAAAGCCCAGTTCGCGCTCCAGCCAGGGCAGGCAGGCATCCCGTTCCTCCGGCGTCGGCCGGTTGGCCGGCGGCGCGCAGTGCACCGCCGCGGTGATCCGTACGCCGGTCAGGCGCTGCCCGTCGTCCGCGCGGACCGACGTCGGGTAGCGGGCAAAGCCGGCCCGGTGCAGGGCGGCGTACAGCCAATCTCCGCTGCGGTCGCCGGTGAAGATGCGCCCGGTCCGGTTGCCGCCGTGCGCCGCCGGCGCGAGCCCGACGATGGCGATGGCGGCGCGCGGGTCGCCCCAACCGGGCACCGGCCGGCCCCAGTACGGCTCGTCCTTGAACGCCGCACGCTTGTCCGCCGCCGACGCCTCCCGCCACGCGACCAGCCGCGGGCAGGCCCGGCACACCGAGACGCGCGCGGTCAGGTGGTCGAGCGACGGCGCGTTGCCGGCCAGCCGGCGTACGTCGTCGGCGCTGGTCGCGACCGGCGTCGAGGACTTCGCGAGGTCGCCCGGCCAGCCGCTGCCCGGTGCGACTACCACTGCGCGCCCACCAACGAAAAGGCGATGCCGTCGAGGATGTCGTGCTCGCTCACGACCACCTCGCCGAACTCGCCGACCCGCATGATCCGATCCAGCACCAGCGCACCGGCGCCGATCACGTCGACCCGGCCCGGATGCATCGGCCCGAGGTTGGCGCGTTCGGCCCGCGGCATCGCGAGCAACGCCGCCGCGGTCTCCGCGACCTCGGCCGCGGACAGCCGGGCGTGATGGATCCGCTCCGGGTCGTACGCCGGCAACCCCAGCACCAGCGCCGCGACCGTCGTCACCGAGCCGGCAAGGCCGACCAGCGTCGCCGCCTTGTCGAGCGGGACGGTCTCCGCCGCCAGCGCGATCGCGGCATCGATGTCGACCGTCGCCGCGTCGATCTGATCCGCCGTCGGCGGATCGTCGCGCAGGTGCCGCTCGGTCATCCGCACACATCCGATGTCGACCGAGCGCGCGGCGAACACACCGCTGTCGTCGCCCACGACGAACTCGGTCGAGCCCCCGCCGATGTCGCAGACGGCGTACGGCTCCGCGAACCTGCCGGTGCCGCGCAGCTCGATCGTCGCGCCGGCGAACGACAGCGCCGCCTCCTCGTCACCGGAGACGACGTCGGGCTCGACGCCGAGACGATCGCGTACGCCGGCGACGAACTCGTCCCGGTTCGCCGCGTCGCGGGTCGCGCTGGTCGCGACCATCCGCACCCGCTCGACGCCGTGTCTCTCGATCTCGCCGGCGTACCGATCCAATGCCGCGAACGTTCGCGCCAACGCCGCCTGCGCGAAGCGTCCGGTCTCGTCGACGCCCTCGCCGAGGCGGACGATCTCCATGTCGCGTACGACGTCGGTGAGCTTTCCGTCGTCGACGTCGGAAATGAGCAGCCGCAACGAATTCGTGCCACAGTCGAGCGCCGCGACCCTGGTCACGAGGACTCCCTGACACACGGCCCGTCAAGGCCCCATTCGGGCAGCAGCGCGAGTGCCTCGTCGCCGAGCGGGTTGACGCCGGGACCGGCGGCGAGCGAGTGCGCGACCAGCACATGCAGGCACTTGACCCGGGTCGGCATCCCGCCGGCGGTCACCGTCGTACCGAGTGGCTCGATCTCGTCGCGGCGGGCGAGGTAGCCGTCGTGCGCGCGCTGGTACGCAGCGGCGAGCTCGGCATCGGTGCCCAACCGCGCGGTCATCTCGCGCATGATGCCGGACGCCTCGAGCCGGCCGACCGCGGCGGTGGCCCGCGGGCAGGTCAGGTAGTACAGCGTCGGGAATGGCGTGCCGTCGTCGAGCCGCGGCGCGGTCTCGACGACGTCGGGCAGGCCGCACCGGCAGCGGTGCGCGACGGCTCGGGTCGCTCGCGGCGGCCGGCCGAGCTGCTCGCCGACGACGGCGAGGTCGTGCGGTTCGATCACTTCTTCGTGGCGGTGCCGGCGATCTGCACGGTCTGCCAAAGGCGCGAGTACCACGGCCCGGTCCCGGTCTGCGCCGCGCCGCTGTCGGTCGTCGCCTTCGTCGCTCCCGGCTTGGGTCCGAGGTAGACATATGCCTTCTCGCCCGGCAGCACGTAATGCAGCCGCAGCCGCGCCTGCTGCTCGATGTACGCCGGATCGGACCACCGTTGCTGCTGCGCCTCCAGCGCGGCGACGTGTCGCTGCTGCGCGCGGATCTGCGCCTCAAGGTCGGAGATCTGCCCGCGCTGGGCGAGCCAGATCTTGAACGGCAGCGCGACCGCCAACACCACCGACGCGACCGCGACCGCGAGGACGGCGGCCCGAGCCGTCAGCGTCGTACGGCGCCGGCGGACCACCTCCGGTCGCGCGGTACGGGCCGGCGGGGCAGCGCGCGAGCGGCGAGCCCGGGACGCACCGGCGCCGCGAGCGCCGGGCGCGCGGGGAGAGCGTGGCCCGGGCATCGGCGCCTCAGACCCGGCCCTCGCCAGCGGCGAAGCGCGGGAACGCACCGGCGCCGGCATAGCGCGCCGCGTCTTCCAGGTCCTCTTCGATCCGCAGCAGCTGGTTGTACTTCGCGACCCGCTCGCTGCGCGCCGGCGCGCCGGTCTTGATCTGACCGCAGTTGGTCGCGACGGCGAGATCGGCGATCGTCGTGTCTTCGGTCTCGCCGGATCGGTGGCTCATCATGGCCCGATAACCGTTGCGGTGCGCCAAGTCCACGGCGTCCAGCGTCTCGGACAGCGTGCCGATCTGGTTGACCTTCACCAGCAGCGCGTTGGCGGTCTTTTCGGCGAGGCCGCGTTCGAGCCGGCGCGGGTTGGTGACGAACAGATCGTCGCCGACGAGCTGGACCCGCGCGCCGAGCACCGCGGTCAGCTGCGCCCAGCCGGTCCAGTCGTCTTCGGCCAGCGGGTCCTCGATCGACACGATCGGGTAGGTGCCGACGAGCTCGTCGTAGTACGACGTCATCTCCTCGGCGGTGCGGGCGCCGCCCTCGAACCGGTAGCTGCCGTCGGCGAAGAACTCCGTCGCCGCGACGTCCAGCGCCAGCGCGACGTCGCGACCCGGCGTGTAGCCGGCCTTGCCGATCGCCTCCATGATCAGGTCGAGCGCTTCGCGGTTGGCCGGAAGGTCGGGCGCGAACCCGCCCTCGTCGCCGAGGCCGGTCGCCAGCCCGCGGCCCTTCAACACCGCCTTGAGCGCGTGGTAGACCTCCGCGCCCATCCGCAGCGCATCGCGGAACGTCACGGCGCCGATCGGCGCGATCATGAACTCCTGGATGTCGACGGTGGTGTCCGCGTGCGCGCCGCCGTTGAGGATGTTCATCATCGGCACCGGCAGCAGGTGGGCGTGCGAGCCGCCGATGTAGCGGAACAGTGGCAGTTCACTGGCGTCGGCGGCCGCGCGGGCGACGGCGAGCGAGACGCCGAGGACCGCGTTCGCGCCGAGGCGACTCTTGTCGGGCGTGCCGTCGAGGTCGCACAGCGCCTGGTCGAGCAACCGCTGTTCGGTCGCTTCGTAACCGAGGATCTCGGGAGCGATGTCGTCTTCGACCGACGCGACGGCCTTCGCGACGCCCTTGCCGCCGTAGCGTTCGCCGCCGTCGCGCTTCTCGACCGCCTCGAACGCGCCGGTCGACGCACCGCTCGGCACTGCCGCCCGGCCGACCGATCCGTCGTCGAGCAACACCTCGACCTCGACGGTCGGGTTGCCGCGCGAGTCGAGAATCTCGCGCGCCGCGAGAGCTTCGATGGTGGGCACCCCGCGACCCTATCGCCGCAAGATCGTCGCGAACGGTTGCCCCGCCGAGGCAGGAAACGGGCGATCGGCGTCGAAAACCCGCTGGTATTCCGACATGGAAGGGCATCCCATGCGCGTCCGTTTGCTTGTCACCGCCGCCGCGGCGGCCGTCCTTGCGGCCACCATCCCGGCGCACGCGGCGAAGACTCCGGTGCTCGACGGCAAGAAGGTCAAGACACTGACCTTCAAGGGCACCACCACGCCGCAGACCAACGACCAGGACCTGGTCACCGACTTCGCCTCGGCGGGTCCGCTGACCGCTCGGCCGGACGACTACATGCACTGCGCCGCGCCGCGCTGCTTCACCTGGAAGTTCGTCTACAACCCGGCGAAGGGCGTCAAGGCCGGCCCGATCAGCGTTCGGATCGCATGGACCTACCCGGTCGAGGACTTCGACCTCTACCTGTTCGACTCGAAGTACGGCGACGTCGGCCACTGCGGGGCGTCGGCCGGCACCAACGAGACGCTGACGATCGACCCGCCGGCTCGCGGCCATACCTACCTCGTGGTGGTCGACCAGTACCGCGCGGTTCCCGACACGGTGACCGCGACGGTGAAGTTCCCGGCCGAGACGTTCACCTCGCAGGTGCCGGGTGGCGCGCCGGACAACGTCGGTGGCTTCCCCACCGCCTGCGGCGCGAACAAGTAACTCGTTCTACGACGCGAAGCCCGCGTCTTCGGCGGTCATGACGTGATCGCGGAAGGCGCGGGCTTTCGCGCGTAAGGCCGCTTCGGCGTCGACGTCGCGCGCGCGCATCGCCTCGACCGTCGCCCAGAGCAGCGCACCGGCGGTCTCGGCGTCGGGGTCGGCGAGGAATGCGGCCAGCAGCTCGCTGAGGTCGCCGGCGGCCGCGTCGACGCCGAGCTTCGCCGCTTTGCTCTGCAACGTCGCGGCGAGCGTCAACGCCGGTGCAGCCATCGGCACGCCGGCCACCGCCGACTTGCCGGCCCGCTCGGCCGCCTTGATCTCGTCCCAGTTCGCGACCACCTCGTCGGCCCCGGACACGGTCCGGTCGCCGAACACGTGCGGGTGCCGCCGTACCAGCTTGTCGACCAGGCCGGCGGCGACGTCGTCGATCGACCACCGCTCGCCCTCGCCCGCCTCCTCGGCCAGCCGGGCGTGGAACGCGACCTGCAGCAGCACGTCGCCGAGCTCGTCCCGCAGCGCGTCGCCGTCGGCGTCCTCGATCGCCTGGAACGCTTCGTACGCCTCCTCCAGCAGGTACGGCGCGAGCGACTCGTGCGTCTGCTGCGCGTCCCACGGACAGCCGCCCGGGGAGCGCAACCGATCCATCGTCGTCACGACGTCGAGCAGCCGCGCACCGGGCACGTCCCAGCTGCCGTAGATCACCTCGAGGTCGACCTGCTCGCCCCGTTCGGCGGCCTGCACGCCGGCGTCGGCCAGCGCGTGCGCGACGTCGTCGTCGCCGCCCGGCCCGGCCAGCCAGACCGCCGTACCCGACTCGCGCGCCACGTTGAGCAACAGCCGCGCGATCGCGACCGGGGGGTGCGACGGGTCGACCGCTTCGGTCACGACGCCGGCCGCGGCGAGCGCGTCGCGGTGCGGATGATCCTGGTCGCGGGTCATCACGACCCCGGACCGCAGCGCGGTCCACGCGTCGTAGGTCAGCAGGCCGGCCGGCACCCGCGGGCTGGTGACGATCAGGACCAGGCGAGCGGTCACGAACTCACGCGGGCGGGGTCGGCGCCGCCGGACTGCTCAGGTCACCCTTCGCCGACGGTGCGACCACCGTGCCGTCCGCGGAGTTCCAGGTGCCGTAGCGCGGACTCACGTGCACGCCCTCCTTGCTGCTCTCCGCGGTCAGCGCCGCCCGCAACAACTGCTCGCGTTTCGGTTGCAGCAGCTGGGCTTTCAGCTGGTTGGCGACCTCGGCGAGCGGCGTCGTCCGGTGCCCGATCACGTGCACCACGTGCCAGCCGAACTGCGAGTGCACCTCGAGGAACGTCCCCGGCTTCGCCGCGAAGATGGCGTCGGCGAACGGCTTCACCAGCCCCGATGCGGGCTGGAAGCCGAGCTCGCCGCCTTTGTTCTTGCTGCCCGGGTCGGTCGAGTACCGCTTCGCCAGCGCCGCGAACGACGACGGCTTCGCCTTCACCTGCGCGAGCAGCGAGTCGGCCAGCGGCTTCGTGGCCACGAGGATGTGCGCGCTGTCGACCTGGTCGTACTGGTCGATGTTCTTCTGGTACGCCGCCTGCAGCTCCGCGTCGCTCACCGTCACGTTCGCGACCAGGCGATCTGCGATCTTCTGCTGCAGCACGTAGTAGCGAACGAAGGTGCGCAGATCCTTGACCGGTACGCCGGAGGCTGCGGCCTGCTGGTCGAGCTGCTGTTCGCCGCCGGCCTGCTGCGCGAACTGCGCGAGCTGCTGGTCGATGTCTGCGGGCGACACGGTGATGCCGTCGCGGGCGGCCATGTTGGTGATCAGCACGTTGTTGATCAGCCGGCCGAGCTGGTCGCGGGTGAACTTCGCCCGGTCCTGACCGAGCTGCTGCTCGGCCTGCGGATCGGCGAGCGCGCGGTTGACGGTGGCCTGCAGCGACTCGACCGAGATGCGGGTGTCGCCGACCAGCGCGGCGGCGCCGGGGCTGCTGGTGCACGCACTCGCACCGGCACCGACGGTCAACGCGCCGAGTACGGCGGCGATCACACGGACTCTCACGGGGTCATTCTCACTTGGGTCATTCTTTCTGCGCGGCGGCCGCGACGGCGGCCAGGTCGGTCACGACGGTATCCAGCAACTCGCGAGCCCAGTCGAGCAAGGGTCGGTCCCGCACCGGCTGCCCGCCCACCCGCGCGGTCATCGGCGCCGGCACCAGCACGGTGTTCGTCGCCGGCTTGACGATCGAGCCGGGGTAGAGCCGGCTCAGCCGGACGGTCTGCGACTCGCGCAGCTCCAGCGGCGTGAACCGCACGTACTTGCCCTGCGTCGCGACGTCGGTGAGGCCGAACCGGCGCGCGTGCGCGCGAAACGCCGCGACCGCGAGCAGGTTGTCGACCGGCTCGGGCGCCTCGCCGTACCGGTCGCGCAGCTCGTCCCTTACGGCGTCGAGATCGGCCTCGGTGTGTGCCGCGGCGATCTTCTTGTACGCCTCCAGCCGCAGCCGCTCGCCCGGGATGTAGTCGTGCGGCAGGTGCGCGTCGACCGGCAGCTCGACCTTGACCTCGGCGACCTGCTCGGCGCTCTCGCCCTTGAACTCGGCGACCGCCTCGCCGACCAGCCGCACGTAGAGGTCGAAGCCGACCGCGGCGATGTGCCCGGACTGCTCACCGCCGAGCAGGTTGCCGGCGCCGCGGATCTCGAGGTCCTTCATCGCGACCTGCATGCCGGCGCCGAGATCGGTGTGCTGCGCGATCGTCGCCAACCGGTCGTGCGCCTCTTCGGTAAGCGGCTTGTCCGGCGGGTAGAGGAAGTACGCGTACGCGCGGTCGCGGCTGCGGCCGACTCGTCCGCGCAGCTGATGCAGTTGTGACAAGCCGAGCAGGTCGCCGCGCTCGACGATCAACGTGTTGGCGTTGGACACGTCGAGGCCGTTCTCGACGATCGTCGTGCAGACGAGGACGTCGAAGTCCTTCTCCCAGAACCCGAGCATGATCCGTTCGAGCTCGTGCTCGTTCATCTGCCCGTGCGCGACGGCGATCCGCGCCTCCGGGACGAGATGTTGCAAACGAGCCGCGGCGCGGTCGATCGACTCGACCCGGTTGTGGATGTAGAACACCTGGCCGTCGCGCAGCAGCTCGCGCCGAAACGCCGCGGCGATCTGCTTCTCGTCGTACGCACCGACGAACGTGAGCACCGGATGCCGCTCCTCCGGCGGCGTCTGGATCACGCTCATCTCGCGGATGCCGGTGATCGACATCTCCAACGTGCGCGGGATCGGCGTCGCCGACATCGTGAGCACGTCGACCGACGTGCGCATGCGCTTCAAGAACTCCTTGTGCTCCACGCCGAAGCGCTGCTCCTCGTCGACGACGACGAGGCCGAGGTCTTTGAACACGACCGTCGGTTGCAGCAGCCGGTGGGTGCCGATGACGACGTCGATGCTGCCGTCGGCGAGGCCCTCAAGAATCTGCCGCTGCTCCCGGTCGGTCTGGAACCGCGACAGCGCGCGCACCGTGACCGGGAACGACGCGAACCGCTCCGCGAACGTCGAGAAGTGCTGCTGCGACAACAACGTCGTCGGCACGAGCACGGCGACCTGCTTGCCGTCCATCACCGCCTTGAACGCGGCGCGTACGGCGATCTCGGTCTTGCCGTAGCCGACGTCGCCGCAGATGACGCGGTCCATCGGATGCGGCTGCTCCATGTCGGCCTTGACCTCGTCGATCGCGGCCAGCTGGTCCGGCGTCTCGACGTACGCGAACGCGTCTTCGAGCTCGCGCTGCCACGGTGTGTCCGGCCCGAACTGGTGACCCGGCGCGGACATCCGCGCGGCGTAGAGACGGATCAGCTCCGCGGCGATCTCGCGCACCGCCTTGCGCGCGCGGCCCTTGCGCTTCTGCCAGTCGGCGCCGCCCATCTTGTCCAGCGACGGCTGCTCGCCGCCGGCGTACCGCGTCACCTGGTCGAGCGCGTCGGTCGGTACGTAGAGCCGGTCGCCGGGCTGGCCGCGCTTGCTCGGTGCGTACTCGACGACGAGGTATTCGCGGGTCGCACCGGCGACCGTCCGCTGCACCATGTCGACGTAGCGGCCGACGCCGTGCTGCTCGTGCACGACGTAGTCGCCGGCCTTCAATTGCAACGGATCGACGACGTTACGGCGCTTGCTCGGCAGCCGCCGCATGTCCTTCGTCGTACTGCGCTGGCCGGCGAGATCGGTGTCGGTGACGACCGCGAGCCGCAGCGCGGACGACGTGAAGCCGGTGCCGAGCGAGCCGGTCGTCACGGTGACGGTGCCGGCCTCGGGCGCGGTGTCGACGGAGGGCGCGAGCCGGGCCGCGATGTCCTCGCCGCGCAGCACCTCGACCAGTCGTTCGGCCGGCCCGTGGCCTTCGGTGACGACGACGACGGACCAGCCGGCGCGCACCCATTCGCGTATGTCGTCGAGCGCGCGCTTGGTGTCGCCGCGATACGAGTCGACCGCCGCCGCGGAGGACACGACCGACGTCTCGTCGATCTCGACGTCTGCGACGAACGGCGAGACGCTCCACCACGGCAGCCCGAGCTCTTGCGCGTGCCCGCGTACGTCGGCGAGGGTGCGCAGGCTGGCCGCGCCGAGGTCGATCGGCGCCTTCCCGCCGCCGGCGGCAGCGGCCCACGACGCGTCGAGGAACTCCGCGCTGGTGCGGACGAGATCCGTCGCGCGGGCGCGCACCCGCTCGGGGTCGCAGAGCACGACGTGAGTCCCCGCCGGGAGCTCGTCGAGCAGCAACGTAAGCCGGCCGACCAGCGCCGGCGCGAGCGACTCCATGCCTTCGACGGCGACGCCGTCGGCGATCTTGTCGAGCATCTCGGCGAGCTGCGGATGCTCGTCCGCGAGCATGCGCGCGTTGGCCCGCACCTCGTCGGTGAGCAGCAGCTCGCGACACGGCGGCGCCCACAGGCCGTGCTCGGCGACTTCGAGGCTGCGCTGGTCGGCGACCCGGAACCACCGCACCTCTTCGACGGTGTCGCCCCAGAACTCGACCCGCAGCGGGTGCTCTTCGGTCGGGGGGAACACGTCGAGGATGCCGCCGCGGACCGCGAACTCGCCGCGCCGCTCGACCATGTCGACCCGGTTGTACGCGACGCCCGCGAGCCGTCGTACGACGTCGTCGAAGTCCGCCTCGTCGCCCGCCCGCAACGCGACCGGCTCGAGGTCGCCGAGGTCGGGAACCTGCGGCTGCAACATGCTGCGGACCGGCGCTACGACGACGCTGATCGGCCCGGCGGCCGGGTCGTCGGCGCGCGGGTGCCGCAGCCGGCGCAACACCGCGAGCCGCTTGCCGACGGTGTCCGGGCGGGGCGAGAGCCGCTCGTGCGGCAGCGTCTCCCACGCCGGGTAGTCGACGACCGAGTCGGGCGGCAGGAAACACGTGAGCGCTTCGACCAGATCCTCGGCCTCGCGCGTCGTCGCAGTAACGGCAAGGACCGGACGGCCGGCGCGGGCGGCGAGGGCAGCGAGGACGAGCGGGCGCAACCCGGCCGGCGCGGAGACGTCGAGGTCGGGCTGCCCTACCGACGCCAACGCCTGCCGCAACGCCGAGTCGGCGAGAGTGGCGTCGAGAAGTCCGGCGAGGCTCATGGGCGGAGTCCCAGGCTACCGACCGTGCCGGCCCAGAAACTGGGCTCAGAGCTTGGTGACGCGGACCGCCGTCCCGTAGGCGCAGATCTCGGTCCACACGTCGCCCATCTCGGAAGTGTCGAAGCGCATCGCGATGATCGCGTTGCCGCCGCGCTTCTGCGCCTCCTCGATCATCCGGTTCATCACCTCGTTGCGACTCTCGTAGAGCGCCTGCGTCATGCCTTTGAGCTCGCCGCCGAACAGCGACTTCAGCCCGGCGCCCATCTGCGCGAACGCGTTGCGGGACCGCACGGTCAGCCCCCAGACCTCACCGAGGACCTCGTCGATGCGGTAGCCCGGTAAGTCGTTCGTCGTCACGATCATCATCGTCGACACCGGCATGTCTCCCAATCCTCGGAACTCAGTCGTTGTAGGTGTTCTGTGCGGTCGCGAGACCGTCGGCGATCAGCGCCTCGACGGCGTCCGCGGCCCGTTCGAGATGCAGGTCGAGCTCTTTGCGTTCGGCCGCGGAGAAGTCCTTGAGCACCCAGTCGGCCGGGTCCTGCCGGCCCGGCGGCCGGCCGATGCCGACGCGGACTCGGTAGAAGTCGCCGGTGCCCAGCGATCGCCGTAACGACTTCAACCCGTTGTGTCCGTTGTCACCGCCGCCGAACTTCAGCCGTAGCGCGCCGTATGGCAGATCGAGCTCGTCGTGGATCGCGATCAACTGTTCGAGCGGCACCTTGAAAAAGTCGCGCAAGCCCGCGACCGGCCCGCCGGACTCGTTCATGTACGACCGCGGCCGCGCGAGCACCACCCGGTCGTCGCCGAAACGCGTCTCGACGACGTCGTTGCGGGTCTTGTGCGACTTGAACGACGCGCGCACGCGGTCGGCGAGGATGTCGGTGACGAGCGCGCCGGCGTTGTGCCGGGTGCCGACGTACGCCGGGCCGGGGTTGCCGAGCCCGATGACCAGCCAGGGCGCGTCGCCCATGGCTGTTATTCCGCCGGCGCGGAAGCTTCGTCAGCCTCGGCGACGGCTTCAGCAGCCTCGGCGGGAGCTCCGGCTTCGGCCTCGGCCGCGGCTGCCGGCTCGGCGGCCGTGACGTCGAGGTCGGCCTCCATCTGCTC
>Ga0070659_100001337_pt1 | contig 17739 bp, 23 predicted proteins | sample KBSC23metaG_FD_64666 | JGI IMG/M metagenome (GOLD analysis project Ga0070659, IMG submission 64666) | Corn rhizosphere microbial communities from Kellogg Biological Station, Michigan, USA - KBS C2-3 metaG | ecosystem: Host-associated > Plants > Roots > Rhizosphere > Soil ... | reverse complement strand
GATCGGAATTGCTATCACGGCGTAAAAAAGCCCGAATGCGACCCCGAGCTCACTCAGGACTGTATCGCTGAGATGAAATTCGGTGCGGATCGGCACCGCCAGGATCCCGGCGACGTTGCGGTCCAGGAAATTGAAGATGTAGGCGAGGAGCAGCAGGGCGAGGACGCGGCCGCCGAGGTTCCTGGGCTCGCGTTCAACTTGCTTCATCAGGCGGAGAGCTGTGCGGCAATCGACGCGAAGCGGTCAATATCGGCCTCGTCGTGATACAACCCGAGGCCGATGCGGAGCACGTCGCCACGCACGTCGGTGATGCAGTTCCTGGCGCGAAGCTCTTCGCACCAGCGTTGCGCTTTCGGGCTTCGGAACGCGAGGAATCGAGCGTGCGGTGCGCCGTTGAACGGGTTCAGAAGCTCGGCTTCCTGCAGTGCGGTTCCAGCAATTCGCTCAAGGAGGAGCTGCTGCAAGATGGCCACGTGAGCAGCGATGGGTTTGGTGGTGAGGCCGTTCTCGTTAAGCATTCGCTGGACGGCATTGAACCGGTAAAGGCCGGAAGCGTCGAACGTCGCACCCATGAACCGGCTCGCATCCGCCGCGTAACCGACCGCGCCTCGCGGGAGTGTCAGGTCTTCGAACTCGGCGTACCAGCCTGTGATTGGCGGCCGCGTTCCGAACCCTGGAGGCGCATGGAGAAAGCCGCAGCCCTCTCCGGCCATGGCGTACTTGTACCCGCCGGCGAGATAGAAGGCGGATTTCGCTGGGGCGCCTCCGAAGGGCTGAGGCAGGGCCATGAAGGCATGATAGCCGTCGATGACCACCCACGGCCCTTCCGGAGTGGCGAGCTTTGACAGCTCCTCGACGGCATCGAACGTGCGTCCGCTGCCGAACAGCACCTGGCTGACGAAGATGAAGTCGTGATTGTCCGAGTGCGCCCTTTCAAGGAATCGGTGCGAGAAAGTGTCGAACGGCTCCGTCGGCACACGCTCCAGCGCGACCTCGCCGGTTTCGGCCCAGCGGGCGAATTGTCGCCGCGCGCTGTGAAACTCGCCGTCGCTCGTGAGCACCCGAAGCGGATGGAGGCCGGGCCGCGGTGCTGCCGCCATGAGGCGGATCAGGAGCTCGTGCGTATTCGGTGCGAAAACGATCGCCTCAGGCATTGCGGTGCCAAGCTCTGCCGCGACATGCCGCTGCGCCTGCGGCCACACGTCGCCCATGATCCTGTCCCACTTGCGGTCGGCGAGGAGAGCGGCGTCCTTCCAGCAATCGACCTGCCCCTCGAAGCTGACGTCCGGCCACAAATGATGGCTGTGAGCGGCCATGTGCAGCCGCTGGGGGTCGGCCCCGAGGCTCTTGGAAAACAGATGTTTGTAACTCAAAGCTCGGTCCTGAGCGCCCAAAGCTCCGGGAAAACGCGTTTCTCCAACGTGGAGCGCAGGTAAGGCGCACCAGCCGAACCGCCGGTGCCCGGGCGATCGCCGATGATCCGTTCGACCGTCAGCACATGCTTGTGCCGCCAGGCCGCGAGCGCATCGTCGATATCGACCAGCTTCTCCGCCAGCTGATAGAGCTCGAACCAGCGGTCGGCATCGCGATAGACTTCGAGCCACGCGGCAGTCAGCGCCTGTTGGCTTCGGTCGCCCACGTCGAAGCCGGCGCGCTCCAACGCACTGGTCGCCGCCTCCCGAAGGCTAGGCTGTTCGAGCGCTTCCAGGAGCCGCGCGTGCTCATCGCCATCGGCGGCGTAATGCTTAAGGTAGCGCTCGTCCTTCAGCCCCAACCTGTACTCCAGCTCGCGAAACTGCGCCGACTGAAAGCCGGAGGACGTGCCGAGAACGTGCCGGAACGCGAGATAATCGACGGGCGTGAGCGTGGAGAGCACATCCCACGAGAGGGTCATCACCGACTGAATCCGGCTGACTCGCGCTAGTGCCTTGTAGGCGGGGGCGAACTGGTCCTGCTCGACTAGGTCGATCGCGAGCCGAAGCTCGTGTAGCATCTCCTTCAGCCACAATTCCTTGGTCTGATGGATGACGATGAACAGCAGCTCGTCATGAAGATCGGAGAGCGGCCTTTGTGCGGACAACAGCTGGTCGAGCCGAAGATAGTCGGCATAGGTCATGCCTTCGGGCGTCGCCGTCATCGCTGGAGCTTACGGCAAAGGGATGGCTTGAAAAAGGCCGGGACTATTGCCCCTGGCCGCCGCCGCCCTGATCGCCGCCTTGCCCGCCGGTCCCGCTGCCGATCGTGCTTATTCCGCCGAAGACGTCCTCGAAGAAGGTGCGCTTCTTGCCGCCGGTCGCGGTCTGCTGGCCGGCCGGCTTGATGTTGTCGACCAGTTCCTTGCCGGTCGTATCGACGGCTGCCACGTTCCCCGCCTGGTCAAACTTCACGTGAAGCACGGTCTGCTTTTCGACGCGCGGATTGCGGAAGGCGATGTCGAGCGTATCGCGCGAAACATAATACCAGTCGTCCGGGGTGAACTGGCTGGCCAGGGTCGGCGTGCCGAGAAGCTTTTGCACCGAGGCCTTATTGTCCACTCCGGGCTGGATTGAGGAGATCAGCTGCGGGCTCAGCACCTCGCCGCGGTGACTATGGATTCCGGCGCAGCCGCCCAGCAGGGCAGCACCGCTCATCGCAATTGCGATTTTCGTAATCGCAGTCTTCATCCGCAACCTTCTCCCGGGAAATGCCTCTTGCGTCACAAGAGCAGGGGTCAATATGCGCTGCAGAGGCAAGCGCGCAACCCCGCCCGCGCATTGGAGATGCCTATGCTGCGATTCCTGTTCGGCGGATTAATGGATCGCCAAAAGCCGGCCAAGCGTCTGTTCGACCGCGTCGTTGCGGAGGCGCGGCAGCCGCACTGGTATCTGGAAGGGGAGGTGCCGGACACGCTGGGGGGCCGCTTCGCAATGCTGGCGACCCTGTGCGCTCTGGCAATCGTGCGGATCGAAGCGGAGGAGGACTCCGCCCGCCGTTCCGCGGCCTTTACCGAGCGGTTCGTGGAGGCGATGGATGCCGAGCACCGCCAGATGGGGATGAATGACCCGGCGCTTGGAAAACGGGTGCGAAAGCTTGTGAGCGCGCTCGCTCGCCGGGCGGCCGAGTGGCGCCAGGCGATTGCAGGCGAGGTGGAATGGAAGGATGCCGCCGTCTCGAGCGTTTACAGGAACGAACAGCCGTCCGCCGAGGCAGTGTCGTACACAGCCAGCGCATTGAAGGAGATCTGGCATCGGCTGGAGCAGGCGACCGATGAAGAGCTGGTCGAGGGGCAATTCTGATGGTCGATGATTTCGGACACCGAATCGCAATCGACAGCATTCGTGACGGCCATCGGATCGACCTTTCGGCGGACGAGGCGGAGCGGAAGGCCATCGGCGATCGTCTCGGGCTCCTCTCGCTCGAATGCCTCAAGGCCCATGTCACGCTGGATCGGGATGGAAGCCGGGTTCGGGCCAGCGGGCGGATCGGCGCCTCGCTGGAGCAAAGCTGCATCGCGACTGGCGATCCGGTTGCCGAGCATATCGATGAGCCGTTCGAGCTCGTCTTCGTCCCGGAGCCGGCGCAATCGGCACCGGAGCAGGAGATCGAGCTGGGCGAAGCGGACTGCGATGTCGCCTTTTACGAGGGCGGTGCAATCGATCTGGGAACAGCGATCGCCGACACTTTGGCGCTGGCGATGAATCCCTATCCGCGAAGCGCCGGGGCCGATGCCGCTCTCAAGGAAGCAGGCGTGCTCAGCGAATCCGAAGCGGGCCCGTTCGCAGCCTTGGCAAAGCTGAAGCGGGGTGAATGACGAACCCTAAAAGGGAACGTCGTCGTCGAGATCGGTGTCGAACGCCGGCTGCGGCTTCGACTGCGGGCGTGAGCCGCCTCCGCTTCCGCCGGAGAAGCCGCCGCTGCCGAAATCCTGGTCGGCATAATCGCCGCGGCCACCGCCTCCGCCTCCATCGCGGCTGTCGAGAAGGACCAGCTCGCCTCGGAATTTCTGAAGGACGATTTCGGTTGAATAGCGGTCGTTGCCGTTATTGTCCGTCCACTTCCGGGTCTGCAGCTGGCCCTCGAGGTAGACCTTGGACCCCTTGCGCAAATAGCTCTTGGCGACTCGGCCGAGGTTCTCGTTGAAAATGACGACCTGGTGCCACTCGGTCCGCTCCTGACGGTTGCCGTCGCGATCCTTCCAGCTTTCCGACGTCGCGACTCGCAGGTTCACCACCTCGCCGCCGTTGTTGAGCGAGCGCGCCTCCGGATCCGCCCCGAGATTCCCGACCAGGATCACCTTGTTCACGCCCGCCATGTCCGACTCCTTTGTGTCGGGACAGCTATAAGCCGAGCGCCGTCGCCGTCCAGTAGGTCAGGCCGGCGGCGAGATAGGCCAGAGCGAAAAGATAGCTCACCATGAACAACGGCCACTTCCATCCATTCGTCTCCCGGCGAGTGACGGCGATGGTCGAGATGCACTGCGGGGCGAAAACGAACCAGGCGAGGAAGGCGAGGGCAGTGGGGAGGGGCCACGCATTCCGCAGCCGTTCGGAGAGGGTTTTCGCCTGCGTCGCGTCGTCGGGCGAATCGATCGAATAGACGGTGCCGATGGCGCTGACCGCGACCTCGCGGGCGGCCATCGCCGGTAGAAGCGCCATCGCAATGTCGTGATTGAAGCCGATCGGGCGCACCACGACCTCGATTCCGCTGGCGATCTTGCCGGCGATCGAAACGTCGCTCTGCTTCTGGCCCGGGGCGGCCTGCGGAATGCTCGCGAGCGCCCAGAGGATCACGGTCGTTCCAAGGATGATGGTGCCGGCCCGCTTGAGGAAGATTTGTGCGCGGGTGAGCAGCCCGATCACGACATCTTTCGCGGCCGGAAGCTGATATTTGGGCAATTCCATCATGAACGCGCCGCCGCCGCCGCGGACGACCGTGCGCCGCAGGATCAGAGCGGCAAGCATCGCTCCCCACACCCCGGCGATATAGAGACCGAACATCACCAGCCCCTGGAGCCCGATTCCGTAGCCGACGCTCCGCGCCGGGATGAAGGCGGCGATAATGAGCGTGTAGACCGGGAGCCGCGCCGAGCAAGTCATCAGCGGCGCGATCAGGATCGTCGTCAGCCGGTCCTTGGGATCGTCGATCGTTCGTGTCGACATGATTCCCGGCACCGCGCAGGCGAAGCTGGAGAGCAGCGGGATGAACGACCGGCCGGAAAGCCCCGCCCAATGCATCAGCTTATCCATCAGGAAGGCCGCACGGACCATGTAGCCCGTCCCTTCCAGCAGCAGGATGAAGAAGAATAGGATCAGGATCTGCGGCAGGAACACGACGACCGCACCGACTCCGCCGATCACGCCGTCGACAATGAGCGAGCGGAGCAGGCCAGGCGGCAGGATGCTGGTGGTGAGGCTGGCGAGGGCGTCAAACCCATCCTGAATCCATCCGGCCGGAAGCTGGCTCCAGGCGAAAACCGCCTGAAACATCACGAACAGGATGACAGCGAGGATCAGCAGTCCGGCGACAGGGTGAAGAAGGATCGAGTCGAGCCGGTGGGTCCAGCGGCGGACGGGGCTTTCCCGAAGCACCGCCGCGGTTGCGAGTTCGCGGGCGCGACGCTGCAAATGCAGCAGGTCGCTGGGCGCGCCGCGGTGGGCGGGGCAGCGGGGGGCCGACAACATGTCGTCGAGCGCGGTCTGGAGTTCGGCAATCCCACGACGGCGCACGGCGACCGTCTCCACCACCGGAACTCCAAGCTCCTGCTCGAGCCGCTTCGCGTCCAGGTCCAGGCCGTCGCGCTTGGCAAGATCGACCATGTTGAGAGCGACGATCGTCGGCAGTCCGAGCTCGATCAGCTGCAGAGCGAAGCGAAGGTGATTGTCGAGATTGGAGGCATCGAGGACGATGACCAAGGCATCCGGTTGCCGCTCACCCTTCTGGCGGCCGAACAGAACATCCCGAGTGACCGCTTCGTCGGGACTTGCGGGATCGAGGCTGTAGGCTCCGGGGAGGTCGACCATTTCGACCGGGCGGCCGTCGGCGAGCATCAGGCGGCCCGATTTCCGCTCGACGGTGACGCCCGGGTAATTGCCGACCTTCTGGCGAGCGCCGGTGAGAGCGTTGAAGAGTGCGCTCTTGCCGGCGTTGGGATTGCCGGCGACTGCGACCAGCGGGATCGGGTTCATCGGCCGCTAGGCGGGAGTGACGCGCACGGCGCGGGCATGCGCACGCCGGATCGCGACCGTCATCCGCCCGACGCGGATCGCCAGCGGATCCCGCCCGAACGGCCCCAGATGGAGCGGTTCGACCGCGACACCTTCGTCGAAACCGAAATGCCGAAGCCGGCACGCTTCCGAATGTTCGAGCGCATCCCAGTCGATCGAGTCGACATGGGCCCGCGTGCCGACCTTGAGCTGGTCGAGCGAGAGCGATTCGGGTTTGAATGGCGCGTTCATCTTGCGACTGATTATCATTAACGGTTGCAAATTGGAATAGTGCCCCCGCTGCATCAAGTGCAATCCGGGATTTCCCTTAGCGCGGGGGGTAGCGAAGCCGCCCGAGAAAGCGGCTGACGCTGAAATGCTCCTGGGTCCGCCATCCGGCTTTCCAGCGCTCGAACTGCATCACATTTTCGATCCGCCGGTCGAGAAACACTGCTGTTTCGCTCCAGCCCTCGCTCTCGTCATCGAGCCAGACGAGGAGGGTCGAGGCATAGACCGCCCCGAGCGTGATTCTCTTCGTATAGTGATTGTAATCGGTGCTGGTGTCGCCGGCGAGCCGCCACATCAGGTCGGCGGTGCGCCAGCCGATCCGCATTGCCAGCGGCAGGTTCTGCGGCAGCGCCAGGATTGCCAGCGCACGGCGAACGGCCTCGCGAGCCGGGGCCATGATTTCGAGGCGCGTCCAGATCAGCGAGCGGATCTTCTCACGAATCTTCATGCCTTGCAGCTTTTCGGGCGGAAGCCGTCCCGCCATCGCGCGGTCGACCGCCTCGATATAGGCATCGATCATGCCCGCCTGCGTCTTCGGGAATGCCAACCGCGCCTGCGCCGAGTCGACCCTGTGGCGGCCCGCAGCGGACTCGATCGCTGCTTTCGTCCACCCATCGAACACCGCATTCTCGCCGACCGCTAGCGCCAGCCGTTCCCGAATCTTCTGCAGGGGACTCGCTTGGGTCATGCCGGGTCAACTGGGCTCGGCGGCTGCGCGTGGCAAGACCCTGGAGGGAAGCCGGACGAGAACCAGCGCCGCTCCGATCGCGACGGCGCCGATCCAGTCAGTGGCGGACAGCGACTCGTGATAGGCCAGCCAGCCGATCAGCGCCGAAATCGCCGGTTGGCTCAACAGCGCCAGCCCAACCACCAGCGGCGGGAAAACGCCAAGCGCATAAACCAGAAGCCCTTGCCCCAAGACCTGACTGGAGATCGCGAGAACCACAAGCGGCGTCCAATTTCCCGGCCAGATGCGTTCGCCTGCGAGAAGGCTGATGAGGAGGAGGACCGGAACGGCAAAAGCGCTGACGAGGATTAACGTCGGGAGCGGCTTAAGCTCGGTTCGCGCCCGTTCGACGAAGATCAGATAGCCGCCGTACAGCAAGCCCGCTCCAAAGGTCAGCAGATCGCCACGCCCATTGCGCGGGCTCAGCTCAAAGCTGCCGCCCATGAGCAGAAGTGCGCCGCCGACGGCGAGAAGCAGCGCAATTCCCTGAAGCGGGGCGGGCAGCCGGCGCGCGAGCCACAAGCCCCAGCCGACCAGCACGAAACTGCCGACGTTGCCGAACAGTGTCGCGTTCGCCAGCTTCGTCAACCGGATGCCGGCGTTCCAGCCTCCCAGATCGAGAGCGTAAAATAGTGCGCCGGCCGCGGCCGTGAAAAGCAGTGTGGGCCTGGGCCACGAGAGCGGCTGACCCGAGACTCGCCCGACAAGCAAAAGGAACGGGATCGCGATCAGTACGCGCCAGAATCCGGCTGCGACGGGGCCGACATCGGCTAGCCGCACCAGCCACGGTCCGAACGCCAAAGCGACGTTGCCCAGGATTAACGCCGGGAAAGCGAGAGGGTGTGGGCGGGGACGAGTCACGACCGCCGCTTAGCCGCGGCTCGCTCCGGGAATAAACCTCAACCGCCGGAAATTTTGCGCTGGCGGCGACGCTGGACCGACGAACCGATCCCCATCGCCTCGCGATATTTGACCACCGTCCGCCGGGCGACGTCGAAGCCGCGCTGCTTCAGGAGGGCGGCTATCGCATCGTCGCTCAGGATTTCCTGCTCGGCAGCGACGATCTCCTTGATGCCGGTCTTTACAGCCTGGGCGGCGGCGCCGTCGCCATCTTCCGATGCCACCCCCGAACCGAAGAAATATTTCAGCTCGAAGAGGCCGCGGTCGCACAGCAGATATTTGTTGGACGTGACGCGGCTGACGGTGGATTCGTGCATTTCGATGGCTTCGGCGACCTGTTTCAACGTCAGCGGCTTCAGCGCGGACGGGCCATTGTCGAAGAACGGCCGCTGAATCTTCACGATCTCGGAGACAACCTTCACGATCGTCCGCGCCCGCTGGTCCAATGCTCGCACCAGCCAGCTCGCGCTGGCGAGGCATTCGCTCAGCCAGGCTTTCGACGCCTTGTCCTGCGGCCCCGCCTTGAGCTCCTGATAATAGCGGCGGTTGACGAGGGGGCGCGGGAGGGCGGCCGTGTTCAGCTCGACCGAATAGCCGGTGCGCGTCTTGCGGACGAACACGTCGGGCGCAACCTCTTCGCTTGCGCTCCGGCTGAAGCGGCAACCGGGTTTCGGGTCATAGGCCCGAAGCTCGCGCACCATGTCGGAGAGGTCCTCTTCGTCGACTCCGCAAATGCGCTTCAGGTCGTTCATCCGGCCGCGTGCGAGAAGGTCGAGATTGTCGATCAGCCGCGCCATCGCGGGATCGTAACGGTCCGCGGCCTTAGCCTGCAGCGCCAGGCATTCCGCGAGATCGCGAGCGCCGACACCCGGCGGATCCAGATCCTGGACCAGGGTGAGCGCTCTCTGCACGAGCGCTAACGGTTCGCCGGTCCGTTCCGCGATTTCGGCGAGCGGTACCGTCAGATAGCCGGTCTCATCCAGCGCCTCTGCGATCAGGCGTGCAAGACTGCCTTCGGCGCCGGACACGCCGTGGAGCTGGTCCAGCAGATACTCGGAGAGCGAACCTGCGGAATATTCCAGCCGGTCGAAATCGAAGGCTTCCTCGCCCCCGCCGCCGGACCCAAGAACATCGGCAAAGCTGTCGGTCTCGAGCGCTTCAGCCGTCCAATCCATGTCGAGTGGGCGGTCGTCCTCCGCTCGGGCCAGAATCAGGTCATCGGCGCCGGGGTCATCGGGAGCTTCGTCGAAGTCCTCGCCGCCGCCGGGCTCCTCGCCGCCGCGGTCTCCCTCATCCTCGCCGGATTGGGCTTCCAGCAGGGGGTTCTTCGCCATTTCTTCGGCGATCGCAGCTTCCAGTTCGACGTTGCTCAGCGCCAGCAAGCGGATCGCCTGCGTCAGCTGGGGAGTCATCACCAGCTGCTGCGATTGGCGAAGCTGGATTTGCGGGCCGAGACCCAAGCGCGAAACTCCTGACCTTACAGCGCGAAGGTCTCGCCGAGATAGAGCCGGCGCACCTCGCTATCGGCCACCAGCGCTTCGGGGGTCCCCTGGAACAGCACCTGACCATCGTAGATGATGCAGGCGCGGTCGACGATGTCCAGCGTTTCGCGGACGTTATGGTCGGTGATGAGCACTCCGATCCCGCGCTGCTTCAGCTCACGCACCAGCTCGCGAATGTCGGAAATCGAAATGGGATCGATGCCTGCGAATGGTTCGTCGAGGAGCATGATGGTTGGGTCCGCGGCGAGCGCCCGGGCAATTTCGCAGCGCCGGCGTTCGCCGCCCGACAAGGCCATCGCCGAGGAATCGCGAAGGGCGGTCAGTCCAAACTCATGCAGAAGCTTTTCAAGGCGCCGCTGCCTCTCCTGTTTGTCCGGCTCGCTGACCTCCAGCACGGAAAGGATATTCTGTTCGACGCTGAGCCCGCGGAAGATCGAGGTTTCCTGCGGCAGATAGCCGAGCCCGAGGATTGCCCGCCGGTACATCGGCAGGTTCGTGATATCCTGCCCGTCGAGGAAAATGCGCCCGGCGTCGGGCTTCACCAGCCCCATGACGGAATAGAAGCAGGTAGTCTTGCCGGCGCCGTTAGGTCCGAGAAGCCCCACAACTTCGCCGCGGTGCACCGCAAGCGAGACGTCGTGAAGAACCGCGCGCCGATCGTAGGATTTGGCGATCGACCGGACTTCCAGGCCGAGGTTTGCCTTCGCGTCGTCGCGAGCCGGATGGACCAGGAGGGTGGCTTCGTTCACTTTGATTGCTGGCCTTGGCCGTGCTGCGGGACCGTGAAGTGACCGGTGACCCGCCCGCCGCTCTGCGCGACTCCGGGCGGGCCGCCGTCAACCACGGCCCGGCCGGAATTCAGGTCGATCACCAGCCTCGAGCCGAGAATGTTCGAATCGCCGCGCACGAGCTGAACATTACCGACGAGAGTGATCAGCTTACGATTCAGGTCGTAGACGCCGAAATCGCCCTTTGCGGTTTCCGACGGGCTGTGCACCGTGACTCCGCCGGTCGCATCCAGCCGATCGATCTGGATCCCGGTGCCGTTTGGCGTTGCGGCCGGTGGCGCAGCGCCCGTCTGTGCAGCCGCCGGCTTGTTGGAATAGGCCACTGTAAGGCGCTGTGTGTCCAGCGTCAGGTCCGCCTGAACCGCGTGAACGTTGCCGACAAAAACCGCTCGATCCGCACGGTCCTGGACCTCGAGACTGTTGGAGCTGATGTCGACCGGGGCGTTGGTGTTGTGGCCCTTCAGCGCCGACACTCCGGGCGCCGTCGTCTGCGTCTGGGCAAATGCCCCAACCGCGGCGGTCGCGGCGACAGCAAGGGCGATGGTGCGAAACATCGACATCATCTGACCGCCCCTTGCTCGATTTTCAAGCGAACCCCGCCATTGAGGTTCACGGTGTGGCTGTCGAGATCGGCTTGCAGCTGCCCGGCGGTGAATTGCCCGAGCCGCATCTGCCCCTGGACCCCGTCGCTTCCCGTGATCTGCTTTTGCTTCAGGTCCAGGGTGACGTTGCTCGTTGCAAGATCGTATCCGTCGGGGCCGGTTGCGTGCACCGGCCCGATCACCGCCGCCTGCTGCGTGTTGAGGTTGTACCGGGCACGGTTTGCGACCACGGTCCCCGGGCCGTCGTTAAGCGCCAATCGCGCCATCATCCCCGAAATATCGACGATCGGCACGTTCGAATTCCGCTGGATCGCCGATTGGGCAAGAATTGCAAACGGGCGGCCCTGGTTGTCTTCCCCGGTATAGCGCGCGGTATCGACCCGCATCGCCTCGGGCGCGCTTGCCACCTTGGTCTTGTCCAGGATGAAGCTGACGTCGCCGTTCTTCTCCAGCGGAGCGAGGGCGAGGATCGCGATCAGAACGCCGACTGCGGATGGCAGAGCGATCTTGGCGATTCGGATTATCCGATCGTGACTGCTCCCCGGCACCGCCCAGCTCTGTTTGGTCGTGCGCTCCTTGTTGGCGGCTTCGGACATGATCTGTGTCTTGCAGCCTTCCTCAGCCGTCGTGCGCGAAGATGTCTTGATCGGGCCATCCGGCGACGTCGAGCAGGGCGCGGTACGGAAGAAAATCGAAACAGGCTTGTGCAAGCTCCGTCCGGTTCTCACGCGCCAGCCGCTCGTCCAGCGTTTCCTTCAGCGCGTGAAGGTAGCGGACGTCGCTCGCCGCATAGTCGCGCTGCGCATCGCTGATCTGCGGCGCCCCCCAGTCGCTGGTCTGCTGCTGCTTCGAAAGGTCGTGCCCAAGCAGCTCCTTGACCAGGTCCTTGAGGCCGTGCCGGTCGGTGTAGGTACGCACGAGCCGCGAGGCGGTGCGCGTGCAGTAGAGGGGCGCCGCGACGATTCCGAGATACTTGCTCATGATCCCGACGTCGAAGCGGGCGAAGTGATACAGCTTCAGCCGGTTCGGATCGGACAGCAGAGCCTTGAGCCGGGGCGCGGAATAGTCGCTGTCCGGGCCGAATCGCACCAGATGCTCATCGCCCTTGCCGTCCGACAGCTGGACAAGGCACAGCCGATCGCGCCCGGGGACCAGCCCCATCGCCTCGGTATCGACTGCGATCGGACCGTCGGCGAAACGGACCTCCTCGCCCAGATCTTCTTCGTGGAAGTGAATGCTCATTCGGCTCCTCATCACGGGCCCACGCGACGCGTTTCCCGTGCTCACTGCAATATGGGATCGCCCATAGCAGCGTCGATATGATCGAATCACTAGAGCATGGCTTTTTTTTCATGTAAGGCTGTAAGTGGTGTGTGAGAAAAACACACCCAAGACCGGTTGCGCCGTGCTCCCCAGCGCGTTGGTTCTGATGATTTTGGGGCACAAGGAATGTTTGAACGGCATGGGTTTCGACAGAGGGCGTAAAGGCGACCGCGGCGGTCGCGGCCGAGACAAGCGCGACGGCTTTTTCAGCGAAGACAGTTTCCAGGACCGCGGCGGCTTCCAGGAGCGCGGAGGCTTCGGCCAGCCGCGCAGCTTTGGCGATCGCGGCGGATTCGGCGGCGGCGACCGCGGCGGCGGCGGCGGAGGTGGTTTCCGCGGTGGCGGCGGCGGCGGTGGCGGAATGCCCCCGCAGGTGGTCGGAGAGGCCAAGGGAATCGTCAAATTCTTCAACCCGCAAAAGGGCTTCGGCTTCATCGTCCGCGACGATGGCGGCGAGGATGTGTTCGTCCACATTTCGGCAGTCGAGCAGGCCGGCCTCAGCGATCTCGCGGAAGGTCAGCCGCTCGGATTCACCTTGGTCGATCGCGGCGGCCGCATATCCGCCACGAACATCCAGATCGAGGGCGAGCCGATCGCGGTCGAGCGGCAGGAAAAGGCTCCGCAGCGCCAGCTGACCGGCGAAAAGGCGCAGGGCACCGTCAAGTTCTTCAATTCGATGAAGGGCTTCGGCTTCATCCAGCGCGATGACGGACAGCCCGACGCATTCGTTCATATCTCCGCGGTCGAGCGCGCGGGTCTCCCGACGCTCAACGAAGGCGATCGCCTGGCGTTCGAACTCGAAGTCGATCGTCGCGGCAAGCATGCAGCGGTGAACCTACAGCCCATCGGCTAGACCCACCCACCGCGCCGATGGGGGAGAAGCGCCCGTCCGGACCAGCTCCGGGCGGGCGCTTTGTTGTCAGCTGCTCATCAAGTCACCATCGACTTGAGAGTCTCGACCCGATCAGCTTCGGCGGCCGGTTTGTCGGTTCGAATGCGGCTGATGCGTGGAAAGCGCATGGCGAGCCCCGATTTATGGCGGCTGCTGAGGTGGATGGAATCGAAAGCGACTTCGAGGACGAGCGCTTTCTCAACCTCGCGAACCGGGCCGAATCTGTCCGTCGTGTGGTTGCGGATCCAGCGGTCCAGCCAGCACAGCTCCTCGTCCGTAAACCCGAAATAAGCCTTGCCGACCGGGAGCAATTCTCCCTCTTCGCCCCAGCAGCCGAATGTATAGTCGCTGTAATAGCTGGAGCGTTTCCCGGAGCCGCGCTGGGCGTACATCAGCACGCAATCGGCGGTTAGTGGGTCGCGTTTCCATTTGTACCAGAAGCCGACTCGCCGCCCCGGGACATAGGGGCTGTCGCGCCGCTTCAACATCACGCCTTCGATTGCTGCATCGCGCGCACCGGCACGAATCTCGGAGAGGTCCTCGAAATCTCCCGCTTCGATCAGCTGCGAGAGGTCGAATCGACCTGCATCGAGCTTCGGAACAAACGCCTCGAGCCGCTTGCGGCGCTCGCTCCAGGGAAGTCCGCGCAAGTCCTCGCCACCGTCGAACAGGATGTCGTACAGCCGGACGAACGCTGGATATTGCGCCTGCATCTTCGGGCTGACGGTCTTGCGGCCAAGCCGCTGCTGCAGCGCATTGAACGACGCGGCCGCGCCACCGTGAACATCGGCATTTCCCTGATCCGAGCCGCGGACGAGCAGTTCGCCATCGAGCACGCCTTCGCTTTCGAAAGCGCTGGCGATCTCGGGGAAACTGCCGGAAATCTCGTCGCCGGTGCGGCTGTAGATCCGCGTCTGCCCGCCGGTGCAGACGAGCTGGACTCGTATTCCGTCCCACTTCCACTCCGCCGCAAACTCTTCAAGCGAAAGCTCCTGATCGTCGAGCGGGTGGGCGAGCATGAACGGCCGGAACACGGGCACGTCGCGCGGCGTCGGCTGCGGTCCGCGTCCCTCTGCCCAGGCGAAAAGCTCGAGATATGGCGGCCAGATGCCGTGCCAGACCTCCTCGACGGCGTCGACATCGAGACCAAAGGCGTCGGCAAGCGCCTGCTTGGCGAGCCGCGCCGAGACGCCGATCCGAAGATTTCCGGTCGCGAGTTTCAAGAGCGCGAATCGGCCGGAGGCATCGAGATGGTCGAGCATTTCAGCGAGCACGCGCGGCCCGTTGATCCTTCCGGCGTTGGCGAGCCGTTCCACCGCGCTGGATATCGAGAGCGTTCCGTCGTCCAGCTCGGGTTCGCCGGTCGGGGTCGGCCAGAGCAACGCGACCGTTTCGGCCATGTCGCCGACATAGTCGCGGCTCATGTAGAGAAGCACCGGGTCGACTCGTTCTTCGGCGATCGCCCGGACCGCTGCGCCTTTGACGGCGGGGATGCTGAGGCTCCCCGTGAGCGCGGCAAGCCCGATCCCACGATCAGGATCGGGCGTCTGCCTGAGATACTCGCCAATTAGCTTGAGCTTGTTGTTGCGCGACCGTGTGTAGGTGAGGTCGTTCAGAAGCTGCGAGAAAGCGCGCATGGGTCCGTAACGAACCCTGCTGCGGCACGGTTGCTCAGGTCAATGCAGGCGAAGCGCGAGAGCCGCGAGGATTGCGGTGCAATCGCCCGGCGATTCGGCGCTGAGGGCCTCTTCGATATGTTCGAGGCAGCAACGGGTCGCGACCCGGTGGCCGGGAAGGAGCGCAAGTTGCGCCGAACGGTACATGAGCCCTTCCAGTGCATCGAGGCCATTGACCGCCGCGATCTGCCGGATCGAGTCCATTCGTGCATGAATATCGAGCGGAGAGAGACGTTCGGCGCGGCTCTGGATTTGAGCGACGCACTCGCCGATCTGGTTTCTGACTGGCCCGAGTGATTCTTGTGCCATTTCCCCGCCCCCGTTGAAGCGATAGTCGCCTCAAAGGGTTAACGAGCCGTCAAAACCCGCATTGGGTTGACAAAAATCGCGCGTAAAGCCATGTGCGCGGCCGAACGGGCGGCGCTACAGAGTGCCGCTTTCTTCATTTTTCGATTGGGATATTTGCGATGGCCAAGCCGGCAACCGTCAAGATCAAGCTCGTCAGCAGCGCCGACACCGGCTTCTTCTACGTGACCAAGAAGAACCCGCGCACGCAGACCGAGAAGCTGAGCTTCCGCAAGTACGATCCGGTCGCTCGCAAGCATGTCGATTTCAAGGAAGCGAAGATCAAGTAGCTTCGGCTGGCGACGATACCCCGCTCAGCAGCTCTTCCACTACGGCGACGAACTTCTTCACGGAAATCGGCTTTGAGACGTAGGCGTTCGCGCCGGCGGTCCGAATTCGCTCTTCGTCAGCGGCTGCGGCATAGGCGGTCACCGCCATGATCGGCACCGCCTTCAGATTCTTGTCGTCCCGAATCAGCTGGATCAGCTCCAGCCCGCTGACGTGCGGAAGCTGGATGTCGGTGATCACGAGATCAGGCTGAAATTCGCGCGCCGAATCCAGCGCCTGCCGGCTATCGATCACCGGCCTGGCCTCATGGCCATGCGCAGCGAGGAGGTCGCAGAACAGTTTGACGTTCAGCGCATTGTCCTCGACGATCAGGATTCTGGCCAACCTGCTCCCCCGCGTTACACGATCGGAATTCTAGCGCGATGCCGCCAAAGACACCAATCGATGCCGAGGCAACAGCTCTCCAAGCGCTAGCCACAACGCTCGGGAAACCGGATTTGTCGCAGCGTTTCCTCGATTTGACCGGAATCGGGACGGATGAGCTCAGGAAAAATGTCGGTGAGCCTGCCCTCTTGGCCGCATTTATCCGCTTTCTCGAGGCGCATGAGCCGGATCTGGTCGCGGTTGCCGAAGAAATCGGTATGGCGCCCGATGAACTGGTTGCCGCCCGGCGCATTCTGGAAGGGCAGGAGGAGCAATGAAGACAATTCTCGTCACCGGAGCGACCGCCGGGATCGGCGAAGCGTCGGCACGCAAGTTCGCGAGCGGCGGTTGGCGGGTGATCGGCACCGGTCGGCGCGGTGAGCGGCTTCGGGCGCTTGCCGACGAGCTTGGGGACGCGTTCCTTCCGCTCGAAATCGATATGCGGGACCTCGAGGCCGTTCGTACTCTGGCTGAGCTTTCTGCGCCGTGGGGAGATATCGACCTGCTCCTCAACAACGCCGGCTTCGCGCCGCCGACGACGCCGATGCCGCAGACTGACTGGTCGATCTACGAGGATGCAATCGCAACGAACGTGACCGGATTGGTTGCGCTCACTCAGGCGCTTCTTCCGAAGCTGATCGAGCGAAGGGGCGCCATCGTGAACCTGTCGTCGGTTGCGGCGACCTATCCCTACAAGGGCGGCTCCGTCTACGGCGGCACGAAGGCTTTCGTCCGGCAGTTCTCGCTGGATCTTCGATGCGACCTTGCCGGAACCGGAGTCCGGGTGACCTCCATCGAACCGGGGATGGTCGAGACGGAGTTCACGCTCGTCCGGACCGGTTGGGACCAGGCCGCCTCGGATGCGCTCTATGCGAACATGGATCCGATGACTGCGGAAGACATAGCGGACAGTATCTGGTGGGTTGCTACGCTGCCGCCGCATCTCAATATCAACGCGCTGGAGCTGATGCCGGTGAACCAGAGCTGGGCTGGCTTCGCAGTGCATCGGAACACTTGATTCACCGGGTTCGCGGTGCTTGGAGCCCGGCATGAGCATCGATCAACGCCTCTCCGAACTCGGAATCACTCTCCCCGAACCGGCATCGCCCGTCGCCGCCTATGTTCCGGTCGTCATTGCGGGCGGCTTCGCGCACGTTTCCGGGCAGGTCTGCGTCGACGAAAGTGGGCAGTTCATCACTGGCAAATTGGGCGCTGATGCCGACGTCGCGCTCGGCCAGAAGGCGGCGCGGGCGTGTGGGCTGATGATTCTCGCTCAGCTGAAGAAAGCGCTTGGCTCGTTGGACCGGGTGGAGCGGGTGGTGAAGCTCGGCGTCTTCGTGAACTGCACTCCAGATTTCACCGATCAGCCAAAGGTCGGAAACGGCGCGTCCGAGTTGATGGAACAGGTGTTCGGCGAAGCCGGACGGCACGCCCGGGCTGCTGTCGGTGCGCCCTCTCTTCCGCTGGGGGTTGCCGTCGAAGTCGACGCGGTCGTCAAGATAAGGGATTGACGCGCAAGCGCTTTTCGGGGCGTTAGTGAGAAATGGCTGACCGCGAAACCGAAGTGTTGGCCCGGATCGCTCCGGGTGTCGGTGCGCTCGATCCCGGTGAATGGGACACTGTTTCTGGGCCCCATCCGTTCGTCAGCTACGCCTTTCTGAGGGCGCTCGAAGATTCGCGAAGCGTCGGTCCGGGGACCGGCTGGACTCCAGCGCCGCTCCTTGTCGAAAATCCGGCTGGCGCGATGATCGCCGCCGCTCCCGCCTACCTGAAGACACACAGCCAGGGCGAATATGTCTTCGA
>Ga0070659_100001332_pt1 | contig 17806 bp, 20 predicted proteins | sample KBSC23metaG_FD_64666 | JGI IMG/M metagenome (GOLD analysis project Ga0070659, IMG submission 64666) | Corn rhizosphere microbial communities from Kellogg Biological Station, Michigan, USA - KBS C2-3 metaG | ecosystem: Host-associated > Plants > Roots > Rhizosphere > Soil ... | reverse complement strand
TACCTTGCGACCATGGTTCTTGGCGCCATCGCCGCGGCCGCCGGATCGCCCGATGCGGCTATTGGCCTCGCCCAAATGGGCCAGAGAGCGGCGATCGGGAAGATCCTGGCGTTCACTCGAGGGCAGGAGGCGACCGCCGATGCCTCCGCCGCCAAGTTCCTGCACATTGCCGGGATCAGCGGAAAGGGCATGCTCGATTTCTTCGGCAAGCTTCAGAACGAGGAATATCGGCTGGCGGACTATTCCACCGACAGCTTCGACCAGGATCACCCGCTGACCTCCGAGCGAATCCAGGCGCTCCAGCAGAAGTTCCAGGCCGACCCAGCGTGGAACAAGCCGGTCGATGCGCAGCTGAACGAGCGTTTCCTGCGGGTGAAAGCCAAGCTGCTGGGATATGTCGATCCGAGGCAGGCTCTGCTGAGGTATCCAATTGGAGACAACAGCATCCCGGGCCATTACGCGCGCGCTTACGCTTACCATATGGGCGGCTATCCCACTCAGGCGTTAGCCGAAGCCGATGCCCTTCTCGCAGATGAGCCGCACGATCCGTATTTCCTCGAGCTGAAAGGGCAAATCCTTCTGGAGGACGGCCGGGCGGCGGAGGCTGTGCCGCCGCTTCGGGAAGCAACTCAGCTCTCGGGTGAGAAGCCGCTGATTGCGGCGCTGCTGGGCCACGCGTTGGTCGCCACTGAAAACCCGAAGAATTACGCGGAAGCCGAGCAGGTTCTGAAAGCCGCAGTCACTCGCGACGACGATGACCCGGATGCGTGGTTCCAGCTGGGCATCATCTATGACCGGCAGGGCGACCAGGCCCGCGCGGCGCTGGCTACCGCGGAGCGCAGCTATCTGCAGGCGGATCATAAAATGGCGCTGGCAAGTGCGGAAATGGCAATGAAAGGCATCCCGCCGGGCACCCCGGACTATCTTCGGGCGCAGGATATCGCCATGGTCGCGAAGGCTCAGCTCAAGGACAAGAAAGACAAGGGGCAACAGTGAGCGATTCGCAAAGGCCGCCCTCCGGCAGATGGGTGGCGGGAATAGGCGGCGGAGTGGTGGGCGCCGCGCTCATGGCCGCCTTCCTGATCTTCGCAGTCCCGCATTATTTCGCGGGGCGAATTGTCCGTGCGGGCATGATGGCCGATCCACAGGTGCTGCTCGATGCCGGCGAGGCATTGCACGATCAGCAATATGCACCGGTTCTCGCCGCACATCGGGCTGAGCTGGAGACTCCGTTCGGCACGTCCTGGAAGGGCGCCAGCAAGCCGGACGTCACTCTCGTCGAATTTTACGACTATGCCTGCCCCTATTGCAAAGCGAGCAACCCGGCCCTCGACCAGTTGCTCAAGAGCGACCCGAAGGTCCGCATCGTCTATCGCGAATTGCCGATTCTCGGCGATCCAAGCGTCGCAGCGGCTCGGCTTTCGCTCGCCGCCTCGAAGGCGGGGCGGTTCGCGCAATTCCACGACGCGCTGTGGGCTGCGGGTAGACCCGACCCTCAAACGATTGCCACAGCCGCGCAAGCCGCTGGAATTCCCGACCAGCCGGTCGAGACGCCCGAAGCCGACGCCGAGCTCAAGAAAAACTTCCAGCTAGCCGGCGCTCTCGGCGCAACTGGGACGCCGTTGTTCATAATCGGGAACCGCGTGATCAACGGCGCGGTCACCTATGCGATGCTGAAATCCGCAGTCGACGAGGCGCGCCCGAAGGGCTGAAGGAGGAGCGTCAGTCGCTGACGGGTCCTTTGAACCCCTGCGCCACCACATACCACTCGCTCGAATCTTTGCGGCTCGCGGGGGGTTTGGCGTGCTTCACCGTTTCGAAATGGCGCTTGAGGTCTGCGACCAGGCTATTGTCGGCGCCTCCGGCGAGCACCTTCGCGACGAAGGAGCCACCCGGCTTCAGCACCTCTTTCGCGAATTCAAATGCCGTCTCGACCAGACCCATGGTCCTCAGGTGATCGGTCTGTTGATGCCCGACCGTATTGGCGGCCATGTCCGACAGCACCAGGTCGGCCGCACCCCCCAGTGCATTCTTCAGCCGCTCCGGCGCTGCATCATCCATGAAGTCCATCTGCAGGATCACCACGCCCTCGATCGGCTCCGTCGGCAGCAGGTCGATCCCAACCACCTTTGCCTTCGGCACGTGCCGGCGAACCACCTGCGCCCAGCCTCCCGGCGCTATGCCGAGATCGACCACGGCGTGCACGCCCTTCAGCAGCCCAAATCGCTCGTCTAGCTCCAGCAGCTTGTAGGCTGCACGGCTGCGGTAGTTCTCCGCCTTCGCCCGCCGCACATAGGGATCGTTCAGCTGTCGCTCCAGCCAACGTGTGGAAGACGCGGATCGGCTGCGTGCCGTCCGAACTCGCTGGCGAGGACCCCGCACTAAAGCTTGTGCCCGTCCTGGGCCATCAGCAAACGCAGGATCCCCTCGCGGATGCCGCGATCCGCCACCCCAAGGTTCTTTGCGGGCCAGATCTCAAGGATCGCCTCGAGGATTGCACAGCCCGCCACCACCAGGTCGGCCCGCTCAGGGCCAATACAGGGCAGGCTGGATCGCTCGTCGTAATCCATCTCTGCGATCATCCCGCTGATCGTCCGCATCGCATCGATCGGAACGTGAAGTCCATCCACCGCGCGCCGGTCGTAGCTCGGGAGGGCAAGATGGACGCTGGCGAGAGTCGTCACCGTGCCGCTGGTGCCGAGAAGGCGAATGTCGCTTCGACTTCTGGGCAGCGTGGCTTCGAACTGATCGAACGAGCGACGCACCCGCTCCCGCATGCGCTTGTACGCAGAAAGCCGCTCGCTGCCGTCAATGGCTTCCCGGCCCTCGCTTTCCGTAAGCGACACGACTCCCCACGGGGCGCTCCACCAGCTGCGGATCTGCGGGCCGGTGCCCGTCTGTTCGATCAGCACCAGCTCGGTCGAGCCGCCGCCGATATCGAAGATCATCGCCGGGCCATCCCCTGGCTCCAGCAGTTTATGGCAGCCGAGCATTGCCAGCCGGGCCTCCTCCTGCGGCTCGATAATCTCGAGTGCGATCCCGGTTTCCTGCCGCACTCGGTCGATGAACTTGCGGCCGTTCGCCGCGCGCCGGCACGCTTCCGTCGCTACGGAGCGGGATAGCGAGACCTTGCGGCGCCTCAGCTTGTCGCCGCAGATTGCAAGGGCCGCGACGGCTCGGTCCATGGCATCGTCCGACAACCGCCCGGTCCGCGAAAGTCCTTCACCGAGTCTGACGATCCGGGAGAAGGCATCCACCACGGTGAAGGCTCCGTTGCCCGGCCGCGCGATCAAAAGGCGGCAGTTATTGGTGCCGAGATCGAGCGCACCATATGTGCGGCGGGAGATTTGGTTATGATCATGGGGCCGCGGCTGCGGCGAATTCGTGATGGCCGGCCCATGGCTCGGTTGCGGGGCCGGCGCGCTGGCGGCTTCCTGCGCCATGACCAAACGCCCAATCTTATGCTGCGCCGCCCTATGTCAGACGGCTGACTTGGGCCGAATGTAGGCCGGAATGGCTCAAAAGGGCAAGTTCCTGAAAGGAAACTGCCCGCGGCGTTGACACTGACGGCCTCAAATCTCTATCTCGCCCGCGCCGCTACAGAAGAGCGCATTGCCCCGTCGTCTAATGGTAAGACTACGGACTCTGACTCCGTCAATCGTGGTTCGAATCCACGCGGGGCATCCAGCTTGGCAGTATTATGCAGCAAGCGCACCATAGGTGTAGGCCGACATAAGCCCCTGCGTTTAGCAACGGCGGGGGTCCGTCCACCGCCTAACAAGGGTGCTGCGGCAATGCAGCACCCCGAGGAGGATGCCTAACCGCCCTTCACATAGCCCATGGCTTCGACGATTCGGCCGTCGGCGACGCGCATCAGGTTGACGCCGCGCACCGATTGTCCCTCGCCCCAGCGATAGCGCCAGCGGATGACGCCGCGGTCGCCGGCAACCCACACGTCCTCGAGATCGAAGCTCGTCCCCGGCGCAGTCGCGATGTCGGTCCACAGCCCGATGCAGGCATCGCGTCCTTCGTAGCGCGCGCCCTCGGGCGCGGGCACGCTATTCTCGACGACGCAGCCGGCCGCGACTAGGTCCGCAAGCGGCGCCGGGTCGTGGGTCTGGAAGACATCATTGAAACGATCGAGAATGTCGCGGGTCCTGGCGCTCTGTTCGTCGGCAATATTGTTCATCATGTCCTCCATTCGTTGGGGCTGGCTGACCAGTGCCTTCAAGCAGCGAGCGGCCGAGCGGCGCCGACCAGCCGGCTCGTGAGCGTGATCGCCGGGACTGCGGCCAGCGCACGGGAGACGAGACACCCGGCCTTGGCGGTCTCGGCCACGCGTTCGAATGCCTCCTCGGAGATGCGCTCGACCTCGGCCTCGCTCGAAAGCTCGATCCGGGCGAGCGTCGGGCCCGCCTCGGTCATGCCGATATGGGCTGCGGCGCTCGTGCGGATCGAGGGCCGCCGGAAAACGGGCCGCGGAGGCGGCAAGTTTGCACATAAACGATCCTTATATGTCGATCGGTCTGCATAATCTGTAGACCGGTTGACATAATCGGTCAAGCAGGTAAGAAAAGAGCATGTCGGCAGACACGCGCCAACGAATGCTCGAAGCCACCGCTCGGCTCGTGCGCGAGCGCGGCTATAGCGGGACGTCATTGAATGCGATCCTGGTCGCAAGCGAGGCGCCCCGGGGGTCGCTGTATTATCACTTTCCGGGAGGCAAAGACGATCTGGTTGCCGAAGTGACCGAGGCCAGCATAGACCAGGTCACGGCTGCACTGACCACTATCATGGAGGCGGAAGAGCGGCCCTCGCAGGCGGTGCGCCGGATCTTCGAAGCGACTGCGGACATGCTCCGCGGCAATCAATTCAGGGAAGGCTGCCCGGTCGCGCCGATCGTGCTCGACGGAACCGAAGGCATCCCGGAGCTCGCTACGATCACTCGGAATGCTTTTGAAACCTGGATCGGTATCATCGCCGATGGCTTCGAGCGGCGGGGCATTCCGGCAGGCCGCGCACGAAGGCTCGCGATCCTCGTCGAATCGGCGATCGAAGGCCTGATGGTGATCGCCCGCGCGACCTCGGATACGGGGCCGATCGATGCGGTGGTCGAGGAGCTCGCCGCGCTGCTCGATGGTGCCGTCGCCGACGGGACCCTCGGCGGCCATCGCGGCCAGGGCTAACGGAAGATCAGCGCGGCGCCGAGCGCCGCTTTGGCGGAGACGAAGATTCCGCCTGTGGGCGAGTCGGTGACCGGCATTCGACTGGTTGCCAGCAAAGCACGCGTTGCATGGAGATCCCTGACCCTCACGGCATAAGCAACGAAGGCGGGCAAAGCGGGCGCCACTTCGCCCGGCAGGAAATCATAGAGCGCGCCTCCTGGCAGCAGAATGGCCTCCCCCTCGCCGAGATCGAACACCAAAGCGGCGCCGTCTTGCTCGGGCGCGCGGCCGAGAAAGCGTTAGCTTCGAATGGCGCTTGTTCAGCGCCGATATGTAGCTGGAACCGCTCACCGGCGCTTGTTAGACGCGGCGGTGACGTCATCCCACCTGTCAGTGGTGCGCTTGCTGCATAATACTGCAGCTTGGCAGATCTATGACTGCAGCGCCTGCCGGCCTGCGATCCAATGCTCAAGCATGGTTCGGATCGACCGGCGAGATGGGATGTAGCCCGGCTGAGCCTCCGTGGATTGCGCTGGACCTTCATAGACTTCCAGATTCTGTGGGATCCTCATCCGCAACATCTCGCGCCCTCGGAGGCGATCCTCGGCAAGCGCGAGCGAACGGTGCACGTCTTCCGCCGTGAAAGGCTTCATCAGGCAGCCGAGCGCAAGGTCCGGCATCGGAAAGCTCGGCGCTTTTCCACTGACGAACAGGCACGGGATGCTGAGATCGTGAAGCCGGACCGCCACCGAGAAGCCGGTCGAGCCGTGCGCCAGATGAAGATCGACCAAGGCCAGGTCCGGGTCATGAATCTCGGCGGCGGAGATGGCAGTATCGGCATCCTCGGCCGTAGCGATTACCCGATAGCGCGGGTTGTCCTCGATCAGATAACGGACGGTGGTTGCCAGCTGCGCATCGTCTTCGACGACCAGGACCTTGAGCACTCGACCCTCCCCTAGCGCCAACGCGGGCGCTGGCGGCAGGGTGAATCGAAAACGGCCCGGCGCGAATCCCCTGTAAACGGGATTTACGCCGAACCGAGTCTTTCGCGAGTCAGGTAGAGAGGTTTAGGCCCGCTAGAAGTTTAGGCCCGGTAGAAGATGTGGGCGCCGATTTGCTCCACTTCCTGGAGCCCGTGACGCCAGTTCGGCGCGACGTAATCGGCATGGTACCACATTACGTCGTTCGGAACTTCGCGCGCCAGGTTCAGGATGGCCGTTCGGGCGACTGCGACCGCGGTCTGCCATGCGGCCATGTCGTAGATTCCGGGAAACTGGCCGTTCCGGACGAACGAGAATTGCGCCTTCTGTTTCACGACACCACACCAGTCGGATGGATAACGGCCCGACGCAGCGCGGTTGATGACCACATCTGCGACGGCAAGCTGCCCCTCGACCGGCTCGCCGCGGCTCTCGAAATAAACTGCGGTGGCGAGGCAGTTTCCTTCATCATCCAAGGGGGCGCCAGTCATGTTGCCCTGCACGATCTGGCTCAGCGGAAGCGGCACCGGCTGGTTCATCATCGTCGGCGCATTCGACAGCAGCTGCAGCGGGTTGGCAGCCGGAACGGTTGCCTGAGACGTTCCAGTGGTGGGAGTCGGCGCTGCGTTGGCGACGGCCACCGCAGACTGCTGGGGAAGGCTGTAGCTGATGTTCTGAACGGCCGGCTGAAAAGTCGCCTGCACTGGCGCGGCGCTGGCGTTCGCCGAGGTCAGACCCAGCAGAAAAAACCCGATCGTCGCGGTCACGCCGCGGCGCCCCATAAACTTCATCTAATTGCCCTTGCTCTCTGGCGGCGACCCCCACCCTCGGCGCTCGAAGAACGCCAAAAGAGTTCTGGGTGGGGGTCATCCGTCTTGCCCGGGTCCGGCGCCTGAACGTCTTAAGGACCGCTTGCTCTCTATCGCTGATGGCCAAATACGGATTATTTCCGTTAATCCAACCCACCGAACGATGAGTCGAGCGAGTCGCGGGACGAGCCGGGGAACCGATTGAATTCTTGTAAAAACGTCGGGGCTTTTGCTTGAAAGGGGATGGGGCTAGCTGCGCACAAGGAGAAAGTGATGGCGCATTGGCTTATGAAGTCGGAACCCGGAACCTACAGCTGGGCCGACCTTCAACGCGACGGCGCGACCGAATGGGACGGAGTCCGGAATCCCGCGGCACGGCTCCATTTGAAAGCGATGAAGCGCGGCGACGAAGCCTTCTTCTATCACTCGGGTGATGAACGGTCGGTGATCGGCGTCATGCGGATCACTCGCGAAGCTGCGCCCGATCCGAAAGACTCAAACTGGGTTTCGGTTGCAGTCGAGCCCGTCCGGACTCTCGACCGGCCGGTGACGCTCAAGGAAATCAAAGGGGAGCCGCGGCTGTCGAAGATGGAGCTGATCAGGCAGTCGCGTCTTTCCGTTTCGCCTGTGCGCGACGAGGAGTGGAAGTACATAATGGGGCTGGCCCAATGAACCAAGGCTTCAGCGCGGGTTCACACGTCCGCGGTTACAAGGGCAGAATGAGGTTTGATATGACCAATCGCGGCATTCTCTCGAGGGCGGCTGTGGCTCTTGCGGGCTTTGCTCTGGCCGGAGCCGGCATTGCTGCAGCTCAACCCGGATCAGTCGATCAGCCCAAGCAGCAGGTCGAGCACACGCCTTTCAACTACGATGTCGTCAATGGAAAGCGAGTGCCCAAGGGCGACCGGGTTACCAATCCTGATGGCAGCTGGCGCGAAACTGTTCGTCAGGGCAACTGCACCACCGTGAAGGAAAAGTCAGCAGCGGGCGAATATAAGGAAACGAGGAGCTGCGGCTGATCAGCTGCTGCCGTTGACCGATCCCTTCGGAGCCTCGTGAATTTCGCACTTCGGAAGCCCGAAGCGCGCGACGTCGGCACAATCGCGGACTTGGGCAGATCCGTCAGGGCCGGCGAAGATCGCCCAGTCCCGGCCGTTCGTGCAATGGGCCGTCCACTCGTCCAGGTTCTTGTATGAGCCGACGTACCCTGCCTTGTCGATCTTGCGGCAACTGAAACCCGAATCGTAGATCGCACGCTTGAGGGCGATAGCGAGATTGAGCGCGTCGAGATGGTGCAGCTGCTCCTGTTCGGGCCCGATCCGTGCGCCCGCAGACTGGGTCTGCTGGGCCTGGTTCTGAGGCTGGCCCTGGGTTTGGGATTGATTGCACCCCGCCAGCATTAGCGCGGCCGAAAATCCTGCTGCGGCAAGCTTGCGCATTCTCATCTCCTTCATGCCTTCAACGCGGAAAGCCCGATGAAAGCTTCCGCCTTGCGGTCCATGGAGAATCTGCTTCTATCTGCCAATGACTCGTATCGCAGCACTTGCACTTTCCGCTCTCGCTGCCACCGCTACCCCTCCCTCGAGGCCGTCGACTCCCGCTGATATCGTTGCGTCCGCCCCGGCAAATGCGTGGCGGTCCATCGATCCTGGCGATCTTCTGGCGATGAAGCTGAAAAATGGCGGAGAGGTGCTGATCCAGCTCGCGCCGGAGTTCGCCCCGGTGCACGTCGCTAATATTCGTGCGCTGGCACGGGCGCATTGGTGGGACAAGGCGACGATCTATCGCGTTCAGGACGACTATGTCGTTCAATGGGGAAAGAACGACGGCAAGGATCCTTTGCCGGCCGGAGTGATCGCGCAGCCACCGGCTGAATATGCGCGTCCGACCAGAGGACTTGCGATACGGCCGCTCGGCTATCCCGACGATTATGCACCCAGGGCCGGGTTCGCCGACGGTTGGCCCATCGCCTACGATCCGAGGTCAGGCACAGCCAACCTGGTGCATTGCTACGGATATGTGGGGGCAGGCCGGGATCTGTCGCCGGACACCGGTGCGGGAGGCGAGCTTTACGCGGTGATCGGTCACGCGCCGAGGCACCTTGACCGCAACATCGCCTTGGTCGGCCGAGTCATCGAAGGCATCGAACATCTGAGCTCGCTTCCTCGAGGTACGGGCGACCTTGGCTTCTACAAAAATCCCTCGAATGCAGTGCCGATCGTAAGCATTCGGCTGGTCAGCGATCTGCCCGCCAATCGGCGGCCTTCGTTCCAGTATCTGGACACCTCCAGCCCCGCCTTCGAAGCCTATGTGCACGCGCGGGCGAACCGTCGCGACGCCTTCTTCATACGGCCCGCCGGCGGGGTCGATGTCTGCAACGCGCCTGTTCCGATCAGGCGAACGCCCATTCCCTGAGTGAGCTACGCCGCCCAGGCGTGATGGTCGCCGTTCTTGTGCTGAATGACCACCGGTCCGTGGTGGGAGCGCATGCTGGCTTCGGCCAGCGGCAGCGCGGTCGCGCAAAAGGCACATTCCGCCGACATGCGGCCGATAATCCACTGCGTGCGGCCACAGCCTGGGCAGTGGTTCACTTCACTTTCCCGATAGACTGCGTGATAGCCCCGCCCGGCCGCAAAATAGGTGGGACCCATGTCGCTGGCGTTGGTCGCCATCTGACACCTTCCTTTCGGCGGCATTGAACGAGCGAAACAGAGCGCGGTTGCATCAAATGGTTCAGCTTGAGGCTGAACTGTTGATCCCGCGCAACAGCAAGTTGTTGAAACCGCTAAGGGTTCGGCAAACCCTCGGCGGAAAGCGGCTCGGCGAACTCTGCACCGATCTTGTCCCCGGCGGTCCATTTGACCACCGCATTCGCGCGTTCGCGGCCCGGCAGCATCAGCCAGACACGCGACCCCACCTCGAACCTGCCGTCGGTCTGTGCCATGAAGCCGCGCTCGGACAAATTGAGAACGCGCGCATCGACGCCGTTCGCGCCGAGCTCACGCATCTTCGCTTCGATCTCGACCGGCATCCGGGAAAAGCGCCGCCGGTCGTTCGGATCTTCCGCATCGGCTATTCGCGCCCTGATCATTCACTCATGCCCCAGCCAAGCGCCGCTTATCGGTTGGCGCGCAGCGCCAATCAAGCCGATTATAGTGTCGCGGCCGCGCACAGGAAGCTGATGGTGTTTTTCGGTCACTGGTCGACGTTGTTCATGCAGTGTAAGGTGTACTCGGGCAAAATCGCAATCGATCGAGACTACGTTAAAAGCATCGGTGGGGTACAAATTGTTAAAGCATTTCAAATTCTTCGCACTTGCGGGCATCGCAATGGCGATACCGGTTTCGGCTGCATCTGCGCAAATGACACAACCGGCTCCCGCAACACCCGTCGTTCGATCTGCGCCGATCCCGTCTCCCGGCCGTCCGGCGCAAATACCGAGTCAAACGCCTCCGCAAGCCGCGCCGTCGGCGCAAGCTCCGGCCGCGCCTGCGCCTCTCCCGCCACCTGTCTGGGGGATTTCGGATGCGCAGGAACTGCTCGCTTACATTCAGTCGATCGGACGCGAGGGGCTTAACCCCGACGACTACAATCCGGGCGGTTTAAGCGCGGCAATCGCAGCGGGTGACCCTGTACGCGTGAGCCAGGTCGCAAGCGACTGTTTCGACAAGGTCGCATCGGATCTCGCTCTTGGCCACGTGCGCGGCGACGCTCGCATCGACTGGCACATCAAGGACCCCGACCTCGATGGCGCCCGTCTCGACCAGCTGCTCCACAATGCTGTCGCTCAGCACAGCGTCACCGCCATGCTCAAGTCGCTTCTGCCGACCCATCCCCAATATGAGGCGCTTAAGACCGCGCTCGCCGCTGCTCCTCCGGGGGATACGGAAGAGATCAACCGGATCAAGCTGAACCTGGACCGCTGGCGCTGGCTGCCGCGCGATCTCGGAGGGCGCTACATCATCGCGAATGTGCCAGCGTACACGGCCGCCCTGGTCGAAGACGGCGAAACGATTTCCCGACACCACGCAGTCGCCGGAAAAATCTCAACCCCGACACCACAAATCTCCGCGGTTGCGACGGGCGTGATCCTCAACCCGTGGTGGGAGGTGCCGACCAGCATCTCGAAGGAGGTCGCCGGCAAGAAGGGCTTCGTTGCTGTGAAGGGACCGGACGGTTCCGTCCAGCGCTGGCGCCAACCGCCGGGACCGACGAATGCGCTCGGCCAGCTGAAGTTCGTGATGCCGAACTCGAAGGCGATCTATCTCCATGACACCAACGCCAAGAGCCGCTTCAACAGCAAGGTTCGCGCTTTCAGCCACGGCTGCATCCGGACTCAGGATGTTCTGAAGCTGGCGACGATCCTGCTTGAGGAAGGAGACACGGCGGGAACATGGACCCCGGACAAGATCCAGGCCGTCCTCACCAGCGGCAAGACGGTCGAGGCGAACTTCCCCAAGCCGGTGCCGGTCTACATCGTCTACATGACGTCGGCCGCCACCGTGGACGGCAAGATCATCCAGTATCCGGATGTCTACCAGCGTGACGGCAAAGTGATTGACGCGCTGCTCGACAAGCTGCCGGCAAATCCCTCCAAGCCGGGAGAAACAGCGGACAAGGTCGCAACCCGCTAGTTGCGTTCACCGCCAGCGTGGCCCAACGGCGCGCCGTGGCGAACCTGATCTTGTCGAGCGAAATTCCGGACTCCTCATGTCGCTGAGCGCCGCGGGGACATTCCGGTCGCTCCGCAATTTCAATTACCGCGTGTGGGCTGGCGGAGCGCTCGTGTCGAATGTGGGCACGTGGATGCAGCGGACGGCGCAGGACTGGCTCGTCCTCACCGAGCTTACCCATAACAGCGCTTCCGCGGTCGGCATCGTGATGGCGCTGCAATTCGGGCCACAGCTGCTGTTGCTTCCGTGGACCGGCTTCGCCGCCGATCATTTCAACCAGCGCAAGCTGCTGATGCTCACCCAGGCGACGATGGGATTGCTGGCGCTGGCACTTGGCGTCCTCACCGTTGCAGGACTCGTTGAGCTCTGGCAGGTCTATATCTTCGCTTTCCTGTTCGGCTGCGCGTCCGCGTTCGATGCGCCGGCGCGTCAGACCTTCGTCGGCGAGCTTGTCGGCGACGCCGACCTGCCCAACGCGGTTGCCCTGAATTCCACCTCTTTCAACGGCGCGCGAATGATTGGCCCCGCCGTCGCCGGGGTGCTGATCGCATCTGTCGGCACCGGCTGGGCCTTCGTCCTCAACGGGGTGTCCTTCATTGCCGTCCTGATCTCGCTCTATTTCCTGCGAGTTTCGGAGCTTCACCAGAGCAAGCGGGCAAAGCGGAAGCGAGGCAGCCTGACCGAGGGCTTCCATTACGTCTGGGAGCGGCGCGACCTCAGGACGACGATGATCATGCTGGCGCTGATCGGCACCTTCGGTCTCAACTTCCCCATCTTCGTCTCGACCATGGCCGTTCGGGTGTTCCACAGTAACGCCGGCGGCTATGGCCTGCTTTCCTCGATCATGGCCGTCGGGACCATGTCCGGTGCCTTGCTCGGGGCGGGGCGGGACCGACCACGATTTCTCTATCTTCTATACGGCGCAGCCGTCTTCGGGCTCGGTTGCGCCCTTGCCGCGATCGCGCCCACATACTGGACGTTTGGCGCCGCGCTGGTGGTGATCGGTGCCGCGGCACTCACCTTCACCAACACCAGCAACAGCCTCATGCAATTGTCCACGGAGCCGGCAATGCGCGGCCGAGTGATGGCACTCCGGCTTGCGGTGCTGCTTGGGAGCACCCCTTTCGGAGCTCCGATCGTCGGCTGGGTGGCCGACACCGCCGGCCCGCGGTGGGCACTCGGAGTTGGGGCGGCCGCCGGTATCGCTGCCGCCCTGGTGGGCGCTTACGCGCGCGAACTTCTATCGGTCCGCACCGTCATTCGCGCGCGCCGGTCCGACTCCGTCAAGAAGTGGCGGCAACCGCCGATCGAGTCCGCCCGGACCAAATTCTAGACTCCACTCCGGTGGGACCGACGAACGGATTCAGTTCATCCTTTCGATGAGCGGTGGTGAAGAGCCCTTGCGACGGTCTGCCCGCTGGCTATGGTAGCGCTAACACGAGCGGGAGGACGTATGCGTAAACTTCTGGGCCTGACGGCGATCTTTTTGAGCAGCTCCGCGTTGGCGGCTTCAGGCGCAACACACCGGGGCTTCGTTCTCAGTCCCAATGAGACGCTCGAGGCGCGAGGCGCCAGCGTCATTGTCGAACAGAACCACTTCAGCCCGATTTTCTTCGATGAAAAGAATGCCGGAATCCAGCTTATCCTTCACGGGGAACGGGTTGCGGTCGACGGTGAGGTCCGGCTCAATCCAACGCCCGAGCAATGGGACCCGGTGCCGATGTTCGGCAGCCGGACCAGAGGGCCTCAAGCCAACCAGCTGGTCGTCACCTCTTCCTATCCGGCGGTCGGCCTCAACTATAAAGTGGTCGTGACCGGCGAAGGCGACGGATTCCGGATCGCAGTCAACCTCGACAAGCCGCTTCCCCCTGCTCTGCTCGGCAAGGCCGGATTCAACCTGGACTTCATCCCGACCTCCTATTTCGGGAAGACCTATTTGGTGGACTCCCAGTCGGGGATATTCCCCCGCAATCCCGATGGGCCGATGGCGACTGACGGATCGGGGGACCCGCTGCCGCTGGCGAGCGGCGGACATTCGATCACTCTGTCTCCGGAAGACCCGCTGACCCGGGTCAGCATCACTTCTGACGGAGCCCCACTGCAGCTGTTCGATGCGCGCAACCGGGCGCAAAACGGCTGGTTCGTCGTCCGCTCGCAGATTCCCGCTGGTGCCACAAAGGACGCGGTGGTGTGGCACGTGCGGCCGAACATCATCCCCAATTGGGTGCGACAGCCGGTCGTCTCCTACAACCAGGCCGGGTACACGCCGGATCGCTCCAAGGTCGCAATCATTGAGCTGGACCCGAATTTCCGACCGACCGGGGAAGCAACGCTTCTGCAGGTGACGGCGGACGGCGCAGAAAAGCCGGTGCTCACAGCGAAGACAAAGCCTTGGGGCAAGTATCTCCGATACGATTATGCCACTTTCGATTTCTCGAGCGTGCGCACCCCCGGCGTCTACGAGATCTCCTACGCCGGGCAGAAGACCGGCCCGTTCCGGATTGCCACCGACGCCTACGACCGCATCTGGCAGCCGTCGCTCGATACCTACCTGGTGGAGCAGATGGATCACATGCGGGTGCGTGAACAATATCGCATCTGGCAGGGCGTTTCGCACATGGACGATTCGCGCCAGGCACCGCCCAATATCGTCCTCTTCGACGGCTATCACATGGGCCCGAACCTCGATTCGCCGTTCAAGCCGGGCGAGCATATCCCGGGGCTGGACGTCGGCGGTTTCCAGGATGCGGGCGACTTCGACATCCAGACGCCGCAGAACGCCGAAGTCGTTCGCGGGCTCGCGCTCTCGCGCGAAATGTTCGGCCTCAATTGGGACGAAACCACGATCGACGAGGCAGCGCACCGTGCCCAGATCCGCAAGCCCGACGGGGTGCAGGACTCGCTTCAGCTGATCCGCCACGGCGTGCTTCAGCTGCTGGCCCAGTATCGGATTTTCGGCCACGCAGTCGTCGGCACGGTCGATCCAACCCTGAAGCAATACACACATCTCGGCGATGCAGGGTCACAGACCGACGGTCGGCTCTACGATCCGAGCCTCGGGCCCAATGACGTGGTTGGAAACCGCTCAGGCAAGCCTGACGATCGCTGGACGTTCACGACGGATTATCCGGCGAATGACCTCGAGATGGCCACCGGTTTCGCCGCCGCAAGCAGAGCATTGCGCGCGAGCGATCCGAAGCTGGCAGACGAGTGCCTGGCCGCGGCGAAGGCGCTTTGGCTGGCGGAGCAGCCGAAGGTCGGCACCAATGTCGACCAGAGCAACGGCCGCGACAATGTCGGCAACCTGCCGATGACGGACGCTGAGGCGACGATCGAACTGCTGGTCACCACCAACGGCGATCCAATCTACAAGGCCAAGCTGATGCAGCTGCTCCCGCAGATGCTTCCGCAGCTATTCCTGGTCGGCGGTACGGCTGTACGCGCCATTCCATACATGGGACCGGAATACCGGGCGGCGTTGCTTCCCGCCGTCAAGGAATTGAAGGCGCGGGCTGACACAGAACTCGCACACAATCCGTTCGGAGTTCCCATACTCGAAGGTGGGTGGGCCGGATCGAACGCCGTCGCGAGCTTCGGATCGACCATGTACCTGCTGCACAAGGCGTTCCCGGACATTATCGGGACGAAGTACACGCTGAACGCCCTCGATTACATGCTGGGGCGCCACCCGGCGAACAGCCTTTCGCTGGTTTCAACGGTCGGCACCCAATCGAAGCTGGTCGCTTACGGTCACAACCGTGCCGACTACAGCTTCGTCCCCGGCGGAATGGTGCCGGGCGTGCTGATCGTGAAGCCCGACTATCCCGAGCTTCGGACCGAATGGCCGTTCCTGTGGTTCGAGAACGAATATACGGTCAGCACGACGACCGATTACATCATGGCCGCCAACGCAGCGATCGCCGCAGCGAAGGAGGCGGTCAGGCCGTAGCCCACTGGCGGCAGGTCTGGGCCTGCGCGCCCTGTTTCGCGCAGACACCGTCCATGCGAGTGTGAAGCGCGGCGAGCACATCGCCGCCGCTGTGAGCCGCGCTCCAGGCGCGCAGCTTGTCGCCCCAGTCGGCCACCTTCACCCGCGTCCGCTGGTAATAGCTGTCTGGCGATTTCGCGAGCTCGTCGAGCACGGCATTGGCCGCTTTGGCGACCTCCACCTTGTCGTCGGGTGCATCGCGAAGAACCGTCTTCGAGTAGAGGATCGCCCACTGGACTCGGGTTGCCGGCCCTTGGGAAGTCTCATAGGCCTTGCGGGCCCAGTCGATTGCCGCGGCCTTGTCGCCATCCTGCTCGGCAAAGTCGGACAGGCTGCTCATATAATAGAACGGCTCATCCGACCGCTTGAGTTCGGCCAATGCCAGCTTCTTGGCGCCAGCATGGTCGCCCGCCTCGAACAACAGATAGGCCGCATCGTCGATCACGCCCTGGCGGGTCATCTTGTCCTTGGCGTTAGAATCCGCCCATCGCGCCCTTGCCTCCACTTTGGCGAACACGTCCGGCGGAACCTTCCCCCCAGCTTCGGTCAGCTTGACGAGCGCCATGGTGGAATCGAGCCGGTCGGTGATGGGAAGGCTCTGGTCGGCGAAGAGGGAATCGGCCGCTGCCATCAGCACTCGGGCAAGCTCCGCGCGTTCGTTCGGGTTCGGAAGAGCCGCAACGATGACCGGGATGTCGTAGCTCAGTTCCTGGCGGTTCTCCTTCACCTCCGCATAATCGGCGAGGATCGGCGGCAGAACAGCTTCAAGTCTGGCGTGCTGCGCCCAATTCAGGCTCCCTTTGTCGCCTGCTCCCATGACAAGTGCGAGCAGCGCAAACCGGCGTTGCAGCGCGGGCTGCGGCGCGGCCTTGGCCAGGATGTCGAGAAGCGGCAGCGCCGAGTGCGGGTCGCGGAAATGCTTGGGATCGTCCCGCCAGTCGAAGTCGGCCAGGACTTGCCAGTCATCCGGCGAGAGCTTCGATGGATTCGCATTCGCCTTGGCAAGCAACTCATCGGTGGAGGTGGTTCGACCAGCAACCGCTTTGAGCAAGCCGGGAAGCTTGTCAGCCATCGTCGCGCTGGAAATTCGGGTGATTTCGGTTCCGTCGGGGCGAAGCACGATGACAGTCGGGTATCCGCTGATCCCGAACCTCTCGCCCCACTGCTGGGCGCCCTTGCTATCGCCGTCGAGGTAGACCGGAATGAATTGCTGGGTTTCGGCTATGAAACCCGGATCGCGGAACAGCGTCGACTTCATCTGGTTGCACGGAGGGCACCATTTGGCGCCCCAGTAGAGAAGCGCCGGCTTGTTGCTTTCCTTCGCTTCAGCCAGCGCATCGGCGACATCGCCTTCGCGCCAGGCGATGTGTTGCGTTTGGGCCGATGCGGCAGGCTTGCTCGCACTCTGGCATCCCGCAAGGGCAAGTGAAACCGCGAGACCGATCGCCACCATAATAGTCCGCATCGGCTTTACTCCCACCCTGACGTTCCAAGGGCATCCATTACTCGCCTCAAAAGAGGAAAGGCACCAGCATTTTGGTTCGCGCGCGATAGGTTGGATAGTCGTCGGGGAACCGCTCGCACATGTACCTCTCCTCCGCCCGCGCGCTGTAGATGAAATAGACGGCGGCGGCGGCAGCGACGAGCCACCAGGCTGCAATGAGTCCGATCGCCGTTCCAACCATCATCAACAGGATTCCGGAATAGATCGGATGGCGGACAAGGCCGTAAGGTCCTCGCGTGATCAGCTCGGTGTCGGTTCTCTGCATTCCGGGCGTGCCCCAGTTGCGGCCGATCGCAGCTCTCGCAGTGAACGCCAGCACAGCACCAAGTGTGGCGATGATGGCGCCGGAGATCGCCGCGGGGATGCTCCAGAACACGCTGAACTGAAGCGCATGAAGTGCGGACGAATGGCGCGTCAGCACCACTGCGGCTACGATTACGACCATCAGAATGAGGCGAAGCTTCATACTGCCCCGGAAGGCGCTTCGCTTCAGACCGCGCCTGGCAGAGATCGCCGCCACTGCCCAGTAAACGACGAAAATCACCCAGAGGGCAACGATCCACCAATGGCAGGCGGCGAGAATTACTCCCACTCGATGGTGCCGGGCGGCTTGGATGTGTAGTCGTAGACCACGCGGTTGATCCCTTGCACCTCATTGACGATGCGCGTCGCCACTCGGCTGAGGAA
>Ga0070659_100001330_pt1 | contig 17814 bp, 18 predicted proteins | sample KBSC23metaG_FD_64666 | JGI IMG/M metagenome (GOLD analysis project Ga0070659, IMG submission 64666) | Corn rhizosphere microbial communities from Kellogg Biological Station, Michigan, USA - KBS C2-3 metaG | ecosystem: Host-associated > Plants > Roots > Rhizosphere > Soil ... | reverse complement strand
CCGACGTCGAGCATCAGCAGCGGGCGCTCCCGTCCCGGAGCCGGGATCTCGACCGCGAGCGCCGGCCGCTGGACGGAGCGGATCCGCTTCAGCGCGAACAGCGCCGCGGTCATCGTCGCACCCGTCGAACCGGGGCTGGCGAGCGCGTCGGAGCCGCCGGCGGCGACATCGGCGGCGGCGCGAACGATCGACGTCTCGGGCCGCGAGCGCACCGCACGGACCGGCTCCTCGTCGTTGCCGATCACCTCGCTGGTGTCGACGATCTCGACGCTTCCGGCCGCGAGGCCGGCGAACGCCGCGGCGGGCCCGAAGACGCGGACCGCGATCCCGTCGGCGGCGGCGAGGCGGACGCCCTCGGCGACGGCATCGATCCCGGCCTCGGCGCCGAGAGCGTCGAAGGCGACCGTGACCGGTCGTCCGCGGCGGTCCGGCGACGTCGCCGCCGGATCCCCCACCTACTGCTCCTCTGGACGTCCGCTCAGCTCGGGCTCGTCGGCGACGATGACCTCACGACCCGCATACGTCCCGCAGGTCGGGCAGACGCGGTGCGGCAGCCGCGGGCTGTGGCAGTGCGGGCACTCGTTGAGGCGCGGCGCCGCAACGGCGTCGTGAGCGCGACGCTTGTCGCGGCGGGCACTCGATTGGCGCTTCTTCGGGACGGCCATGAGGCGGGGAATCGTAGCGGTCGCGCTCAGTCGAGGAGCTCGCGGAGCTTCGCGAAGCGCGGATCGGGCTCGCGCTCGTGAACGTGCGTGGCCGGGTCGACATCGTTGAGCGAGATGCCGCAGACCGGGCAGAGACCGGCGCAGTCGGGCCGGCAGAGGACCCGCTCGGGAAGCGCGAGGACGACCGCGTCATGGAGCCAGCGGACCGGGTCGAGCAGGCCGTCGGCGACATAGGGGCTGCGCAGGTCGGAGTCCACAGAACCGTTCTGATCGACCTCTCGCGCGTCGATCGCGAGCTCGAGGCGCGCCGGCCCGAGGCAGCGGGCGCACGTCGCGAGGACAGCGGCGTCCGCCCGCAGCCGCAGCGCGTAGCCGGACGTGGTCCGCGAGACGTCGATCGTCGTCGCGATCGGGGTCGCCTCGATCGGCAGCTCCTCGCCGCCGAGCAGGGGCGCCTCGGCCACGAGGTCGATCTCGAGCCGCTCCGCCTCGCCGCTCCGCAGCGCGAGCGCTTCGAGGTCGATCCTCAGTGGTTCCGCCATCTAGTGTCCGAGGGTAGCGTGGCCGCCCAGTTCCACTGGAACCCCGACACCTACCTGGAGATGATCCGGGCCGAGGTGCCGAGCTTCGACGCCCTCCAGGCGGCCGCCGTCGCCTCCGTGCCCTTCCCGCCCGGGTCGGCGCTGGACCTCGGGATCGGCACCGGCGAGACGTCGCGGCGACTGCTGGAGGCCCACCCGGATGCCCGGATCACCGGCCTCGATTCGAGCCCCGAGATGGTCTTCCGGGCCCGGCGGATGGGCATCGAGGTGCGATTGGCGCGGATGGAGGACCCACTGCCGGACGGCCCCTGGGATCTCGTCATCGCGGTGCTCAGCGTCCACCACCTCAGCGCCGAGCAGAAGCGGGACCTCTTCCGCCGCGTCCGCGAGCAGGCCCGCTCACTCGTGCTCGCCGACGTCGTCCGCGCCGAGCTCGCCGAGACCGTGACGCCGATCGAGCCGGAGCACGACTTCCCCGAACGGGCCGAGGACCTGGCGGCGTGGAGCGGCGGCGAGATCGTCTGGCGCGAGGGCGACCTCGCGGTGATCCGCGCCGTCTACGACGCGGAGTAGTCGACCTCTGCGGGCTCTACTTCGTCATCCCGCCCGGCGAGGCGGTCGCGGCCGCGCTGGACGGCGGCGAGGAACTTCTGCAGGTTGACCTCGAGGGTCGAGAGGATCTCGTCGGCGTAGTCCTCGGCGCCGAGGCGGATCTGCCGCTCGGTGTCGCGGGCGTCCTCGAGGATCTCCTCGGCGCCGCGCTCGGCCTGCTTGTAGACCTCTTCCTCGGAGATCAGCCGCGCCTGCTGGTCGCGTGCCTCCTTGACGATCCGCTCGGCTTCGCGCTTCGCCTCGGCGAGCATCTCCTGACGCTCCTTGACGATCCAGCGCGCCTGCTTGATCTCCTCCGGGATCGTCGCCCGCATCTGGTCGAGCAGGTCGTAGATCTCCTCCCGATCGACCCGCACCTGGTCGGTCAGCGGAACCGGCCGCGCGTTGTGGATCAGGTCGTCGAGCTTGTCGATTAGAACGAGAACGTCCATAGGTGCGGCTAAAGCTTAGGGATAGGAGCGGGAAACCCTCGCTCCGCCGGAAGATTCTGCAATCCCCTGCAAGCTCCTGCCCAATCGGGGCCCTCCGGGGTCACCGTTCGATCCTCTCGCGGAGCGCCTCGGCCACTTCGTCCGGCACGAGATCGCGGACGTCGCCCCCGAAGGTCGCGAGCTCCTTGACGCCCGTCGAGGACAGGAAGCTGTACTCGGGCGAGGCCATCACGTAGGCGCTCTCGATCTCCGGCGCGAGCTTGCGGTTGAGTTGGTTCATCTCGAACTCGTACTCGAAATCGGAGATCGCACGGAGGCCCTTGACGATCGTCGTCGCCCCGTTCTCGCGGGCGAAGTCGACGAGCAGCGTCGTGAAGACCTTTGCCTCGACGTTCGGCACGTCGACCGTGGCCCGCTCGATGAAGCCGGCGCGCTCCTCGCCGGTGAACAGCGTCTTCTGCTTGCGGAGCGGCTGATCGACGACCCCGACCACGACCTTGTCGAAGATCCGCGCGGCCCGGCCGATGATGTCGAGGTGGCCGTTGGTGACCGGGTCGTAGCTCCCCGGGCAGATCGCGATCCGCTCGCTCATCGCGCGACCCCGTGGATCCTGATCGCCGTCTGGCCGTAGTCGCGGCTGTCGAGCAGCGGCAGGCCGAGGACGAGCGGGTCGGACGCCGCCGACTCGACGATCACGCGACCACCGTCCAGGAGCCGCGGGGGCAGCAGTTCTTCGAGGTCGGAAGCAATGCGGCGGGCGAGTCTATAGGGCGGGTCGCAATAGACGAGGTCGTAGCCGCCGCCGCCGCCACGCAGGAAGCGGAGCGCGTCGGAGCGGACGATGGTGCAGCGATCACCGAGATCGAGGGCCGCGACGTTCTCCTCGGCCGGCCGCGGATCGACGTCGACGAGCGTCGCTCGCGCGGCGCCGCGTGAGAGCGCCTCGATCGCCACCGCGCCGGATCCGGCGTAGAGGTCGAGGATCGAGGCGGATGCGGTCAGCTCGCCGAGGATCGCGAAGACGGCCTCGCGGACCCGATCGGTCGTCGGCCTGACCGACTCGCCTTTCGGTGCGGCGAGCCGGCGCCCGCCCAGCTCTCCCGCCACGACTCGCATCTCAGGCCGCGATCGGCTCGGCGCGCTCGTCGCCGAACCGCTCGCGAACGGCTGCGAGCAGCGGCCCGAGCTCGGGCGCGTCGAGCGACCGGTGCTGCTCGAGCAGCGCGATCAGGTCGGCGCGAGCCGTGGCCAGGATCGGCGCATCGTCGGGAAGTGACGCGATCCGGAACCGCGGCAGCCCGCTCTGCCGCGTTCCGAGCACCTCGCCCTCGCCGCGCAGGCCGAGGTCGATCTCGGCGAGCTCGAAACCGTCGCGCTCGCGGACGAGCGCCTCGAGGCGGCTCCGCGCCCGTTCGCTCTCGGGGTCGGCGAAGAGGATGCAGTGCGACTCGTGCTCGCCGCGGCCGATCCGCCCGCGGAGCTGGTGGAGCTGGCTGAGCCCGTAGCGGTCGGCGCCCTCGATCAGCATCACCGAGGCGTTCGCGACGTCGATCCCGACCTCGATCACGCTCGTCGCGACCAACACGTCGGCGCTGCCGTCGGCGAAGCGCGCCATCGCCCGCGCCTTCTCGGCCGCCGGCATCTGGCCGTGGAGCACCTCCACGGCGAAGTCGCGGAACTCGCCGGCGGCGAGCCGCTCGGCCTCGCTGGTCGCCGCCTTCGCCTGGTCCTTGTCGGAGTCGGTGACGAGCGGGCAGACGACGTAGGCCTGCCGGCCCTCGGCGAGGCGGTCGCGGATGAAGCCGTAGGCACCGGCGCGGCGCTCCTCGCCGACGAGCCAGGTCTTGATCGGCCGCCGGCCGGCGGGCAGCTCGCGGAGGACCGAGACGTCGAGGTCGCCGAACGCGGTCAGCGAGAGCGTCCGCGGGATCGGCGTCGCGGTCATGTGGAGGACGTGCGGCGCCTCCTCTCCCTTGCCGTCGAGCGCGCGGCGCTGCTCGACGCCGAAGCGATGCTGCTCGTCGACGACGGCGACCGCGAGCCGCGCGAAGCGGACGGTCGGCTCGATCAACGCGTGGGTGCCGACGACCAGCGGCAGCTCGCCGCTCGCGAGCCGACCGAGGAGGTCGCGGCGACGGGCCGCCGGAGTCGAGCCGGTCAGCAGGCCGATCGGGACCGGCATCCCGGCGAGCAGCGTCTCGAGGGTCGTGAAGTGCTGCTCGGCGAGGGTCTCGGTCGGCGCCATCAACGCCGCCTGGCGGCCGGCCTCGAGGGCCCGCAGCATCGCGTAGAGGGCGACCACCGTCTTGCCGGAGCCGACCTCGCCCATCAGCAGCCGCTGCATCGGCTCGGTCCTCTCGAGGTCGGCATCGACCGCCGCGAACGCCTCTCGCTGGTCGCCGGTCGGAGCGAACGGAAGCGACTCGACCCAGCCGGCGATCAGCTCCCCCGGCTCGCCGAGCGGCGCCGCGGGCGGACCCGATCGGCGCTCGCCGCGGCGGACCTGCAGCGCGGCCTGATGAAGGAAGAGCTCCTCGTAGGCGAGCCGGGCCCGCGCCGGTCCGATCTGATCGCGGTCGCGGGGGAAGTGGATCGCAAGGCGCGCGTCGGCGGCACCCGGGAAGCCGTGGCGGCTCCGCAGCGCGGCCGGCAGCGGCTCGAGGACGGCCCCCGCGAGCGCCAGTGCCGTCCAGACCCACTCACGGATCCGCTGGACGCGGAGGCCCTCGCCGCTCGCATGCACCGGCACGATCCCGGTCGTGTGGAGGCCGGGGGGCGGATCGGCGCCGTCGCGCAGCGGGCTGGGGCGCTCCTCTCCCCCGCCCGCGGCGCCGTCGACGATCTCGAACGCATCGGGGCGGAAGCTGCGCCCGTCGAGTCGCCCACTGAGCAGGAGCCGCACACCCGGCCTGAGCTTCTCCGCCAGCCAGGCCTGGTTGAACCAGACCACCTCGACGCTCCCGGATTCGTCGGCGACCGTCGCCTCGACGATCCGCAGGTTGCGGCGCCGGGTCGGGCGCAGGCGCGAATTGCGAACCTCGACCAGGAGCGTCGCCGGAAGCCCCGGCGCGATCGCCGAGACCGTGCTGATCTCGGAGCGGTCGATCCAGTCGTGCGGGTAGTGCTCGATCAGATCGCCCAACGTCGCGAGACCGATGCGGGCGGCCGAGGCGGCGAGCTTGGCGCCGACGCCGCGCAGGTCGGTGAGCGGTCGGGCGAGTCGGGCGTGCGGGGTCCGCGGCGCGAGGGGCGCCGCGAGGAGAGCTTCGCGATCGACGGCATCGCCGCCGGTAAACGGAGGCGGCGGCGTGGCGTTCGCCGTCGCCGGCGTGGCTGCTGCGGATCCCGTTGCGGTCATCGCGACCTCACGCAGCGAGGATAGGTGCGGCCGGCACGGAACCGGCGGCGGCTGGCTGGCCGGTCAGGGACGGACCGGATCGGCGCGGTGGCGCGCGAACATCTCCTCGGCCCAGGTGAAGGCGCGCCGCTCGCGCAGCGATTCCCGGAACTCGACGAGCCCCGGAGGCGGATCGGGAAGCGCCTGGCCCCGCGGGGGGTCGACGACCGGCGTGAGCAGGGCCGCCGCCGTCAGGTCGGCGACCGAGAAGGAGTTTCCGACGAGGTAGTCGCCGGGGCCGGCCTCGAGCTCGGCTTCGAGCCGGTCGATCGCGGCGATGATCTTCGCGCGGGCCAGAGCGGCGGACTCCTCGGAGGCGACGCGGTAGCGGACCTCCGTGAACAGGGCGGCGCCGCGGCTCGCTACCGCAACCACGCGCTCGTTGCCGGCTAGCCGCTCGGGAAGGATCCCCGCGGTGAACTCGCGCATCCCCGGACCGCTGTCGCGGCGAAGCTCGTGGAACACGAGCAGCCGCGAGGGGGGCCCGAGCTCCTCGTCGAAGAAGTCCTCGAGCGCGAGCGCCCGGCGGCGGTCGGCGTCGGGGGCCGGATAGAGGGCGGGCTCGGGGTAGCGCTCCTCGAGGGCCGCGATGATGGCCGTCGAGTCGCCGATCGCCCGGTCGTCGAGCTCGAGGACCGGGAACGTCTTGTTTCGGCCCCGCGTCAACCACAGCGCGATCGCCATGTGAAGGCCGGGGGGCGGGGCCTTGCGCTCGGCGGCGACGCCCTTCAGGTCGAGCGCCCAGCGGACCTTCTCGTTGTAGTGGGAGACCGGGATGTGCCAGAGGACGGCGCTCATTGCGACGCCAGCAGCCACCACCAGATGGGCTGCCCTCCGCGGTGCGCCTCGGCCTCGATCGAGTCGGGGACGAACCCCGTCACCTCGGCGATCGGGATCGGGGCCCCCTCGCCCTCGACGATCGTGACGATCTCGGCGCCGTCGCTGAGCGCGCCGATCGTCGCCGCGAGCGTCGAGCCGGCGCCGCCCCAGGCGATCACCTCGCCGTCGACGAAGCCGACCGCGTCGCCGCGTACGAATCGGCCGTCGGAGTCGTCACGGTCCGCGGGCGCGATGGCGCCGGTTCGCGTCTCCTGAAGAGCTTCGCCGAGGCGCTGCTCGTTCTCCGCCAGCGGCACGGACGGGTCGAGCTCGACCATCGCCACCAGTCCGGCCTGCTGCGAGGTGCAGTCGAGGACCTTCGCATCGCGGTCGGAGAGCTCGGCGGCGTGCTCGGCGGCGAGGACGACGTTCGGCGAGTTCGGGAGGACGATGACCCCGGCGGCGCCGACCGAGTGGATGCCGGCGAGCAGCTCGTCGGTCGAGGGGTTCATCGTCGGACCGCCGTCGACGACGGTCGCACCGAGGTCCTCGTAGAGCTGCCGGAGGCCGTCGCCGGAGACGACCGCGACGAGGCCGCAGCTCGTCCCGGCGTCGCTGAGCCGGCGCTCGCGCTCGGCGACCTGTGCCCGCATGTCCGCCTCGTCGACCTGCGAGACGACGCCGTGGCCGTCGAACACCTCACGGGCGCTTCCGGGCTCGTCGGTATGGACGTGGACGCGCAGCGTCCGCTGGTCACCGACGACCAGGATCGAGTCGCCGAGCTCGCGCAGCCGCGGCTCGAACGACGGCCCGTCCAGGGACTCGCCTTCGACGATGAAGTTCACGCAGTACCGGTAGCGGCTGTCGGTGTGCTCGGGGGCCGAGAACCGGGCCGGGGCCTGAAGCGGGATCTCGACCTGCGGCGTCTCCTCGCCGCGGAGGCCGGCGACCATGCCGGCGAGGATCAGGACGAGCCCGTGGGCACCGGCGTCCACGACCCCCGCCTCGCGAAGCACGTCGAGCTGGTCGGGCGTCCGCTGGACCGCCTCCTCGCCGGCGCGGGTGACCACCTCGAGGACCGCGGCGAGCACCTGGTCCTGCTGCTCGGGCGTCAGGTCGGCGTCGAGGTTCACATCGCTCTCGGCGAGCCTTGTCAGGTGAATCGTCGCCGAGTTCGACATCGCCCGGATGACCGTGAGCATCGTTCCCTCCGCCGGGTCGCGAACCGACTCGTAGGCTGCATCGGCGGCCGAGGAGAAGGCCGAGGCGATCAGCAGCGGATCGATCAGGTCGCCGGGCCGGGTCGCAAGCTGCTGGGCGGCGCCGCGGACGATCTGGCTGAGGATCACCCCGGAGTTGCCCCGGGCTCCCATCAGCGCCGCGCGGGCGACGGCGTGGACGAGCTCGGCGCGGTCCGCCTCCTCCCCCTCCTCGGCCTCGATCCGGTCGAGCTCGGCGAGCACCGCGCGCATCGTCAGCGCCATGTTGTCGCCGGTGTCGCCGTCGGCGACCGGATAGACGTTCAGGTCGTTGACCTCGTCGCGGCGGGCATCGAGGTACGCGTAGGAGGTCTGGATGATCCGCCGGAAGCGGGCGACAGAAGGATCGGCGGGCACGGGCGGGCTAGTTGTATCGGAGCGGCCCGCGGTTGGCGGTTGCGCGAGCGCGACTGTGCTGTCTGCTGCGAGCGAGCGGAGCGGAGCGGACTAAGCCGCTTTGGTTACCTTGTTCGCCTTCAGGCAGCGCGTGCAGACGTAGACGCGGCGGGGGCCGGAGCCCTCGTCGATCCGGACCTTCTGGAGGTTCGGGTTGAAGCGGCGCCGGGTCGCGACCATCGAGTGGCTGCGCGAGTTTCCGAACGCGGGCTTCTTGCCGCAGCTGTGGCATACCTTGGCCATCGGAGGCGGCATGGTAGCGACCGCGCCGGGGCGGTGGCGACGGCGGGGCAGGCGAACGGTCAGGTCAGGCGGTCGTCGACCGAGAGCAGGTGCATTCGGACGGCGGCGATCGCGGCATTGCGGCCCTGGTCGCGCTTGCCGCCGCCGGCGCGGGCCTCGGCCTGCTCGCGGGTGTCGCAGGTGATCACCCCGAACGCGCAGGGGACGCCGGTCTCGAGGGTGACCTGGCGGAGCCCGCTGGCCGATTCGGCGCAGACGAAGTCGTAGTGGTCGGTCTCGCCGCGGATCACGACGCCGAGGCAGGCGACGCCGGCGAAGCGACCGGTGCGGGCGCAGAGCTGCGCGGCGAGCGGCAGCTCGAAGGCGCCGGGAACCTCGAAGGTCTGAATCGACCCGGCGCCGGCCCCCAGCTCGAGGAAGCCCTCGAACGCGCCGTTGGTGAGTCGCTCGGCGAGATCGCCGTAGAAGGTCGCGACGCAGATCGCCCACTCGGCGGCGGCGACGCGCTCGCGCTCCTCCGGCTCGAGCGGCTTGACCTCGCCGTCAGCCATCCCGCTCCTCGTCCCGCCCGCGTTCGATCCGGCCGTCGCGCTCCTGCTCGTCGTGGATCATCTCGTCGTCGAAGGCGAGCCCCTGGTGGTGGAGCGTGTGGCCCATCCGGTCCCGCTTGGTCGCCAGGTAGTCCTCGTTGTGGGGGTTGGCGACGGCGACGATCGGGACCTGCTCGGTGACCGACAGGCCGTAGCCCTCGAGGCCGATGATCTTCTTCGGATTGTTGGTGAGGATCCGGATGCTGCCGAGCCCGAGGTCCTGGAGGATCTGGGCTCCGATGCCGTAGTCGCGGAGGTCGGCGGGAAGGCCGAGCTTGAGGTTGGCGTCGACGGTGTCGAAGCCCTCCTCCTGGAGCTTGTAGGCCCTGAGCTTGTTGAGCAGGCCGATCCCGCGGCCTTCCTGTGAGAGGTAGAGGAGGACGCCGCTGCCCTCGTTCTCGATCATCGCCAGCGCCGCGGCGAGCTGGTCGCCGCAGTCGCAGCGCAGCGAGTGGAAGACGTCTCCGGTCAGGCACTCGCTGTGAACGCGGACGAGGACGTCGTCCTGGCCGGCGATGTCGCCCTTGACCATCGCGACGTGATGCTTGTCGTCGACCAGCGACCGGTACCCGACCGCGGTGAACTCGCCGAACTCGGTCGGCAGCGAGGTCGAGACGATCCGCTCGACCAGCTTCTCGCGCCGCCGGCGGTAGGCGATCAGGTCGGCGATCGTGATCATCTTCAGGCCGTGGAGCTCGCAGTAGGAAGCGAGGTCCGGCACCCTGGCCATCGTCCCGTCGTCGTTCATGATCTCGCAGATCACGCCGGAGGGGTTGAGGCCGGCGAGACGGGCGAGATCGACGCTCGCCTCGGTGTGGCCGGTTCGCTCGAGGACTCCCCCCTGCTTCGCCTTGAGCGGAAAGATGTGGCCGGGGATACGAAGGTCGCCGGGACCCGAGCCGGGGTCGATCGCGACCTGGATGGTCCGAGCCCGGTCATGGGCCGAGATCCCCGTCGTCACCCCCTCGGCGGCCTCGATCGAGACCGTGAAGGCAGTCTGCAGGGGCGCCTCGTTCTTCGCCGCCATCAGGTTGAGGTCGAGCTGGTCGCAGCGTTGCGCGGTCAGCGCCAGGCAGATCAGGCCGCGGCCGTGAGTGGCCATGAAGTTGACCGCCTCGGGCGTCGCGAACTGGGCGGCCATGACCAGGTCGCCCTCGTTCTCGCGGTCCTCGTCGTCGCAGACGACGACCATCCGGCCCCGCCGGATCTCCTCGATCGCCTCGTCGATCGTCGTGAACGGGGCTTTCGATGCGCTTCGGGCCATTGTCGTCTCTTCACTTTCCATCGCTCACCTCGAAACCTTGCAGGAGACGCTCGGCGTGCCGGGCGATGACATCGACCTCGACGTTGACCGGATCGCCGGCGGCGACCGTGCCGAACGTCGTCCGCTCGAGCGTCTCGGGGATCAGCGAGACCTCGACGATACGCCCCTCGGTGCCGGCGACCGTGAGGCTGACCCCGTTCAGCGCGATCGAACCGCGCTCGACGACGTAGCGCTCGAGCCCGGCGGGAAGCTCGATCCTGACCCGGCGGGCGAAGCCGTCCTCGGCGACGCCGACGACGGTGCCGGTGGCATCGACATGGCCCTGGACGATGTGCCCGCCGAGGCGGTCGGAGGCGCGAACCGCGGGCTCGAGGTTGACGGCGGAGCCGGGCGCGAGCCGGCCGAGCGCGGTCAGCTCCAGGGTCTGGTTCATGACGTCGGCGGCGAACCCGCCGGGGGCGGGATCGACCGCGGTCAGACAGGCCCCCGCGACGCTGACCGAATCGCCGGGCTCGAGACCGGCGCCGAGCCCGGCGGCGATCCGCAGCCGCGCTCCGGAGTCGCCGCGCTCGATCGACTCGACCGTTCCGATCTCGCTGATCAGGCCCGTGAACATCTCACCACTCCCGCAACCGGACGCGCGCGAGCATGTCCACGCCGCTCGGCTCCCAGCTGACCGCCAGCGCCCGCTCCGCACCGTCGACCCGTTCCGAGCCGGCTCCGCCGATCAGTGGCCTCGCATCGTCGCCGCCGAGCACGAGCGGAGCGTAGAAGAGCCGCATCTCGTCGAGCTCGCCGGCGTCACGGAAGGCGCCCGCGAGGGTCGCGCCGCCCTCGAGCAGCACGCTCGTCACCCCCTGCTCGCCGAGCAGGTCCAGCGCGGCTCCGACCCGCTCCGGGCCTTCGCCCGGGCAGACGTGGACGCTGACTCCCGCGTCGGCGAGCGCCGCGAGCCGCTCCCGCGGCGCCTCCGGGCCGGCGATCACGACGACTTCCGCCTCGGCGACGGTGCGAACGAGCTGCGAGCCGAGCGGCAGCCGCGCCGTCGAATCGAAGACCACCCGCCGCGGCTGGCGGCGAGCGTCGACCCCGCGCGCGGTCAGCAGCGCGTCGTCGCCGAGCGCTGTGTCGATGCCGACGGCCACCGCGTCGGATTCCGCCCGCCAGCGGTGCACCCGCTCGCGGGACTCCTCGCCGGAGATCCACTTCGAGTCGCCGGTCGCCGTCGCGGTCCTGCCGTCGAGGCTCAGGGCTGCCTTGAGGGCGACGAGCGGTCGCCCCGTCCGGGCGTGCTTTCGGAAGGGCTGGTTGAGGAGCCGCGCCGCCGCCGCCTCGCCGCCCTCGGCCCAGGCGACCTCGACGCCGCCGTCGCGGAGGATTCCGGGGCCGCGGCCGCTCGCCTTCGCGCTCGGATCGTCGGAGCCGACGACGACCCGGGCGATGCCGGCGGCGAGGATCGCGTCGGTGCACGGCGGCTGGCGGCCCTCGTGTGCGCACGGCTCGAGGGTCACGAACATCGTCGCGCCGGCCGGGTCGGCGCCACGCTCACGCGCGTCGGCGAGCGCCGCCGTCTCGGCGTGGAGGCCGCCGAGCTCGGCGTGATGGCCCTCGCCGAGCGTCTCACCGCCGGGCGCGACGATGACCGCGCCGACGAGCGGATTCGGGCTGACCGCCCCGCGGCCGCCGGCGGCGAGCTCGAGCGCCCTGCTCATCGGCGTTGGCTGTCCGGTGGCGACGTTCCGGCTCATGGCTGAAGCGCTCCTGCAAGACGTTGATTGACTAGTCAGTCAACGGCATCCTAGCGCCCTCGGACCGTGATTCACAGGGCCGCTCGCCGCGGCTGCGACCGCGCCGATTATCCTCCCCCTCCGCCGCCCCCGACCCTGGAGCGACACTCCCTTGAGCGATGCCGAGCTGATCCTCATCGGAGGCCTGCTGCTCGGTGCCGGGATCGCCGCGGCGATGGTCGCCGACCGGGTCAGGGTGCCCGGGCTGATCCTCTTCCTCGGCCTCGGCATGCTCGTCGGCAGCGACGGCCCCGGCGGCGTCCACTTCGATGACGTCGAGCTGACCCGGACGCTGGGCACGATCGGCATCGTCCTGATCCTCTTCGAGGGCGGGTTGTCGGCCGGCTGGGACGAGATCCGCCCGGTCCTGAAGCCGGCGATCTCGCTGGCGATCGTCGGAACGGTCCTGACCGCCGCGATCGCCGCGGTCGCGGCCGGCCTGCTGTTCGACCTCGGCACCCTCGAGTCCCTGATCGTCGGCGCGGCGATCGCCGCAACCGACTCGGCGGCGATCTTCGCGGTGCTGCGCGGCTCGACGCTGCGCCGGCGGGTCGCGCGGACGCTCGAGGGCGAGTCCGGCCTCAACGACCCGGTCGCGGTGCTGCTCGTCACCGGATTCATCTCGCTGCTCGAGGACCCCGGCTACGGGATCGAGGACATGGTGCTCGGCTTCGCCGGGGAGCTCGTCATCGGCGCCGCCGTCGGAGCGCTCGTCGGAATCGGCGCCCGCTGGGCGTTCGTACGACTCGACTTCCCGACCCCGGGCCTCTACCCGGTCGCATCGATCGCGGCGGCGGCTCTCGCGTTCGGCCTCGCCGACATCAGCCACGGGTCCGGCTTCCTCGCGGTCTACCTGACAGGACTCACGCTGGGCACCGGGATCGTCCCCGCGCAGCGCACGGTCACCGCCTTCCACCAGGGACTGAGCTGGGTAGCGCAGATCTCGCTGTTCTTCCTGCTCGGACTGCTCGTCTTCCCGAGCCAGCTCGCCGACGTAGCGCTGCAGGGGACGGCGCTGGCGCTGGCGCTGATCTTCGTCGCCCGCCCGATCGCCACCCTCGTCGCGACCCTGGTCGAGCGCTACCGCTTCCGCGAGCGGGTGATGCTGAGCTGGGCGGGGCTGCGCGGGGCCGTGCCGATCTGGCTCGCGACGTTACCCGTGATCGCCGGCGTCGAGGGCAGCGGCCTGCTCTTCAACGACATCTTCTTCGTCGTCGTCATCTCGACGCTGCTGCAGGGATTCACGTTCGAGCCGCTCGCCCAGCGGCTCGGCCTGACGACCGGCGAGGCGGCGCTGCCCGAGCCGGTCGTCGAGACGGGGATGATCCAGGAGCTCGGCGGCGACGTACTCGCAATCCGGATCGCGCCCGGCGACGCTGCCGACGGCCGGATGGTCAAGGAGCTCGGACTGCCGCGACAGGCGCTCGTCAGCGTCATCGTCCGCGACGGCCAGGCCGTGCTGCCTCGCGGCTCGACGGTCATCGCAGGCGGCGACGAGCTCCATGTGCTGGTTCGCCGCGAGCGCCACGGCGAGATCGTCCAGCTGCTCGACATCTGGCGCGACGGGCCGATCCCGGAGCCGCCGAGGGTGCCGCTCGGTCTGCGCGGCTCGCCCGCGATCTTCTCGGTGCGCCCGACCCGTCCCGAGGACGGGGACACGGGTGCCCCCGAACTCGTCGACGGCATCGAGGTCGCGCTGACCCTGCGGGTGCGCCACGACGTCCCGGCGGCGGTCGTCGTCCTCGCCGACGGTCGCTTCGCCGTCACCGGCCCCGACCTGATCGCCGTCGGGGGCAGGCAGACCCTGGCGCGATGGTGTGCGCGGCGAGCGCGCACCGACAGCGTCTCGCCACAGGAGCGTGCCTGGCTGCAGGAGGCGATCGGGACGATCGATGCGCCCGACCTGAGGTGAGCGCCGGGCGGACGGCCTAGCCAGCGCCGACTGCATCGGCGATCTCGCGGTAGGCGACCGCCGGATCGGCCTTGCCGAAGATCGCCGAGCCGGCTACGAACCAGTCCGTCCCGGCCGCGGCGGCGTCGGGGCCGGTCGCGGGATCGATGCCGCCATCGACCTCGACGACCGCGCCATCGGCCATCGCGGCCATCGCCCGCAGCTTCCCGAGCGAGCCGGCGACGAACGCCTGCCCGCCCCAGCCCGGGTTGACGCTCATGCAGAGGAGCAGGTCGCAGTCGGCGGCGATGGCGTCGAGCGCGCCGACCGGAGTCCCGGGATTGATCGCGACCCCCGCGTTGCAGCCGCTCTCGTGGATCACGTCGACCACCCGGTTGAGGTGAGCGGTGGCCTCGGCGTGAATCGTGATCGAGTCGGCGCCGGCGTCAGCGAACTCGGCGACCTGCGCCTCGGGGCGCTCGATCATCAGGTGGCAGTCGACGACTGCGCCGGCGTCGTGGACCCGCTCGGCGATCGCGTCGACGATCAGGGGCCCGATCGTGATCGGGGGGACGAAGTCGCCGTCCATGACGTCGACGTGGATCACCCGCGCCCCGGCGGCGAGCACCTCGTCGACCTGCTCGCCGAGCCTCGCGAAGTCGGCCGAGAGGATCGAGGGAGCGACCTGCCGGCCGCCCGGGACCGCGACCGGACCGGCCATCAGATGACCCGCAGCATCGAGGTCCCGCACTCCTGGCAGCGCAGGTCCTGATCGACGCTCATCCGCACGATCGTCTGATGGGTCCCGCAGCCCGGGCACTGGGAGACGAGCTCGTAGCGCTGCAGGCAGTTGACGCAGCGGAAGCGGCCGGGGAGCTGCGTCGGCCGTAGCCACGGCTCGCCGCAACCGGGACAGGACGGCCGCGAGTAGGTCTGGGACCCCGGTTCGGCGGAGGAGCTCACGGGGGCGATCGTAGAGGGCGCGGTGGCGGTGCCCTCACCGGCGCAGCGCTGCGACGAAAAAGCCGTCGGTGCGGTCGCGGTCGTTGCGGGTCTGCAGGCAGCGCCGCTCGCCGGGCGCCGCCAGCGGCGCGAGCGCCGGATCGGCCGCGAGATCGGCGACGCGCGCTCCAGCCGCGGCGATCACCGCCTCGTTCTCGCGGCGCGAGATCGTGCAGGTCGAGTAGATGACCCGCCCGGCCGCACCCGACGCGGTCAGCGCCCGATCGAGGATCCGCTCTGCCGTTGCCGCCATTGCCTCGATCTGCTCGGGCCGGCGACGCCAGCGGGCATCGGGGCGCGAGGCAAGCGTGCCGAGGCCCGAGCATGGCGGGTCGACCAGGACCGCGTCGAATCCGGCGGCGGCGCGCGGCTCGGTCGCATCCGCGTTCTCGACGCTCGCCGCCGCGGCACCGAGCCGGTCGAGCATCCCACGGAGCTCGCGAGCGCGGCCGGGGTCGCGCTCGACCGCGACGAGGCCCGCGCCGCCCTCGCCGAGCGCCGCCGCGATCTGACCGGCCTTGACACCCGGCCCGGCACAGAGATCGAGGACCCGCTCGCCGGGTTGTGGCGCCAGCAGCTCGACGACCATCGCCGAGGCGCGCGACTGGGCGACCAGCTCTCCGCTGGTGATCAGCTCGTCGATCCGTCCGCGCTCGCCGCCGGTGACGACGATCGAGCCTGCAGGCGCCGGCGGGCGGCGCGGATCGGGAGGTTCGGCGGCGACGCCGGCCGCGGCGAGGCGGCGCAGGGCGCCGTCGCGGTCGCCGCGCGCCGCGTTGACACGCAGCGCCCGCTCGGGAGGCTCGTTGATCGCCGCGAGCAGCGAGCGGGCATCGGCCGGGCCGAGCTCGTCCCACCAGAGCTCGGCGAGCCAGACCGGGACCGAGTGGGCGAGCGCGGCGCCGGCCGGGTCGTCGTCGTCGAGGCCGCCGAGCAGCTCGCCGCGCTCGCGAGCGGCGCGACGCAGGACCGCGTTGACGAGGCCGGCGCCACGGCGGCGGCCGCCCCGCCCCTTCGCGAGCGCGACGGCCTGATCGACGGTCGCGTGATCGGCTTCGCCGCTGCCGTAGAGCAGCTCGTAGAGGCCGAGGCGGAGCGCCGCCCGCAGCGGCGGGTCGATCCGCTCGGCGGGACGGTCGGAGAGCCGGGCGATGAAGTGGTCGGTCGTCCCGCGGCGCTGCACGGCCCCGTAGGCGAGCGCCTGCGCCTGCGCGCGCTCACGCCCCTCGAGCCCGAGCCTGCCGGCCGCGGCGCGGAGCGCGCGATCCGCCCAGGCGTCCTCCTCGAAGACGCGCCGGACGGTCTCGAACGCGGCTCGGCGTGCGGGGGTCGGCGCGCTCACCGGGGCGGCGGAGCGACCGGCGGCGGCGGTCCGTGGCCGCGCAGGTAGTCCGCGGCGTCCATCCAGCGTCCGCCGGCCGGCTGAACGGAGCCGATCCGCAGCGCTCCCGAGCCGCAACCGAGCAGCAGCTCCCCCGCCGCGGACTCGAACCGCCCCGGCGGCGGGCCGGCAACGAGGACGATCGGGTCGCGGAGGCCGAGCCTCGCTCCGTCGCCGAGCTCGGCGAAGGCGCCGATATGAGGCGTCAGCGCCCGGATCGTCCGACCCGCTGACTCCGCGCTCGCGGTCGGGTTGATCCGGCGCTCGTCGCGCTCGATCTTCTCGGCGTAGGTGACTCCCTCGCCGGCCTGCTCCTCGTAGTCGAGCGGCCCGGCGGCGCGATGGTCGAGCGCTGCGCCGAGCAGCTCGCCGCCGGCCGCTGCGAGGGTCGCGGCAAGGCTTCCGTAGTCATCGCCCGGACCGATCGGAATCTCGCGGCGCAGCGCGACCGGCCCTGAGTCGAGGCCCGCCGTCAGCCGGATGATGCAGACGCCGGTTGCCTCGTCGCCGGCCATGATCGCGCGCTCGATCGGAGCCGCCCCACGCCAGCGCGGCAGCAGCGACGGATGGACGTTGAGGATCTCGCCCGCGGAGAGCAGCGGCTCACGGACGATCTGACCGAAAGCGCAGACGACGATCACGTCGGGGCGGGCGGCGTCGATCCGGCCGCGCGTCGCCTCCTCGTTGACGTCGGCGGACCGCTCGACCTCGATGCCGAGCTCCGCGGCTGCGATCGCGGTCGGAGGCGCGCCGGGCCGGCGGCCGCGACCGCGCGGGCGATCGGGAGGCGTGACCACGAGCGCGGGCCGGTGCGGACCGGCGGCCAGCGTTCTCAGCACCGTCGCGGCGAACTCCGAGGTGCCGAGGTAGACCGTCTTCAATCGGAGCAGATGATTGATCCCGCGGGATCGTGCGCGCGAGGGCGCACGGCACCGAGCCGGGCGTGGACGGGCGACGAGCTCGTGCCTGGAAGGCACGGGCGAGGAGCTCGGGCGCGACCCGGCGAAGCGTGTCCGTGCGTCATTCGCGCGTGCGAGCTCGGGGGGTCGGCCATCTAACCCAACGTATCGCGGTCGGCGATCAGCCGGAGGCGGCCAGCGGCAGCGGCGGCTGCTCCCAGCCCGGCGCCGCGAACCGCGCCTCGATCGCCTCGGCGTAGGCGCCGTGGTAGCTGCTCCTCGCTCCGACCCCGCTGACGCCGTAGGCCTCCGCCATCGCGGCGCGGAGCGTCGCCGTGAACTCACGGCCGTGCCAGCGCCGGCCCTCGGTTGCCGGGCCGACGGCGATGTGGACGAGCTCGTGGAGCAGCGTCTCGAGGACGTCGCCGCAGCGGATCGCCGGGTAGGCGGTCACCGAGATCCGGTTCTCGTCCGGGACAGCGAAGCCGAGCCGGCTCCGCGGCCGCTTCGACGCCCGCCGGATCGCCAGCTCCGGCGGGCCGGTCGCGAGCCGCCCGCCGGGCCCGCCGAGCTCCTCGAGCCGGCAGAGCCGCTCGAGCTCGGCGGCCAGGTCGATGCCGGCAACGCGGTAGTAGC
>Ga0070659_100001322_pt1 | contig 17891 bp, 9 predicted proteins | sample KBSC23metaG_FD_64666 | JGI IMG/M metagenome (GOLD analysis project Ga0070659, IMG submission 64666) | Corn rhizosphere microbial communities from Kellogg Biological Station, Michigan, USA - KBS C2-3 metaG | ecosystem: Host-associated > Plants > Roots > Rhizosphere > Soil ... | reverse complement strand
ATTACCTTACGGCCGGAGGTGCCAATTAAATCCATTCTTGAGTAGGTATCCAGGAAGTTGCCGCTTTCGGCTACCCGAGGATTTCGACCGACAAGAATGTTAGTTGTCGGTTCGCGTAGGAAACGCAAGTCGGTTGGCCCCTCTTGAAGATCAAATGGAACAGCGTTATTGCCGATGGGGTTTGCGGGATTCAAAGGCTGCGAGGCATTCTCATCGATACCGACGCCGTCATCTGAGAGCCTAATTGAAAACGTATTGCTTGGACCACTCGTACAGGCTTCAGCCCCAAACTCCGGGGCATTGATCCAGCGTACCTTGAAAGAATTAATATTTGTAAAGCCGAGAGCTTGAACCGGGAACGTAGTAAGGGAGCTGGCCCGGCTATTAGGATTAATATCACTCCACGCAGGAGCGATGCGCGGAGGTCCACTGCGAAGCTCCTCCACCGTTGGAGTATTGTCAGTACTCCCAACCCCGAAAGTAATGTTTCCGTTCGAGTTAAGAAAGAAACTATTCCACACACAAGCGGTAGTTCCGACCGGTCCACCAAAGGCAAACTCGAAACCACCTCTAAGTGGTCCAGCAAGGACTGTATTTCCAGCGCCGTCGTTATCGTCTCCACGGAACGGAGTATTCTGATCGTCGCCGCCGGCAACCTGATGGCCTTCATCGAAGTCTTCGAATGCCAGTTCACCAATTGTCGTCGAGTCGTCGCCTTGTACAGCGCCATTAGGAAGATTTGCTAGCGTTCCAGCATTGCGGTTTCTGGTGCGGTTCGTATAGAGGAGAAATCCGCGACTCAGTCCTGACAATCCGGTGGGCGTTCCGCTCAGTCCGTCCATCGGAGCCACTGAGAAGATGTGATCAAAACGATCTGAATCACCGTCGCCGACCGTTCCTCCGGACGCTGGCGGGTTCGGCAAGTTGTCGCCTCTAAAGTCGATGAAGTCTGCTCGGCGATCGGCCGGTAGCGAATCGGCAAACGCCAGGATCTCACCAGTAGCCGGAGAAGGATTTCGGCCGACTCCAGCCGGTAGTGCTCCTGATATAACGAAAACTGTCCCATCCTCGTCGACTGTTATTCCTGATTGGATCGCGTAGTCGATCTGCATATCGACTTTCAGAGTTGTGTCCAACACTCCCAGTGTACTCTTGACAGTCGCGTCAAGGTCTGGACCATTGCCAAGTGCAAATACGCGAAAGTTATTCAAGCCCGGCTGGAATGTTGTGCCTGAGACCGGATCTGAAATCCCGTCGGCGATCGGAATTGCTCCTGCCACCCCAGCTGGAGCGGAACAAACATCAAATTGGCCGCGTGCGTCGGAAAACGCGATGATCATGGACGGTGTGGGGCCAAGTTGCGTGGCACTTTGGAAAGACCCTTCCGTGGACTGAGTAGCCGGGTCATCAGACGGAACAAATGAACGCGCCATGGCCGCGTAAACCACGTTGTGTGGTCCAGTAGCTATATTGACAATATTGCCAAAGCTTCTAGAGGGTCCGGAATAATTGGTGTTCCTGACTCCGTTCGCGATCACGATGGGATTCGCAGCAGTACCTTGCCAACTATTTAGAGTTGGAGGACTGGGAATCAGGTTTATGACTCGATTGACGCGGGGATCGGTGACCGCACAACTCGCTACTATCCTCTGGAGTTCTGTCGCCTTAAAAATCGCGCTGTTGGTGAGCTGCGTGATGTCGTAGAGATGATAGTAAAGGCTTCCATCATCATCTAGCGCGATACTGCTATTGGCAAATGGAGTCCGAAGAATTTGGCGTGCTCCAGCAGGAGTGACGGCGGCCGGTCCCGCTCCGTCGGTAAAGGCGAATTCAAAAATTCTCGTGCGGATCGGTTGATTAGAAGCGTTTGCCGCGCAACCACCAGTATCGAGCACTGATACATAGACCACCTCGCCGACTGTGTCGCAAGCGCCGAAGTCAGCAAGATCAGCAACCGGGTTTACCGCGATTCCAGTAATAATCACCTGGTCGTCGATGCAATCGCCGGCAGTTGGATTCGAAAGGGTGAAGCCCCCAGTGGCTCCGGTATTAACTAAGGCGGGAATGTTGACCTGGCGTAAGGTATCGACACCGCCGTTTGCGGTTATGTTCAAGGCCGGGTTTGTGTCAGTACCAATCCAAAAATTCCCGACGCTGTCGCCATAGTAATAAACGTTCTCGTTGAAGCCATTGGCGAAGGTGTGCTCGGAAATCGCGGTGCGCGTTAGAGCCTGATCGATGTCAGCTTCGACAAAAGAGAAGTCATCAACTTTGTGAGCTCGATCTGCCGCAAAGTCTTCGCGTCCATCCCAGCTGGCGAGTAATGAAACCTCTGAGAACTGCGAGTTACGGCCGCCAAGCGTTGTTAGAATCGCCGCCGAGAGTGCCGACTGTGGATTGAGAACACTTGGTTGCCCCGCAGCCGAGGCCTGAATTCTGTCTTTACCCTGGGCCATGACATTCGCGGGTCGAGTCACTACACCTGTTCGCAGGTCGGAGCCAGGTAGATTTTCGGAGCCTGAAGAAGGAACGTTCTTCGCTTCGGGTGCTGGGCCGGTTTTGCTGCTACGTTCAGCCTGTGTGGTGGGAATCAATAACGACGCCGCCAACACGAACAGAGTAATCAGCAGCAGAGCTACTGTAGTCCTTCTCATGATTCGCTCCTTTTTCCTTTTGATGGTACTGAGCAGCTCAACAAACGGGATGGTTATCCGTCGCCGACAAGCAACTCATTTTAAGATTGAAAATTCTTTGAGTTCGGAAGACTTCTGGGTCATTGCACGAACCACGGGAGATGGATCGAATAATTTCCCTGCTTGGTGTAATCACCCGAAAGGCGTCAGCTCAAGTTCAGCTGCTGGGTGTGATATGAAAAGAATGGAGCGCATTCTAACCTCTTTATTGCTGACTGTAAACCAGTGGGTCGCCCCATCGGTGATCGGTAAAGATGATGCGTGCTTCAGAGAGCAAATCCTTTCCCATGATTGCCCTCTTCGACTCAGAGTTTTGGCCCTTTTTCTGGTAAAGTTGCGCGTTCGGGTTTGAGTGTAATCCGAGCTCGGTGGTCTTTGGCGCAACCGGAAATAAAGACGGGGCATCATACCGGCCGTAGTCGTTTAGGTTTTTATCAAACAGAATTGGAGTTTTGATGAGATTTTTCAGTCTGAGAATTGTGATTTTAGGTGTGTTATTTTGCATTGGGGTTCCGCTGTCTTCAGCGGTTGGGCAGAATCCCTCAGCGGATGTGGTGATGGTTCTGCCTTTTGAAAACACCAGCAACCGGCCGGAATATAATTGGGTGGGTGAAAGCTTTGCCGATTCGCTTTCGGACCTCTTGAATAAGCCAGGACTGGTAGTGGTCTCGAGCGATGAACGAGAGGTCGCTTACCAACGACTCAGACTCCCCGAAACAGTCATCCCGTCTCGTGCGACCGCAATCAAACTCGCGCGCCAGGCGAAAGCGACGATGATTGTGATTGGGAGCTACTCGGTTACTCCGCCACCCACCACAAACGACAAGGATAAAAAACCAACTGATGCTTATGTCCAGGTCACAGCACGAGTAATTAAAGTAAACGAAGGTCGCACGCTCGGTGAGGTAATAGATGGAGGTTGGGCCACCCGACAGTTCGACTACGGTGCGCCCTTGACAACTCTCCAAGACATTCATGGCCGACTTGCCTATCAGATCCTTTATCAAAGAGACAAAGCGCTACCGTATTCTCAAAATCAAATAGTCCAGGAAGCGACCAAGATTCCGCAGAAGGCATTCGAAGCTTATGTAAAGGCAGTACAGCTGAGCCTCAGGGATCAAGTGCGTCCTAACTATTTAAAGAATGCATTGCGTTACTACGCCGAAGCGCAAGGAGGATCTGTTTACCCTCAAGCTGCATTTGAGTTGGGTCGCGGATACATGGCCCAGGGAAACTGGAAAGACGCAACTGAATATTTCTCAAAACTGCAAAAGAAGGAACCGCATTACGCTGAAGCCGCCTTCTATGCGAGTCTTGGTTACACCAAGCTTGGCGATTACGGTCGTGCGCTCGCGACGGTAGTCCCGTTGTCAACTGACCTTCCTCTAATCGGCGTATACAACAATGCCGGAGCGGTCGCAGTCCAGGCCGCTCGCGATAGCAAGAACCAGGCTGAGAAAACTCGCCTACTTTCGCAAGCGACCGATTTCCTGGGTCGGGCCGTAGAATCAGCGCCCGACGATCAGATGGTCCATTTCAATTATGCTTATGCGCTCTTTCTGAGTAGTAAGTTCGAAGAGGCCGCCGATCAACTACGTCCAGTCATCACGTCTGATCAACGCGATGGTCAGGCCTACTTCCTATTCGCCAAGGCGTTGGAAAAGACTGGCAAAGCCGAGGCTGCGACCGCAGCCGATGACCAGGCTAGACGTTACTTGCAGAATTACGGCAAGTGGCAAACAGAATGGCAAAAATCACAAACCACCAGCGGCGTGAATTTGAGGATGCGTGACATTCTAAACCGCGATGACGTCTTTGATATCGAGCGTCGGAAAGCTATTACGGCGGCGGCCGAATCGCCAAGTTCGGCAACACAGGACCTGCTGGCAAAAGCTCGGGAGCTTTACCAGGCAGGTCGCGATGAAGAAGCACTTCCAGAGTTACACCGCGTTGTCATGATTGAACCCACTAACGCCGAAGCCTACCTATTGAGTGGGAGAATCAATCTACGGCGGAGCGATCAGGAAGCGGCCATCGCAGCTTTAAAAACAGCGATTTTCTGGGATCCAAAACTCATCGATGCTCACATCCTGCTCGGTAGGATCTTTCTTGACCGCGGCGATCGCGGTGAAGCAAAGAAATATGCTCAGAGCGCAATTACCATCGATGCAAATAACCAGGAGGCGATTGCGCTTCAGCGATTGATAACAATGGGTAATTGATTTTTTCGGAAAGGTTGATAGACGAGGCGATTTCTCAGATGAGATCGCCTCGTTTTTGCGAGCAATTCGATCTCTTGTATTACAGGTTCCGGTGCTCTAAGGAAATTGAACAGTGACCCTCCTGCTCACGATATTTGTAGTCATCATCGCTGCATCACTCTCTGCAGTTGCAGTCTTTTCACATCGGCAAAAAAGAAACCCAAAAGCAAAGGACTTAATCGCCGCCGTCGGAATAGTCGATAAGGCTTTAAATCCCACCGGCACTGTGCTCGTCCACGGTGAACTCTGGAGTGCTCAGTCCAATAGCGGTAGCCCAGTGAGTTCAGGGGCGAGGGTTAAAGTCGCTTCCTATCAAAATGGACTGTTGTTCGTCGACGACCTGAACCAATCAACTAGTTAGTTCAATCGATTCTGAAGTTGTGGCATAGCGTGTGCTCTATAACGAACCGGCACGCACGGAATAAACGAAAGCGTTAACCCCGTGCCCCGCCGCCAGTTCCCCTGAGCGCCGCCTGCCGCTGCGCCATCTACCTTCCGAGCAACCCTTCAGTGCTTCCCCCCAAAACGTGAGCCCAGTCAGAAATGACTGGGTTCTCCCGCTTTTGGACCAAAGTAAATTTTCAGGATCGCCTGGTCTAATGCCAATAGGGTTCAGTTTCCAGAAAAAGTTTTTCGTGGCACAGAAGGTGCTCAGTATCTAGCCGGCACGCACGGAATAACGAAAGGCGTTGACCGTGCCCCCGCCGCCATCATCTCCCTGAGCGCCGCCTGCCGCTGCGCCATCTACCTTCCGAGCAACCCTTCAGTGTTTCCCCCCAAATCGTGAGCCCAGTCAGAAATGACTGGGTTCTCCCGCATTTGGACCAAAGTAAACTTCAGGATCGTCTGGTCTAATGCGAATAGGGTTTAGTTTCCAGAAAAAGTTTTCGTGGCACGGAAGGTGCTCAGTATCTAGTCGGCACGCACGGAATAAACGAAAAGCGTTGACTGTGCCCCCGCCGCCATCATCTCCCTGAGCGCCGCCTGCCGCTGCGCCAGTTGCCTACCGAGCAATCCTTCAGTGCTTCCCCCCAAATCGTGGACCCAGTCAGAAATGACTGGGTCTTCCTGCTTTTATACGGAGCTTTTTAAGTAAATGGGTTTCAGAGGTTGGAGGTTCTCAGTTGCTGGGTGAGGACGAAATTTGTCACTTAGACGGTGACGGATTCTGTCTTTTTGAGTCAATCGGCACATCCTTTTGACAGGTATGCAGTCAAGTTAGCGAGTACTGAGAAATATTTTTCGACCATGTACTTTTTCTACCGCCGTGTATATTCGACCATACGATAGTGCCAGCCACTTCAAGCTTTCCAAATCCCTCCGCGTCCCTCTGCGGATCTCGGCGTCCCTCTGCGAGCCTCCTAAACAATCGCCAAGCCTGCAAACAAGAAGAAGGCTACGCAGAGTGACGCAGAGAGTGTGTGTGCGGCCCGCCGGAGTTTGTTAAACTCCGCGCAATGCAGGAAGTAGTATCTGACGCGGTCGCGAATAAAGAACGGTCTCTAATAACTTCGCAATTTACGGCGATAGCCGAGCGCGTCCGCGCCGAATCACCCACTTGGGTTGAGTGGCTCGGAGCACTAGTAACCGCCGTTCTTCTAATCCTCTCGTTTCCCAACTTCAGTCTTTCCTTCCTGGCCTGGGTTGCACTGGTTCCTTTATTAATAGCGGTATCGCACCGGCCTTCGCCCATCAAGGCCTTTATTCTCGGTTGGACCAGCGGCGCCCTTTTCTTTTATGTCTCGTGTTACTGGCTGACCTATTCAATGATCCACTACGGCGGGCTCCCCGTCGTCGTTGCTTACTTACTCCTTTTGCCGGGTGGCATCGTGATGGGACTATTCCCGGCCTCCTTCGCAACAGCCGTAGCCGTGCTCGCCAAGCGCTGGAGAGTGTTGAGCCTCGTCCTGGCACCTGCCATATGGGCGGCGGCAGAATGGTTGAGACTTGGAATTACCGGTCAGCTGTGGAATGCACTTGGTTATTCTCAGGCAGGGGCCTTTAATAACTACTTCATTCAACCAGCATCATGGGGCGGAGTTTATGCGGTTAGCTTTTTAATTCTCTGCGTGAATGCGGGAGTCGCACTTTTTGTCCTTTACAGAACGCAGCGGGCATTAATCGCCAGCGTCTCGTTAGTCGTTGGGGCAATCATCACTATCTTCATCTCCAATCAGGCAAAGCCAGTTCCTCCAACCTCCGGTCCATCGTCGTTGTATGTTGTTGCGGTTCAACCGAACGTTCCAATGAGCCTGCTGAAAACAACGGACGAGCTGAAGGACCTTCTTGATCGCCACCTCATACTCAGTAAACAAGGACTCGATCACTTACCCAACGATCGCGTGCCCCGGCTGGTGATCTGGCCCGAGTCGCCGATGAACTTTACTTACGCTGGCGACAAAGAGTTTCAGGCCCTGACCACGAACTTCACGAGTTTGAATCACACCTATCTGATCCTGAACTCCCTTGAGCCGGCCCCCGGCGACGGCGGCTTTAATTCTGCCCTCCTAATAAATGAAGACGGTCGACTGATCTCTCAATATGATAAGATTCGCCTGCTGCCGTTTGGCGAATATGTCCCGCTGCCTCAATGGTTACCGGGAGCTTCTTTGATTAGGGGACTGGTCGGAGACTTCACTCCGGGGACTCGTTACACCGTTATGCAAATTGGTGCGGTACGAGCGGGAGTCTTCATTTGTATCGAGTCAGCGTATCCGTCAATAGCACGCCGGTTGAGTTACGACGGAGCCGGGTTGTTAATAAACATCTCGAACGACGGTTACCTGGGTCCAACAGCAGTTATGCGACAGCATCTCGCAAACGCTGTCTTTCGCGCGGTAGAAAATGGTCGCGAAGTACTTCGGGTGACTAACAGCGGTATCACAGCCAACATCAGTCCTGATGGATTGGTACAGGAACCAACTGAAGCATTTAGGCCGGATGTGCGCACATGGAAGATCAACCCGGCATTAACGCATGACACTTTCTATTTGAAACACGGCGATGTATTTGTGGCGTTTTGCCTGGCGCTTAGCATTCTTGCGATTTCGTTAAGCATACTGGGAATTAGAAATAGACCAAGACAGAGAGAGTTAAGATGAACGAGACTTTATCGATTCAGGAATTGAGACCATCGTTTGACAGCCTCAAGGCGCGAGTTGACCAACTCGGGAGGTTTCTTTGATGTCCCCGCACAGCGGGAAGAGTTAGCTAAGATTGAAACTCAGGCTTCGGCACCTGACTTCTGGAACAACCAGGAAGCAGCGCAAAAACTTCTACAGGTGCGAAGTCAACTTGAAAAGAAGATCGAGCGTCAGGAACATTTTGTTTCTCAGATCGACGACGCCGGAGTGTTGTTTGAGTTCGCCGAGGAAGATCCTGCATCGATGGGTGAACTTCACTCTTTGATTGAACGACTTGATCACGAGGTAAGCCAGGCAGAGACCGAAATGTTGCTGGCAGGTGATAACGATCATCGCAATGCCATCTGCACAATACATCCCGGCGCCGGCGGTACAGAGTCGCAGGATTGGGCTGAGATGTTGCTGCGAATGTATTTGAAATGGGCCGAACAGCGAGAATTCAAGACCGAAATTCTCGAATACCAACCAGGAGAGGAAGCAGGACTGAAGAGCGTTACATTCAGAGTTGAAGGCGAATATGCTTACGGCTTGCTGACTGCCGAAGCTGGAGTTCACCGTCTGGTGCGAATCTCTCCGTTCGATCAGGCGGCCCGCCGTCACACCTCTTTCGCATCCCTCTTTGTCTATCCAGAAATAGATGAAGATATCGAAGTCGAAATTAATGATAAGGATTTACGCGTCGACACGTACCGCTCTACCGGAGCAGGCGGGCAGCACATCAACACGACTGACTCGGCAGTGCGAATTACCCACCTTCCCACCAACATCGTCGTTTCCTGTCAGAACCAGCGCTCGCAACATCAAAACCGGGCGGTAGCGATGCAAGTCTTACGCTCGCGTCTCTATGAGCTCGAGTTGGAGAAACGACAGGCTGAAACCGCAGAACTGGAATCGAATAAAGCCGATATATCCTTTGGTTCGCAAATTCGAAGTTATGTGCTGGCACCTTACCAGCTGGTGAAAGACACTCGCACAAAACTTGAACGAGGAAATGTTGACGCCGTTTTAGGTGGCGACATTGACGACTTCATTAAGGCCTATTTGCTCGCACGAAAGGCTGCGTAGCGTTTGACGTTGGTTTCGGAGTCCGCATGTCAACTACACAAATTCAGGAGAGGCCGCGCGTAATCATCCCACGCGCCGGTCGTGGTAACGAAATAATTGCGATTATCCTGGTAGCGACGGGCATACTGCTCAGCCTCTGCCTGGTATCTGCAGCGTTCTATCCAAACGATCCTTCGTGGAACTCGGTTGGTCAAAGTGAAACGCGAAACTGGGCCGGGTTCATTGGCGCAAACGTAGCAGCAACAGCTCTACAATTTGTCGGCCTCGCCGCGTATCTGTTACCGGTACTTCTGTTCGCCGCTGCATGGCGGAGATTCCGTTCTCCAAAGTCTGCGAGTCCCTCAACACGCATAGCCGGTCTGGTTGTGCTTGTGGTAGCAGTCTCAGCGCTGCTGTCTATCTCGCATCTTCGCCCGCTCTTTGATTCCAGTGTGCAACCCGGTGGCCTTCTAGGTGCCATCGTTGCCGAAAGCCTGGCGAGTGGTCTCAATCGAGTAGGCGCTACCGTAATCCTTGTGGCAATCGCGGCGACCGGTGTCTTGCTGGCAACAAATCTTTCGTTTGTTCGCTTATATCAGATGATTGAGGGATTGCTCCGAACTCGCTTTGCTTTCGTTGGCGCCATCCCTGAAAAATTCCGTGCGTGGCAACAGGCTCGAAGCGTTCAAGCACAAATCAAAAAAGAGGCAAAGGCCGCTCTTAAAGCTGAACGAGAAGCGGCCCGGGCTAATCTACGACAAACTCAAAATCTGTCGGCGGCGGAGCGAGTTGCCGACTTCATGAAAGAGCCGATTCCGGCAGTGTCTACCTCACCTATTAAACGTGTTGAGACGGCGGCTCCAGTCGGTGAACCCCAGGCTTCAATCGCCGCTGCCGCAAGTGCCGGAGTCAGCCCGCAGCCGATACCCATCGTAACTGCTCGCGCAACTAAGCGTTCGATTATTCCGCCTTCCACAATCGAAGAAGAAGAAGGCGCCGAAGAGATGGTTAAAGGCGCTTCCGTTTTACGCACCAAGATCGAAGCACCCGCTGCCACAAAACTTCCTTTTGACGCCAACCGTGAAGTCAATTACTCAGACTACACGCTTCCGCCTCTTGCTTTTCTGAATGAAGCTCCGCCTCCCAGTGAACAGGCGGACGCAGAATTGCTGGGACTTGCGACGCGCCTGGCTGAGAAGTGCAAAGAGTTCAACGTCACGGGTCAGATCAAACACATCTGCCCTGGTCCAGTGGTAACTACCTATGAGTTTAAACCTGACCCTGGAGTCAAATACTCGAGAGTCGTTTCGCTGGTTGATGATCTATGTCTCGCTTTGAAGGCCGAATCGATCCGCATCGATCGAATGCCCGGCAAACCACACGTTGGAATCGAAGTTCCGAATCCCCGACGCGAAACAATTTTTCTCCGCGAAGTGATCGAATCGCGAGCATTTCGCGAATCCGGATCGAAATTGACCATAGCGTTGGGTAAGACTATCGATGGCCTGAACTACATCGCCGATCTCGCAAAGATGCCCCACCTGCTAATTGCGGGAACCACGGGCGCGGGAAAATCGGTTGGCGTCAACTCACTCATCGTCTCGATCCTTTATCGAGCCCGTCCTGACGAAGTTAAGTTCATACTGATAGATCCAAAACGCCTGGAACTGGGGCTGTATGAGGACATACCGCACCTGGCGGCGCCAATTATCGTCGATCCAAAACTTGCCTCGCGCTCGCTGAAATGGGCGGTCGCGGAAATGGAACGCCGGTATCGTGACCTTGCTGGTTGGGGCGTCAGAAATATTGATGGTTACAACACAGAAATTCTGCGGCGGAATCTGGTTCAAGAATTCGACGACAACGGAAATCCATGGAAACCACTGCCCTACATCGTAATCATCATCGATGAGCTGGCAGACTTAATGATGACCTCGGGGCGCGAAGTCGAGGAATCAATCACCAGGTTAGCCCAGATGGCTCGCGCCGTGGGTATCCATCTTGTGCTAGCGACTCAAAGACCGTCGGTTGATGTAATTACGGGTCTGATCAAAGCAAACTTCCCATCTCGAATTTCTTTCAGGGTGTCATCAAAGATTGATTCCCGGACAATTATCGATACTAACGGTGCGGAACAATTACTGGGTCGCGGCGACATGTTGTTTCTGCCGCCAGGTACGTCCCGCCTTATTCGCGTTCACGGTGCTTACATCGACGAAACTGAGATCAGTCGCATCGTTGCCCACGCCAAGACGCAGGGTCCACCAGCTTACGATGAGACCATTACGCAATCTGAAGAGGAAGCGCTCGGACTCGAGGCAACACAAGGGGAACACGACGAGTTGTTCGAGGAAGCTCTGCGCATCTGTGTAGAAATGAAGCGAGCTTCGACTTCAGTGCTGCAGCGTCGCTTACGGATTGGTTATGGGCGCGCGGCCGCAATTCTTGACATCATGGAGCGCGAGGGTTTGATCGGACAGGCTGACGGTTCACGTCCAAGACCAGTGCTTGGTCGAGCGTATGAGATGGTTGCCGATTGGGACCAACAGGGCGCAGAAGTTTAGCGACGTCTGTTTAACACTTTCGTGAAAATTCCACTGTTAGTTGTGGAAAACCCTGTGGAGAAATTCGGTGTTAACGAGTTAAGTTTTTGATTCGTTGGAACTTCTCGCAGAATGCACACTCGAAAGGCGTTCACCAACTGAGCGTTCTGAATTGATTTGGACACTCGTGCTGCTCTTCATTCGTTAGCTCGCTCTATCTTCACCTCCGCACTTAAAGCCGCAGACGCGCGAGCCGCAACCCGCAAAGCAATCAAACTTAAGAACGGCGAGCTTTTCGTGCTGGATAGGAAATTGACTGCGCCACGTCCTTATATGGTGAGCATTGGGAAAGCATCACTCTCGATGGCCATGGGTATTGACGACGCTGTTTCCGGCCATGTCGCGCAAGGAATCGTTGTCAGTCCTGAAGGCGCGGTGCAACCAGAAGCTTCTTTGAAGAATTGGCAACTCCGAACTGGAGGTCATCCACTTCCCAATCAAAACAGTCTTGATTCAGCTCGAGCCATCTTCGGTTTACTCTCGCGTGCCAACGCAGAGCGTGCTTCGATCGTTTTTCTTATCTCGGGTGGCGGCTCGGCAATGGTGGAATGGCCCGTTGATGAACGTATTTCGCTTGAGGATTTGCGAACCACTAATCAGATCTTAGTGACTAGCGGGGCGAGCATCTTCGAAATAAATCTCGTTAGACGGGCGTTCTCAGCGGTCAAAGGCGGAGGCCTCGCGCGAGCACTTCCAGACGCTGACGTCATCACGCTGATCGTTTCAGACACCAATCAGGGCGATGAAGTAAGTGTGGCTTCCGGGCCGACATTAACTCCACCTTTAGGCACACTGGACGCAATGGACGTGGTTTCGCGATATCACCTCCAGCAGCGGCTCCCAGAATCAGTGATGAATGCAATTACGCTGTCTCCTGCTACTCAAAGCATCAAGCCTTCGCCGTACTATGTGCTTCTGCAAAATCAAACGGCGCTTGAGGCTGCATCGGAGGAGGCTAGAAGACGCTCCTTTGTTCCGTTTATAGACTACGAAATTAATGAACAGCCGATTCAAGAAGGGTGCGAACTACTATTGGGACAATTGTCCAGGAAAACAAATCGAGAAAGTGTCTGTTTAATTTCGGGAGGCGAGTTTTCGTGTAAGGTTCGGGGCGACGGAAAAGGAGGGAGAAACCTGGAAACGGTGTTACGCTCCGCAATTGAGCTTGACCGAAATCCGCCGAGTGGAGAAGTTGTAGTGTTGAGTTGTGGTACTGATGGAATCGACGGAAACAGTCCGGCGGCGGGAGCAGTTGCAGATCAGACCACTGTCGCACGCGCAAGAGGCCTTGGAATGGATGCCGCCGAGTATTTGGCTCGCAGCGACTCTTATTCGTTCTTTGAAAAACTCGGGGACGTTATCATGACCGGCCCCACCGGAACCAACGTCAGGGATGTGCGACTCATACTGAAGCAGAACTAAGATATTCTCTGCGTCTCTCTGCGTCAGCCCAGATCACTCTAAGAAGTTCAACGCCGAGAGACGCAGAAGACGTTCAGAGAAATTGATACATTTCCACTATTCTTCTACTTGACTCGTTCGGCGGCACGACATATAACAAATTTGTCGCTCATTCCTTCGGCGATCTCAAATCCAATGGTTGGAGCTTAACTTGTCCACTTATCTCAGAAACGAAGAAAATACGCCCGCCCAACGTACTAACGCCTCATCACTCACGTTTGCTGAGCTAACTGAGCTACTACAAAGTCAGGCCGCACCGCCCGATCTAGATCAAATAAATTCATGGCTATCAACAGTAAGCATCTCACGCGCTGATCTCGAGCCATACCTGGGATTTAAGGAAGGCAACTACTGGCGTCATCGCGTCTGTCGCAATGAAGCGGTTGAGATGCTGGTGATTTGCTGGCGACCTGGACAAAGAACCCCAATCCACGACCACAACGGATCTCATGGTGTCGTGCGCGTGCAGGAAGGGTTAATGTGGGAAACCATTTTTGTTTACGACGATGAGCGCGGACTTTGTTACAAATCAAGTCGCGAGTGCCCCACTGGCGAAATAACCGGCGCAGATGTTCCCGACATCCATCAATTAGGTAATCCTGACGTCAGTGGACAGGACCTGATCACGATTCACGTCTACGCTCCGCCATTAGGTGTTTTGAAAACCTATAAAGTCGGTAGCGCCACTGTCGAGTCCTATACTCCGAACGATTTTCCCACCTAACCAAACGAAGAAACCGGTAGATTGTTTTGACACGCCCCCGCAGCACGATCGCAGTTAGTGTCTTGCTGATCGCTACTGCCCTGCTCCTGCTCAATTGCCGCTCTGGTTCTCAACATATTGCTCCCAGTAACGAGTTAACCGTGGCAGCGGCCGCGGATTTAACTCCTGCCTTTGAGGAGCTCGGCAGGATGTTCGAAGACAGGTACAAGATCAAAGTGACGTATACTTTCGGCTCGACCGGAATGTTGGCCCAGCAGATTGAGAACGGCGCGCCGGTTGACATCTTCGCCGCGGCAAACGTCAGTTACGTCGAACAGCTGGAATCGAAAGGCTTGATAGTGCCCGGTTCAAAGGCCATCTATGCACGCGGCCGAATTACTCTCTGGGTGCCCCGGGAAAGCTCGATAAAAGTACAGGACATCAAAGAACTGACTGCTGACGAAGTCAAACGTATCGCGATCGCAAATCCCGACCATGCTCCCTATGGAATAGCGGCTCGCGAGGCTTTCGAGAGCGCCGGCATCTGGTCCACTGTTCAACCAAAACTGGTCTATGCTGAGAACATTCGACAAACTCTCCAGTATGCGCAAACGGGAAATGTCGAAGTTGCCATCGTCGCCCTGTCATTAAGTAAACAGAGTGATGGTCGTTGGACACTGATTCCTGAAGAACTGCACAAACCTCTCAACCAGGCGCTCGGCATCATCAAGGGAACAAAGAATGAGAGTGGGGCTCGCCAATTCTCAGATTTTATTCGTGGTCCCGAGGGTCGTGCCGTGCTCAGCAAGTACGGTTTCGAGTTTCCGTCAAATTAAGGTTATTCCGAGCCAAAGTTTTCTCGCTACTCTTTCTCATTCACAAACCAATCAACTAGCAAATCCTTTCCATCGGTCGAAACGGTGATCGTGCCGCACAATCCAGTAGTAAGGACTGTCGCACCGGCTGCCTGCCAGCGTTGAACTACTTCCGGGTGAGGATGACCGAACATCGAAGTACGTCCAACTGAGATGATGGCCCACTGAGGCTGAGTAGCAGCAATGAATGCCGAGCTGGAGGAAGTCCGACTACCATGATGGGGCACCTTCACCACATCAACTTTCAATTGCTCTCCAGAACTCACAATCGCTTGTTCCGCAGTCTTTTCAATATCGCCCGTGAGAAGTATTGAGCGCTCGCCATTCTTAATCACCACTACAACCGAATCGTTATTTTGCGATGGTGCTTCCGGATTCTCACTGGCCCGAGGCCATAGCACACGAACACTCACGTCACCAAAATTTACGATATCCCCTGCCTCAATGACTTGTGTATATGTCCCTGTTGTTTTTGCCGACGCTGAGAATTGTGCGTACTCTGCGTCTTGCGAAGGTGTCCTGGCCACAAGGGCGCCTCTCACCCGGAAGGCTCGCATAACATCATTCAGACCATCAATATGATCAGCGTCCGCGTGTGTTGGTAAGACATAATCAACCGTATCAAGACCGCGCCACCACAAATACTCGGCCACTACAGCTTCCCCAACGCGTCGCGTATCCGGTTCGAACCTGTCAATAGATTCATCGTCATTACTATTAGAAGCATTTCGGAAACGCGGTCTGCCGCCTCCGTCGATCAGGAGAGTCTCGCCGTCGGGCATTGTCACCAGGGCCGAATCTCCCTGACCAACATCCAGAAAGTCTACTTGCAGTCTCCCAGGAGCGTACTTTGCGCTGAAAGGATGCAACACGACTAGACCCGTCAATAACACGTGGGCCAGCAATGCGAATGGAATGCTGCTGGCTCTGGTTCTCATGGACTGTGGACCAGAGAGTGGGCGCCAGCACTCTAACTTCACGATCAACCAAAGGATCGGCACGAAGTACATCACGTAAAGCCATGAGGACTCGCCTGAGTATTCAGGAAGCCGAAGCGAACCCAAACCAACTCTGGAAAATGGATCGACACTGTGAATCATCAAATCGCTTATGATTTCTGAAAGTTTTAAAAGTGGAAGAGCTACCACAGTGCTCACCTGGGCCAATAAAATTGCTACCAATGCGAGACCGGCCAGCACCGCCAACAAGAAACCTACCACTATGTTGAGCGCAAAGCCTGCGAGCGAAAGGCGATGGAAGTACAGAATTTGAAATGGCAACAACAGACACGCAACTGCGATGGAAACTATGCAGGTTCCAAACACGTAACGAACGAGTCTTTGCAGGTGGAATTGTTCGAGCGCTAAAGCAATGGGGGTTTTAAATAGTTTATATCGTTGCGGCGTAGTTGCTATGTGTTTCCGAAAGCCGGCCTCACTCCAAAACAGACTCTCTGAAAGTGTCCTCACCCAACGCGCGCAATCTGGAGGATAAGGTGTCAAGGCTGTTGGTTTCCAACGCCCTATTTCTGAAAGGCGCCTTATCAGCGGCCAGGAAATGACGGTGATTGCGGTTACCGATAGAAAAGTTAATTGCCACGACGGATCAAAAAGCTGTTGTGGATTGATTACGAGCGTCAACAAGGCTGCAGCACCGAGCGCGTTCAGTGATGAAGCGGATCTAAACAGTAGCTGGCCAAGCGCGACAAAAGTAAACATTAGCGCTGAACGGACCACGGATGAGTCAGCACCAACAGCCAGCGAATAGGACCACACGACCACAAACGGAACTGTAAAGTGCAAAATTCGTCTCCTGGTGATGCGTCGCACCAGTAACAAGACGACAGCCCCGATGAGAGTGATGTGCACACCACTAATCACAAGCACATGAAAGGTCCCGCCTTCGCGAAATCGTTCGGCGGTTGCTTTCGACAGGTTGTACCGGTTGCCCGTCAAGGTGGCTTCGAGTATTCCAGCGGTTTCTGCAGAAAAACGGGAGTCGATCTCGCGTTGCAATACTTGTCGCCAGGCGTAGAGCCAGTCAGTGGGACGAAACCCAGTTCGCGGTTGTACTAGAACAACGGGGCCTTTTATAACACCGACGCCTACGTAGCTTTTACGGTCCAGATACTGGGCCAGCTTGCTACCGCCTGGATTGAGGTATTTGTTGCGGCGGCTCAGAGAAGCTTTGAACCGAACTGTGTCCCGATGACGAAGATTCAAACTTAACAATCCCTGCTGTTCGGAAGTCCTCTGGAACGCCTTGAACAACGACAGCGTGCCGGTTAAGTGAAGGACTGAACCGTCTCGATTGATTGTTTTGACTCGTACCTTAAAGTAAGCACCGGTGCGTGAGAACTCTGGTGGACCATCAAGAGTTCCCGTGACGTCAAAAGTTGACTCCGGATTCGCATCGATCAACGCCACCATCTCCCTTGATTCATTTTCCCCTTTTCTCACGGACATCAACGTCGCCCCTGCAACGATCATGAGCGCCATGAGCAAGACTGTAGGGGCGGCCCTCCGTGGCCGCCCTCTGCGCTGACGCTCGCGACATCGCAGGAGAATGCGGCTGGACAGAGTGGCTTCCCTACAGAACAACAACGTAACCAGCATTGCTGTCAGTGCGACTGTCAGGAACAGTGAATAGGCGAGTGGCAACGGTAAGCGTTCGCCGCAAAGAATTCCGGCGATTAAGGCCAGAGCCAAAAAGGCAAGAGGATGCGAGCTGTGCTGGTGAGGAGCAACTTGCATAGAAAACCAGGTTAATTCGTTTCAGTTCAATTCAATATGCGCAATAAATGATAGTGCTTCTGTCCTTTGCGAAGAACAAGAACGGCACCGTCGATAAAATCGGCGAGCGTCACCGGTTGTCTGGGATCTCCTATGCGGAGATTGTTTAGGCAAATACCGCCACCTTCAACCAATCTACGTGCCTCACCTTTGGAACTGGCAACACCCGACCGGGCCAGTAGATCGCTAATCGTGAGGTTATTAGCTTCAACGGCCGACTTCTCGATCTCTGAAGAAGGCACATCTGCAAAAATATCCTGGATATCTGCGGCGCTCAGTCCGCTGATCTCTTTCCCGAACAAGACCTCAGAAGCTC
>Ga0070659_100001317_pt1 | contig 17994 bp, 19 predicted proteins | sample KBSC23metaG_FD_64666 | JGI IMG/M metagenome (GOLD analysis project Ga0070659, IMG submission 64666) | Corn rhizosphere microbial communities from Kellogg Biological Station, Michigan, USA - KBS C2-3 metaG | ecosystem: Host-associated > Plants > Roots > Rhizosphere > Soil ... | reverse complement strand
TTATTAAGCGTACAAGACAGGCAGCTTGTTTTCCTGGCGGATGGCTCACCCGAATGGGCGGAGCAAACCTTGTCACAAATATCATCTCATTTTAGTCCGCCTGCACCTGATCGCGATGACGATATGGAAATTAGGCGCGGGCCACGGCGATAGGTTTTGCAATAACCGCTATTAGTATGCCGATGAACGCCGGCCCCTTAATCACCGCTTAAGCAACAAAAAGTATAAGAAGGCATGGCTGTCAAGGGAACGTGGAATAAATAGTGAAGCGAAGCGGACCGGTTTATGCCGCGAAAGCCCTTTACGGGCCATGATTTCGGCGGCTATCTTCGCGGAAGTAGTGAATAAGGATTTTATTTATACAAACGGCAGTCGCCGTTTGCTTTTGCAGTGAGGCTGGCGGCGTAAGAATGGAGTCGCCTGTCGCAACTGCAGATTATTTCCATGGAAAACAGCATTTATAAATAAAAAAATCACCTGATGACTTCCACAATACTCCCCATTTATCGATTATTATTTTCCAGTAAACATTTTTTAATTATTTGAGGCTTCTCTTTTTGAGCTAATACCATAGGAGATTTAAATGTCGTTGCCAACCCTAAAAATCGCTAAAGCATCATAAAGTGTTAATTGGATGACAATTATCTCTTAATTAATCATTACGTTTATTATATCTTATCTATTAGCCGATATTTGGTAGTAAATTTATACCCGTTAGTCGCTAATCTGCTGCCACGAGATCAAACACCACTCCTGTATAGTTCGGAGCTAAAAAAACTTTCTTATATTTCCCATACCGACATTTAACCATTAACCTAAATTTTCACCTTAGTAAAAACTTTCTCTATGATTTACAGGACAGGACTTTTATTAAATAAATATAATGTAGAAAGGTACATTCAGGTGGAAACCATGCTGGCTTATTATAATCAGCAGTACATAAATACAGGAAAACATATGCTTTATGAAGATGAAAGTTTTATTGGCAACATTGTAATATCTGGTGAGACCTGTTCTTTTAGTGGTTTTATTGACTTTGAACAGTATGAAAAGGATGATATTGAAAATTTTCTCAAAGAACTTATAATTCCGCTTCAGCCAGACCTGCCTTCAGCATTTGGCTTTGGTTTACAGCAAAACACCCAATTAACTTATTGTGAAGTGATCTTAAATGGAGGACTATATGAGATATGGATAGATGGCGTCAGTATTGCAGTACTTACGCAAAATTCCAAATGTAACTGGCTTCAGGTCTCCGGTGAAATAATATTGCCATCTGTATTGCGAAAGATCACTAAGCAAATCGAAAATTATTATAACCAGTTTTGAGTACAGTGGCGTTTGAAGCACGAGATTATTGATTTTTAACACTGTTGAATAAAAGCGCGCGCTTTTCGCCGTTTTGAAGGCATATATGAAATGTGTTAAGTCATAAAATTATAGAAACATAATTCACTTTTAGCGCTTTTATAATTAGGTAACTGCTTATATAAACATTTCTAATGAAACTTCACATCAAGAACATGGTCTGTCACTGCTGTAAAACAGTGGTTAAGCAGGAGCTGGAAAAGCTTGGGTTACATGTTGTGATATTAAATCTTGGTGAAGTGGAGATAGTTGAAGATATATCTACCACACAAAAAAAGGAATTCATGGAGGCTTTACTTGAATCCGAACTCGAGTTAGTAGACGATACAAAAAGTATTTTGATCGAACAAGTGAAAACAGCAATTCTTAACTTAGTATATCATAGCGCTGAGACTCGTAATTTTTCTAAACGTCTGAGCGAAGAACTAATGTATGATTATACCTATCTATCCAATTTATTTTCGCAGTTTGAGGGGACAACAATTGAACATTATCTGATTATGCATAAAATAGAGAGAGTGAAGGAACTGCTTATCTATGATGAGTTTTCACTGAAGGAGGTTTCTTATCAGATGGACTATAGTAGTGTAGCCCACTTATCAAATCAGTTTAAAAAAATAACCGGTCTAACAACTTCACAATTTAAAAAGCTGAAAAATTACAAGCTTGCGGGATTACCTATGAAAGGCTACGATAAACCTAATATATCAAACTTGCATACTGGCTAGGGTAACCTTAAAGTAGATTATTTAGAATAATTGGGTCTGTTTTAAAAACACACGGAACCGACCTTTTAGCTTCGTCAATGCATGCGGTTAAGTTTGCTGATTTTTTGCAAAGAAGATTAAGACAAATGTGATCTTATGTAATGTGATTAAAAAAACTGCTCTGTTAACAGAAGCTGACACCTTAATCCAAAAAACCATTAATGCTAATCCCGCCAGCGGCGAAAGCTGATCCGATTAGCAGAATTGCATTTGCTTCTGATTTTAATAAAGAAGAGCATGATTTGGAATCATTGTCATTATTAATTGCATGGGCCCAGCCGTTTCGGGCTGAAATTTTACTTACCCATATACATGACGACGAAGATTTTTCACCCAAGTTTACAAAATGGATTAAGGGATTCATAGCTCAAATATCCAGAAAAACAAACTATAGCCATATCTCTCACCGCGTTTTTCGCGGGCAGGGACACAAATCGGGGCTTTTATGGCTGTCCGAACACGGAATGATGATATGCTCGCATTACAATATCGTTCCCATACATTTTTTGATAGCTTATTTAGGGGAAGTCAAAGTGACCAGGGTAGTCGTGAGTTACCTATCCCGGTTCTTATGCTTCCGGCACGGTGACTACCTTAATGAGCGCTTTGAATTGTGCTATTAGCTGCTTATTAACGAATCAGAAACGATAAGGTTTTTCAAATCATTTCTTTTAGCAAGCCCCGCTTCTATGTATGGCAGATTTTGACTATTTGCTGCTAATACATTCTGATACGCCATATTCAGATAAGTGACTGAACAGGAAGAGTGAGTGTGAACTTTGTACCTTGACCTACTTCACTTTTAAAATTAATGGTTCCTTGCATGAGTGCTACATACCTTGAAACGATATTTAGACCCAAGCCTGTGCCTTGAACATTTCCCGTATTAGCAGCTCTGAAAAAAGCATTGAACAAACGTACCTGGTCGGATTTTGGGATACCAATGCCGTAATCCTGAATGCTTATATAACAGTCGAAATCATTAATTGTAGTATGAAAGTTTATTAAACTATTATCTTCAGAGTACTTGATAGCGTTAGACAATAAGTTATGGAGGCAATTTCTAAGTATTTGCTGATCAAGCAGAACTTTTCCTTGGCCCCCAAAATGCTGATAGCGTATTTGTTGCCCCGGCTTGGTTAAGAGTTGCATCTCTATGGCCACTTCACCGCAAAAATCAGCTAAGTCAAATTCATTTAGGGAGATACTTACGTTATCTGATTCCAGTCTTTCGAACGAAAGAAATTCATCAATAATAGCAGTAAGATTACTCACTGCGTTTTTGATTTTATCGATATGTTTAATGACTCCGCTGTTCTGAAAGCTTTGTGTATACTTGTGTATTAATGATGCAGAAAGTTGTATTGCGCTTAGTGGGGTACGAAATTCATGAGAAGCCATTGAAACAAAACGACTCTTGAGCTTTCCTAACTCTATTTCTTTAAACAACGCCTTGTTGAGTTGATTTGTTCGCTCAACAACCATTTCCTCCACTTGCGTAGTGTAACGCCTCAAGCATTCTTCAACTTGTTTTTGCTTTGTTATATTTCGGGCAATCTTGCAAACACCAATGATATATCCATTAGTATTCCTAATAGGAGAAATTGTTAATGAAATAGGTACTTCAGTTCCATGTTTTGTTAGGCGTACAGTTTCAAAATGTTCTATTTTCTTACCTTGGCAAATGGCCGCAATTATCCGTTTTTCTTCGAACAAACGTTCTTTTGGTATAATTATGCTGATATGTTGACCTATGGCTTCTTCCGGATTATAACCGAACATACGCTCAGCAGCACGATTCCAACTGGTGATACAGCCTTCAAGATCTTTTGATATAATTGCATCTTCAGACGAAATAACCAGGGCGGCCAAGAGCTGTTCTCTTTCAGAATCGCCTTTTCCCGGAATGTCAATCAGTGTATGTATTGCGCCGCCGTAATTTTCTTCTTCGTTCTGGATAGCAACGGAGGAAACCATAATATAACGTTCTGAACCATTGGGCAGCTGAATTCTGATCTCCTTATGATAAGCCGCGGTATATCGTTTTATTCTGTTAGTCACAGGTATAAAACCAGCATCAACAAGGCGTCCGTCATTGCCCCGAATATTAATAGACGGATACCAATTCTTGCTTCTCATTTGAGGTTGTATGCCGAACAGAGAGCCTGCTGCTTCATTGTAATCAACCAGCTCATCATTCTCGTCAGACAAGTAAACTGCTATCGGTAGCTTCTTGTAATACTTAATCAAAGAGATGCGATGGCGGGCCATGATGATGACTTTAAATTGTTTCAAGAAAGCGATAATGTTCGGAACTGATCGTTAAGCATATTGATAATCTTCAAGCTATTTATAAGATACCAAGAGCAATAAAACAACCTGTTAATGAGCGATATATTAGCGGTTTGACAAGTCTCGAGATGACTTCATTCAATCGGGAAGGAACTAGAAAACCAAATATGAGTAGTGTGTTAGTTTTTATCTTTCAAAATCCGTTATTAAGTAATCACTCTTTTTTAACAGCAAATTTTTATTAATTGCTTCAAGTAACTCAATATATTTAGTCATCCAATAAATCGCATCTTTTGAGTTACCGTACAATTGATCGTAATTAGATGTCCCTGAATCAACCAATTTTTTATTTAAAAATAAATCAGGAAACTCTTTGTTGAAATCATGATCAATGACACTGCCTAATTGACCTATAATGCCAGTGGATAGAACTTTACTTTCGAACCAATTATATAGCGTCCTACGGCTAATGTGAAGCTCGCGCGAAATGGCGCTTATACCCATCGGGCTTCGACGTACAAAATATTCGATGACTTCGCCATGGTGCCTCATTAACACATTCTCTTGGCCAATTTTTTCTGATTGAAAAGTTGATGGGTCTGTCAAATTAATCATTATTTATATTAACAAAGGTGAATTTATGCTTTAGTTTTGTTTTAAACCCAAACACTAAATTATACTCGCGTAATTTTTTTAGCAACCGTAAAAAATAAGGCTTCGATTAATTTTTGATTCTTTTATAAGTTATAAAGTTATTGTATTGACGAAATTTATAGTTATACAATGTTGTAAAAGAATTACATAATTCACACATTTTACATTTAGACAATATTGTTATTGTGGTGCAACACCTAATTCACCAAATAAGCAATGTTGTTATTCCAATTCCGTTGGAAAAAAACAGAAAGCAAATCGCAATGGATTACCCCACTTTATTTATTTTTATAGCAATCAACCCTTTGGAGCCTTTTTCGATTAAATAATTAACCTTGTCGTTTTCTTGAGCCGGATAGTTCAACTGGTTAACATGAAAGAAAACATTTTCGCCGCTTTTAGCATTACGGATAAATCTAAAACCTTTACTTGTATTATAAAAGCCAATTACCCCATATTTTAACTGGTCTTAGGCATCTTCAACCTTTTTTGGAGTTGCGATGATAACGTCTGACAATTCAATCACTTTTGACTGTGTCAATTTTGGTTGCGATATGGTAATATTTCCATTTTCATCAACATAAGCCATCATGTCTTTCAATCTTTTTCCTTTTTATTGAATGTTTCATTTGATTTTGCCATACTCGTAAGAAAATGAAATAAAAAAAAACACCTACCGGTTGGGCAGGTGTTACGAGTAAGATATAGTGATAATTAAATAACTTTTACGTTTACTGCGTTCAAGCCTTTTTTGCCACTCTCCACGTCAAAACTCACTTGGTCGTTCTCGCGGATCTCGTCGATCAGGCCTGTTGAATGTACAAAAACATCTGTTCTTGTATCAGTTTGTGAAATAAATCCAAAACCCTTCAGGTTATTGAAAAATTTCACGGTTCCTTCTTTTTGCATTTTATTATTTTTAATGAAGGGGCAAGGTAGACTTAATAATTGACATTATTTTACTTTTCGTTAAAAAATTAAAACAAAATTTAAATTACCTAACATACTGCCGCTGTCATAATAATGATTATATTGCACAATATACATACAAGCTCGTCAATTACTTAGACTTTACCCTCAACTGATTCAGGTGATCTTTAAGCTTTAAATTTTATTAATCCGGATCAGTTTAGTATTTATGAGTCATCAACAATCGCCCGTTTCGGGCCGCGTTACCACGCAACAACATTCTACAGCAGGTACAGCTGATCTTTTTTTATTTGATTTGAAGAATGAAGCCAGCGAGCATGGCTTTAAAGCCGATGAATCCTGGACTTTGGAGTTGTCAACTGACGAAGAAATAGCAGGCTGGAAAAGGCATTATTATTCGGTGATATCAACCCGCCTGAAGCCAGCAGTATTGCTGGAAGTATTTCAGGTGGTAAAACAAAAACTACAGCAAGCACCTAGCAGCAGCGAGCTTGCATTAACTGAAAATGATATTGCCAGGAATGAAAAAAAGCACCTTGCAGCATTCCCCTCCAAACTTAGTCGTAAATAATCACAATATCAGTTTATGGCATTTTTAGATCATGTGCTGCAACAGCCCAGTTACGGCTGGAGCGATGAGCAGGGGCAGTTGACCAGGCCGCAAATATCCGTTATTTTAAAAGAATTTGCAGGAAGGCCAAAACTATTTAAGGACCGAAAAAACTGGCTGCCTTTTTTCAGTTGGCACCAGGCATTATGCCTGGTGCCGTTTGTGGCACTATTTGTTTTCAAGTTCTTTAGCTTATGGATGTTTATCGCAGCATTTCCTTATGGAATGATCATAATGGGGTCACACGGTGCCATTTGGCACCATCGGTTTTGTACGCATGGTGCCTACCGTTTCAAAAATCGGTTTTGGCGCTTTACCCAAAATCTAACCATTAACATCATTCCGGCAGAAATTTATGTTATTTCACATCATGTTCATCATGCTAAGTCAGATCAGCCGGGTGATCCTTATAATGCAAAGGGTAGATTTTGGTACGCTGCTTTTTACCTCAAGGGCGGGCATGCGCTGGCCTGTACATTGTTTGCCGCAGCCGGTATTTGGGCGGTTGGTGTGCGTACGTTTAATTACGACGGCCACGGGCACGGTGAAGACAAACAACGTAATGGAATTGATTACAACCGAAATAACAGATCGATCAACCAGATGTGGCCGGGCATCGTAGCGGGCAAATGGCATAATAATCATCACTTATATCCTAAAAGTGCACGAAGCGGCTTTAAATCTCACCAATTAGACTTGGCCTGGATATATATCAAATTTTTATACCGCGTGAGCGCAGTGAGTAGTTACAGGGATGACAAAACTGTATTTGCAAAAAAATATCTTCGTTAATGAGGCAACTAAAAATAACGCCATCGATAACCAACCGGGATAGCCACTCGCTTGATCAATATCTGAATGACATCAGTAAGATTGACATGGTAACGCCCGAAGAAGAGGCTACCTTAACCCGCCTTATTCGCGGAGGTGATGAGGCGGCGTTACATAAATTAACGCGAGCCAATCTGCGCTTTGTGGTATCCGTTTCGAAAAAATTTCAAAACCAGGGTTTATCACTTAATGACCTGATCAGTGAAGGTAACTTAGGGTTAATAAAAGCGGCTTACCGCTTTGACGAAACGAAAGGCTTTAAATTTATTTCTTATGCTGTATGGTGGATACGGCAGGGTATGATGCAAGCCATTGCCGAAAAATCACGTGTAATAAGGCTTCCGGTTAACCAGATCGGTTCAATTTCCGGTATCAATAAAACCTATGCGAGGCTTGAACAGGAATTAGAACGCGAACCATCTGTTGAAGAAGTGGCAGAAGCCATGGAAAAAACCGTAGACAGAATTGCCGATGTGATAAGCATCTCCAAGCGAACGGCATCACTTGATGCACCTTTTGGCAATGAAAGCGAGAATTCCTTGCTGGATACCATTGCTTCCGGTGTAAACACAACCGACGACGCATTGTTAAAAGAGTCTGTTTCAGTGACTATCGGCAAGGTTTTAAACACCTTAACCGAACGCGAAAGGTCTATACTGGCATTATTTTTCGGTATCCGTTATTCGCAACCTTATACTTTGGAAGAAATAGGCGACCGTTTTAGCCTCACCCGTGAACGGGTAAGGCAAATTAAAGACAAAGCCCTGCATAACTTAAGGCAGCAAACGCGCCGTCACGAATTATTAAAATCAATAAATAGCTAAGTACACTTATTCTATAAAGCTGCTATTAATCGATAGATTCCGCAAGAAGGCACTTGCCGGGCACTGCCAAACACAGTTATATTGTTTCGTTTTACGATGGGATTGCCCACTTATTAAAGCAATACTGCCTTAAAGTTAAGGCAGTATTGTTGATTACAATAGCGATCGCCAATGCTACAAAAAAACCCTTGATAGCTGCTTAAATGCGGTTTTTAACAAATGCTGGCGCGCTTTTTGTCATAATATTGTTGTCGTCATGGTTTCAAGGTCAAGTCGATTAAAAAAATAAATCGATGATAGCTAGAAACGAAAGAATATTGATTATCGACGATGATCGTGACATACGCGATATTATCCGATTGGTTTTAGAACTGGAAGGTTTTAAAGTCGATGAATTGGATAATGGATACTTTGTAGATGAAACAATACTTTCTTTTAAACCACAATTGATTTTGTTAGACGTAATGCTTGGTGACATGGACGGTCGTGAGATTTGTAAAAATCTAAAAAAACAATCTAGTACACAGGACATACCTATTATTATAATATCTGGCACTCACGGCTCAAAGCATCTTTTAGGAGAGCTTTGTGGTGCAGACGATTATATAAGCAAACCATTTGATTTTGATAATTTGATTTCTCGGGTAAAACTCAACTTATCAAATTAGTAGATAATTTTATTATCGTTATCACAGCATATTCAACATTTCCTTCCGATGAACACTAATAAAGTTTTATACTGCGGCCTAAGAATCAGTCATCTGTTGTATGATAGTCGACCACTCGTTTTATTATAATTTAACGATATCTCTCAAAGCTCCTAACAAAGTAAATTTCTATGTGCTGAGCGCTAATTTTTCACCAGCCAACATAAACTGTAAATATGGTCTACCGAACAGGGTTATTACTTCAAAAAGAAAGTATATAGAGATATATCCAGATGGAGACTATATCTGCGTTATAAGCAACAGTTTATAAAATTGGCAAACATTTACTATTTGAAGATGAAACATTTAGGCAATGCCTAACCTAGTCAAATGACTATTATACCTTAAACGGTTTCTATAATTTTGAGCAGGGAGAGAAAGATAATATCAGAACCTTCCTGAAGGTCCTTGTGGTGCCACACCGCCAAGCTCTTACTTTAGTTATTAGAATCAGTCACAACGGGATTTGCAGCTGTTTATTTCTGTTGCTGTCTTTCACATATACCGATCTTACTTATTTTTTTACATGACTTATAGCTCCTATAATGTAACCGATCCGCAGCATTTCGATGCGGCTGATTATCCTTTTGTTTCAGGCGAACTGAAATTGCTGAGTCAAGCGCTTTGTAATATTCCGGGTACGCATAAAGCTGACATATTTATTTCCTTTTTAAAAGATCACTGCATAAAGTCTGCCTGGGTTGCCGATAATCCATTTGTTGTCCGGCTGGCTCTTTCAGGAGATCTCTCAACCAGCCATATTGAAAGGCTTTTCACCTCATCCCGGCAGAATACAGTTTTCCTACAGGAGTTTGAAGATTATTTTAAAAGCGCCCTGTCTGAAAAAGCTTAATCTTTGGCGAGGCTATTCAAAAGGAACTGAAAATTTATCATTATTGATAGAATATTAAAATTTGGCTAGTTATATGTGAGTTGTGTGACAAACCACACACTAATAAACATTAGCTTTACTTATTCTCCACACGATGCCAGACAATCGGTCATTCAGCACGTTAAACTTCTACTAAAAACAAAATCATAAATTTCTAACTGGGTATTAAGCTTAATAATACTGATACCTGTCATTTGCCAGCCATATCTACAAACAACACTGTTGGCTAACATAATAAATGTCACGGGTGTTTTGAGCGAACCTGAACAAGAAACAACAACGGCTGAAAGATCTGAATGCGATGCGCACTGCCACTTTCGCACAAATGCCCGCAAACCAGCATCAATAAATATACACGTATGCTAAATTTAAATTAAATGTCAGTTACATCATCTTTCTCTCAACAACAGCAGTTTCACCTGCTTGTCAATATCCGGGGCTCCGACCATTATATGACCGTATTGCCGGGTGGAAACCGTCGGTTCCTGATCATCGAAACAGGAAAAACACTTGGTGAAATTCGCTTCAATGAACATTTTCATTGCACTTCCAATCAGACCAGTTTGAGTAACATCGTCATAGAGCAGCTTAACGCTGGGATCAAAAATCATTACTGGCACAGGCATCATTAATAGATCACCAAAGTTCGCTACAGACTTATTTAACCAGAAAGGTATAGTAATTAAAAAAACACTTCGTTAGAAGAATTGATTCTTTCGCAACTATACTTCTTCAATCATATCCGTTTTTTAGCGGATCATCCTTAAAATCAAACCATGAAAAATAATCACTTTTTTAAATATTACCGTGTTTACAAAACGACACGACCGTTACAGAAATTTCTGTAAATAACTTTAAACCGGTACTAAACAGGCTTTTTAAAAGAGAGCTGCCAGTTATAGCGCTTATGGATGTCCTTTGCCAAATGCCAGGTCTTCAATATTCCCTACCACCAGACGATGATATGTTTTATGGATATACGGATAAAGTTACCGCTATGGAAAAGGCCAAATCTGGGGCACTTAAATACATTAATCATATGATCAAAGAAGTAGAACAAGGCATCAAAAAACTGGTTCAGTATCGGAACGACCATTATAAAGACCTGAATGCTAACCTGCTGGATGCAAACATCCGCAAGCTGAAAAAGAAATGTTCATCAAATAAATAAAAACGAATCTATGAAAGGTAAGAATGTAAGCAGGGACGCAAAGAAAGCGCCCTGCCTGAATGCTAAAAAAGAGCTTTCAGCCTATCAAACGGGTAAAACCAGTATGTCTAAAATTGAACTTTCACCTGTTACTAAAAAAAAGAAAAATGATTGATACGAAGACAATTATACGACAATTCAGGATATCTGAAAATCTGTCTGAGCTATTTAATCTGTTAAAAGATGTATTTTCTCGGGTGATATTGAATAATAAAAATGACCCCGAAAAATTTATCTATGCACGGGTTGTAATCCCTTGTGCCTATAATCCCAGGCGGATGCTATGATAAAAAACTTTCCTGAAACGAAGAACTATCGTTTGAACATTTGCCATCACCCCCGGCATTAGTTTTTAATGCCCTGCCTTACGGCAGGCAATTTACTTTTAACTCCTATTCAATATGAAGATCGCTTATATTTCCACATATACGCCCCGTGAGTGCGGGATAGCTACATTTAATAAAAACCTGATGCAAGCCATAGGCGTAAATTTAAAAAAAGACAACTTGGTAGAAACGGGTTTTGTTATAGCCCTAAACGATTCGGAGGATTTGCAGCAATATGACTACCTGGAAGAAGTAAAGTTTGTTATCCGGCAAAACTACCAAGAAGATTATCTCAAAGCGGTTAATTACATTAATACCAGTCCTGTTGATGTATGCGTGCTAGAACATGAATTCGGGATATTTGGCGGTGATAGTGGCAATTACATTCTCCCCCTGGTCAACGGGCTTAATAAACCGGTGATCACCGTACTACATACCGTACTACGGGAACCATCTTTTATGCAGAAGGCAATTATACAAGAGATAGCCAATCAATCCGCAAATGTTGTAGTTATGAGCAGGTGTGCCGTTGATTTTCTGGTAAAAATTTATAATATTCCCGATGCAAAGATCAAGTTAATTGAACATGGGGTTCCTGATCTGGAAGCGCCCACTGAAAATCCGGTAAAAAAGATTGCGGCTTTCCGCGATAAACGCGTATTGCTCACCTTCGGGTTACTCAGCAGGAACAAGGGACTGGAAACGGTTATACAGGCTTTGCCTGCTATAATTGCGGAGTATCCCGATGTGATGTATGTAATACTGGGAAATACTCATCCCGGTGTTCTGAAAAACTTAGGAGAGGAATATCGCGAGTTCCTTAAACTACTTGCTATTCAGCTTAAGGTAGAAAACCACCTGACCTTTATTAATCATTTCGTCTCAGAAGAAGAATTGATACACTACTTGACTGCTGCAACTATCTACGTAACACCCTATCTGAATGAAGCCCAGATCACCAGCGGCACGCTGTCTTATGCGGTAGGAGCCGGCGCTGCTATCGTTTCTACCCCTTACTGGCATGCCTGCGAGTTACTGGAAAATAACCGTGGCCGGTTATTTAACTTCAAAGACGCACGTGGGCTATCCATTATCGTAAAGGAGTTACTGGAAAACAATACCGAGCGTGATCAATTGAAAAACAATGCCTACCAATATGGACTTAATTTGCGATGGCCCAAAATAGGCGCGGAATATATCATTCTCTTTCAGGACGCTATACACAATAAACATAATTTTGAGGAACAAAAGCTTCATCAGCTTGTCGACCCGGAAATTATGCCCATGTTCAGCCTTGCCCATGTTAAAAGATTAACAGATGATACGGGAATTGTACAGCATGCAAAATTTGGTATTCCAAACCTAAAGGAAGGCTATTGCCTGGATGATAATTCAAGAGCACTTATTATGGCTTTGATGGCCTATGGTCAGAACAAAAGCCAGGAGGCGCTTAACTTGCTACCCGTTTACCTGAGCTATATTCACTATATGCAGTTGGACAACGGCAACTTCAGGAATTTTCTGAGCTTTAACCGGAGTTATCTGGACGACGTAGGCTCGGAGGATTCTTTCGGACGCACAGTGTGGGCGCTCGGCTATATGATCAGCAGCGCACCCAATACCTCCTATCAGGAATTTGCAGAAGAACTCTTTTTTCGCTCCGTCCCTCATTTTCAAAACCTGAAGCACTTACGCGGAGTATTAAACACTATAATAGGAATTGCATATTACCTTCAGGTACATACTGCGGATGAGCGTATGTTAACCCAGCTCAATGAATTAACGGAGATCGTCGTTGCGGCTTATCGTGAACACCAAAGGGACGATTGGCATTGGTTTGAAGAAAAATTAACCTATGATAATGCTATTTTTCCGCTTGCGTTGTTTCATTCTTGTGGAATAACAGGCAACAAAATGGTGAAGCAGATCGCACTGGAGTCTTTAGGATTTCTGAATGAACTCACTTTAAAAAACGGCTATTTAAGTCCGGTTGGCAATAGCGGCTGGCATCAAAAGAATAGCGAAATGCCGGTTTTCGATCAGCAGGCGATTGAAACGATGGGCATGGTTCTGATGTATATTCAGGCATATCGTGTAGACCATCAACCTGAATCCATCCGGAAAATGTTTTTATGCTATTTATGGTTTCTTGGAGAAAATACACTTCGCGTTCCGCTGTACGATCATGAAACAAAGGGTTGTTGTGATGGCCTCGGCGCTGCCGGCGTAAACCGTAACCAGGGGGCTGAAAGTACACTTGCATATCTGATCGCGCATTTAAGTGTGCTAAATGCCTTTGAATTAGAATATCAATACAACCTGTTGGGTGAACCGTTGATCTAATATCCTTTATGAGTTCTGATATCTATTTATATCTGCCATAATGCGGCTCACCTAAATTTAAATACCAAAATTTTTAAGAACCCAAACACGCTACCTTTACCCCAACATAAACAGACTATAGTACCTTTTGATATCAGATAGGCTTTAATCGCCTCTTCTTTGCCTTTAGGTAATCTGAATTTTGTTAAGCGGATCCGATATTGTCAGTTAGCCCTGCAAGTTTTAAACTGAAATCTTTATTTACTAATAAATCTGCCACGCGGTCTAAAGTCAGGTATGATTTACTATAAATATCCAGTTTGTCAGAATTAACATTTTACTATATTTGTATATAGCATTTGCAGCTATACCAAACTAAATTTAAAGTGGTGAGTAATTCGGTGAGTACAGAATTGAAAACCCTTAAAATATCGAAATAAAGCAGGAAACTAGGATAGGTACAAATCCCTCTCTCTCCGCCAGAAAAACAAAATAAAAACAAAAGCCTGCAAATCAGATGATTGCAGGCTTTTGTTTTTGGGTCGCCCCCTCGCAACTAAGTAGCTGTGGCATCACTTCTCAATTACAAGCCATCGTAGTTCGCCATAACAAACAATTCTGGCAGAATAGTTAAAATTTCACCCCTATATAGTTTGAATTTTACCCCCTTGCGTTTTCTCGCGCCGTCTATTTTTGGTTCAATTAAAACCAATACCAAACTTAACGTACTGAAAATGAGAAACGCATTACTTGCATTATCTTTAGTAGCCATGGCGCTATGCTGCGGATGCAAAAAATCATCAAACGGGTCGACAAATGAAAACGTTCCGACCAAACCTGCCCCAACCGGTGGAACCACTTATTATATTGACCCTGCTGGCAGCGACAGTAACAATGGAACAAGTTCGTCTACACCGTGGCAAACAATCAGCAAAGTAAATGCCCAAACTTTTTTACCCGGCGACCATATTTTGTTCAAAGCCGGCGGCGTTTGGTCAGGAAACCTCGTGTTTTCAGGTGCCGGATCAGCAACAGCGCCTATTACGGTTAATATATATGGTACAGGCAATAAGCCCATTATTAATGGCGGTGGCTTGGTAAACGGTTCCGTTACGCTTTTGGTTGCTAACCCATACTGGGAGATCAATAACCTGGAGATCACCAATACCATTACAACCGGCTTGCATTATGCGGTTACAGGTATTAAGGTGTCTAATTCAAACACAACCGCGCCCAATAACCATGTTTATATAAAAAATTGCTACGTACACGATGTGAACTCAACCGGAGTTGGTAACTCTAATTATAATAAGGGCACCGGCGGCATTATAGTGTCGGGCTATTTCAAAGATATTTTGATAGACAGCTGTCATGTGGCCAACAGCCAGATTGAGGGGATCCGTACTACTTATAGCAGTCCGATGTCTACCAACGTCACCATTTCAAATAATCTGATCGAAAACATTTATGGCGATGGCATTGTAATGAGCAGCGTTCAAAGCGGAGGCTTGATAACTCATAATACTGTACACAACGCCTGCATAACTAATGATGCAAATTTTGCCGGTATCTGGACCTATAACGAGAGCGGCACCGTAGTATCAAATAACGAAGTATATGGACTTACCGGAGGATACATTGACGGACAAGCATTTGATGCCGACTTAACCACCAGTGGCGATATTTTTGAGTATAACTATTCGCACGACAATGCCCGTGGATTTATGCTGTTTATGCAGACTGCAACACATATTACTGTGCGCTATAATATCAGCGCTAATGACGCGACTCTCGGAGTCAAGGTATTTAACTACCTGGCTACTGATACCACCAATCGTATTTATAATAACGTTTTTTATCTTACCAATAACATCACCTACTTTTTTCAAACCAAGTTTATTGGCTCGTTCTCCAATAACATCATCAACAGTACAGGTGCGATAAGTTATTTTTCACAAAATACTATGTCGACTGACGCACGCTTCTTGAACAATTGTATTTATCCCAATGCGGCTATCCTCGCCACAAATTGGAACGGCTGTTACCATTTGAACGATGTGTTCTCAGCACCCCAATTTACAAACCCCGGCAGCTATGGTATCGGTAAAAACACAGCGAGGGGATTCAGCCTGCAGAGCACGTCGCCTTGTATCGCCCGGGGACTGACTATTGCTAACAACGGCGGTTACGATTTCTTTAACGGCGCACTATCATCAACCGGCAGCCCTGATATCGGTGCCATAAAGTATTGACTTCAAGAGGTAAGATTGTTGCTTAAAGTTCACTAGCGTAGTTTAACCGGGATTGGATTTCAACCCGGTTAGCTGCTTCTGAAGAGATATTGCCAGGTGTCTGCAATAAGCAAAAATAATACTCATTTTAACAGAAAATAAGGTACTTTATCGTCTCAGTTGCACACTCCCGATAAAAATAAAACGCTTTATCGTTGGAAATAAATTATTTTATTCTAACTTTAAGTAACCAATCTTACACCGTTATGTACCCTATCCCTAAACATATCGTCGTAATACTGTTGCTTTCCCCTTGCCTCAATATAATTTGGCCTACTCAGTTATACTCGCGTCGCGACAAACCTGGCAATGCCTTATGCTTTACTGATGAATAAACATTCGCTTTAAAACAACACTACCAAGGTATCTCGTTTAATTTCTTTTTCGTAGCGTTATGAACACCATATTAATCATCGAGGACAATACCATTTTGCGTAAAATCACTGCAAGAATCTTAAGCTTGGCTGGCTATAATATATTGGAAGCCGGCAACGGTCGTATTGGAGTTAATTTGGCTATGCAATATAAACCCGACTTAATTTTATGTGACATTATGATGCCGGGGTTGGATGGCTACGGCGTGTTTAACCAGCTTAGTCAAAATGCAGAAACGGCACATATTCTCTTTATATTCCTCACGGCCAAAGCCGAGCGCAACGACTTCAGAAAAGGCATGGATATGGGCGCCGATGATTACCTGACCAAGCCCTTTGAAAAAAAGGAGTTGCTCAATGCGGTAGAGAGCCATTTGGCTAAAAAGCAAAAGCGGGAAGCATTTTACTCGCGCCAGCTACAAAGCCTGGAAACGCTTGCCGCAAATAGCAAAGGAGTAGATGAACTTAAACAGTTAATTGCGAGGCGCAAAATTAAACCCATTGAAAAAAAGCAAATACTGTATGACGATGGCGACCAGCCCCACGGCTTATACCTGCTTCTGCAAGGATCTGTACGAACTTATAAAATGGATGAAAATGGACGGGAACTAATGATGAATCTGTACCACGCCGATGATTATCTGGGTATACATGCCTTGCTATTAAATGAACCTTATACCGAAATAGCCGAAGCGCTTGAAGACAGCTCGATTTGTCTCTTGCCTAAAGATGCTATAATTGACCTAATGAATCATTATCCCGACGTAAGTGCACATTTTATACGCATACTAGCTAATAATATCAAAGAAAAAGAAGATCACCTGTTTCAGCTGGCCTATCATTCGGTACGTAAACGTTTGGCGCAAACACTCGTTAAGTTGAACAACCAATCGCCCTCTGTTGATCAGTTCCGCATTTCGCGAGATGAACTGGCCGCCATGGCAGGCATAGCTATGGAAACAGTGAGCCGCACCTTAAGCGATTTTAAAGATGAAAAGCTTATTGAAAAAAAAGGCAGCCATATATCCATTTTGGATTTGACACGCCTCGCCGGGATGAAGAATTAAGATGAAGACACTAATCTATAACACTCATTCTTAATTCACGGCTTAATAATTTCCTCCACTTTTCATTATATATATGACCGCATCTCCATAAGCATGCTAATTGCATTTTAAGTACCCGGATCGCCAAATAGCTGTGCAATGTGTAAAGCATGAACTGTCATATTTACATATTTCTGTGTAGTTCTCAGACATAATATACATAATATGCCCAACCTGCTCCACGGTATATATAAGTATTTGATGGATAGGTATTTTTGTTTAATCAAATCATAACATTATGTGTGGCATTGTAGGATATATCGGCGAGCGTAATGCTTGGCCTATCGTAATTAACGGCTTAAAAAGGCTTGAGTATCGAGGGTATGACAGCTCCGGCATCGCTATAACTGATGCCGATAGCTTTAACGTCTATAAAAAGATGGGCAATGTATCTTGCCTCGAAAACTTTTCTGAAGGCAGGAATAAAGCCGGAAAAGTAGCTATCGGCCACACGCGATGGGCCACACACGGCGAACCATCAGATGTCAAT
>Ga0070659_100001316_pt1 | contig 17996 bp, 18 predicted proteins | sample KBSC23metaG_FD_64666 | JGI IMG/M metagenome (GOLD analysis project Ga0070659, IMG submission 64666) | Corn rhizosphere microbial communities from Kellogg Biological Station, Michigan, USA - KBS C2-3 metaG | ecosystem: Host-associated > Plants > Roots > Rhizosphere > Soil ... | reverse complement strand
GTATCTTGCTGGGCGGATGCCGCGCAGGTTGTATGCGACGGCAAGTTCGCCGTTGGAAGGCATCTCACGGTAGTGCGTCGGTCTGAAGTTCGAGAAGTATAGGACGGGCTTTCAGCCCTTGGATTTACTCTGCAACGCAACCTGGAGCGTTGCCCCAGGCTGGTATGAAGCGGGCCTTTGGCCCTGGACGAGTGAAGCGCATTCGTGGCTCGCCACACCGGCGCCAGTTGCCGGCTTTGCGGCGAGGGAGATTTTCGCAGGCCGATGATGCGGCGATTGCAGTAAACTTGCGCCCATGCGGGTCTTCGGTATCGATTGCGGCACGGAGTTCACCGGGTATGGCGTGGTGGAGGCTGACTGTGAGGCGCGGACACCGCGGCTGGTGCATGTGGCGGCTGGGACGATTCGTTTGAATAAGAAAGAGAAGACTCCGCTGCGGCTCGCGCAGGTCTATGCGGAGTTGACAGCGTTGATGCATCTGCATCTGCCTGAAGTTGTGGCGATTGAAGATGTGTTTTTCTCGGCCAACGCGAAGTCGGCGCTGAAGCTGGGGCAGGTGCGTGGTGTGGCGATGCTGGCCGCCGCTGTGTGTGGGCTTCCGGTTGCGGAGTATGCGCCGCTCTCGGTGAAGAGTTCGGTGGTGGGGCATGGCCTGGCCGCGAAGGAGCAGGTGCAGTTTATGGTGAGGCGATTGCTTGAGTTGGATGATGCGTTCGATTCGGCAGATGCGGCGGATGCGCTTGCGATTGCAATCTGTCATATTCACACGGCGCAGACGCTTCAGTTGCAGGGGGCGGGACGATGAGGTGGGTTGTGTGGGTAGCTCTCGGCGGAATGATGGCATTTGGGTCAGGCGCGATGCTGACTGCGCAGACGGCTTCGACGGCGACAGCGGTTCCTGTAGCAGCGCCACCTGTGGTGAGCTTTCAGTTCGAGCGGGCGGGCGTGGCTGTTCCGAGGTACACGTTGCTGGTGCGTGAGGATGGAACGGGAAGCTATCAGGCGGAGGTGTTGCCGGGGGTTGCTCCGGTGGCAGGGACGCCGACTGAGCATGTGAGTCGCGCCATCAAGCTGACGCCAGGGACTGCCGCGAAGATATTCAAGGCCGCGCGCGAGTTGAAGGACTTCAACATCGAGTGTGAGGCGAAGTTGAAGAATGTCGCCAACACGGGGACGAAGACCCTGAGTTACGCGGGGCCGGATGGACGCGGCTCGTGCGCCTATAACTACTCCGAAAACAAGGACGTGACCATGTTGACGGACACGCTTTTGGGCATCGCGTTCACGCTGGACGAGGCGCGGAGGCTGGCGTTTTTGCATCGCTTTGACCGTCTTGGATTGGATGCGGAGATGGCCTCGTTGACGGAGGAGGCCAAGGCTGGGCGCGCTCTGGAACTGGGGACGATTGCGCCAACGCTGACCTCGATTGCCAACGACACGGCGGTGATGGAGCGCGTGCGGGTGCGTGCGGAGAAGTTGCTGGAGCTGGCGAAGGTACAGTAGTCAGCGCGGTGCTGCGGCTAGTGATGGAGTAAGTGCGAGGTATAGCTTAGCCATCTGATCGAGCGTGAGAGATTCGGCGCGGGCGAGGGTAGGGATGCTGGCGGGCCATGCTGCCGTGAGTTGCTCGGCAGAGATGCCGGCGGCGCGGAGATTGTTTTGCAGCGTCTTGCGCTTTTGTGCAAAACACTTTTTCAGGAATGCGTCGAAGCCTTGCGCATCGACTCCGAGTTCGGTGAAGCGCGGTGCGAAGTCGAGGCGCAGGACGGTGGAATGCACGTCGGGTGGTGGCGAAAATGCGGACGGGGGCAGGGTGAAGAGGTTCTCGACGTGGGCATGCATCTGCGCGGTGGCCGAGAGCAGGCCGTAGTCGCGGACACCCGGTGAGGCTGAGACGCGGTCGGCGACCTCACGCTGCATCATGACGACGGCGCGAGAGAGGTGGCTGGTGCTGCCTGCGCTGAAGAGATGCAGCAGGATGTCGGACGTGATGTAGTACGGAAGATTGCCTACGACGTCGGCTGTCTCGCCTTCGGGGACAAGCGTGCGCAGGTCCGTTTTGAGCACGTCGGTCTCGATGATCTGGACCTGCGGCTGGTTGCGGAAGCGGAAGGTCAACTCGGCGGCGAGGGAGCGGTCGAGTTCGAGCGCGATGAGCCTGCGGCAGCGGGTGGCGAGTATTTCGGTGATGGCTCCGTGGCCGGGGCCAATCTCGATGACGGTGCGTTTGCTAATATCGCCAAGTGCGTCTGCGATGGCGTGGCGGGCGCGGTCGTCGATGAGAAAGTTCTGTCCGAGTTTTGGTTTGCGTTTCATCTGCATCCAATGCTTCAGGTGGTTGATCTTATATAGACTAACGATTCGGTCGGGAAGATGAAGGAAGACAGCATGGAGATTGTATTTGCGGCATCGGAGTGCACACCCTGGGCGAAGACGGGCGGGCTGGCGGATGTGGTCAGCGCGCTGCCGAAGACGCTGGCGAAGATGGGCCATCGCGTCTGCGTGTTTCTGCCCTATTACCGGCAGGTGGCCAAGATGGCTCCGGACGCGCCGGTGGTGCTGCCGAGCGTGACGGTGCCGTTTCCTTCATACAACCGTTTTGTGCGGATTCTTGACGGTGGCGCGGCCGAGGGCGTGAAGATGTACTTCGTCGATTGCCCGGAGTTGTTCGACCGCGAGAGCTTTTATGCAACACCTTCAGGAGACTATCCTGACAACGCGGAGCGGTTTGGTCTGCTGAGTCGCGCGATCATTGAGGCGACGAAGGTGCTGGGCGTGCCGGATGTCTACCATGTTCACGACTGGCAGACGGCGATGCTGGCGGTGATGCTGCGCTCGATCTACTACTTTGATCCGGTGCTGCGTCATGTTCCCGCAGTGCTGACGATTCACAATGCGGGCTACCAGGGGGCGTTTCCGCCGCAGACGATGGAGAAGCTGCTGCTGCCGTGGGAGATGTTTACTTTCGACAAGCTGGAACAGAACGATACGCTGAATTTCCTGAAGGGCGGGATTGTCTATGCTGATGCGATTACGACTGTCAGCAGGACATACGCTGAGGAGATTAAGACTGCGGAGTTTGGCAATGGACTGGAAGGCACGCTGCAAAAGCGCGGCGGCGACCTGTTCGGGATTTTGAACGGCGTTGATTATGAGGAGTGGGACCCGGCGATTGACCCGCATATTGCGGCGCACTATTCGGCAAGCAAGCTGGAGGGCAAGAAGGAGTGCAGGCGCGATCTGTTGCACGCTTTTGGGTTCGGCGGCATCGGCGAGCAGACGGCGGTGATCGGCGTCGTCTCGCGGTTTGCTACGCAGAAGGGATTTGACTTCATTGTGGACATCATCGACCGGCTGACGCAGGAAGATGTGGTGCTGGTGATGCTGGGCAATGGCGAGGAGTACTACGAGCGGCTGCTGGTCGAAGTGGCGAGTCGCTTTCCGGCAAAGGTGCGGGTGCAGGTGAAGTTCGACAACGTGCTGGCGCACAAGATTGAGGCGGGCTCGGATATGTTTCTGATGCCTTCACGCTATGAGCCGGGCGGGCTGAACCAGATCTACAGCCTGCGGTATGGGACGGTGCCGATTGTTCGCGCTACGGGCGGGCTTGAGGACACGATTGACGAGCTGCCCGATGGCGGCGGCAACGGCTTCAAGTTCCGGGGGTATGACTCGGAGACGCTGCTGGAGGCGATTCGGCGCGCGCTTGCGGCTTTTCGTAACAAGGAAGAGTGGACCGCGATGATGAGGCGAGGGATGGCAGAAGACTTCTCCTGGGACAAGCCTGCGGCGGAGTATGTGAAGGTGTATGAGCGGGTGATTCAGAGCCGGAGCTGAGGCGCGCGCGCTGCTCTTCTTTGCATCAGATAGTGGACAGGGATGCCGAGCAGGATGATGGCGCTGCCGACGAGCGAGTTGCGCGGCTGGTCGAGGAATGAGTACACCAGCAGCACGGCTGCGGCGGCGATGAAGAGTGATGGGATGACGGGGTATCCCCAGGCGCTATAGGGGCGCGTGCCGCTGCGATCGCGGCGGCGGAAGACGAAGATGGTGCTGCAATTCAGTGCGTAGAAGAGCCACTCGGAGAAGATGGCGAGGGAGAAGAGCGCCTGAAATCTTCCGATGAAGAGCAGCAGCAGCGAAGTGAGGACCGCTTGCAGGACCAGCGATGCGGATGGGGTGTTGAATCGGGGGCTGACGTGCGCGAGCGATTTGAAGAAGAGGCCGTCGCGGGCGGCGGCGAAGGGTACGCGCGCGCCGGAGAGTGACGAGCCGACGAAGGTGGCTGCGATGCTGACGGCCATGCCGAGCGAGACGAGTCCGGAGCCCCAGCTTCCGGCGACGACGCGCATGGCGTCGGCTGCGGGGCGGTCGGCCATGGCGATGGTCGCGGCGGGAAGGACGTATTGGATGGCGGCGTTGGTGAGCATGTAGAGCGCGCCGACGATGGCGACTCCGCCGACGAGCGCGAGGGGCATACTGCGCTGCGGTTCTTTGACTTCGCCGGCTAGAGTGACGACGTCGCTCCAGCCGTCGTAGGCCCAGAGGGCGGCGACGAGCGCGATCATGAAGCCGTTGAAGCCTCCGCGCGCACCGGTGAAGCTGGTGGCGAAGTTGTGCCAGGATACGTGTGCTCCATGGTGGCCGGCCGCGGCGAAGCAGAAGCCCGCGATGACGACGATGAGTACGCCCTTGAGCCAGGTCAGGACGAGCTGCACGTTGGCGGAGTCGCGCGTGCCGATGATGTTGAGTCCGGTAATGAGCCAGGTGGCGGCGATGGCGAAGAGTTGTCCCCAGGTGAGGTGCGCGAAGGCTGTGTGATCAAACGCGCTGAAGACGGCGAAGGTGGCGAGCACGCGCGTGAGGCCGGCGACGATGGTGGCGAGCGAGGCGGGCTTGGCTACGGTGATCTGCGTCCACATGTAGAGGAAGCCGGTGAGGTCGCCGTAGGCTTCGCGGAGGAAGGCGTACTCGCCGCCGTACTTGGGGCGCGCGGCGGCGATCTCGGCGTAGGTCATGGCGCCGAAGAGCGAGAGCAGGCCGCCGACGATCCATACCGTGTAGACCAGGCCGGAGGAGCCTACAGCGGCCATCATCTCGCGCGGGACGAGAAAGATGCCGCTGCCGATGATGATGCCGACGACGATGGAGGTCGCGTGCGAGGCGTTGAGGACGCGCGGGAGTTCGGACTGGGTCTGCTTCATCGGCTCAACGGAGGGTAGCATATCGGTTCAGCGGAATTAAAGGACTGATGAACGAGAGTGTACCTTCCCACCCATCGCAAAGTGCGCGATGGATGGGGCACCCGGGCGTTTGAGGCGAGTGAAGAAAAAGCAGATTCCTCCGCTTCGCTGCGGAATGGAAATGTGGAAGGGGCTGCGGAATGGAAATGCAAAAGAGGACGGAACTACACTGGACGGCGCTACGGCTAGATGTAGTGTTTGAAGTCGGCCCAGTCGGCGGTGATGTCTTTGCGGCGGCCGCGCACGAGGTAGATGTTGCGGTGCTCGTAGGGCATGGAGAGCGGGCTGTTCATGCGGCCGGCGATGACGACTGAATCGTAGTACTCGTGTATCTCGCCCGTTTCGCCGTGCGGGCCCCAGAGCCAGTAGTTGTTGTGGCCGCTGATGGCGAAGGGCAGGCCGTGGCCGAGGAAGTTGATGGCGCTGGCTTCGCCGTAGTTGGAGCAGTAGATGCCGGTCTTCTTCTGGTCTTCGGGCGAGAGCGAGCGATAGATGCGCGTGACCTGATCGACCTCTTCCTGCCAGCCGAAGCGGTCGGCGTAGAACTGCGGAAGGATGCCGCTGGATTCGTTCTCGGAATTGGTGCTGGTTTTGTAGAGGCCGGTGGCGCGGGTGTATCTGAACCACGTCTGCGGCGTCATGACAGGGATGGCCATGGGCAGGACGATCGCTCCGGTGGCGAGCAGGATAGTTTCGATGATGGGGAAGGCGTATGCGCGGTTGCGCTGGACGAGCGTTCGACGCGCGAGGCGCCGCTCCCAGGCGATGCCTCCGGCGGCGAAGAGGATGGGGTAGATGGGGATGACGTAGTAGTCCTTGGCGTGGAGGGCCATCATGGTGGCGAGGAAAAAGATGGCGGAAGTAGCCCCAGCCGAGGTGCGCCTGCCAGAGATTGGTGCCGAGATGCAGGGTGAACTTGATGGCTGCGAAGAAGAGTGCGAGGCGGATCGCGGATTTGAGTTCGAGGTCGGCGGGGCGAACGACGGTTGTGCTCGCGGTGGACATCGAGAGGGTCTCCAGAGTAGCTTCCACCATCGCATACGGCACGGATGGAGCGTAAGTTCCCAAGTGGGTTGGCTCGCGTGGGAGCCCGGTGCCGCGGAATCCTCTGTCGGTGGATCTGGAGTTGCAGGCGGACTGCCTGGCTGGCGTGTGGGCGCATAGCACCGAGCAGCGCAAGGTGGTCGATGACGTCGACATCGCGAACGGGTTGCAAGCGGCGGCTGCGGTGGGCGATGACCACATCCAGAAGATGGAGCGCAGCTCGGTGAGTCCGGGGAGCTTTACGCATGGCTCGTCGGCGGAGCGGATTGGGTGGTTCAAGCGCGGGCTGGCGGAGGGGACGGTCGCGGGGTGCAATATGTTTTCTGCGGGGTCGGATGCTTATTGAGTCCTTTGCATTGACTGGGGAAGGTATCGCGGAGCGGCAAAGCGGTGATTGGCGATTGCGCAATACACATAAATTTGATGCCCATACACATTGAGCAACACCTTGGACTGCGAGTTGTTCATCCGCAACATTAGCTGATGATGTTCAGCACGGCATCGTCTTTGGATTCGGCGGCGAAGTGGGCGCGGATTTTTTCGGCGGTGGCAGGGTTGACGACCGCAGTGAGCGCATCGGGTGAGGCCTGTTTGATGCCACGCAGGCTGCCGAAGTGTTCGAGCAGACGCTGGCGCGTGCGCGGGCCTACGCCGGGGATGCTGAGCAGTTCGGAATCGCGGTCGCGCATCTCGCGGCGTTTGCGGTGGTAGGTGATGGCGAAGCGGTGGCTCTCGTCGCGGATCTGCTGGATGAGATGCAGGACGGGCGAGCGGCGGTCGAGCACGACGGGGTCGTTCTCCTGCCCGTAGACGTAGATGATCTCTTCTTTTTTGGCGATGGAGGCGAGCGGCTGGAGGGTGACACCGATCTCTTCGAGCGCGGCGTAGGCGGCGTGGAGCTGGCCGAGGCCGCCGTCGATGAGGATGAGCGACGGGAATGGTTTCTTTTCTTCGAGCAGGCGCTTGTAGCGGCGCTGGATGACCTCGCGCATACTCGCGAAGTCGTCCACGCCGGTGACGGTTTTGACCTGGAACTTGCGGTAGTCGGATTTTTTCATCGCGCCGTCCTGCCAGACGACCATGCTGGCGACGGTCTCGGCGCCCTGGATGTGGGAGATGTCGAAGCACTCGATGCGTGTGGGGAGATCTTCGAGCGTGAGCGCGTCCTGTAGTGCCTCCTGAATGGCGCGCATGTTGGGCTTGAGGACACGGAACCGCTGGTCGTAGGACTGCTTTGCGTTCTGGCTGACGAGATCGACGAGCGAGCGTTTTTCGCCGCGCTGCGGTACGAGGATTTCGATGCGTCTGCCGGTTTGGGTGGTGAGCATCTCGGCCAGCACGGCGCGGTCGGGGAATTCGACTGGTACGAGGACGGTGCGGGGGACGTAGTTCTGGTCGAGGTAGAGCTGTTTGAGGAAGGCGGAGAAGAAGGCGGCGGGGCTGAAGTTGCTTGCCGGGTTGGATTCGGTGGAGGGTTGAGAAAAATACGAGGGTCTCTCCACTCCGGCGGCAAAAAACGCCGCCTCCGGTCGAGATGACGTGTCTGTAATAGTTTCTTCTGCGATGTCTGATTCGGGTGTGTCGAGGATGAGGTCGGCGAGGTCTTCCCAGAAGAAGTCGCGGCGATCGACGATCTTGCCGGAGCGCATGTGGAAGAGGTTGACGGCGAGCATCTCGTTTTCGTAGTGGAAGCCGAAGACGTCGGCGTCGCCGTCGTCGGTGCTGGCGATGCGTTGTTTGTCGTGGAGCTGGCTGAGGGTGATGAGCTGGTCGCGGAGGCGTGCGGCCTGCTCGAACTGCTCGGCTGCGGCTGCTGATTCCATGCGCTCGGTGAGCGATTGTTCGAGCTCGCTGGGCTTGCCTTCGAGGAAAAGCTCTACGTCGCGCACGGCTTGTTTGTAGATCTCGGGCGTGGTGAGGCCTTCGACGCAGGGGCCGAGGCAGCGTTTGATGTAGTACTGCAGGCAGGCGCGTGGGTGATAGCGGGAGAGATCGACCTTGCAGCTTGGGATGAGGAAGCTGCGGTGGATGAGATCGACCAGGCGGTAGGCGAGATTGGCGGGGAAGTAGGGGCCGAAGTAGTGGGAGCCGTCCTTGCGCAGGCGGCGGGTGACGAAGACTTTGGGGTAGCGGTCGGCGAGCGTGAGCTTGATGTAGGGGTAGGTCTTGTCGTCGCGCAGCAGGATGTTGAAGCGGGGCTTCTTCTGCTTGATGAGGTTGTTTTCGAGGGCAAGAGCCTCGTGCTCGTTGGCGACGGTGATGTAGTCAAGATCGACGGCTTCGCGCATGAGCGTGCCGGTCTTGGCGTTGGCCTGCGAGGCGGCCAGAAAGTAGGAGCGGACGCGGGCGCGGAGGTTCTTCGCCTTGCCTACGTAGATGACCTCGCCCTCGGCGTTTTTGTAGAGATAGCAGCCGGGGCCGGTGGGCAGGGTGCGGATTTTCTGGTGGAGATCCATGGGGTTCCGGGGCGGGGCGGGTTGATTCTCAGTTTAGCCGGTGGGCGTATGTGCATGGAATTGCAGCGTAGATTTGACGCGGTTCTCTATCAAAAGTTCCGGATGGGTTAGGTCTAGTGCGGAGGCTGCTGACTTCTATATGCTTGTAAATAAGTCATTTATATCGCGACGCCTGTTTGGCATGGTGATTGCTGTTGTGTGGATGTCGAACCATGACAGACATGGAACCTACAGGAGATGAAATCCATGAGCTCCACGATGCGATTTGCGAACCTCAGTGACACGAAAAAAATCAGGTCTGCCTGCGCTGTATGTGCGGTCAGTGCGTTGGTGATTACCCTTACGATTGGTTGCTCCTCGAAGAATTACGTTCGGTCGCAGACCGCGCCGATCATCCAGCAGACGAATGAACTGGACGCCAAGACAGCGGCGGACCACCGCACGATTATGGATACGGACGAGCGCGCGCAGAAGGGAATCAGCGGTGCGATGACGGCGGCCAATACGGCCGACCAGCACGCTCAGACTGCTGGAACGGCGGCCGATGCCGCGAACAAGTCCGCGCAGGATGCCTACAACCGCGTAGATAGTCTGAGCGGCGTGGTGGCCAATCTGGATAACTACAAGACGATGCAGGACGTGACGGTAACGTTCGGCTTCGACAAGTCGGTCCTGACGCGCTCGGACAAGGACCAGCTCGATACGTTGGCGACCAGTCTGACCGGCACCAAGGGCTACATCCTTGCCGTGACGGGCGGGACTGATACGGTAGGCGACGCGAACTATAACTATGCCTTGAGTCAGCGGCGCGCCAATGCCGTCGTCGAGTATCTTGCCTCGAAGTACAGCGTTCCGCCGCATAAGTTCTACCTGATCGGTATTGGCAAGGACCAGCAGGTTGACACAGACCGCACGGCCGCTGGACGGGCCAAGAACCGCCGCGTCGAGATCAAGGTGCTGTCGAACATGAACCAGGACCAGACGGCACCGGCGACGGCGTCGGTTGCGCCTCCTACGCAATAGGCCTCCCTGCAAGGCGGAGATGTAAGCCCGCAACACCATACTGCACAAGAACCATTCCAAAAGCGACGCGCCCGGTGTGCTGCCGGGCGTGTTGCTCCTCCCCTCTCCCAAAGGTGGCAGGGCAGCACAGGTAGGCCCTGCCCGCCTGTCTTTCCTCAAAGACAATGCGCGCAGCAGGTCAGGTTTTGAGCTTGATGTAGACAATGCCAAGCAGCGCGGATGCCAGCACTACCCAGGCAAACTGATACCAGTAGAAGAAGGGGAATCCCCAGAGCGCGGGCGTGGCTCGCGCGTAGAGCTGCGGGAAGCACAGGCCCAGATACGGAAGCACGAGCAGCAGGAGCCATTTGCTTCTACGGCGTGGCGCTTTGGGCGCGGGCGTCTGCATCGTGGTGCTCAGGATACAGCATGGTTTTGGCGATTGGAACCGTCCGCAGGTGGGGGATTTGGCGGCAATCGGGTAAAGTTGAAGACATGGCAGTTCCAGAACCTGGGTTCTCCCGGCTTGAGGCCACGACGCCTGATGCGACGACGAGTGCTCGCGCGATTGCAGAGTCGATTGCGATCATGGCGCGGCTGCGCGGGCCGGGTGGCTGCCCGTGGGACCGCGAGCAGACCTTCGACACCATCAAGCGATACACGCTTGAGGAGACCTACGAGGTCTTCGACGCCATTGAACGTCGTGCGTGGGGCGATCTGAAGGATGAACTGGGCGACCTGCTGCTCCAGGTGCTCTTCTATGCGCAGATGGCCTCGGAGGCGCGCTATTTCACCATCGCTGACGTAGCAGCCAATCTGAACGCGAAGCTCATTCGGCGGCATCCGCATGTCTTTGGCGGTGTCGATGCTCCCGACGCAGATACGGTCCTGCGGAACTGGGAGCAGATTAAACGCGCCGAGAAGGCGGACGCCGTTGGGGTGCAGACCTCGATGCTGGACGACATTCCTCGCTCGATGCCGGCGACAATGGAGGCAGGCAAACTGGGATCGCGCGCGGCGAAGGTCGGGTTCGACTGGCCGGATGTCGAGGGTCTCTTTGACAAGCTGCAGGAAGAGATTGCAGAGCTTCGCGTTGAGCTGAACCAGTCCGATCAAACACTCAGCGCAGTTGAAGAAGAGATGGGCGACCTGTTGTTTACGGCGATTAACCTCGCGCATCACTTGAGGGTTGACCCCGAAGCCGCTCTGCGTGGCGCGAATGCGAAGTTTCGCCGCCGCTTTGCCGCGATGGAGTCAGGCGCTGGGGGAAGGGATGCACTGGCGGCGATGACTCCGGCGGAGTTGGATAGACGATGGAATCAGGTGAAGGACGCGATCAGGAACGAACCAAGGCCATGAACACAGACCACAAGGACAAGATTGAAATCCGCCCGCTGACTACTCTCGAACAGTTCGAGCGGTGCGTTGTGCTGCAACTGGAGGTTTGGGGGTACAGCGACGGAGACCTGATCCCACGCCGGGTCTTTCTGGTTGCGCAAAAGATTGGTGGGCAAGTACTTGGAGCGTTTGATGGCGAGACGGTCGTCGGCTTTGCCATGTCATGGCCCGGCTATCGGGATGGCAGTTCTTATCTGCACTCGCACATGCTGGCGGTGCTGCCGGCGTACCGGAACGCAGGGCTGGGACGCCGCCTGAAGCTGGCCCAGCGCGACGATGCCATTGCCCGGGGCTTTGACCTGATGGAGTGGACGTTCGACCCGCTGGAGATCAAGAATGCCCACCTGAACATTGCCCGCCTGGGGGCCATTGTCAGGCGCTATCAGCCTGATTTTTATGGGCCATCGTCTTCCCCATTGCAGGGCGGGCTTCCGACGGATAGGCTATACGCGGAATGGTGGCTGAACTCGCCGCGCGTCGCCGCTGTATTGCGGGGAGATCCCATTCCGGTGGAGGTTGTCGAACGGGTTACAGTCTCGCACGCCATCTACCAGTGGAAGCAGGACGCACAGCAGCGCGGTCTGGCGCAGGCGCTCCAGACCCGTAACCGGGAGGCGCTTCAGGCGGCATTTGCCCGCGGTCTTGCTGTGGTTGGCTACGAGCTTAACGCAGAGGGAGATGGGTGCTTTCTTTTGGGATCGTGGAATGAAAAGTCCGGCAAGGGCGCGCCTTGACCGCCGAACCGGGAACAAAGCAACATCGACAAGGTCGGACTCAAAGTCCTCTTTCAACTTGAGCAACGCTGAACAGGAGCCCGTATATGCTCAACATTGATGCTATCCACATGCGCGAGATCAATATGCCGCTGGCGCATCCGTTCGAGACCAGCTTTGGCCTGACGACAGGCCGCCGCATTCTGCTGGTCGAGCTTGAAGCCGACGGATTGACGGCCTGGGGCGAGTGCGTCGCGGGCGAGCACCCCTACTTCAGCGACGAGATGATCGATACGGCGTGGATCATCACCGAGCACGAGCTTGCGCCGCGTCTGCTGGAGGCCGAGCTTGAGGGCGGTGGGAGCTGTCCCGAGATATTCAAGCAGGTGCGCGGCCATCGCATGGCCAAGGCTGCGCTGGAGAACGCTGTCTGGGACCTGGAGGCGCAGGTGGAGCGCGTGCCGCTGGCGCAGCTTCTGGGGGGAACGCGCGAAACGATTCCGTGCGGCGTTTCGATCGGCATTCAGCCGTCGCTGGAAAAGCTGATGGATACGGTTGCGGCGGAGCTGGCCGCCGGATACCAGAGGATCAAGCTGAAGTGCAAGCACGGCTGGGACAACCAGGTGTTTGAAGCTGTGCGCGAGCGGTGGCCCGACATCATGCTGAGCTGTGATGCGAATTCGGCCTACCGCATGAGGGACTTCGACCACATCGCAACGTGGGACAGATTCAAACTGCTGATGATCGAGCAGCCGCTCTGGTACGACGATTTTTATTTTCATTCGATGCTGCAAAAGCGTCTGGACACGGCGATCTGCCTGGACGAGTCTATTCGCAACCGGCGCGACGCACTTGCGGCTATCGACATGGAATCGTGCCGCATCATCAACATCAAGGTGGGGCGCGTAGGCGGCTTCAGCGAGGCGATTGCTGTGCACAATGCGGCGGCCGAGCGTGGAATTCCGGTGTGGTGCGGGGGAATGCTGGAGACAGGCATTGGCCGTTCGCACAATATAGCTTTGTCGTCGCTGCCCAACTTCTCGCTGCCCGGAGACGTTTCGGCATCGAGCCGCTACTGGGTTCAGGACATCATCGAGCCTTCAGTTACGGTGAGCGCGAAGGGTGAGATTGAAGTGCCGACGACGGTGGGGCGCGGATTCGAGGTGCAGAAGGACCGCATTGAGGCCCTGACGGTGCGGCGGCAGAGCCTTTACGCCAAGGCGCGCGTGACTGCCTGAGGGCCGCGCTACCGGCCCGGCAGCGGCGTCGCGAGCAGCAGACGGATTGCGTCCTGGTAGGTCATGGGGCCGGGTAGAACCTGAAACTCCGAAGCGTCGATCTGCTCATGCACCTTGACGGTCTTGACCAGCAGGGCGCGCACGGTGACGTCTTCCGTGAAATGGGTGAATATCCACCGTCCTCCGCCTGCGTCGGCCTGTTCGAAGATGAGCTTTCCTCCCGGATAGATGTGCGCTACGATGCCCCAGCCCAGGTTGACGGCGCGAAAGATGGTTCCTTCCATGCGGACGACGTGGTGCGTCTTCACGTCAATCCACACCCTGCCCTTGAGCCCGGTCAGCGCATCGGCGGTAAGACTGGGCGGCTTGAACTTCGGGTTCGGCTCATAGTCGAGCACCACCTGCGGCCTCGCGCTATTGGACGTCTGCGGTTGGCCGGGTGCATAGGTGTAGAGCATGGCGTCGGGCATCAGCCGCATCATCTCATCGGCGATCTTCCTGCCGGTCTCTTCATTTTTGACGTGACGGGCGAAGTCTGACGGATGGACGATCATGTCGTTGAGCCTCTGCCGCTCCGCTTTGTCCTCGGCCTCGGTCAGGGGGCGGCCGTTGCGCAGAATCAGCCGGGCCACGGAGCCGTCCTGGCTCTCGATGAGGTCGCGCGTGATGTCGCCTTTCTCTCCGACGATATGGATGCGATAGCGCAGATACGATCCAGGGTGGTGCAGGGCCGCCAACTCGTTATTTACCGCATCTACGGCCCAGCTACGCGGGGGAACGGTAAGAAGGACAGGGTCCGGTTCTGCCGGCGCTGTGTTTTGGGCGACTGCTGGAAGCACGGCGAGGGCGGCAGAGACCACGAGCGCACACGAACGAAACAGACGCAATGAGGTCCGCTGAGCGTGGACCCTCGGCGCGGGCAGCGCAGTCTGCTCAGCTTTGGACCTTCTGTTGATGAGGCTGTTCAGCACCGCGTTCCTTTGTCTTGCGCGAACTCATTCTGCATATCTTACGTGCGCAATCGATAAGACGCTCAGCGCACGGTAAAGTTTTCCAGTTTGCCTCATCGCGCGGGCTTGGGTATAGTTCGGGCAAGCGTGTCTGCAATCTGACCATCCCCATCAGGAGCGTATAACTTCATGAAGCCAGCAGAAGGTTCCACCGTCATTGGCAAATCCGTCATCATCCGGGGAGATCTCTCCGGCAGTGAAGACCTTTACCTGGACGGGGACATCGAAGGGACGATCACACTGCCCGACAACCGTCTCACCATAGGCCCAAATGCGCGCGCCAAAGCAGACATTCACGCGCGCGATGTAGTGGTGCTGGGCCGCCTGACCGGCAACGTGACCGCGACCGGCCGCGTCGATCTGCGCGAGTCTGCGCTGGTCAATGGAGACATCGTTGCCGCACGGCTTGCCATCGAAGAGAGTGTGACGCTTAAGGGCCGCGTCGAACTGAAGGGCGGCGCCGAGGCACAGGCTGCGTCTGCCTCGCAACCAGTGGCCGGTGCTGCATCGTCCGCGTCAAGGACACCGCTCTTCACTCAGCCCGGGGCTTAACTCAGAAAGGGAAATGGCCGTATGCGGAGCCTCTTCGGCGCCAGCGACAGCACTGGCAGTCACAAGGGAACGGAAGCAAGCCGGTACCCCCGGCACTCCAGCGGATGGAAGGAGTTGCTGAAACATCTGCGGACACAGGATTCTCTGCGTGTTCTCGATATTGGCCCTACTTCATCAACGAACATTAACTACATCACCAGTCTGGGTCACAGTATCTACATGGCCAACGTAGTGGAAGAGGCGGCTAAGCCGGAGTGGCTGGTCCACGACGAGGCAGGCGGCCCGCCAGGTTTTGCCGTCGAGCGTTTTCTGGAAAGCAACCTTAACTTTTCCGGGCGCAGGTTTGACGTGGTCATCCTCTGGGACACAGCGGATTATCTGCCGGAACCGCTGGTAGCTCCTGTATTTTCACGCATTCACCAGGTCCTGCAGCCGGGCGGCCTGATGCTGGCGTTCTTTCACGCCGTGGGAGCAACTGACACAGCGTTCTGCCGTTATCATCTGACCGATACCGAGGTCGTCGAGATGCAGCGGGCGGGGAACTATCCGATGCTGCACTCCTACAGCAACCGCTCCATCGAGAATATGCTGCGCGAGTTCGGCAGCTATCGCTTTTTCCTGGCGAAGGACAGCCTGAGGGAAGTCATCATTACCCGTTGACGTGTCGCTTTCCAAGAGCATCCATGCAAAAAACATAAGCGCAGGCGTCCGGAGAATGGACCTGCGCTTATGTCGTGTCAGGATTAGAAAACCTGGTCAGGACTTTTTGGGATTCTTCTTCCTCTGCTCTTCCCACCGTTTCTTCATAGCTTCGGAGATGCGTTTGCGGCCAGCGGCGCTCAGTCTGCGCTTGCGTGGTGCTGTGGAGCTTTTGCTGCCTTTGGGCCGCCCAGGTGCGCGGCCGGTTGTTCCGAGCAGCAGGGCGCGGGCCTGCTGTAGTTTGGCAATCTGCGCGTCAATTTCGGTGATAATACGGCTGACTTCCACTTAGTACCTCCTGTTAGGTTCTGTAGATGAATCTCTTTTAAGTAAGAACCACATACCCAACTCAGATTCAGTCACAACGATACAGAAGGAGTTAGCTTGTGGCAAACGACGGGAAATGCTAACACCAGCCTTGCAGGATGCTAGACTCATGGCGATGCGACAAATTCCATTGCGGCTTTGGGCGCTGGCCGTACTTTCAGGAGCCCTTCAGGTCTTGCCGTTCCCCATTGCGGGCCCAGTACCTTTGTGGCGCACGGAGTTCTGCTGGGTTGCGCTGCTGCCGCTGCTGGCTGCGCTGATCGGCGGCAACAAAGCGGGTGAGTCGCTTACGCTTCGGCAGGGTGCGGCGCTTGGCTATGCCTGCGGATTTATCTGGTACATGGGTAACTGTTACTGGATTTATCAGACGATGTATCTCTATGGCGGCCTTGCAGAACCGGTTGCCGCCGGCATTCTGATCTTGTTCTGTCTCTATCTGGGTTTGTATCACGCGCTGTTTGGGATACTGATTGCGGCGGCGCGCAGGAGGTTTGGTCGCGGAACTGCATTGCTACTGGTTCCGTTTGCATGGGTTGCTGTTGAGCTTGTGCGGGCACGCATTACGGGGCTTCCGTGGGATTTTCTCGGTATTACGCAGGTCGATAACCCGCTCCTGACGCGGCTTGCTCCTTTTACGGGAGCCTACGGGATCTCGTTTGTGATTGCGGCTGTCAATGCTTTGTGGCTGGCGAGAGTTCGCGTACGCAACAGCCGGTTTATTCGCCCCGCACTTACTCTGGCGATCGTTGTGATCGTTGCCGCATATGCCATTGGCCTGAACCGAGTTAGAAATCCTCGCCCATCGCCTGCATCCGCGACTGCCACGCTGGTTCAGGAAAACCTCAGCGTAGGTGCGGAGAGCACAGGTCCGCAGGAGACGAAGCAGCAGCTTCTTGAATCATTTTCGCACCTCAGCCGCTATCCTTCTGCAAAATATCTTCTTGGCATTCCTGAGCTTCCGGGAACGCCATCCATCGTTTTGCTACGAGAGCACCCGCCGGTGGATGGTGTTGCGGCAGACACGGCGCTGCCTACGCCGACGGACCTGATTGTGTGGCCCGAATCACCCGCTCCGTTTGCCGATTACGACCCTGATTTCCGTACGGCGATGTCATCACTTGCTCGCGCGGCCAACGCGCCTGTCATTGTTGATAGCCTGGGAGTTACTTCAAATCCCGCCAGCCATATCGGATACGATCGCTTTAATTCCGCATCGTTCATCACGCCGAACGGTGAGTTTGCCGGCCGCTACGACAAGATGCATCTGGTTCCCTTCGGCGAATATGTTCCGTTCAAATCTATCCTGTTCTTCGCCGGGAACTTGCTTGCCGAGGCTGGTGATTTGTCACATGGTACGCACCGGATTGTCTTCAGCTATGGCGGCCACAGGTATGGCATCTTCATCTGTTACGAATCGATTTTCGCCAACGAAGTGCGTCAGTTTGTGCTGAAGGGCGCGGATGTGCTGGTCAATATCTCCGATGATGGCTGGTATGGCGACACCAGCGCCCCCTGGCAGCACCTGAACATGGTACGGATGCGTGCCATCGAAAATCATCGCTGGGTGCTTCGCGCAACCAACACGGGAGTTACAGCAGCTATCAATCCCTATGGGAGAGTTACGGAAGCCGCGCCGCGTCATGTGCGCACCAGTATTCAGGTGCGATTTGGCTACGAGCACGATCTGACCTTCTATACCCGCCACGGCGATCTTTTCGCGTATTTCTGCGCGCTGGTGACGGCGTTGGGTTTCGCCTTCAGCCTGCGCAAGATATTCCAGTAAAATAGCTCTATGATTAGTGATCTCGAATACTCCTACTCCCCGGTTCGCGAGAAAGTGCGCGATCTGCGGGAGTATCTTTGACTCTGCCCGCCTCCGCCGTGAACTAGCCGCCATCGAAGAGAAGACCGCGGACCCTACCATCTGGGCTGACCCTGCGCGTTCGCAGCCGCTGATGCGTGAGCGCAAGCGTCTGGAAAACCTGTTGGCCGACGACGCGGAGCTGGCGCGCCGCTCCGACGACATTGAGGCCTACTTTGAACTCGCCAAAGAGGGCGAAGACACAGAGGCCGATCTGGCCCGCGAAATCCCCGCGCTGGTCGAGTTTGCCGAGCACCTCGAATCGAAGACCATGCTTTCGGGTGAGAGCGATCCGCTGAATGCCATCGTCGTCGTACATCCGGGTGCGGGCGGCACGGAGTCGCAGGACTGGGCCGAGATGCTGATGCGCATGTACATTCGCTGGGGCGAGCGCCAGAACTTCAAGGTCGAGATTAACGAAGTGCAGGACGGCGACGAGGCCGGCATCAAGTC
>Ga0070659_100001313_pt1 | contig 18015 bp, 17 predicted proteins | sample KBSC23metaG_FD_64666 | JGI IMG/M metagenome (GOLD analysis project Ga0070659, IMG submission 64666) | Corn rhizosphere microbial communities from Kellogg Biological Station, Michigan, USA - KBS C2-3 metaG | ecosystem: Host-associated > Plants > Roots > Rhizosphere > Soil ... | reverse complement strand
CCGGTGCCTTCGTCGTCGAGCTGCCCGGCCGCGACCTCCACGGTCGCGAGGTCCGCCGCCACGCCCGCGCCGTCGCGGCGCTGACCCGAAAGCTGCGCTGAGCTCGGATCCCCGGCTCAGGCGGCGACCGGCGCGCCGGCCTTCTCGAACACCAGGTCGCCGTCGCGGGCTTCGACCCGGACCGTGTCGCCCTCGGCGAACTCGCCCTCGAGCAGCTTCAGCGCGAGCCGGTCGACGAGGTGGCTCTGGATCACGCGCTTGAGCGGCCGGGCGCCGTAGGTAGGGTCGTAGCCGAGGTTGCCGAGCAGCGTCCGGGCGTCGTCGGTCAGCTCGATCTCGATGCCGCGCTCGCGGACGCGCTCGGTCAGCATCGCGACCTGGACGTCGACGATCCGGGTGATGTCCTCGCGGCTGAGCCGGTGGAAGATCACCGTCTCGTCGATCCGGTTCAGGAACTCCGGCTTGAACGTCGCGGTGAGGACGTCGTTGATCTTCTCGCGGATGTTCTCGTCGATCCGTTCGCCGGCGATCTCCTGCGAGCCGACGTTCGAGGTCATGATCAGGACCGTGTTGGTGAAGTCGACGGTGCGGCCCTTGCCGTCGGTGAGGCGACCGTCGTCCATGATCTGCAGCAGCACGTTGAAGACGTCGGGGTGGGCCTTCTCGATCTCGTCGAGGAGGATCACCGCGTAGGGCCGGCGGCGCACCGCCTCGGTCAGCTGGCCGCCCTCGTCGTAGCCGACGTAGCCGGGCGGCGCGCCGATCAGGCGGCTGACCGCGTGCTTCTCCATGTACTCGGACATGTCGATCCGCGTGATCGCTCCCTCGGAGTCGAACATGAACTCGGCAAGCGCCCGCGCGAGCTCGGTCTTGCCGACGCCGGTCGGCCCGAGGAACAGGAAGCTGCCGATCGGGCGGTTCGGGTCGGAGAGCCCGGCCCGCGAGCGCCGCAGCGCGTTCGCGACCGCGACGACCGCCTCGTCCTGGCCGATCACGCGCTCGTGGAGTCGCTCCTCCATGTGAATCAGTTTCTCGACCTCGCCCTCCATCAACCGGCTGACCGGGATCCCGGTCCACTTGCCGACGACCTCGGCGATGTCCTGCTCGGTCACCTTGTCGACGAGCATCGAGCCGCCCTCCGACTGGAGCTCGGCCAGCTTCGCCTCCTCGTCGGCCATCCGCCGCTCGAGCTCGGGAATGCGGCCGTACTTGAGCTCGGCCGCCACCTCGAGATCGGCGTTGCGCTCGGCCCGCTCGACTTCGCGGTTCGCCTCCTCGAGCTCGGCGCGCGCCTCGTTGATCGACTCGATCGCGCCCTTCTCGGTCTGCCAGCGGGCCTTCATCTCGGCCGCCGACTCCTTCAGGTTGGCGAGCTCCTCCTCGAGCGTCTCGAGACGCGCCTTCGAGGCGTCGTCGCTCTCGTTCTGGAGCGCCTGCCGCTCGATCTCGAGCTGGGTGATGCGGCGATCGATCTCGTCGATCTCGACCGGCGAGGACTCGATCTCCATCTTCAGCCGTGAGGCAGCCTCGTCGATCAGGTCGATCGCCTTGTCGGGCAGGAACCGGTCGGCGATGTAGCGGTCGGACAGCGTCGCGGCGGCGACGATCGCGGGGTCGGTGATGTCGACGCCGTGGTGGTTCTCATAGCGCTCCTTGAGGCCGCGCAGGATCGCGATCGTGTCGGTCAGGTCGGGCTCGCCGACGTAGACGGGCTGGAAGCGGCGCTCCAGCGCGGCGTCCTTCTCGATGTGCTTGCGGTACTCGTCGAGCGTCGTCGCGCCGATCGTCCGCAGCTCGCCGCGGGCCAGCATCGGCTTCAGCAGGTTGGCGGCATCGACTGCGCCCTCGGCGGCGCCGGCGCCGACGATCGTGTGGAGCTCGTCGATGAACAGGACGATCCGGCCCTCGGCGTCCTGGACCTCCTTGAGAACGGCCTTGAGGCGCTCCTCGAACTCGCCGCGGAACTTCGCGCCGGCGAGCAGCGCGCCGACGTCGAGCGCGATCAGGCGCCGGTCCTTGAGCGAGTCGGGCACGTCGCCGGAGACGATCCGCTGCGCGAGTCCCTCGGCGATCGCGGTCTTGCCGACGCCCGGGTCGCCGATCAGGACCGGGTTGTTCTTGGTCCGCCGCGAGAGGACCTGGATGACCCGGCGGATCTCCTCGTCGCGGCCGATCACCGGATCGAGCTTGCCGGCCTCGGCGTCGGCGGTCAGGTCCTGGCCGAACTTCTCGAGCGACTCGAGCGTCGACTCGGGGTCGGGGGAGGTGATCCGCTGCGAGTAGACCTCGGCGGAGGCCGTCGCGATCTCGTCGCGGTCGGGGAGCAGGTCGCTGACCCCGGAGGACTTCTCGGCGAGCGCCAGCAGGAAGTGGTTGGTGGCGATGAACTCGTCGCCGAGCGCCTCCATCTCGCGCTCGGCGCGCTGCAGGACCTTGACGAGGCCCTGGGAGGGGCGGACGTCGGGAGCGTCGCCCCCGGAGACCGTCGGCAGCTCGTCGATCCGCGCCGAGGCCGCGTTCTCGATCGAGACGACGTCGGCGCCGATCTTCCTCAGGATCGGCGGCGCGAAACCGTCGTCCTGCTGGAGGATTGCGAGGAGCAGATGGGCGGGCGCGGCCTCGGTGTTGCGGCGCTGCGAGGCGATGCGCATCGCAGCGGCGACGGCATCGCGGCCCATCGTGGTGAAGCGGTCTGACTGCATCGGGCCATTCTAGGCGCCTGCTGGCGCCGAGTCAAGAAATCTGACAGTGAAAGACTTAGATCGTAAGTAGGCCCGAAACCGGCTTCAGCGAGCCGATTCCGCCGCCGCCAGATCGGCGAGCTCGGCGATCGAGTCCTCGATCCCGGCCCGCAGGACCTCGAGGTCGGGAACGGTGTCCGCATCGACGTTCACGCAGAAGCAGACCCTGCCGGCGTAGCTGAGGATCGCGATCCCGACGGCATGCTCGGCGGCGAGCGGGACGATCGGCCAGACCTCCTCGGCCTGCGAGCCGAATGCGTAGAGCGGTCGCGGCGGCCCGGGCACGTTGGTGATCGTCAGGTTGAAGAGCCGCGTCGCGTACATCGAGCGCGCCAGGAAGCTGTGGAGCACCGGCGGCGCATGGGCGGTGAAGTCGATCAGCGCTCGCGAGCCGACCGCCTGGCCGCTGCCCTTGTGGGATGCGCTCGCGGAGGTCTGCAGCCGGTAGCGGCGCAGCGGGTCGGGCTCGGCCACCGGCAGCTCGACGAACAGCGAGCTGATCTTGTTGCCGAGCGCGAGCCGTTCGCTGTCGCTGCGGATGTCGACCGGGACCATCGCCCGCAGGCCGGCGTCGGGAGGCGTCTCGCCGCGGGCCAGGAGCAGCGCCCGCAGGCCGCCCGCGGAGGCGGCGAGGACGACGTCGTTGAGCTTGCCGCCGAGCCCGTTCTTGATCGCCTTCAGCTCGTCGATCGGCAGCGTGACGACGGCGAGACGCCGGTGGCCGCCGATCGGCACGTTGATGCTGCTCCGCGGGGCCGCGTTGATCTCGTCCTGGACGAGCAGCTCCGCCATCCGCCGCGAACGTCGTAGCGCGTCGATGCCGCGGCGCGGATGGCGCGCGATGTCGATGCCGGCGCCGACCATGCCGAGGCCGGCGCGCCCCGCATCGATCGGCAGGCGCGCCATCCCCGCCAGGCCGCCGGTGACGACGTCGAGCGACGAGCGGCCGGCAGGGATCTCCGGCGGCGGGATCGCCGAGGCGTGCTGCTCCGGCTCGGCCGGCGGCCCGCCGCCCGGCTCGGTGTCGAACAGCAGGGTGCTCGCGTCGACCGAGCCGACGCCGTCGACCATGCAGTGGTGGGTCTTGCTGGCGAGCGCCCAGCGGCCGCCCTCGAGCCCCTCGACGACGACCAGCTCCCAGAGCGGCCGTGAGCGGTCGAGGCGCTCGCCGAAGTAGCGGCCGGCCCAGTCGAGCAGCTCCCGCCGGCCGCCCGGCGCCGGCAGCCGCGCCCGGTGGACGTGATCGCGGATCTCGAACACGGATCCGTTCTCCCAGCTCGGCCAGCTCAGGCCGCCGGTCCGCGGCTGCGAGAGGTGCTGGCGGTAGCGCGGCAGCGCGTCGAGCCGGTGAGCGAGCTCGGCGACGACTGCGCTGATGCTCGGCGCTCCGTCCGGCGCGAAGATCATCACCGCGCCGATGTGCATGTGCGCCGACAGATCGGCCTCCTCGAGCTCGAGGAAGGTCGCGTCGAGTGCTGTCAGCTGCTCGCCCAATGATCCCTCCGCGACAAGCCTAGGACGCTGCGGCGGAGCCCGGAATCCGGTTCCCGCACCGGACCGCCTCGGTGGTTTTCCCCGATCTGACGGTTCGGGCGGCGTGATCGGGCCTTCTCCCGCCCGGTCCCAGGGCGGGATGCGCCGGTTCTGGGCGGTCGCAACAATGGACCGATGAGACGGATCTATGGAAAGGCAAGGGACCGGCGCGGCTCCGGCATGCGCGCCTTCGAGTCCCGGACCGAGGTCTGGCGCGAGGTCGGGCTCGGCGCCGAGATCAGCCGTGGCGACGCCCGCAAGGCGCGCCGCGAGGCGATCGTCCTCCTGATCCTGATCGTCGGCGTCTTCATCGTCTTCACGCAGCGGGACAACCTGCTGCCCGACGCCGGCAAGGAGCTCCGCTACATCACCGCGGCGATCATCGCGCTGCTCGGCTGGCTGCTCGCGCGGACGCTCTCGCAGAGCTTCCAGCCGGCGCTGTTCCGGCGCCTCGAGCCCGGCACGGCCGGAACCGTCGGCTTCCTGATCCGGCTCGGGACGATATTCATCGTCGTGATCGCCGCGCTGCGGATCGCCGGCGTCAAGCCGGAGACGCTGGCCGTCGGCGGTGCCTTCACCGCAGTCGTGCTCGGCCTCGCCGCCCAGCAGACGCTCGCGCACGTGTTCGCAGGGCTCGTGTTGCTGACGACGCGGCCGTTCGTGGTCGGCGACCGGGTGAAGCTGCGCGGCGGCTCGATGGCGGGCGAGATCGAAGGGATCGTCAGCTCGCTCGGCCTCTTCTACACGACCCTCGTGACCGGCGGGGACCGGACGATGATCCCGAACAACGTGCTGATGCAGCTCGCCGTGATCCCGATCTCGGAGCCCGAGCGGGTCGAGCTCAGGGCGCGCTTCAACGCCGACGTGACGCCACAGAAGCTCCAGCGGATGATCGAGAAGGCGGTGACGATCCCGCTCCGCAGCCAACCGCAGGTCCGGCTCGAGGAGCTCGACGGCGACGAGATCACGGTCGCGATCACCGCCGTCCCGCTCAACCCGGCCGACGGATCGAAGCTGGCGAGCGATGTCCTCGACGCGGTTCGCGACAGCGACCTCGACGGCAAGCCCGATGCCTACGACCTGCCGACCCCGACGGCCGAGCAGGAAGCACGCTCCGGGAGCTGAGCCCGCCTCAGGTCCTGCGGCGAAGCCGGCCGGCGAGGTAGGGCCCGGCTCCGGCCGCGGCGGCGGCGAAGGGGAAGTTCGTCACGGCGGCCCTCGCGATGCCGTCGCCGCGGGTGAATCCGATCGCGAACGCCGCGGCGTCGCCGGCGTCGACGGCGGCCGCGAGCAGCACCGCCCTGCGCAGTGCGTCGGGATCGTCGCGCGCCCACAGGGTCTGCACGCCGATCGCGATGTCGCGGCCACCGGCGAGCCTCGTCAGCGCGACCGTGCTGCCGTCGGGCTCGTCGAAGCCGATGGCCCGCAGGACCGGCCTGCTCAGAACGACCGCGCCGACGCCGATCGCGATTCGCGCGGTGGCGATCGCCATCGCACCGAGCCTCGCGAGGTCATCAGGTTTCTCCGTCTCCTCCATCGATGCGAAGGTATCTGATCGGCATGCGCAGGCTGATCGCGATTCTCGTCCCGGCCGGCCTCTTCGTCGCCGGCCTCGTCGTGGCGACATCGACGCCCGGCACCGATCCCGAGCCTGCCGCCGCGGTCGATGAGCGGGCGGCCGCTGCGATGAAGCCGCAGGACGGGAATCGGGATGACGATCGTCGCAAGCGGCTGGCCCATCGGGCAGCCGCGCGCCGGCACGCTCGGATCGCCCGGGCCGGCGAGTACGCAGCCGCTCGCGGCGGCCGGGTCGCGTTCGCCATCGTCGGGCCCGACGGTCGCCTCCACGGACGGAACGAGCACGAGCGCTTCCAGTCGGCGAGCGCCGTCAAGGCGCTGATCCTCGCCGCCGAGCTGCAGCGGATCGCGGCGGCCGGCGAGCGCCTCGACCCCGGGATCGCCGCCGAGCTGCGGCGGATGATCACCGTCTCCGACAACGACGCCGCGACCAGCGTCTTCGCACGAGTCGGTCCCGAGGGGCTCGATGCGATCGCCCATCGCGCCGGCATGCGCGACTTCCGCTCCTCGACGACCTGGGGTGCGAGCGCGATCAGCGCCGCCGACATGGCGGCGATGTTCGCCGATCTCGGCCACCTCCTCCCGGAGCGCTTCCAGCGATTCGGCCTCGGGCTGCTGGGCTCGATCGTTCCCGAGCAGAGCTGGGGCGTCGCCCGGATCGGCTCCGAGCGGGGCTGGTCGGTGCGCTTCAAGGGTGGCTGGCGGCCCGACCCGGGCGGAGCCGTCGTCAACCAGACGGCGGAGCTGCGCCGCAACGGCGCCGAGGGGGCAATCGCGGTCCTGACCGATCGCCAGCCGTCGATCCCGTACGGGATCGCGACCATCGAGGGGGTCGCGAAGCGGCTGCTCGGATCGGGATGACCCGAGGAACGGCGCCGCGGCGAGCCGTTCCGCTGTAGGTTGGCCGCCGTGGCAGCCGCATCGATCATCCGCAGCCGCTCCGTCGCGCTGATCGCCGTCCTGGTCGCGGCGATCCTGCTGGGGAGCGCGATCGACGCCGGCGCGAAGCCCGATCGTAGCCGCCACCGGATCGATGTGAGCGGCGCCACCAAGAACGTCGGTAAGACCAAGGACGGCGCGCTCATCGACCGGGGCACGGTCACCGGCAAGCCGTTCGGGCACGGGAAGATCCGGATCGTCGTCAAGCTCGACTTCGTGACCAGCACCGCCACCGGGACGTTCCGGGTCCGCGACCACCGCGGGACCGCGTTCGGGACGGTCGACATGACGTTCGTGATCAACGGCGACGAGATCACCTTCGACGGAACCGCCGACCTCACGGGCGGCAAGGGCCGTTACAAGGGGATCCGCGGCCGCGATCTGAGGGCGCACGACCACAACACCCTCGACGGCCAGAACGGCACGATCTCGCTGCGGGGCTTCGCCCGCTGGTGAGCCTGTTCCGCGCCCGCCGTGGTCAGCTCGACCGGGCGGAGCCGGGACCGTCCTCGACCGGGACCCGGACCGGCTGCCCGGCCCCGAGCTTCGCCTCGTAGGCGCCGTATGGGACCAGCTCGGCACCGAGCGAGCGCCGTGCCTCGGCGATCTCGTCGGCCAGCCGCTGCTCCATCTCGGCGGTCCGTTCGCGCATCCGCCGCAACTGTGCCCGCATCTCCTCGAGCCGCTCCTCGAGCTCGAGGACAGTCTCGACGCCGGCCAGGTTCAGGCCCTGCTCGGCGGTCATCGCCTGGATCCGCCGCAGTCGCTCGACGTCCTCGTGCGAGTAGAGGCGGGTGTTCTTCGGCGAGCGCTGCGGCTGGATCAGCCCGCGCGCCTCGTACATCCGCAGCGTCTGCGGGTGCATCTCGGCGAGCTCGGCGGCGACCGAGATCATGAAGACGCCGCGGTCGCGGTCGATCCTCGTCTCGACCGCCGTGGTCCGCCTGACCACGCCGCCGGTGCGGGTGTCCCCAGCGTCCTTCATGCCGCCCCCACCTTGCCCGACTCGCCGGACCGATCAGCCTGGCGGGCCCCGGCGAGGATTCGCGCGCGCGGATCGCGACCGTCACGCGAGCGCGACAGCTCGGCGAGCGCCTCGCGCTGCTTGTCGTCGAGATCCTTCGGGATCTCGACCTCGAGCTTGTAGTGGATGTCGCCGCGCTCGCGCGTGTTCGGCCGCGGCGGCCCTTCGCCGCGGAGCCGCTGGATGGTCCCGTGCTGGGTCCCGGGTGCGACCCGGATCCGCTTCGTGCCACGCAGCGTCGGCACCTCGATGTTGGCGCCGCCGATCGCCTCGCTGAGCGTGATCGGCACCTCGACCTCGAGGTTGCCGTCGGCCCGGCGGTGGAAGACCGGCGAGGGCGCCACCCGGGTCGTCACGAACAGGTCCCCGGACGGTCCGCCGAGCGGTCCGTCCTCGCCCTTGCCGGCGAGCCGGATCCGCGTCCCGTCCTTGACGCCGGCCGGGACGTTGACGCGGTAGCGCTTGCGCTGCAGCGTCAGCCCGGTGCCGCGGCAGTCGGGGCACGGATGCTCGACGATCTCGCCGCGGCCGCCGCACTGGGGACAGGGCTGGCTGATCGAGAAGAAGCCCTGACTCTGCGCATCGACGCCCCGCCCCTCGCAGCGCGGGCAGACGATCGGCTCGGTCCCCGGCGCCGCTCCGTCGCCGTGGCAGGTCGGGCAGGTCGACTGCTTCGGCACCGTGACCGGGATCTGCGCGCCCTCCATCGCCTGCTCGAAGCTGAGCGGGATCTCGGTCTCGAGGTCGCGACCGCGCATCGGCTCGGGCCCGCCGCGACCGCCGCGACCGAAGATCGTCGAGAAGATGTCGCCGACGTTGGCGGCGCCGGCGAAGCCGCCGCCGGGCGCGCCGCCGCGGCCGAAGCCGCCGAAGACGCCGCCGGAGTCGTACTCCTTGCGCTTCTCGGGGTCCTTGAGGACCTCGTAGGCAGCGCCGATCTCCTTGAAGCGCTCCTCGGCCTTGGCGTCGCCGGGATTGCGATCGGGGTGATAGTCACGGGCGAGCTTGCGGTACGCCCTCTTGATCTCCTCCTCGGATGCCTTCTTGTCGACTCCGAGGACTTCGTAGTGGTCGCGTGCCATCTGCGCCCCCTATCCGCTGACGACGACGCGGGCCGGCCGGATCACCTGTGAGTCGACCCGGTAGCCGCGCTCGAGCGTCTCGAGCACGGTGCCGCTCGCGACTCCGTCGGCCTCGCCGGTCGCGATCGCTTCGTGCTCGGAGGGGTCGAACTGCTCGCCGACGGGGTCGAAGGAGACCACGCCGGAGCGCTCGAGCGCGGTACCGAGCTCCCGGTAGACGAGCGCCACGCCCTCGGCGAGTGCATCCCGCGCCGAGACCTCCTCGCTCGGCGCCTCGCCGGCCGGGTCGGGCCGCTCGGCCGGATCGACCCCGGCGGCCACGAGGGCGCGCTCGAGGTTGTCGAGCGCCGGCAGGATGCCGCGGGCGAGGTTTGCCCGGCCCCGCTGCTCGGCGTCGGCCAGCTCCGCCTTGACCCGGCGCCGGTAGTTCTCGAAGTCGGCCCGGGCCCGCTGAGCGAGCGCGAGATGCTCGTCGCGCTCACGGGTCCGCTCGGCGAGCAGCGCGTCGAGATCGGTCTCCACCCAGGCCGCCGCCTCGTCACCCTCGGTTGCCCGGCGGCCGTCCTCGACGACCTCGGCGTCGACGATCTCAGGCTCCTGGCCGCTTTCCGACGGGGCGGCCTCGGCCGCCCCGTCGTGCTGCTCGCTGCTCGCTGCTCGCTGCTTCTCGTCCATCTCTGCCTATCCCTCGCGAGAGGCGGTGTCGTCCTCCTCGACGACCTCGGCGTCGACGATCTCCTCCTCGGGAGCGCCGCCGTCGCCGCCGTTCGTGCCATCGCCCTCCGGGCCCTGCTGGGCCTGGGCGTTGGCGTAGACCTGCTCGGAGACCTTGTGGAAGGCGGCCTCCAGCGCAGCGGTCTTCGACTTGATGTCGTCGACGTCGGCGGACTCGACCACCGCCCGCAGGTCATCTAGGGCCTTGGTGACCTCGGCCTTCGCGGACTCGTCGATCTGCTCGCCGAGGTCGGCGAGCTGCTTGTCACCCTGGTAGACCGCCTGCTCGGCGACGTTCCGGGCCTCGGCCAGCTCCTTGGCCTTGCGGTCTTCGTCGGCATGCGACTCGGCGTCGGAGACCATCGCCTGGACCTCGTCGTCGGAGAGTCCGGAGCCGCCCTTGATCTCGATCGTCTGCTCCTTGCCGGTCCCGAGGTCCTTGGCCGAGACGTTGAGGATGCCGTTGGCGTCGATATCGAAGGTGACCTCGATCTGCGGCATGCCGCGCGGTGCCGGCGGGATGCCGGTGAGCTGGAACTTGCCCAGCGACTTGTTCCCGGACGCCATCTCGCGCTCGCCCTGGAGGACGTGGACCTCGACCTGGGTCTGGTTGTCGTCGGCGGTCGAGAACGTCTCCGAGCGCTTCGACGGGATCGTCGTGTTGCGCTCGATGAGCTTCGTCATCACGCCGCCCTTGGTCTCGATGCCGAGCGTCAGCGGCGTCACGTCGAGGAGCAGGACGTCCTTGACGTCACCGGCGAGCACGCCGGCCTGGATCGCGGCGCCGACGGCGACGACCTCGTCCGGGTTGACGCCCTTGTGCGGCTCCTTGCCGGTCAAGTCCTTGACCTTCTCCTGGACGGCCGGCATCCGGGTCATCCCGCCGACCATGACGACGTGGTCGATGTCGGAGCCGGCGTCGCCGAGCGCCTGCTTGACGGGCGCGACGACGCGCTCCAGCAGGTCGCCGGTCAGCTCGTTCAGCTTCGACCGCGACAGCTTCATGTCGAGGTGCTTCGGCTGCCCTTCGACGGCCGTGATGAACGGGATGTTGATCTGGGTCTCCTGTGTGGAGGAGAGCTCGATCTTCGCCTTCTCGGCGCTCTCGTAGAGCCGCTGCAGCGAGTTCTTGTCGGCCGAGAGATCGACTCCCTGGTCCTTCTTGAACTCCGCGACGAGCCAGTCGACGATCGCCTTGTCCCAGTTGTCGCCGCCGAGATGGTTGTCGCCGGCGGTCGACTTCACCTCGAAGACGCCGTCGCCGATCTCGAGCACCGACACGTCGAACGTGCCACCGCCGAGGTCGAAGACGAGGATCGTCTGATCGTCGCCCTCCTTGTCGAGGCCGTAGGCCAGCGACGCGGCGGTCGGCTCGTTGATGATCCGCTTGACGTCGAGGCCGGCGATCTTGCCGGCGTCCTTGGTCGCCTGGCGCTGATCGTCGTTGAAGTAGGCGGGGACGGTGATCACGGCCGAGTCGACGGACTCGCCGAGCTTCGCCTCAGCGTCGGCCTTGATCTTCTGGAGGATCATCGCCGAGATCTCGGGCGGCGGGTACTGCTTGTCGCCGATGTTGATCCGAACGTCGCCGTTGGGGCCGGCGGACACGGAGTAGGGGACCATCGTCTCCTCCTCCTTGACCTCGGCCTCCTTGCGACCCATGAAGCGCTTGATCGAGAAGATCGTCCGCTCCGGGTTGACGACGGCCTGGCGCTTCGCGACGGTGCCGACGAGGCGCTCGTCGCCCTCGGTGAACGCGACGACCGAGGGGGTCGTGCGACCACCCTCGCTGTTCTCGAGGACGGTCGGCTCGCCGCCCTCCATGACCGCGAAGCACGAGTTGGTCGTGCCGAGGTCGATTCCGATGGTCTTGGCCATTTCAGCTGCCTTTCTGCGTGGGTTTCAGGGGCCGGGCCGGGCGCTCTGGACCGGCCTGCTTGGCTTTCTAAGCGAAAATCTGAGTCGGAAAGTAGCAGATATCTTGCCCGCCTCCAAGCACCGGCTGCCCGGTTCCGGGTGGCGGTCCCGGACCACCGCGGTTAGGATCGCCGCAGGGATGGAGGAGGACCGTCCCCGTGGCTTGCAACCGATGGGAGAGGATCCAATGAGCCGTCGCCGCCGTCCGCGCGTTGTCCCGTTCGTGATCGCTGCACTCGCCGCTGCGCTGGCGCTGCCCGCGGCGGGCGGAGCCGCGCCGCCGGCCGCGCCGCCGAACGGCTCGGTCGTCACGGTGATGAGCCGCAACCTCTATCTCGGCGCCGACCTCAGCCCGGCCATCAACGCCCCGAACGTCTGCGCGGCGATCGATGCCGGCGGCAAGATCCTCAACGACGTCGACGCGTCGAACTTCCCCGAGCGCGCGAAGCTGCTCGCCGCCGAGATCGCCAAGGCGAAGCCCGATCTCGTCGGGCTTCAGGAGGTCGCGCTGTGGCGCTTCCAGGCGCAGTCCGACTTCACGGCCACCCCGGCGACACAGGTCCGCTACGACTTCCTGCAGTTGCTCCAGGACCAGCTTCGCGCCCGCGGCGCCGACTACAGCGTCGCCGTCAGCCAGGATGAGTTCGACCAGGAGCTGCCGGCCGATCGCGACGGGAGCGACGCGACGAACGACTTCATCTGCGGAGCGGACGAGGACGGCCGGCTGACGATGCGGGACGTGATCCTCGTCCGCAACGACAAGGACATCCAGGTCTCGAACCCGCAGGGCGGGCACTTCTCGAACCTCTACGAGGTGGTTCTCGGCGGCGCGATCCCGATCGACGTCGAGCGCGGCTGGGTCTCGGTCGACGCGACCGTGAAGAAGTCGAGCTTCCACTTCGTCAACACCCATCTCGAGGCGTTCGGTGACCCCGCGATCCGCGAGGCCCAGGCGCGGGAGCTGTTCGCGCCCGGCGGGCCGCTGGTGACCGACCAGCAGCTCGTCTTCGTCGGCGACATCAACTCGGGGGGGCCGGCCGACCGGGTCGGCACCGGGTTCACGACGCCCGGCGACGAAGGGGCCTACAACGCCCTGACCGGCGACTTCGGGCTGACCAACCTCGGCACGCGGCAGACCTGCTGCTACCCCGACGTGTTCCGTTCGGCGATCGGCGACTACCGCTTCGACCACACGGTCGACCACGTGATGACGAAGCCGGCCGTGAACCAGATCCAGGCCTACGTCACCGGCGCCGACCCGAACGTGACCGGACCCGGCGGCGTGGTCGCCTCCGACCACGGCGGCCTGGTCAGCAAGCTGAAGCTGAGCCGCTAGATCGCGAGCCGCCACCGAGCCGGCCGGACCGGAGGATCCGGTCGGGTTTGTCTGGGGGTTGCCTACTGGCCGGCGACGCGGGCGACGAAGTTCGCGACGGTTTCCGCGTTCGAGCCCTCGAGAATGCCGGCCGGCATCGCACCGTTGCCGACGCCCTGCTCGATCGCGGTCATGACCCGCGACTGGGTCGCCTCGATCGCGGACTGCTCGGTGGCCGGGCCGGCGGCGGCGAGGCGCTCGTCGAGGTTCGGCCCGACGACGCCGTCGGTGCCGGCTCGGGCGAGGGTGTGGCAGCTCCCGCAGTTGGTCTGGAAGAGCTGGCGGGCGGCGTCGTCGGAGGCAGCGACCTTCTCCGGCGACGAGGACTCGGAGCCGTCCTTGTCGAACGCCCAGAGCGGGATGACGATCACCAGCAGCAGGGCGACGAGGCCGAATGAGATGAAGGTCTTCTTGTTCATTGTCCAGGCGGCGGCGACGGTTCGGTCCCGTCCGGGCGCGGATACTACCCGCTGAAGTGGAGTCGATCGGGCCTCGGCGGGTCAGGCCACCGGGTCGACGAGACCGGCCCGGCGGGCCACGCACATCCGCGCCAGCGCGCACTCTCCGCAGCGCGGACGCGGCCGGCAGACCCGACGTCCGTGGGTGATCAGGTTCATGTGCAGCTCGTAGGCATCGTCGCGATCGGTGATCGCGAGCATCTCGTCGTGAGCGCCCTCGAGCGAGATCCCGGGCGGGAACAGGCCGAGCCGGCCGCCGACCCGGTGGACGTGCGTGTCGACCGGGATCTCCGGCCGGTCGAGGGCGAAGATCATCACGCAGGCCGCGGTCTTGCGGCCGACCCCGGGCAGCGACGTCAGGTAGTCGACCGCCTCGCCGCGCGGCGCTTCCCGGAGCCAGCCGAGATCGGGCGCGGGACCGAGCTCGCGGAGGACCTGTTGGATCCGCGGGCCCTTGATGTTGGCGAGGCCCCCGGGCCTGATCGCCTCGATCACGTCCTCGACCGGGGCGTCGCGGATCGACTCCCAGTCGTCGAAGCGGTCGCGGAGCCGCCGGTAGGCGACGTCGCGGTTGCCGTCGCTGGTGTTCTGGGAGAGGATCGTCAGGACGAGCTCGTGGACCGGATCGCCGTGGGGGTCGTTGCGGCGCGACCCGTAGAGCTCGCGGAGCCGGTCGCGGATCGCCCGGACGCGCTTCCGGGACGGGCGCTTCCAGCGGCGGGGAACCGGGATGCGGGGCCTGCGGTCGAGATCGATGCCCGCCTCGCCGCTCGTTGCGGTGCCGGCGCCCCGCGCATAGCCGCGCTCGCCGCCGCCGCTCATGCCGACGAGGATAGGTTCTCGCCGATGAGCGCGCCGATCGAAGAGCGTTTCGCGGAGATCGGGGGGATCCGGGTCTTCCTCCGCGAGCGGCGCGGCGGAGGGCCACCGACGATCTGGGTGCACGGGAACCCGGGCGACTCGGCCGACTGGCTGCCGTTCCTGGCGGCCACCGATGGCGCGGCGATCGCCCCCGACCTGCCCGGCTTCGGCCGTTCGGCGCGGCCGGTCCCCGGCGAGTTCGGCCACACCGTCGACTCCTACGGCCGGCTGCTCGCGAGCGCGTTCGCCGAGCTCGCTCCCGGCGGCTACAGCCTCGTCGTCCACGACTGGGGAGTACTCGGCCTCGTCGCCGCGCAGGCGCGTCCCGAGGCCGTTCGCAGGCTCGTCGTCATCAACGCCGTACCGCTCAGCGCCGCCTATCAGTGGCACTGGCTGGCGCGCTGCTGGCGCCGTCGCGGCCTCGGCGAGCTCCTCGCGAGGCCACGCTCGCGGAGGCTCACCGACCTGCTCCTCCGCAGCGCCCGCGCCGGACGCGCCCCGATGCCTGCCGAGATGGTCGACCGGATCCTCGGGCACTGGGACGGCGGGATGGCGAGGGCGGTCCTGGCCCTCTATCGCTCCGCCGACCGCGGCGTCCTCGCCGCCGCCGGCGAACGGCTCGGGGAGATCGACTGCCCGGCGTTGATCCTCTGGGGGGCCGACGACCCCTACATCGGCGCCGTCGACGGCCGCTCCTTCGAGCGCCGGCTCCCGAACGCACGGTTCCGGCTCGTCGAAGAGGCCGGCCACTGGCCGTGGATCGACCGCCCCGAGCTCGTCGCCGAAGTCGCGGACTTCCTCGCCGCTGACCCCGCCGCCGCGCCGATCCCCGATTAGCGTCCTACAATCGGAGGCCTCGTGCCGGGACCGCTAGCCGCCATCGGGCGACGGCTGCCGCGGGGTTGGTCCGACCTCCTGCTGCAGTTCGCCCTCTTCTTCATCGCCTACCAGGGCTATCAGCTCGTCCGCGGGCTGATCGACGGCAGGAGCGATGTCGCCTTCGCCAACGCCGAGCGGATCGTCGACCTCGAGCGGTCGCTGGGAACGTTCTTCGAGCCCGGTTTCCAGCAGTCGCTGATCGGCCACGCCTGGCTGATCGACTTCGCCAACTGGATGTACGTGAACTCGCACTTCACGGTCAGCGTCGTCTTCCTCGCCTGGCTCTACCTGTTCCGCAACGACAACTTCTACTTCGTGCGCAACATGTTCATGGTCGCTATGGGGATCGCCCTGGTCGGCTACGCGCTGTTCCCCACCGCCCCGCCGCGGATGCTGCCCGGCGACGGGTTCACCGACACGATCGCGAGCTTCACCTCGGTCGATCAGGACAGCAACGCCGTCAGCCTCCTCGTCAACAAGTACGCGGCGGTCCCGAGCATGCACATCGGGTTCTCGTCGATGATCGCGGGGACGGCGGTGATGCTCGTCCGCAACCCGGTCGGCCGCTTCCTCTGGGCGCTCTACCCGTTGCTGGTCTTCTGGGTGATCGTCGTCACCGCCAACCACTACTGGCTCGACGCCGCCGCCGGGCTGCTGGTCGCGATCGTCTCGGCGCTGGTCGCAAGCCGGGTCCTGGCACCGGTCCGCCCGGCCCAGTGGGCATTCCGGCCGGCGGTTCCCGAGGAAGCCGCCGCCTAGATGGCCGGTCCTCGGGCCGGGCGACCGGAACGGCCAGAACGACCGTTGGGCGAGTTCCGGGAGATCGCCCGGAACCGCCTGATCGAGTCGCGGTTGACGCCGAACGCGATCTCGATGACCGGCCTCGTCCTCAACCTCGCGGCGGCGGTCCTGATCCTCGAGGACCTGTTCGTGCTCGGTGCGTTCGCGTTCATCATCGGCTCGGTCATGGACACGCTCGACGGCCGCTACTCGCGGATGTCGGGCAAGGGCACCCAGTTCGGGGCGTTCCTCGACTCGACGCTCGACCGGATCGAGGAGGGGATCGTCCTCGGAGCGGTCTGCTGGCAGTTCGCATCCGCCGGCGAGGAGGCGCTGGCGGCGGCGTGCCTGCTCGTCGTCCTCGGCTCGCTGATGGTCTCCTACACGCGGGCCCGGGCCGAGGCGCTCGGGGTCGAGTGCAAGGTCGGGATCGCGACCCGGCCGGTCCGCGTGGTGATCCTCTCGGTTGGCCTGATGTTCGCCGACGAGGAGCTGATCGGCGGCGTCGACCTGCTGCCGGCGGCGATCTGGGTGATGGTCGCGCTGACGGCGTTCACGGTCGTCCAGCGCGTCTGGCACGTCCGCCGGCAGCTGCTCGCGCTCGACGCCGGCCCCTGAGCGATCCCTCCCCGCGAGCCTGCGCGCCGGGTTCGTGTAACCGAACCGGGGGTATGGTGTTTGCCAAAGCCCCGGAGCCGAGCAAGCCCGCTCCCAGCCCCGTACGGCCGGAGCGGTGAGTGCGATCGACGAGATCCGGCCAGCTACCAATCAGGAGGCTTTCGCTTACCCATGAGCACCAGCAACGGAGCGCACACCGGAAACGGCGGCCGCACGGACGACGGCAAGGTCCGCGTCGCGATCGTCGGTGTCGGCAACTGCGCCAACTCGTTCATCCAGGGCGTCCAGTACTACAAGGACGCCGACCCGTCCGAGCAGGTACCGGGTCTCATGCATGTCGATCTCGGCGGCTACCACGTCCGCGACATCGAGTTCACCGCGGCCTTCGACATCGACGTCGAGAAGGTCGGCAAGGACCTCGGCGAGGCGATCTGGTCGGGTCAGAACGACACGATCAAGTTCGCCGACGTGCCGAAGCTCGGCGTCACCGTCAATCGCGGCATGACCCACGACGGTCTCGGCAAGTACCTGAAGCAGAAGATCACCAAGGCCCCCGGCGAGACGGCCGACATCGTCAAGATCCTCCAGGAGACGAAGACCGACGTCCTCGTCTGTTACCTGCCGGTCGGCTCCGAGCAGGCGACCAAGTGGTACGTCGAACAGGCGCTCAAGGCCGGCGTCGGCTTCGTCAACTGCCTGCCGGTCTTCATTGCCCGCGAGGACTACTGGGGCAAGCGGTTCGAGGACGCGGGGCTGCCGATCATCGGCGACGACATCAAGTCGCAGGTCGGCGCGACGATCGTCCATCGCCAGCTCGCCCGCCTCTTCCACGAGCGCGGCGTCGAGATGCAGCACACCAGCCAGCTCAACGTCGGCGGCAACATGGACTTCTTCAACATGCTCGAGCGCGAGCGGCTCGACTCGAAGAAGATCTCGAAGACGAACGCCGTCACCTCGATCATGGGCACCGAGCTCGAGGACAAGGACGTCCACGTCGGGCCGTCGGACTACGTGCCGTGGCTGACCGACCGCAAGTGGGCGCACATCCGCCTCGAGGGCAAGAGCTTCGGCGACGTTCCGCTCAACGTCGAGCTCAAGCTCGAGGTCTGGGACTCGCCGAACTCGGCCGGCGTCGTCATCGACGCGGTCCGGCTGATCAAGCTGGCCCTCAACAACGGCATCTCCGGGCAGCTCGACGGTCCGTCGAGCTACCTGATGAAGTCGCCGCACTCGCAGCGCCCCGACGACGAGGCCCGCGAGCAGACCGAGGAGTTCATCGCCGCCAACGCCCGCACCGCCGCCGCCGAGCGGGCGAAGGAGGACGTCGACTCGGGCGCCCCGACCGAGGCTCCAACCCAGAGCTAGGGGCTCAGGCTGCGACGGCCGGCGCGGTCGCAGCCTGCAGCGGCTCGCGGCCGAGGATCAGGTCGGCACCCTTCTCGGCGATCATGATCGTCGGAGCGTTCGTGTTGCCGCGGGTGATCGTCGGCATCACCGAGGCGTCGACGACCCGCAG
>Ga0070659_100001312_pt1 | contig 18018 bp, 15 predicted proteins | sample KBSC23metaG_FD_64666 | JGI IMG/M metagenome (GOLD analysis project Ga0070659, IMG submission 64666) | Corn rhizosphere microbial communities from Kellogg Biological Station, Michigan, USA - KBS C2-3 metaG | ecosystem: Host-associated > Plants > Roots > Rhizosphere > Soil ... | reverse complement strand
CCATCTCACACTGGAATACTCCGCAAACCTCCACGCCTTTGACGCCAAAGCGACCCTGCTCGCCGTCAATACGGCCCTTGCCGCCACCGGGCATTTTGTTGAGGCGGACATCAAAAGCCGAAGCCACCGGTGCGACACGTTTGCCGTGGGCACCTCCAGCGAGCCGCGCGCATTCGTACACGCGGACCTCGCGATCTTGAGCGGGCGACCGCTTGAGACCCGGCACGAACTGTCGGCAGGTGTGTTGGCGGTCTTGCAAGCGCAGTGCAGCGCGCCGGCGGGCGTGCACCTTCAGCTTTCTGTGCAAGTGCTTGAGATTGAGCGCGAGTCGTATGCGAAGGTGAGCATCGAAGCGCACGCTTGATAGATGGGCACCCCGCCCGTCTCGGGGGACCGTGTTGCTGTTGTTATTGGCTTTCGCCAGCCCGCTCTATGGCGGTGAGCACTTCCCACGTTTCAGGGTTGATCTGACAGCCCTCCAACACCATCGACACGAAGGCGCCGATGCCATCCAGAAAGCCCGCCCGATATTCCGGCGCGTGGATGCTGGTGTGGGCCAGCGCCAAGCGCAAGGTGTCGGGGCGGAGTTCACGATGGATACGCAGATCGGCTTGCGTGCGGCGGAGGTAGTCGCGCGCGGCCAGGGCGCCGGTTAGGTAGGTTCGGCGTTGGGTGGGGGTCATTGGACCGCCCCTGATGCGCGATGGTGCTTGGGTGGGGAGGGATAGGACGCGGGGCGGGGCCCGCTGTGGCTTGCAGTCATGACAGCCTCTCTGGGGTTGATAGAGGCTCGCCATCTCGTCGCCAGACGAGGGTGGCGGGCCCGACGGCGGGGCTGGCGAACCGACCCCAGAGAAGCCGGCAGACCCGAAGGTCTCCCCACCCGGCCCGCCATAGGGCATGCACGAGTGCATCCGGACGAGTCCGCAGCAGCGGGTGTCCGTCTTCTCTGGTATTGCCAAGTCAGATCGCCAGATCCGGCTGCCGTTGGTGCGGCAGCGGGGGCAATTATAGCGACGAGGGCTGCCGGAAAAATCTGATTCTTTGGCGTGGAGCCCGAAGCTCCACGTGTAGACCTTTGAGGCCCATTCATGGAGCTCTGAGGTCCAGGCGTGGACCTTTTTGGTCCATTCGCGGAGCTTTGAGGTCCGAGCCCCAATCTTTTTGCTCCATTGATGGAGCTGGCGAGGTCCAAGCGTGGACCTTTTTGCTCCACTCGCCGAGCTTTGAGGTGCAAGCGCCTACCTTTTTGGTCCACTCGCTGAGCCCTGAGGTCCGACCGTCGACCTTTTTGCTCCATTGATGGACCTCTGAGGTGCATTGATGGAGCTTTGACCTCCACTCGCCGAGCTTTGAGGTCCATCAATGGAGCTCCGAGGTCCATTCGAATAAGAATTTGCCAATACTTCCGTCAAATGACGTCAAGAATCGGCATTTGCCTTGCGGGACCCCATTGCGGCAACCAGTCTGGTTCGGTCGTGCCACCCGGCATGACCAAGCAATACCAAATTGAGGAAAGCAATGGCACAAAACCTGATCTCGTTTCAGATCAGCACAACTGACCTGGCTGCGGTGGATGCAGCCCTGAAGTCTCTGGAGGACAAACTCACCGGCCTGATCGACCTGTCGACAGAACAGCGCAGCGGCGTGGTGAAGATGGGCGACAAATCGGAAGCGTTCTGCCGCAAGGCGGTGGAAGTGCTGGCGAACAACCCTGGCGTACTGCCGGGCAACTTCAGCCTGGCGGAGATGCGTCGGGACCTGGCGGCGTTCGATACGCTGCGGCCGCGGCTGAACCGGTTTGAGAAGCTCTATGAGCGGATGCGGGATTCGCAGCTTGCCCTGGGTAGCGACCTGATGAGTGCTTCGCTGGAGGGGTATGCGTTTCTGAAGATTGCTGGGAAGGGGGAAGGGTTGGATATGGCGCGGAAGGCGTTGGGGGCTCGGTTTAGTAAGAATGGGCCGAAGAGGAAGGTGGAGGACGTGGTGGTGTAAGTAGGTGACCGTTGGATGTTTGTTGTGAACAAAGCCGTCCAAAGGCGGCTTTGTTCACTCAGAAACGAGAGTTGGTACTGGCCATCCTTGCGGTGACGGAGAGCACCCAAAGATGTTCCACAAATGCAGCCCGAGGACACAAGCAACGCCCGTCTGGACGGCTATCAAATCAGCCTTTCTGTGCAACGAACTCGCAGAGGAAGAGCGCTAACAACAACCAACCCACACCCCCCAAGACCCCCAACACCGCCGCTGCACCAGATTGGTGTAAAGTGGTGCAAATTTCTTTCGCAGCCAACAGATATTCCCATGGCAGCCACCGCAAAAAACCACGCCCAGAGCAAGGAAGCTACACGCGCATCCGTCTCCTTCCCGGCTGATCTTTATGCCGAACTGGAACGAATTGCAGAAGAGAAGAAGGTTTCAGTAGCCTGGGTCGTGAGGGACGCCGTCGAAAAATACGTCGAGGCCCAGTACCCGCTTTTCCGGCACCAGCAGTAAACCTGCACCATTCAAAGCACCAAAAAAACCAGTTCCATGACTAGCACTGCATGGGAAAGGGTGGATCTATGAGCATCACCACACACGTTATTCAACAGAAAATTGCCCGCCTTCGAGCTGGCGGGGCTCCGCGCGTACTCGATCTCTTTGCTGGCTGTGGCGGCATTTCACTTGGGTTCTCTGCCGCTGGCTTCAGCATCGCCGCAGCAGTGGAATTCGACCCCGAAGCGGCCGCCTCTCACGGCCGTAACTTCCACGATGGTGATCCTGCTCATTCGCAGGCGCGCGACATCACCAAGACCAGTCCCGAAGGGCTTGTCAGTGATCTCAAGCTTGGGGCTCCAGCAGAAGCCTTCGACGTACTGGTTGGGGGGCCCCCCTGCCAAGCGTTCGCTCGCGTCGGACGTCCCAAGCTACGCGAGGTCGATGATCACGCTGAAGCGTTCAAGCACGATCCCCGAGCGCAGCTCTACATTGACTATCTCCGCTATGTCGAGGCTTTTGCACCGCTAGCCGTTCTTGTTGAGAACGTGCCTGACGCGTTGAACCACGGCGGACAGAACATTGCCGAGGAAATTGCGGAAGTCCTGGAAAGCAAGGGTTACGTCTGTCGCTATACCTTGCTCAACGCCGCGTTTTACGGTGTGCCTCAAATGCGTGAACGGATGATCCTGATCGCGTATCGACACGAGATTGCGGACACAGTCACGTTTCCTGAGCCTACAAATTGGATCGATCTGCCTCCTGGCTATGAAGGCACTCGCTCAGTGGCACTCAAGTTCCTCGAAGGCGTGCTTGCCGATGACGCGCATTGCTATGTGCCCGCGCCAAAGGCCTCACCGTCATTACCTCCTGCGATTACTGCGGAGAACGCCCTCGGCGATCTTCCCTCAATCGATGCTCGGAAGCTGCTCGAAAGCGGGGAATTGCGGCGAGGCGCGCGGCGTTTCGACACCCCGACTCCATACGGCAAGAAGCCACACACCGCATATACCAAGCTGATGCGTACGTGGCCTGGTTTTGAAGCACCGCCAGCGCTGACCGATCACGTAATTCGATACTTGCCGCGCGACTATCCGCTGTTCGCGCGCATGAATCCAGGGGACCAGTACCCTCAGGCGTATGAGCATGCGATGGCTATGTTCGAGGAGCGCCTATCCCAGCTAACGAAACTGGGCACCAAAGTTAAGGCCAGTTCGAAGAAGTATGAAGAGATTAAAGCCTCGATTGTCCCGCCCTACGACGTTAGCAAGTTCCCAAACAAGTGGCGCAAGATGTGGCGGGACCAGCCTGCCCGGACGCTGATGGCTCATCTGGGCAAGGATAGCTACAGCCACATTCATTACGATAGCAATCAGGCTCGCACGATCTCTGTAAGAGAGGCAGCCAGACTGCAGTCGTTTCCTGACGGATTTGTGTTCTCAGGCACCATGAATCCAGCCTTCCGTCAGATCGGCAATGCCGTACCACCGTTGCTCGCAAAAGCCGTTGCGACGCACATGATGAAAACACTCAAGCAGGCAATAGAGAGGGAGATAGAGGATGAGCCTCGTCCAGCGGCAGCAGCAGTTTCTTGAAGCCGCCCAAAAGCACTTCGGCACCTCGAAAACAGTTCGCCCACGCGAGCTGTTTGGTGTTTCGAACAGCGCGAAGATTGTCGAAGGTGGTATTCAGCTTGGCGTCGTCAATCTAGATGGCGTCAAGGAAGATACCGAAGCTCTCATCTTCGGGTGCGTCATGCGCTTTCCGCCTGAAGATGAGGTGTACTTCGCGGTGTTGGTACGCAAAGACAAGGCAAATCTCCTAGCACGCTTGGCGGAGATGAAGAAGCTCGGTGCCGCGAACAAGACCGCCGCAAGCACCGCAGAACCGAACGACCTGCTCAGCGAAAGTGCAAGCGACGAACAGGCGGAGGCGCCCGGGGCGACCATCAAGTACAGCGCACGCAACAACCTTGTACCGATCTACATCGCGCGTGACGGGAAGCTTTGGCTGCGCAACGCTCAATTCTGGAACAGTCTGGCTATCGATCTCTCACCGTTTGGCCCATCGATTGAGCCGGATGAAATCGTTGTCGCCCTCTACCCACCTACGGCGTCCGCTCGTCGCAGCCTCTTGGCGCGCGAGTTCACTGGCTGGCTTGGTAGTTTGGTCGGAGCTCAGAAAATTCACGAGCTGCCCGTTTGGACTGATGCCGCCACGCTGAGTCCCTCAATGCGCCGCATGCCGGCCAGCATTCCTGTGGACAAGATCGAAGCCGCCATCAACACGCTGGAGGGGTATTACCCAAACGGGGAAGTGAAACGCTTCCATGCCGCGCTCAACTTCCTTGATCACAAACATTTTGTGATCCTGTCCGGCCTTTCTGGTACGGGGAAAACGCAACTGGCGCTCAAGTACGCTCGTGCGGTACACGGAATCACCTCCAACACCTCGCCAGATCCGCTGCTTTTCGAGTGCCCCGTACGCCCCGAGTGGACAGACCCATCCGGTCTGACTGGCTACTTCGACATGCTGACGAATCGCTATGTCGTACCCACGTTTCTCGAGGCCGTTCTTGTTGCCACTGCGCACAAGGAATCGCCGGTATTTGTCATTCTGGACGAGATGAATCTTGCGCGGGTCGAATACTACCTTTCGGATGTGCTGTCATCTATGGAGACGCAAGGTGCCTTGCAGTTGCACTCCAATAGCGTGCCGCAGGAGGGAACGACCGGTGGCAGTATTCGCGCAGAGCTACCACTTCCTCCCAATCTCTTCATTATCGGCACGATCAATATTGACGAGACAACCAATCCGATCAGCGACAAGGTACTCGATCGCGCATCGGTAATCGACATGTCGTCAGTTGATGTTCCTGGATTTCTCGACTCACTCGAGGCTCGCAATCCGACGTTAAAGAATGCGCGAGCTGCTGCCCAAACCAAACTGATCGAAATTCACAGCCTGATGCAGCAGTACGGCCTCGGCTTCGGATATCGCCTGATTGAGGAGTTTGTTAGGTATCACGCCTTCGATGCTACGCACTTGAAGAACGCTCCTGAGGAGGTCACCGATCAACTGCTTGTGCAGAAAGTACTAGTTAAGCTTCGCGGCGCAGAGCGACAACGGCCGTTGCTGACAAGTCTCGACAAAGTCTGCGCAGGCCTGCCGCGAGCACAGACGTACATCAGGAAGCTAATTAGCGACCTGGACGACTTCGGCTCATTTCAGGCGATGCGCTAAACCGTGACGGCGCTCTATATCAAATCCGAAGGTGACGGCCGCGAATGGCAGGTTTGGCCCGAGCAGGATGCCGTGCCGTCCGGTGCAATTCGAGAAGGAGCGACCTATCTCTTTGAGCTTCGCGACTGCGACGAGGCTCTTGCTGCTGACCTGCTGATTGATGACGTCCAGATAGAAGCGCTTCGATCAAGGAATCCAGGTGCCGCTCGCTGGCGCTGGCAACCAGGATTCCATGCCGGGATAGTTGAAGCCCTGCTGCGTGTACCTGGCATTGGAGTGCGAAGATTTGAGATCACGACTGATCCCGATCTGCGCAAACTCACCCGCGATGATTTCGATGCAATGGTTCGCGAGGTGCTGGAAGACACCTTCGCACTCTTCTCTCTCAGCGCCTTTCGCAAAGGCATTGCGCGACAGCCGGGCAATCGCCCACCACCGCTGGCCCGCCTGGAGTTTCTCCGGTCACGGGCCGAAGAAATCGCAGCCGCAGTTACCTCAATCGCACGCTCCCCGCGGCACTATCTCAGGGCAGAGGAGGTTGTAGTACCCGCGCACCGAGCCATCCGCGCAACTGGCCCAGAGATTATTAAGTCGTTCCGCTCAGGCGTCGTCAGAAAAGAGACAGTACAACCGTCACGTTTGCCCTCTGCGCTCAAAGGCAAACTGCCAACACACATTCGGCTCCGCCAACGACGGAATAGCGTCGATATACCCGAGCACAGGCAAATTAAGGCTTGCCTAAAAACCTGGAGCCTTTGGCTTTCTGGCATCGCAGATGTACTCGCAAAGAATGGGGCGTCGCGTGATCTGGAGACTGCCTCGTCGGCCGAAAGTTGGGCTATCAAAGCACGCCGCATTGCACGTCGGCTCAATGATGTCGCTGCAGACGGCTTTATGACTGAAGTCGGCGAAGGACCTCCCTTACTTCGCATGTCATCCCTGTTCCGCAACGATCCCGTCTACCGGCGGTTCTACAAACTCTGGCAGGACATAAATCTAGGGCTAGCCGCTCTCTTCGGGGACTTCCTCAAGATGCCTCTGGCTCGCACGTACGAACTGTACGAGCTATGGTGCTTCCTCCGCCTGCTTCGTGCTGCCGTTGAAGAATATGGCCCCACCGGGGTTGATTTGAGCAACCTGTTCATCAGTGATGCAGGGGACAGTGTGACCATTGCGAGCGGTGCTGTAACAGTGCCGATTGGTGGAGGCAAAGCGCTTTGCTTCCAACGTCAGTATCGGGAGTACTGGACCGAGGGAAATCGCGAGGGAAGTTTCAGCCGGACAATGGTGCCCGACGTTGTGTTCACGGGCGCCGGTGTCGAGGACCTCGAACGGCACGTGATTGTCCTCGACGCAAAGTACCGAATCAACGACGGCCTGAATGATGCCTTGAACTCGATTCATACGTATCGAGATGCACTGGTGCAGGAGGTAGAAAGCGGGAAGACAGAAGGAATTGTGTCGGCGGCCTATCTGCTTACACCTCATCTTCCAAACTTGGGGGATAGCTTCCGAGACACGCCGATGCCAGGGCGATTGTTTCACCCTCAGTATCGCGAGAAGTTCCGCTTTGGAGCTGTCACGATGCGTCCGGGTATGAGCTCCGACGCCCTCCAGGCATGCCTTCGAACAATCGTCGCAGACGCCTGCAAGGCGGTCTAAATGGTCGACGTGCTTAGCCCTGAGCAACGTCGACTGAATATGAGTCGCATACGTGGGCGCGACACTAAGCCAGAGATGCTTGTTCGGCGCGGACTGCACGCTCGTGGGCTGCGGTACAAGCTGCACGACCGGACGCTACCCGGTCGACCTGACCTAGTTTTCCCCAAATACCGCACAGCAGTGTTCGTCCATGGCTGCTTCTGGCACGCGCATGGATGCCTGCTGTCCAAGCTACCGACTTCGCGCCGGGACTTCTGGACTAAGAAGTTAGAAGGCAACATCTGCCGGGATCGAAAAGCTGTAGAAGCCCTCCGGGCCATGGGCTGGCGGGTGCTAGTGGTCTGGGAATGCGCGCTCAGGGGGCCTCATCGCATGTCCTACGAAGCGTTAGTAGATTCTGCGGCGAGCTACATAATGAATGGGGGCGAATTACCTGCTGAAATCACCGGCGGTGGAAAGCCTGTCGATTGAAAGGCTGTAATCCGTCGTTTCTGACGATTAGATGAACTGACGCGCCCCGGATTACTTCGCTTCGATCACCATGAAAAACGCCCGGTCAAACCGGGCGTTAATTCGTTTGACTCTACATCGTCGACGTACTAATCGCGGGGAGCAAGTCACTCTCGCCGCAACTGGCCTACAACTCATCTCATGACCATCGCGCGAATCCTGGTGTTACGGACTTCTGGCCAATGCTCAAGGAGGTAGTACAGAGGCGAGCGAGTCGTAAATACCCTGCGCCATTTTTCTCACGTCGCCGCGCGACGCGTTCATCAAGATATTCGTAACTGAACTGAATGGCAGGAAAGGCTCGGAGGGCATAGACCTCACTTCACCATCTACCAATTTATGCTCGAGCGCAGCGCCGAACCAATTCTCGGGCAGTGGATGAAGAGCATGCGGGTTGCGAATCAGGACAGTCCCTTGCCGCCAGGTTTCAATGGGCCACTCTTTATCGCCCACCTCGTAAACGAATGGCCGGGGAGCTGCCGCGTTGGGGTCGTGTCGGTAGCAGGAGCCCCATCGAAGCATCCGGACGCCTTTGGTCATGTACGCACCTTGATGACCCATACGATTGAACTTGGGTACGGTGCCGGTGTTGCAAAACAATACGGCCGATATGTGCTCCGCATCGGGCTGCCGGAAAAAGCCAGACGGTATGCGCTTGTCGCCGTGCTGGTGCTCTTCCAGTTGGTGGCTTTGGATGACAAGATTTCCATCTTCGTCGTGCCACCAAGTCTGTCCGAGACCGTACAGGTATCGAACCAACGGTACATCGGAGGTCGCCAGTGCGCCGGCCGTATGGAAATCCTGAATCGCCAAAATCAGTGGCTTGTCCGCAACCTGAAGAAGCTCCCAATATTTCTTTTTGAGCTTCGAGAAGAGCGGGCTTCCCAGTCGGATGGGAATCGTATGCTCCAGATTTTCGGCGGCCTCCTGGAGCGTCTTAAAGTCGGGGACTGCTTCGTAGGGTTGGATGATGCCGTTTCCCGGCGGATTTGCGGTCACTGCCTCGACGGCCGCCGTTAGGCCATCCTTGGTGATGAAAAAATCGGGACGGTCGAAGCTTCTGTCCAACTCGTGCCCAGCGTCCTTCAGCATCATCGAGAGGAAGAGCTCAAAGGTGCGGGCGTCCAACCCGAACGTCTGAAACTGCTCGACGAAATTGCCGTCTGGGTCGGAGAACTCTTCTTGAAGCTGCCTGATGAGTTGACGTGCCGGAGCGTAGCCGGGTGCATCCCGCAATGACAGGAACTGCGGATGCAGTTCGTCATCAGGCTTGCCTAAATCGGCGAACAGGTCGATAGACATCTCGGTTGCCTCCCGCTATCGCGCTCAGTTCTCAGAAAAGCATGTAGGTACGAGCTATCTCTCCTCGAAGCCTCTCTGAGGAAATTGGTCCGCTCGTAAGTCTTTGATTCATAAGGGGCGCATCGAGATGTGTATAAAGATATGGCTTAGAGCCCGTCCATGCTTGTTGTCGGCAATGTGCCGGTCAATGAATCCTAGATAAGCTTAAGCTACCAAAAGAAAAGACCCATAAATTTCTCAACTTATGGGTCTTTTTTTCTCAGGTTATGCGTCTATCTACAGAGTCCCTCAAACATCAATATTCCGCGCCACCAACGCATTGCTCTCAATGAAGTTCCGACGCGGCTCCACGTCATCGCCCATCAGCGTCGTAAAGATCTGGTCCGCCGCAATGGCGTCTTCAATCTGCACGCGCAGCAGGCGGCGCTGGGTGACGTCCATGGTGGTTTCCCACAGCTGCTCGGGGTTCATTTCGCCCAGGCCCTTGTAGCGCTGGCGGCTCACGCCGCGCTCGGCTTCGCTCAGCAGCCAGTTCATGGCGGCGTGGAAGTCGGTCACGTTGGCTTCGCGTTGCTTGTCGCCGGTGCCGCGGCGCACCTTGGCGCCGTCGCCAATCAGGCCCTGGAAGGTGGCTGCGGTGCTGGAGAGCGCGGCGTAGTCGGCGCCGGCCACGAAGTCGGCGTCGATGTGGCTGAGGCGCTGGTTGCCGTGCTGGCGGCGCACGACCATCACGCGGTACTTCTCGCTCTTTTCGTCGTACTGCATGAAGGCGTCTGCCGTGGCGCCGCCGTTGGCGTTGCTGGCGTTGCCTTGCATTTCCAGCAGGCGGGTCTTGAGTGTGCGGGCGCTGGCTTCTGCGGCCGCTTCGTTGGTCAGGTCCAGGGCCACGCCTTCGGCAATGGCGCGCAGGGCGTCGGCGTCAATCACGCGAGACAGGCGCTCGATCACGCCGCGGCTGAGCTGGTACTGGCGCGCGAGTTCGGCCAGGGCGTCGCCGGCAATCTCGGTGCCGTCGGCACGCACCAGCACGGCGGTGTCCAGCGCCTGGCGCACCAGGTAGGCGGCCATCTCAACGTCGTCTTTGATGTAGCGCTCTTCCTTGCCGTGCTTGATCTTGTAGAGCGGCGGCTGGGCGATGTACACGTGGCCGCGCTCGATGATCTCGGGCATCTGGCGGTAGAAGAACGTGAGCAGCAGCGTGCGGATGTGCGAGCCGTCCACGTCCGCGTCGGTCATGATGATGATGCGGTGGTAGCGCAGCTTGTCGAGGTTGTAGTCGTCTTTGCCAATGCCGGTGCCCATGGCGGTGATGAGCGTGAGCACTTCCTGGCTGGAGAGCATCTTGTCAAAGCGTGCGCGCTCCACGTTCAGGATCTTGCCCTTGAGCGGCAGGATTGCCTGGAACTTGCGGTCGCGGCCCTGCTTGGCCGAGCCACCTGCGGAGTCACCCTCGACGATGAAGAGTTCAGACAGCGCGGGGTCTTTCTCTTGGCAGTCGGCCAGCTTGCCGGGCAGGCCCATGCCGTCGAGCACGCCCTTGCGGCGCGTCATTTCGCGGGCCTTGCGGGCGGCTTCACGCGCGCGGGCAGCTTCGACGATCTTGCCGCAGATGATCTTGGCGTCAACGGGCGTTTCCAGCAGGAAATCGCCCAGCGCCTTGGCGACAACGTCTTCCACCGGCAGGCGCACTTCAGACGAGACCAGCTTGTCCTTGGTCTGCGAGCTGAACTTGGGCTCCGGCACCTTCACCGACAGCACGCAGGTCAGGCCTTCGCGCATGTCGTCGCCCGAGGTGTCGACCTTGGCTTTCTTGGCGATCTCGTTGTCGGTGATGTACTTGTTGATGACGCGCGTCATAGCGGCGCGCAGGCCCGTGAGGTGGGTGCCGCCGTCGCGCTGCGGGATGTTGTTGGTGAAGCAGAGCACCTGCTCGTTGTAGGCGTCGTTCCACTGCATCGACACTTCCACGGCCACGCCGTCTTTCTCGCCCGCGGCGGTGAAGATGGTCGGGTGCAGCACGGTCTTGTTCTTGTTGATGTACTCAACAAAACCCTTCACACCGCCCGAGAAGGCGAAGTCTTCTTCCTTGCCGGTGCGCTGGTCCGTCAGCCGGATGTGCACGCCGTTGTTCAGGAACGAGAGCTCGCGAATGCGCTTGGAGAGGATCTCGTAGTGGTACTCGACGTTGGTGAAGATCGTTTCGTCGGCCAGGAAGTGCACTTCGGTGCCGCGCTTGTCCGTCGTGCCCGTCACGTGCAGCGGCGAGACCTCCACCATCGTGCCGTCCGGCGCTTGCACCGTTTCGATCAGGCGGTTTTGCGGAATGCCCTGCGCAAACTCGATGTGGTGCACCTTGCCGCCCTGGCGGACGGTCACCTTCATCCACTTCGACAGGCCGTTCACGCACGACACACCCACGCCGTGCAGGCCGCCCGACACCTTGTAGCTGTTCTGGTTGAACTTGCCACCGGCGTGCAGCTCGGTCATGGCGATCTCGGTCGCGCTGCGCTTGGGCTCGTGCTTGTCGTCAAACTTGATGCCGGTCGGGATGCCGCGACCGTTGTCGATCACGGAGATGGAGTTGTCCGTGTGGATGGTGACCTGGATCTCGGTGCAATGCCCGGCCAGCGCCTCATCAATGGAGTTGTCCAACACCTCGAACACGAGGTGGTGCAGGCCGGTGCCATCCGAGGTGTCGCCGATGTACATGCCCGGCCGCTTGCGTACCGCCTCCAGGCCTTCCAGGATCTGGATCGAGGCGGCGTCATAGCTGTGGGCCTCGGCGGGGGTGGATTGCGGTTTCTGCTCTTCGGTCATGTCGTTCTGCTCGCAGCCATGGGCACGGAAATACGGTTCTCAGCGCACACAGCGGGGTTGCTTAAAAACGGCGAAGGGGCGGATCGTCCGATCCAGCCCCTCGTCTTGCTTTCGATGTTTTGTTCGCGTGGCTTGTAGAAAAAGCCTCGTCAAATGCGCATCGGCATGACGACGTACTTGAAGGTGTCGTCGTCGGGCAGGGTGATGAGCGCGCTCGAGTTGGAGTCGCCCAGGCTCACCTGCACCTTTTCGGCCTTGAGGTTGGCCAGCACGTCCAGCAGGTAAGTGACGTTGAAGCCGATATCCAGCGCGTCGCCCTGGTAGTCGATTTCGAGTTCTTCCTGCGCTTCTTCCTGATCAGCGTTGGTGGAGCTGATCTTCAGGACGTTGGTGTCGAGCATGCAGCGCACGCCCTTGAACTTGTCGGTCGTCAGGATGGCCGTGCGTTGCAGTGCGCTTTGCAGGAACGTGCGGTCGATCGTGAAGCTGTTGCGGTACCCCTTGGGAATCACGCGCTGGAAATCCGGGAACTTGCCTTCAACCAGCTTGGAGATCAGTTCGATATTGCCGAAGGTGAACTTGACCTGGTTCGACGCCAGTTGCACCGAGACGGGATCGTCCACGTCTTCCAGCAGGCGTTGCAGTTCGAGGATGGTCTTGCGCGGGATGATGACTTCGTGGCGGCCGCCGGCGCCTGCGGGTTGTTCGCCCGTTTCCACGCCGCAGTAGGCCAGGCGGTGGCCGTCGGTAGCGACTGCCATGACTTGCTTGCCGTCCACCACCAGCAGCATGCCATTGAGGTAGTAGCGGATGTCCTGCTGGGCCATCGCGAAGTGCACCATCGCCAGCAGGTGCTTGAGCGTCTTCTGCGGCACGGTGATGCGCGCACCAAAGTCGGTGGCCTCAGCGACGGTCGGGAATTCTTCGGCGGCCAGCGTCTGCAGCGCAAAGCGGCTCTTGCCCGATTGCACCGTCATGCGCTTATCGTTGAGCGTGAGGGCGACTTCGCCGTCGGGCATCGCACGCAGGATGTCGACCAGCTTGCGGGCGGCCACGGTGGTGGCGATATCGCCGGCGCCGGCGCCGCAATCGGCGTGCGTGGTGATCTGGATTTCGATGTCGGTGGACAGGAAGGAGACCCGTTCACCTTTCTTGGTAATGAGCAGATTGGCCAGGATGGGCAGCGTGTGTCGGCGTTCCACGATGCCGCTCACGATTTGCAGCGGACGCAGCAGGTTGTCTCGCGAGGTTTTGACCAATTGCATGAAGTCGATCCTTGGGTTCGAGGTGGCACCGCGCGCGTCCCAAGCTCAGCCTATCGGGGCCTGTGCCTGCAGGAGCATTTGCGATTGACCCCAAAGTTGTTGCAAATCAAGGGGTTAATCACAAATTATACCGCAAAGAAGGGGGCGCTGGATAGCGCTGCGCACGCGGCAAATACAGCTATTGTGCATGAAAAGACGCCCGCATTCGAGCGGGCGTCTGTCGAGGCTTGATTCGAGGCGAATGGCGTTGCCATGCGCTCTGGTGACCATCCTGCGGTCAACCCTTGAGCGTCTGCTCCAGCACGTGCAACTCGTGGTTGAGCTGAGCGTCCTTGGTGCGCTCGTCGGCGATCTTGCGCACGGCATGCAGCACGGTGGTGTGATCGCGTCCGCCAAAGAGTTCGCCAATCTCCGGCAGGCTCTTCTGCGTGAGCTCCTTGGCCAGATACATGGCGATCTGGCGCGGGCGCGCGATGTTGGCTGGCCGCTTCTTGGAGTACATATCCGCGACCTTGATGTTGTAGAAATCCGCGCAGGTCTTCTGGATGTTCTCCACCGAAATCTGGCGGTTCTGCACGGTCAGCAGGTCCTTCAACGCCTCGCGCGTGACCTCGATCGTGATCTCTTTGCCGTGGAAATTCGAGTACGCCAGGATCTTGCGCAGCGCGCCTTCCAGCTCACGCACGTTCGAGCGCAGATGCTTGGCCACGAAGAAGGCGACCTCTTCCGGCACGCTCACGTTCTCGGCCTGCGCCTTCTTCATCAGAATCGCGACGCGCATCTCCAGCTCGGGCGGCTCGATGGCCACAGTCAGGCCGGAGTCGAAACGCGAGATCAGGCGGTCATCAATGCCGGTGATCTCTTTCGGATACGTATCGCTGGTGATGATGACCTGCGCGCGGTTGGCGATCAGCGCCTCGAACGCGTAGAAGAACTCTTCCTGTGTGCGGTTCTTGCCTGAGAAGAACTGGATGTCATCGATCAGCAGCAGATCGAGCGAGTGGTAGTAGCGCTTGAAATCATCAAACGCCTTGCGCTGGTACGCCTTCACTACGTCAGAAACGTACTGCTCTGCGTGGATGTAGCGAATGCGGGCGCGCGGGTTCTCCATCAACATGAAGTTGCCGATGGCATGGATCAAGTGCGTCTTGCCCAGGCCCACGCCGCCGTACAGATACAGCGGGTTATACGACTTGCCCGGATTGTTGGCGACCTGGATGGCCGCAGCGCGCGCCAGCTGGTTGGCCTTACCTGTAACGAAATTGTCGAACGTGAGGATCTGGTTCAGGCGCGAACGCTCGTGCACGGAGTCGTCAACGGGCATTTGCGGCGGCGTCGCCAAACCGGTAACCACAGCAGGCGCTTGCGGCGGCACGCGGTACGACCGGGCACTCACCTCGGCGGCGTCCATCACGGGCACGTCGATATCAGCGGCGACATGACCCACGCCATGGCTGGCCGTGGCAAGCGCGGTTTCGCGATACATCGCCGGGGACGGGCGGATGGCCGATGCCTCCTGCGCCATGCCGTTCGCCGACATCGCTTGCCGTGGTTGAATGGATTGCGCTGCCGAAGACTGCATCGGCACGGGCGCGAGTGCCGGCTGCAGGGCCGCCTGGCGCTGGCCGGCGGTCGGGTCGAGCACGAACTGCACGTCGACCTGCATCTCCCAGTAGTCGCACGCGAGCGACTGGATGCGGCCCGAGAACTGACTCTTGACCCAGTCGAGCTTGAACCGGTTGGGCGCGGCTATCCGCAGCGTGCACGCTTGCTCGTCGAACGAGAGCGGCGTCAGCGGCTTGATCCACGTCTTGAATTGTTGCGGCGTTAGCTCACCCTCAAGCTGAGCTGATGCCGCATGCCAGAAATCCTGCATCGTTATCGTTAGGTGTTTGGCCGGCGCCACATGCGTCTGAAGACGTCCCCGGGGCGGGCCGGCCGCCGGGCCCCTGGCGCTGGCCAGAAACCGGGTGCTTTCGTTATTGGAACGGGATTGTACCCCCGCCCGAAAGTTATCCACAAAGGATAAGTCTGTGGATAACCTGTGGACCCGCTGTGAGTAGCGGTGGACAACCGATTTTGTCGATCTGCCGCAAACCCAATACTGACAAGGTTTTTCGCAGAGCACACCAAGCCGCATAAGGCGCTGGGGACAACTCGCCACGAGGTGAATTGTGGGCGCTGAACGCACGTTATCCCCAGTCAGTCAGGCTTGACAGATCCAACAAATACCGTTTAAATGCCGGGTTCTGCGATGCGCAGCAGGGGAGCGCACGCTTGTTCGTGTCAGATGCGGGGCGAGGTCCAACTCGTTGCGCCTGATCCGGCTTAGGCCCGATGCTCTCGGTGCCCGATGTTCCGGTGACACCCTAGACCTGAACAACACAGCGCACGGCGGTCTGCGTGGGCGATTTCTCTGACTGAATCGACACTAGGCCGCGGGGGCGACCCTAAGCCCGGCGAGTGCGGCAGCGTCCGCACCACCCATTAACAAGAGAGTGCATCATGAAGCGTACCTATCAACCTTCCGTTACCCGTCGCAAGCGCACCCACGGTTTCCGTGTCCGCATGAAGACCCGTGGTGGCCGTGCCGTGCTGAACGCACGCCGCGCCAAGGGCCGTAAGCGCCTGGCCATCTAAGACTGGCCGCGCCGGGGTGGCGGCTCATGGCCGTTGCCCATCGTGCGCCCCAGGCTGGCGATGGGCCCACACGCCTACCCCAAGGCCGCAAGGCTGACAAAAACGGATGAGTTTTCATCCGTTTTTGCTTTGCGGCCAGTCCGCCGTAGTCGTCACTTCGTGCTGTATGTGCGCGCCAACGGGCATCCGCAGGCGCGCCTGGGCGTGGTGATCGGCAAAAAATTTGCCAAGCGTGCTGTCGAGCGCAATCTCATCAAGCGTCAGTGCCGCGAGTTGTTCCGCCTGCAGCAGCCCTTGCTGGGCGGGCGCGACGTGCTGATCCGCCTGCACGCCAAGTTTCCGCGTGTCGACGTGCCCACCGTGGCCGCCTTCAAGCGCATCTGCCGCGAAGAACTGTCTCACCTGTTCGAGATTGCCGCGCGCCCATTGCCGGCACCAGCGGCACCGCCCGCAGCCCCGGCAGCTTCGGGAGCGGCATCATGACGCGCGTGCTGTTGTTCCTGCTGCGCGTATACAAAGTGGCATTCAGCCCCTTCGTGGGCGCGCAATGCCGTTTCCTGCCGACCTGTTCCGACTATGCACGCGACGCCGTGCTCACGCATGGGCCAGCTGTCGGCAGTTATCTTGCGGCAAAACGTCTATGCCGCTGCCATCCGTTCGCACAAGGCGGGTATGATCCTGTGCCGCCCGCCGCTGGCGACGCTGTGCCCCGCTCCACCGATCCCGCATCGACCGAGACCGCAGCCGACTCCCAGGCTGCGCGGCAGTCGATTCACCTTCCCAGACCGTAATCCGACATGGATATCAAACGCACCATTCTCTGGGTGATCTTCTCGCTGGCGGTTGTCCTGCTGTTCGACAACTGGCAACGCGCGAATGGCCACCAGTCGATGTTCTTCCCGACGCCGCAGACGGCCACGACCACGGCCGCCGCGCCGGGCAGCGCGCCAGGCGACGTACCGACAAGCGCCGCCACGACGGCAGCCGCCGGCGCTCCGGGCGCTGGTTCGCAAGCCGCCCCGGCCACGGGCGCCGCTTCGCAGGCACCGGCTTCGGAAAAGATCGTCATCTCGACCGACGTGCTGCGCGCCACCATCGACACGGCCGGCGCCATCGTCAGCAAGCTCGAGCTGCTCAACCAGAAGGATCATGACGGCAACCCGATGGTGCTGTTCGACCGCAGCGTCGAGCGCACGTATCTGGCGCGCTCGGGCATCATCGGCGGCGATTTCCCGAACCACACGACGGCGTTCACGGCATCGGCCGGCCCGCGTGACCTGGGCACCGGCAACGATGTCTCTATCACGCTGACGGCCGACAAGGGCGGCGCCAAGCTGGCCAAGACGTACGTCTTCAAGCGCGACAGCTACGTGATCGACACGCGCTTTGACGTGACCAACGACGGCACGGCGCCGATCAACCCGACGCTGTACATGGAACTGGCCCGCGACGGCGGCGCCATAGAGCAATCGCGCTTCTACAGCACGTTCACCGGCCCGGCCGTGTACACCGACGGCGACAAGTTCCACAAGATCACCTTCTCCGACATCGACAAGGGCAAGGCGCAGGTGCCGGCCCCGACCGACAGCGGTTGGGTGGCGATGGTGCAGCATTACTTCGCCTCGGCCTGGATTCCGGCGAACAACGTCAAGCGCAATTACTACGTCGATCGTGTCGACACCAACTTCTACCGCATCGGCATTCAGGAGCCGCTGGGCACGGTGGCGCCCGGCGCCAGCGTGTCGGCCACGGCACGCCTGTTCGCCGGCCCGCAGCAAGCGCGCATGCTTGAGGCCATCACCCCGGGCCTGGATCTGGTGAAGGACTATGGCTGGCTGACCATCGTCGCCAAGCCGCTGTTCTGGCTGCTGGAGAAGATCCACGCGCTGCTGGGCAACTGGGGCTGGTCGATCGTGGCACTCACGGTGCTGATCAAGCTGGTGTTCTTCCCGCTGTCGGCCGCCAGCTACCGCAGCATGGCCAAGATGAAACAGGTGACACCGAAGATGCAGGCGATCCGCGAACGCCACAAGGGCGATCCGGCCAAGATGAACCAGGAAATGATGGGGCTGTACAAGACCGAAAAAATCAATCCGCTCGG
>Ga0070659_100001311_pt1 | contig 18019 bp, 13 predicted proteins | sample KBSC23metaG_FD_64666 | JGI IMG/M metagenome (GOLD analysis project Ga0070659, IMG submission 64666) | Corn rhizosphere microbial communities from Kellogg Biological Station, Michigan, USA - KBS C2-3 metaG | ecosystem: Host-associated > Plants > Roots > Rhizosphere > Soil ... | reverse complement strand
AGGCACGCGCACAACGCGAACACTGTCTCCTGATCCATTTCACCAACCCTCTCGCCATCAACATCCGGTCAGTGTGTATGCCCGATGTTCGATGAGCCATCCCATTGTTATGAATCCGGCGGCATGGGCCCGTGACTGCCAATCGGCGTCGCCCGGTATTGAGCGCTCATCGCAACCAATTCGATGTTGAAAGCCTGCAACAGCCCGTCAAATTCATCGCTTGATAACGCTTCGAATTCCGATCGCCTTGCGACGGCGATTCGGTCTGCCGTGCTGTGTGATGTAGACGGATGAACCATCAGGAGGTCTCCGGATCGCGATGCGCGCAGCCACTCGATCAGCCAATCGCGATAGCGGCCGGAAGCCCGGTGAAAGTCGTACACACCGAGCAATCGTCGGTTCTGCTCAAAGCCGGTCGCTTTTGAGAGCTTGCTCAAACGCTGGCTTCCCAGAAGCTCGATCAGGCGGGGCTTGAGAAACGGCGTACCGCATGAAATCGAGACCGATCGAGTTTGGCGGAGCCAGGGGTGTTGCTCGGCGTATCGACGTGACAACTCGCGCACGAGTTCATCTCTGATGACCGGCAACTGGTGCACATGTTGGTGGCCATCCACGAACGATGGGGCACGCCCGACAAGGCGTTCGAACCGATCGAGCTGCGCACGGATCTCGTCACGGATGCCGGCAACGTCGACACGCTTGAGCATGGTCCTGACAATGAGTGAGTGCAGTGGGCAGGGCTTCGTGGACAACAAGGGACACTCGGTGAAGTCCAGGTGGAGGCCGACATCGACGCCTTGATCCGCGACACGCCGCAGCGGCGAACCCCAACCGTTCCATGCCCTCGCCCCCACAAGACAGCCGATCGCCTGCACGCGGTGCATTTCCACCAGGGTCATCGCGGCCTGGTTCACGCCCGTGTGCAAGCCAAAGTCATCGAGGCACACGCATACTGTGCGAGGGGCGCTGTCTTTGGCGCCGTCCGCGAGTCGATTCATGCCTTCACGCCGCCTTGTCATGTTCGTCACCGTGGGCACTTTGGCTGCAGTGGTCCATTGGTTGATGGTTGTCGCGCTCGTCACGTGGTTCGGCTGGCATCCGGCACTGAGCAACGTGTTTGGATGGCTGCTGGCATTCAATATTTCCTTCGCAGGTCACCATCGGCTGACCTTCAGGGGACATGGCGCGTCCGCAACGAGCGCCGGTGTTCGATTCCTCTGCATTTCTGCGAGCGCCTTTGCCCTCAACGAAATGGCGTACGTGTTGCTTCTGTCATGGACACCGCTTCACTACGATCTGGCGCTGGCCATCGTGCTCGCCGCCGTCGCCGTCATCACTTATGCATTGAGCCGCCATTGGGCGTTCCCTGCGAGCACGGACCCTCGTTCGAGACATCCACCCGCCACAAGGTCAGGCCTCGAGCGTTGAACACGGCCGTTGCATCGGCTTGCATCCGCATCTGCTTCAACGAACCCTCTGAGCCCACCACCCAGTTGACCGCCGAACGGCACAGGGCTGCCGGGAAGTCTTTGGGCTCAATCAAGACGGAGGCCTGTTGCGCTTGCCCGAAGTGTGCTGCATCGGCCAATTCCTTGCGCCAGTTATCGCGTCTTGCCACCTCGCCACTCGACCAATCATCGACCACCGCCACGGGGACCGTCAAACGCGCGTAGAAGGGCAGATCGAACCGGTAGCCGCTGATCATGAAGACCGGCTCATCCGCCCGATGGAAAGCGGCCAGCGTGCGCCCGAGTTCGCGGGACGAATCCCGTGGATGCAATGTGACGTATGAAACCGCGCCGAGGCCCAGGAAGGCGCCCAACACGAGCGACGCATGCCACAGACGTGTGCGTACCTGCGCCGCGCCAAGGCGCGTCGTCACCCCCACGGCAGCGATCAACGCGAGCGGTGGCAACGCGGGGAGGATGTAGCCGATCATCTTGGATCTGGGAATCGAAAAGAAGATGACCACGACCATGGCCCAGATCCAAAGCAGGCCGACAATCCTGGCTCGTTGCGATTTCTCGAAGACTTGCTTGACACCGAAACCCATCAGCCACGGCAACCATGGGAGCATGACGACCAGCATGATCGCGGGATAGAACCAGAATGGCCGGACATTGTTGAAGCCCGAGCCGGTGAATCTCTGAAAATGCTGTACGAGGAAAAAGTAGTCGAGGAATTCCGGGTAACGGAGCTGCATGGCGATGAACCAGGGGGCGGCGATCGCAAGAAGCACCAGCGCACCGCTCCATGACCAAAGTCCCAGCATGACCTTCCATTTGCCCCGGGTGACCAGCCAGGAGCCGATCACCAGCGCAGGAATCACAAAGGCAATCAGTCCCTTCGAGAGCATCGTCATCGCCGCCACCGCATAGGCACCACGAATGTGCCATCGGACGGAAAACCCGGCTTCCAGCGCCAGCGCGCAGTGAGCGAGCCAGAGGATCGTGGCCGTCAGTCCACCGGCGACCAGCATGTCCATGTTGGCAAACTGCGCGGCCACAAAATACAGCGGCTGAAAAAGCAACGCCGCGGCAGCGATTCGGGCCGATCGCTCATCGAACCATCTGCGGCTGAACAGGTACAGCGCTGCAACACCTGCCGTACCACCGATGAGGGGAGCGATGCGGGCGGCCCATTCGTTCAGACCCAGGGCGCTCAGGCTGAGCGCGGTGAGCCAGTAGAAGAGCGGCGGTTTGTGAAAGTAGGGCAAGCCGTTGAGTGTCGGAGTCGTCCATTCGCCTGAGCGCAGCATCTCCCAGGCCACGCCGACATACCGGCCTTCATCAGGCAACATGAGCGGGCGGGCCCAGCCTGCGGCCCCCAGCCAGACGACCGCCAAGCCAATGACGACCAGCGTGCCACGGGCCTTGCCCGACACGTTCGACCTCACCGGTGCACCACGTTCATGCCCGACCGGAAGGTCCGTTTGACCACGAACAGGGGACGCGCCTTGACCTCCTCGAAGATGCGTCCGACGTACTCGCCGACCACGCCGAGCGAGATCATCTGGATCCCGGCAAACAACATGAGGCTCACCACAATGGTGGTCCAGCCGCTCACCTTCTGGCCGTTGACAAAATAATCAATGGTCAGATAGCCGCCGTAGAGAAATGCCAAAAGGGCAAGCACCAATCCGATCACGCTCACGGCACGCAAGGGCCAGTTCGTGAAGGACGTCAAGCCATCGAGCGAAAGCTGGACCAGCTGAAGCGGATTGAAATTGGTGCGGCCATGCCCGCGCCGGGCCGGCACATAGGGCACAGGTACGGCGTTGTAGCCTACCCACGCGTAAAGCCCCTTCATGAACCGGTTGCGTTCAGGCAGGGACAAGAGAGCGTCCACCACCGCGCGGTCCATCAGTCTGAAGTCACCGGCATCGGCCGGCACTTCGAAGCGGCCGCGGCCATTGAGCATGGCATAGAAGCAGCGAACGCCGAGTCGCTTGATCGGGCCTTCATCGGCGCGATGCTCGCGCACTGCATAGGCGACATCGGCGCCCTCCTGCCACGTCTGCACGAAGGTAAGAATCAGCTCAGGAGGATGTTGCAGGTCTGCGTCCATGACGACGATCACATCCCCCGCGGCCGCGCTGAGGCCGGCCGTCACCGAAGCCTCCTTGCCAAAGTTGCGCGAGAGCTGCAGGACTTGGAACCCCGGTCGTTCAGCGCATCTCATCATCACGGACGAGCTGTCATCGGTGCTGCCGTCATCGACGAAGATGACCTCCCAGGCACGGGCACATCGATCCAGGGTGCCGCACAGCGCAGGCAACAGTTCCTCAAGGTTGCGCGCCTCGTTTCGACAAGGCAACACGCAGGACACTGTTGGGGCCTGTTGACGTTCGGAGACTGGGGTTTGGCGCCGTTCGCCGACGGACGGAGCTGCTGCAGGAACGCAGTCCGAGGTCTCGAAGTGAAGGCTGTTCGAGCGCAGGAGAATCATTGCCGCATCCTTCGGGTGGTACAACGCCATATCTAAAGGCTCAATGCTTAAGTCAAAATTAAGGTCGATCCGGGCACTGGCGGCCTTGGCGTTCAAAGACCCATGGCCGCGCCGACGCGTTGCCCCACCCACCCGCTCGGAAGTCACTGTCTGAGTGGAGGTCTTTACCCCGATCGTGGGCCACGCGGATGGAGGATGCAGCGCGTGCCGGCAACGTGGCCGACTTGAAACTGCTGATGGACAACCACCCGGCCGGCGCTGACCCGAACAAGCTGCTGACCCTGGCCGTGGGAAACCACGGACAGGATTGCGCAGCAGCCGAGCGCTGGCTGGAGATGTTCGCCTTCCTGCTCGAATGAGGGGTCGATGTGACCGATCCGCGCATGACCCACATGCTGGAGACCATTGCGGGCGATTCCAATGCACCCGCCGCATCGATGCGCTGACTCTGTGGTTTGACAAGGGTGCGAGCACCCGTGGCGTCTCGCTCGCGTCGCGCACCATGGGTTGGGGTCCTGAAGGTCCTGCGCAAGCACGACGAGGCCACAGCGCGGCTGCTCATCGAGCTGGGTGCGGAGCGACCGCCAGGGTTCTGATCGGCTGTGCCGCATCGCTGCTGAAGATCGGGGTCAGCAAAAGCACGTTGCCACCCGCGGCGCCTGGCACCCGCCGTGCAGCATGCCTTTCGGCCGTGCCAAACCTCGTGGATCGGTCCGCGCCGGCGCCCCTCATCAATATGGAGTAAGGCATTTGCGGGCCAGGTGCGGGCGCCTGCGAACCGAACCGCTTCGCTGCACGACGCCGCGTGTTTCCACCCCCTCAATTCGGCGATGCCATCCCTCCAACGCATCGCTACGATTTGCCCGTCGTTTGCCCGCACCGGCCGTACCCGCGGACGTGCACGCGCTGAAGTTCTTCGAGCATCACGCAGGGCAAATTCCAATGAAAACCATAAGCAACGACAAGACTCTCACTGTGCACGCCACCACCCGCCTCGTGGCTGTCGCCTGTTCCATCTCGCTCATCGCGCTCGCCGGCTGTGGCGGTGATGGCGGGGAAGACAGCACACCCCAATCAACGACTCCGAGCACCACAAGCACCGAGCACGCACTCGCCATCCGTCCGGACGCCTGGGTCACGGTGCCCGCGCCGGCCGACCCCTTGTTCAAGAATCTCACCATCCCTGCGGACGCGCCCGCACGAGGCATGTGGTCGAGCGTATACGATTGGCACATCAACGGTCTGCACGCCACCGTGCTGCCCACCGGCAAGGTGCTCACCTATGGCTCCAGACGGAACGGCTGGGCCCAGGAAGGTCGCGAATTCGACCTGTGGACTCCGGAGCGCGGCTTCGCCGACTCCGCGCACAACCCCAGCTGGGACGCCAGCCGCCAGGACAGCTTCTGCTCTACAGCCGCCTTCCTGACGGACGGCCGGCTGTTGATCACGGGCGGCAACGGCGCGATCACCAGCACTCTCTACACACCCTCCAGCAACAGCAGCGTCACCGCCCCCGCCAACCTGGCCGACCAGCGCTGGTACGCCACCATGATCTCGTTGCCCGATGGCAGGCCGCTGATCATGGGCGGCATGGTTCCCTATGGCGAACCGATGCGGCTGAATCCTGAAACCGCGGTCACCAGTGGCAGCGCATCGATGACGCCCGAGGTCTACGAGAACGGTGCATGGCGCTCGCTCTTCGGGGCCTACAGCCGCGATGCCTTTGGCCCGGACTATCTGCGCGCCTCGTACCCGCGCGCCTGGGTGATGCCCTCCGGTCAGGTCTTCGGCGTGTCTGCCGATCGCATGTGGTCCCTCGATCCGTCCGGCAACGGCACGGTCACGGTCCACGGCGCCTTCAAGAAGCCGCCCGAGCAACCGAAGCCCGGCGTCCCACTCACCGACCTGCCCAACGTCGGCTCCACCAACACGGCCGTGATGTTCGACATCGGCAAGGTCCTGATCGCCGGCGGCCATGGCACCGACACCGGCGACGGCCTTCCTGCCAGCAGCCAGGCGACCGTGATCGACATGAACAGCGGCAGCCCCGTGCTGACCGAACAACCCGCCATGACCTTTCGACGCCGCTTCCCGAATGCGGTCGTGTTGCCCGACGGCAAGGTGGTGATCACCGGCGGCAGCATGGAAGGCGACAAGGCCGGCGCGAATGCCGTGTACGCGGCCGAAATCTGGAACCCGGTCACGGGCGCCTGGACCCTGGGCCCCAATGCAGCCACCTATCGCGGCTACCACAGCTTCACGGTGCTGCTGCCCAACGGCACGGTGCTGTCCACCGGCGGCGGCCTCCCCGGCCCGGTCAACAACCAGACCGCCGAGGTGTACTACCCTCCCCAGTTGTTCCGCACGGTCGACGGCGTGGCGCAACTGGCGCCGCGGCCCGTGATGCAAGGCATCAGCGGCCTGAGCTACTCACACGGGGCGCCGATGCAGATCGACATGACGAGCACCGCCCCCGTCTCCAAGCTGGTGCTCATCGGCCTGAGCAGCGGCACGCATTCATTCAACACGGGCCAGCGCCGCATCCCGCTGGCCTTCATGCAAGACACCCAACGGCTGACAACGAAGATCCCGGGCGCCAACCTGGCGCCGCCCGGCTACTACCAAGTGGTGGCCATCGATGCCCAAGGCGTGCCATCGCGCGGCACCATCATCTCCATCGGCCAGGACGTCAAGCCGCCTCCCACCCCGACCACGCCCTACAACCCGCCCGACCTCAGCGCGCCGATCGACGCACCGGTCATCGCACAGGGCGCCACCGCGTCATACACGTTCACCGCAGCCCCTGACACGCTCTACAGCTGGGAATTCGGCGACGGCACACCTGCCACCAGCTTCGCCCCGACGGCATCGATCCAGCACGCGTTCGCGCAACCGGGCCTCTACGCCGTCACCCTCACTGCCCGCGCCCGGGACGGCGCGATCTCGCGCCGCACGATTGTCCAGGCAGTCGCCACAACCAGGACGGCCCGCCAGCCGAACGCGTCTTCGGCCATGGCCCTGGAGACCCGCGCGGGCGCATCGACCCGCCTGTGGGTGGTCAACCCGGACGGTGACTCGGTGGCCGTCATCGACACGGCCACCCGTGAACGCATCGCGGAGATTGCCGTGGGCACTTCGCCGCGCAGCGTGGCCGTGGCCCCGGACGGCCGCATCTGGGTGGCCAACAAGGGCACCGCCAGCATCAGCATCATCAGCCCCACCACGCTTGCCATCGAGCAGACCGTGGCGCTGCCGCGTGCCTCACAACCCCACGGGCTGGCCTTCGCGCCGGCCGGAACGAACGCCTTCGTCGTGCTTGAAGCCACGGGCCAACTGCTCAAGCTCGATGCAACCACGGGTGCGCAGCGGGGCGCGGTAGGCATCGGCCCCAATCCGCGCCATCTGTCAGTGAGTTCCGGTGGCGGCGTGGTGTTCGTCTCGCGCTTCATCACCCCGCCTCTGCCGGGCGAGTCGACGGCGATGGTCAATGTGACCACGGCCGGTGCCGAGGTGGTCGTCGTGCAGACCGGCACGATGACGGTGAGCCGCACCATCGTGCTTCGCCACAGCAACAAGACGGACACGGAAACCCAGGGCGCAGGCGTTCCGAACTACCTCGCAGCCCCGATCATTTCGCCCGACGCCCAGAGCGTCTGGGTACCGAGCAAGCAAGACAACATCCGGCGCGGCACCTTGCGCAACGGGCAGAACCTCGACTTCCAGAACACCGTCCGGGCGATCAGCTCTCGCATCGATGTCGCGAGGTTGACCGAAGACTACGAACGCCGCATCGACCACGACAATGCGAGCGTCGCCAGCGCAGCGGCATTCCACCCAAGCGGCGTGTACCTGTTCGTCGCGCTGGAAACGAGCCGCCAGATCGCGGTGGTCAATGCCGTCGGTGGCGGCGAACTGTTCCGTGTGGACGTGGGCTTTGCCCCTCAAGGTGTCGCCGTATCCACGGACGGCAGCACCCTCTACGCACAGAACTTCATGGACCGGACCGTCAGCGTGATCGACCTGAGCCCGCTGGTCCAGCACGGCGAACTGCGCGCCCCCGTGGCCGCGACGGTCAAGACCGTGGAGATCGAACGGCTGCCCGCCCAGGTGCTGCAGGGCAAGAAGCTGTTCTACGATGCCCGCGATCCGCGCCTGGCACGCGACAGCTACATGAGCTGCGCGAGCTGCCACAACGATGCCGGCCACGACGGGCGGGTGTGGGACATGACCGGCTTCGGCGAAGGTCTTCGCAACACCATCTCGCTCAAGGGCCGCGCCGGCATGAGCCACGGCTTCCTGCACTGGAGCGCCAACTTCGATGAAGTGCAGGATTTCGAAGCCCAGATCCGCAGCCTGTCCGGCGGCACCGGGCTGCTGACCGATGCCCAGTTCAATGAGGGCACCACCCGCGAGCCGCTGGGCACACCCAAGGCCGGCAAGAGCGCCGATCTGGATGCGCTCGCCGCCTACCTGGCCTCCCAACAATCGTTCGAGCCGTCACCCTACCGCCAGCCCGACGGCACGCTGACCATGACCGGTTGGGCAGGCAAGGCCGTGTTCCGATCCGCCGGATGCACCAATTGCCATGGCGGCGCGGCCTACACGATCAGCGCCGACGCCACGATGATGAAAAACATCGGCACCCTCAAGCCCAGCAGCGGCAAACGGCTGGGGAGCACGCTCAATGGCATCGACGTCCCCACCTTGCGCGACGTATGGGCCACGGCGCCCTACCTGCACGACGGCAGCGCCCCCACCTTGAGCGCAGCCATCCAGGCGCACGCCGGCAACACCGTCAGCGGAGCCCAACTGTCCTACCTCACCGCCTACTTGCAGCAGATCGGCAGAGAGGAGCCTGGCCAATCGACATACGCCGGCCACCTCTCCGGACCGCCCTTGCCGGGCAAGGATTGAACATGACCATCACACGGCGACATTGGATCGCATCCCTGCTCCTGCCCATCATGCCGGTGGGCAGCAGGGCCACCACGTTCACCTCGAACTTCGACGGCGCCATCCTGCAGGACCAGGAGGGGCGCCCTTTCCGGTTCGCCGCGCTGGCGGGCAAGTCGATCCTCTACAACTTCGTCTACACCGGATGCTCCACCGTGTGCCCGATCCAGACCCATGTGCTCGCCGAAGTGCAGCGAGGCCTGGCGCCCGAGGTGCAAGACAAGGTGCACTTCGTATCGGTGTCACTGGACCCCCTGTCGGACTCACCGAAGGTGCTGAAGGCATTCGCGCTGCGCATGGGCGCCAACCTGAAGCATTGGAGCTTCGTGACGGGCCGGCCGGCCGACGTCGAACGCATGGCCGATCAACTGCGCCTGTTCAAGGCGGACGGGCGCCGGCCGGACGACCATGCCACCAGCCTCTGGCTGACAGACCGGGAAGGCCGACTCATGCAGCGCTACCCGGGAAATCCGCCTGACCGCACCCGGCTCATCTCCGAACTGACCCAGCTGCAGACCTTGACACTGCCGCGATGAGGAGGGGCGCCTCAGGCGCCCCACCGCGAGCAACGACAGCACCGTCAAGCGTTCCTCGGCGTGGTTCATGCACGGTCCGCCCATGGCAGGCCGGCTATCCAGAATTCCCTCCCCCTATCCCCCGCAACTGGGCGGTGCCGCGCCTGACCGGCATGGCTAGCATTCGCGCGCAGTTTGTTGGTTCCGACGCCGTACCAGGGCCGTTGGCACCATCCTCTACTTGCTGACAGATTCGCGCTTCGGGGCACCCCAATGAAAACCACGAACAAGGGCAGTACCTCCATCGGAAACGGCGCTGTCCGCCTCGCCGCCATCGCATGTGCCACCTGGCTGACAGGCTGGGTTGGCTGCGGCGGGGATGGCAGCGAGTACAGCACGCAGACCGCCTCCCCGGGGTCCGGCCGGGCCAGCGCACGCACCCTGGCCGTCAGCCCGAGCGCCTGGGTCACGGTGCCCGCGCCGGCCGACCCCTTGCTCTTGAACCTGGACATCCCTGCCGATGCGCCCACCCGCGGCATGTGGTCCAGCGTCCACCACTGGCCCCTCAATGCACTGCATGCCACCGTGCTCCCCAACGGCAAGCTGCTGACCTACGGCACGACGCCGGACGGCGCTTACCAAAGCGGCCGCTACCTCGACCTGTGGGACCCGGCGCAGGGCTTCGCGCAAAGCGCCCACAACACCACATACGACCGCAACCGCCAGGACAGCTTTTGCTCGACGGCCACCTTTCTGGTCGACGGACGGCTGTTGATCACGGGCGGCAACGGCAGCATCACGAGTTCTTTCTACACGCCGTCGAGCAACAGCACCGTGACCGTGCCTGCGGAACTCGCCGACGAACGGTGGTACGCCACCATGCTCACCCTGTCCGACGGCAGGCCGCTGATCATGGGCGGCATGCGCCCTTATGGCGAAAGCATGCAGGACAACCCTGACCAGGCGGTGGCCCAGGGCGTGGCATCGATGACCCCCGAGGTCCATGAGAACGGCACCTGGCGCTCGCTCTTCGGTGCCTACAGCCGCGAGGCCTTCGGTCCCGACTTCCTGCGCGCCTCCTACCCGCGCGCCTGGGTGATGCCCTCCGGCCAGGTCTTCGGCGTCTCGGCCGAGCGCATGTGGTCGCTCGACCCGTCAGGGAACGGCGCCATCACGATCCACGGCGCCTTCAAGACGGCCCCCGGCAACATGGCCGACCCGCCCAACGTGGGCTCCACCAACACGGCGGTGATGTTCGATGTCGGCAAGGTCCTGATTGCCGGCGGCAACGGCGGGTTCAATGGCGACGGCTGGCCCGCCAGCAAACAGGCCACCGTCATCGACATGAACACCGACAGCCCCGTGCTGACGGAGCAACCCCCGATGAACTTTCCGCGCCGCTACCCCAACGCGGTCGTGCTGCCTGACGGCAAGGTGGTCATCACCGGCGGCAGCAAACGCGGCAACGAGAACGGCTCGCAAGCCGTCTACGCCGCCGAGATCTGGAACCCGGCCAACGGCACCTGGACCGTGGGGCCCGATGCCGCCATCTATCGCGGCTACCACGGCTTCAGCGTGCTGCTGCCCAACGGCACGGTGCTGACGACCGGCGGAGGCAGCCCCGGCCCGGTCACCAACCTGAATGCCGAGGTCTACTATCCGGCGCAGTTGTTCCGCAGCATCAGCGGCGTCGCGCAACTCGCGCCGCGGCCCGTGATGCGGGGCATCAGCAGCCTGTCCCACGCCCACGGTGCGCAGATGCAGATCGACATGTCGAGCGCCGCGCCCATCTCCAAGCTGGTCCTCATCGGCCTGAGCAGCGGAACCCATTCATTCAACACGGGCCAACGGCGCATCCCGCTGACTTTCACGCAAGACACGATCCGGCTGACCACGACCATCCCGGGTGCCACCCTGGTGCCGCCGGGCTACTACCAGGTGGTGGCCATCGATGCGGAAGGCGTGCCCTCGCGCGGCACCCTCATCGCCATCGGCCAGGGCGTCGCCGCGCCGCCGACCGAAACCAAGCCGTACACCCCCGCGGACATCGGCGCCCCCACGACGAACCCACCTCCCAGGCGTCATTGACCATTCGTGCCTGCGTCGCGCCGTTGCCTGCCGTCACAGTTCCACCATGATTTTGCCGAAGGCCCGGCCCGACCCCAGCCGCTCGTAGGCTGCGGCCACCGCATCGAGCTCGAAGCAGCGATCGACGACCGGCACCATCCTGTGCTGCTCAATGAAGTGGCACATGGCCTCGAACTGCCGACGAGAGCCGACGGTATGACCGTGCAGCCGAGCGCGACGCGCAATGAAGAGCGAGCGCATGTCAAAGTGCACGGCGGCTCCACTGGCATAGCCCACCATGGCCACGGTGCCACCGGTTCGAAGGGCAGCCGGCAACTGCGCGAAGGTGGCCGCGCCGGCCACGTCGACCACCACATCTGCACCATTGCCACCGGTGAGGTCGCGAACTCGAACGCCCCATTCCGGATGTTCGTTGCGGTTCACCGTGACCACTGCACCGAAGGCCCTGACCCGAGCCAGCGCCGCTTCGTCGGACGAGACCGCGAGCACCTCTGCGCCAAAGAGGAGTGCCAACTGAAGGGCAAAGAGCGACACCCCGCCCGTGCCGATCACCAGCACCCGCTGACCCGGCCCCACCCCGGCGTCGGTCAAGGCCGACCAGGCCGTGAGCCCGGCAACCGGCAACGTGGCCGCTTCCCCTCCCAGGTGGGCTGGAACCTTCACCACCGCGCTGGCCGGTATCGCCATCAATTGGCGCAACACGCCGTCTGTGTTGCCGCCGAGCTGCCGAGAGAAAAAGCGCTCGTGAAACGGCCCGTCCACCCAATCGGGGAAGAACGCGGGGCAAACCCGGTCGCCCACCCGCAGGCCCTCGACTTGTGAGCCGACGCCGATCACCTCTCCCACTGCATCGGACAGCGGCACGATGGGCAGTGGCACGGGCACGCCGTAGCGGCCTTCCAGAATTTCAAGGTCACGGTAGTTCAACGAAGCCGCCTGCAGGCGCAGCAGCACCTCGCCCGACGCCGGCGACGGATCAGGGCGCTCCACCGCTTGCAAACCGCGCCATCCAAAGCAAGCAAGTTCGATGGCTTTCATGAAGCGGTCTCCTGGAGTTTCGATGCACCCATCCTGCGAGCAAGAGGAAGAAGGCACAATCCGCTCCGTTTGCCACTCACTGTTTCCATTGGGAAACGATCGACCATGGGCGACCACCGCATTCCCGAACAACTCGCCTGTGCTGCGGTCTTCTCGCGCGTCGTGGAAGTCGGCGGTTTTTCCGCCGCTGCACGCACGCTTGGCATGACCAAATCGGCGGTCAGCAAGCAAGTCGCCCGATTGGAAATGCTGGTGGGCACGCAGTTGCTGCGGCGAACCACCCGCAGCGTGGGTCTGACCGAAGCTGGTCGCGAGTACCACGACCGCGTGGCCGCCGCGATCGACCTGATCAAGGATGCGCACGGCGTGCTCGCAGGGCTGAACGAGCAACCGCGCGGCCTTCTACGCGTCACGGCGCCGGTCACCTTCGGTCGTCGCTGCATCGCGCCGCTGTTGCCGGAATTCCTGAAGCTGCACCCGCAGTTGCAGTTGCAGCTCGTACTGATGGACCGGCCGGCCGACTTGGCAGAGGAAGGCTTTGATGCCGCCGTTCGCATCGGCCGCGCGATGCCGGACGGCGCGATCGCACGCAAACTGATGGACGTGGACTACGTGCTGTGCGGCGCGGCGAACGCATGGCCCGCAAGCCGTCGTCCGCGCGAGCCGGGCGCTCTGGCACAGATGGACTGCCTCCGGTATGGCGACGGCGAAGCGGCGTCCACCTGGCAATTCTCAGGCCCCAAGGGCACGCGCCGCATCCGCGTGCGGGGCCCCTTGCTGGTGAACAACAGCGAATTGCTGCGCGACGCGGTGCTCCAGGGGTTGGGCATCGCACTGCTGCCCGACTTCGTCGTTGCCGACGATCTCGAGGCAGGCCACCTCGTGCGCCTGCTGCCTCGATGGAAACCGCGCCCGCTGTTCGGTTCGGCGGCACATCTGGTGTGGCTGCCGACGCGGCATCTGCCACCGAAGACGCGTGCCTTCGTGGATTTCCTGCTGGAGCGCTTGGCGGGCGATGCGTGATCAGGCTGTCCACCATGCCTGCATTGACAACCGATGCTGGTAGGCGAAGCGGAAGGCATCAAGCCGCGAAGGCACCTGGATTGCGGACATTCCTGCCCGTGGGCAACGGGAACAAAAAGGAACGCCAGAACGCTTGCCACATGAAACCGAAATTGCCGCACGCTCTGAACTCCAAAGCAATGGGGCGTGGTCTTACGTCTGTTCAACGTGAGGATTCAGTTTCTGCGGGTTTCATTGCCATGTGGCGGACGTGCGGTACAGGGCAGCGCAGGAGTTTGTCAGCGAGGATCGTCTTCAAGTTGCGCGGCATGAACTTCTCGACGCGAGAGGCCCTGAACCCTGGTTATCTTCCTCATGGGAGGTGGGCCTTCAAACGAACCCACCAACTTGCAGGAAGATCCACCCCGTCAATACCGTCCGGGCCGCCAAACAGAGCACCACGATCATCAATGGTCTGTGGAACGCTGTACAAGACGAAATCATTGAGTTCCACCTCGGCATGCAGGCGGTGCCCTTCTACTTCGTAAAGTCTCAGCACCCCACCCCATCGAGACTCTCTCTGTGTGCTTCCTGGCGGGAGGTATGGATATACCTCCATCACCCACTTTCCGTTGGGAGAATATTCAATTTCGATTGGGGTTGGGTTCATGGTAGCGCGCAAATAGACGCCCCATGCATATGGCACAAGGACCCATGCGCCTCCCAATATGGCGCATGAAATGCCCGCGATTCTCACCGGCCGCGGCAAGTGCCTGAGACCCGAAAGGAATCCCTTGTGACTCGGAATTTTGAACATTTGTGCGTTGCGGAAGTTGCGCCTGAACTTGAAACGGCCCCACCATTCCGGGACAGCTTCGCTTCCCGGCTCGTCCGGGCGGCATCTGTGCCCGATGCGACCGAAGCAGAGGCCGCCGCGGTGCTCGACCGCCTGCACGCGAATGAAATTCCACAAGGTGACGACGACCTGAACGCCCCCGCCCTTTCCCCCCGCAGTGGAGTCCTCCACATACAGCAACTTACGCCAGTGACGGACAGCACGAAACAAGAAAAGAAAAACAAAAGGCCCCCGACGTAAACGCCAGGGGCCTTGTTTCTTAATTTTGGTGGGCCCTGAGTGACTCGAACACTCGACCTACGGATTAAGAGTCCGCTGCTCTACCAACTGAGCTAAGAGCCCGAAAACTGTTCTATGTTCTAACTTCTTTCTTGCAGCACCCGTGAAGGTGGTGGGTTGTGCGGGGCTCGAACCCACGACCTACGGATTAAAAGTCCGCTGCTCTACCAACTGAGCTAACAACCCGCAAGCCCACGATTATACGGTGGCAAATTCTTGTTGGTCAAGCCTTGTTGGCAAGTCCGCATTGTAGCGCTTCTGAAGCTGCCACCAAACCGAATGTGGCCGTCACGGTGACGGCCGAACCGTAGCCGTGACAGTTCAGGTTGCTGTCGATGTCCTCGCCTTGCGTGGCACAGACCTCGGGCAAGGTGACCTGCTCGCGCGAGAACACGCAGCGCACGCCCATGGACCCGGCGCGCGCCGCACCATGCTGCTTGCGCAAGCGCTGGCGCATGGATGCGAGAAGCGGGTCGTGCGTGGTGGCGGCAAGGTCGTCCACTTCGACGGCCTGTGGCTTGCGTTTGCCGCCGGCCGCCCCCACGGTGACGAAGGCGGTGCGGGTGTGCCTTGCCCAAGCCGCCATGGCGACCTTGGCGTGCACCTGATCGCACGCATCGACCAGCACGTCGACCTCTTGGGCCAGCAGCCCGGGCCAGTTGTCCGGCGACACGAAGTCATCGACCAGATGAACCCGGCAGCCCGGATGGATGTCGGCAAACCGGTGCTGCAGAGCACCGCCCTTGGATTGCCCCACCGTCGCGCCCACGGCCTGCACCTGGCGGTTGATGTTCGACTCGGCCACATGGTCCATGTCGATCAACACCAGTTCGGCCACCCCGCTGCGCACGAGCGCTTCGGCCGCCCAGGAGCCTACGCCGCCGAGCCCGACGACGGCCACGCGCAAGGCGCGCAACCGTGTGTAGGCGGCTTCGCCGTAGAGGCGGCGAAGCCCTCCGAATCGGCGCTCCAGGTCTGCGTCGTCCATGCGGTGGAGTTCAGCGCGGCAGCGTGGCCAGCCGCTCCTTGGCCGCCACGGCAGCTTCGGATTTCGGGTAGGTCTTGAGCAGCTCTTCAAGGGTGCGGCGTGCGCCCTTGGTGTCCTTCAGGTCGGTCTGCGAGCTGGCGATGGACAACAGCGCTTCGGGTGCGCGCGGGTGATCCGGCGTGCGGCTCACGAGCGTGCGGAACGATGTGATCGCTTCCTTGAATTCGCGCTTGCCATATTGGGCATTGCCCAACCAGTAGAGCACCGACGGGCCGTAACCACTCGACGGGTACCGGCGCTGGAAAGCGGTCAGGAGATTGGCCGCCTGGGCGAAATCGCTCTTGCGGATCACCCCCATCGCTTCTTCGAACAGACGGGTCTCTTCGGGCTCGGCCAGGAACTCCCGGCCATCGACCGAGACGGTCTGCGGCTCGAGCTTGCGGATGCGGTCATCGACCCCTTGGCGAATGTCCTTCTGCACGCGCTGCAGGTCGGCCACCTCGCGGCTGAGCTGCTCGTTCTGGCCGCGCAGTGACGCGATCTCGGCGCGGGCGGCTTCGAGCTGCCCGTTCAGGTCGAGCAGGTTGCGGCGCATCTGGGCGGATTCCGATGCCAGCTGCTCCAGCTTCGCATCGGCTGCGGCCTTGTTCTGTGCCATGGCGGCACGCAAGTCCAGGATGGCCTTGCGCGCCTCGTCGTCGTTGAACATGCCCGCGTGCGCGGGCGCGGACAACAGTGCACCGAAAGCGAGGGCCACGGCCACGGCCCCGTGTCGAATCAGAAAGGTCATGGCCCTGTCCTTGGTTCCAGTGCGTCAGGATCAGCGGCTGACCAGTTCAGCGCGGCGGTTCTTCGCGTAGGCGGCTTCGTCGCTGCCTTGCACGGCCGGGCGCTCCTTGCCGAAGCTCACGGCTTCGAGCTGCGCATCGCTGGCACCCAGCAGGGTCAGCGACTTCAGCACGGCTTGCGCACGCTTCTGGCCGAGCGCCAGGTTGTACTCGCTGCCGCCACGTTCGTCGGTGTGGCCTTCGATCGTGATCTTCTTGGAGCGGTTGGCCGCCAGCGCCTTGGCCTGGGCTTCGAGAACCGGGCGGTACTCGTCCTTCACCGCATAGCTGTCGTAGTCGAAGTAGACGACGCGGGCGGCGGCGTTGTCGGCGTTGTTGCCCTTCGTCAGGTCAACGGTGGTGACGCCACCGCCGGACGCGCCCTTGCCAGCGTCGGCGCCGCTCGTGACCGGCGAGCGGTTTTCCACGGGAGCGTTCTTGTCGTCGAGCTTGACGTCCGACGCGCAGCCGGCGATGAAGAGGGAGGCGATGGCGACAAGGCCGGCAAGTTTCGGGTGGATCATGATGTTGGAATCTCCAGGTACAGAGGAAAGTGACGGTTGGATCAGCGGCCGAACGGGCCCCACACCGGTTCGCGCACGTCGGCGGTGGTGGAGACCAGCTTGGATTTGATCTTGCCGTCTAGGGTGGTGGTCATCAGCACGTCACGCCCTTGCGAGCGGCTGGCGTACATGATCAACCGCCCGTTCGGCGCGAAGCTCGGACTTTCGTCGTCGCTCGATTCGGTCAACGCCCGCGCCGAATTCGGTTCGGGGTTGGTCAGGTCCGCCAGATACACGCGGAACGCGCCGCCTTGCCTCGAAATGTAGGCGAGGTAGCGGCCGTCCGGGCTGATGGCCGGGCTGATGTTGTAGTTGCCGGTGTAGGTCACGCGCGTGGCGGACCCGCCGCTCACGGGGGTGCGGTAGATCTGAGGGCCGCCCCCCCGGTCGCTGACGAACAGCAGGCTCTTGCCGTCGGGCGTGAACACCGCCTCGGTGTCGATCGAGGGGCTGTTGGTGACGCGGCGAGGGTTCTCGCCATTGCGCCCCACGACGTAGACCTGCGAGGTGCCGTCGCGGGTGAGCGTGACGGCAAGCGATTGACCATCGGGCGCCCATGCCGGTGCGCTGTTGGAGCCGCGGAAGGCCGCGATTTCACGGCGCGCACCGGTGGCGATGGTTTGTGCCCACACCACGGCCTTCTGGCGTTCGTGGAAGGACACGTAGGCCAGCTCCTGCCCGTTCGGGGACCACGCCGGCGAGATGATCGGGTCCATGCTCGTGATCACCACCTGGCCGTTCTCGCCGTCGGAATCGGCGACCCGAAGCGAGTGGCTCTTGCCGCTGCGCGTCACGTAAGCGATGCGGGTGGCAAAGATGCCCTTCTCGCCGGTGATGGTCTCGTACACGAAGTCCGCGACGCGGTGCGCGCCCTGGCGCAGGTCGCCCGGGGCTACCACGAACGACTGGCCGCCGAGGTCCTTGTTGCGCACCACATCCCACAGCTTGGCACGGACGTCGAA
>Ga0070659_100001310_pt1 | contig 18022 bp, 17 predicted proteins | sample KBSC23metaG_FD_64666 | JGI IMG/M metagenome (GOLD analysis project Ga0070659, IMG submission 64666) | Corn rhizosphere microbial communities from Kellogg Biological Station, Michigan, USA - KBS C2-3 metaG | ecosystem: Host-associated > Plants > Roots > Rhizosphere > Soil ... | reverse complement strand
CTTCAGCTACCCCACCACCAGCACCATGGCGTTCTTCCGCAGCGCCTACCCGGTCGCCTACCTTCCGATCAAGGCCGCCCAGCGCGTCGGCAAAAGTCACATCAGACCCCTGCGCGACGGTGTGCGTTTCCTGCTGATCATCTTCAAGATCGCCACGCTGTATTCGCCGCTGAAGCTGTTCGTGCCGGCCAGTGCGGTGTTCTTCCTGCTCGGCTGCGCCAACTATGCGTGGACGTTCATGCATGATGGGCGCCTCACCAACGGCAGCACGTTGATGTGGAGCGCGGCAGTGATCGTGTTTTTGATCGGGCTGGTGTCGGAGCAGATCACCGGGTTGATGTATCGACGCGATGCCTGACATCCGCCGCCCGCGCATCCTGCTGGTCACGCGCAACTTGCCGCCCTTGGTCGGCGGCATGGAACGACTCAACTGGCACATGGCCGAGGAACTGGCCAAGCACGCCGACGTGCGCGTGATCGGCCCGGACGGCTCGGCGGCCATGGCACCGACGGGCGTACCGGTGGACGAAGTGCCGCTCAAGCCGCTGTGGAAGTTTCTGCTCCACGCGCCATGGCGCGCATGGCGCGTGGCGCGTGCATGGCGCCCAGACGTGGTGCTGGCCGGCAGTGGCCTCACCGCCCCCGCGACATGGTTCGCGGCGCGCATGAGTGGCGCGCGCACAGCTGCCTACGTGCATGGACTGGATCTGGCCGTGCGCCACCCGGGTTACCGTGCCCTGTGGTGGCCGGCCTTGCGGAGCATGGATCGCGTCATCGCCAACAGTCGTGCTACCGCCGCGCTGGCACGGGTGGTGGGCGTGCAGCCCGACCGCATTGGTATCGTGCCGCCAGGTGTCGACTTGCCGGTCGAACCTGCATCGACGGATGCGGCGCGCGGCACGACAGAGGGTTCGGCGGTTTCGGACTTTCGCGAACGGCATCAGCTCGGCCATTGTCCGCTCTTGCTGTCGGTGGGGCGCCTTTCCACCCGAAAGGGGCTGCGCGAATTCGTCACCCTGGCCTTGCCCGGCATTGTCGTGGCGTATCCGGATGCGCTGTTGCTGGTAGTGGGGGATGCGCCCAAGGATGCCTTGCATGCCCAAGCGCAGACACCTGAAAGCATCCGGCTCGCCGCCGAGCAGGTCGGGGTGGCACGTCATTTGCGCTTCCTTGGCACGATCACCGATTACCAGGAGCTTGGAGCGATTTACCGCGCCGCGGACGTGCACGTCTTCCCCGTGCGCGAGCTTGCCGGCGACCCGGAGGGCTTCGGCATGGTGGCGGTGGAGGCTGCCGCCCACGGCCTGCCGACGGTGGCTTTCGCCACCGGAGGCGTAGTGGATGCGGTAGTTGAAGGGCGATCCGGCTTGCTCGTGTCGCCGGGTGATTACCCGGCCTTTGCCCTGGCCGTGCAGGATGCCTTGGCCCAACGCGAGGCCTTGCGCAAGCCGTGCGAGGTGTTTGCGGCCCGGTTCGCCTGGCCGGAGTTCGGAGCAGGCGTGCGTGAGGTGCTTTTCCATGAGCGCTGAGCATCGTCGGCCACACGTCTCGCTCGATCTGGCGTCTCGTCATGCCAAGGCATTGAAGATCGAGCGCCTGCTCGGCCTGGCCACGATGCCGCAGCCCCTGAGCCTGCTGGAAATCGGCACCGGTGCTGGTGGCATTGCGCACCACTTCGCCACCCATCCGCGGCTGCGTTGCGAAGTGAGTGCGGTGGATGTGGTGGATAACCGCCAAGTGACCGAGGGTTACGCTTTCCAGCAGGTACACGGCGTCGAGCTGCCGTATGCCGATGCATCCTTCGACGTGGTCATCAGCAATCACGTCATCGAGCATGTGGGCGATGCGCCAGCGCAAGCCCGCCACCTTGCTGAAATCAGGCGCGTGCTGAAACCCTGCGGCGTGGGCTACCTTGCCGTACCCAATCGCTGGATGCTGGTCGAGCCGCATTACCGGCTGATGTTTCTCAGCTGGTGGCCGCGTGCGTGGCGTACGCCGTACCTGCGGTTGATGCGCAGGGGTAGGTTCTACGACTGCGAACCACTGCAAATGCGACAGCTGGAGCGCATGCTCGAGTGCGCTGGTCTTGCCTATCGCAATGTGTGCATCGAAGGCTGGCGGCAGACCTTTGATATCGAGCGACCCCTCCACTGGAGCACACACCTGCTGCGGTGCTTCCCCGACGCGCTGCTTCACCTGCTTACACCTATCGTTCCCACCCTTATCTATCGGATTGAAGCAAGGTAGCCGACCATGCCGAACGCACCTGTACTCGTTTGCGGCGGTGCTGGTTACATTGGCGCGCACATGTGCAAGTACCTTGCGCGCGAAGGTTATACGCCGGTCACTTTCGATAATCTGAGTACAGGGCATCGCCTGGCCGTTCGCTGGGGGCCGTTCGAACAAGGCGATTTGTTAGACCTCGCGGCGTTGCGTAGAGTGATCGCGCACTACCGCTTCACCGCTGTTCTACACTTCGCCGGCCGATCGCAGGTCAGCGAGTCATTGCGCGAGCCGAACCTTTACTTGCGCACCAATGTCGCTGGCACCATCAATCTTCTCGATGCCATGTGTCAGGCAGGTGTTCGGCGATTGGTGTTTTCGTCCACCGCAGCTGTATATGGTCATCCGCGATACATACCCATTGATGAAGATCATCCCACGAATCCCATTAATCCCTACGGTCTGAGCAAGTGGATGGCCGAGCAACAGATCACGCAATACAGTCATTCCCATGGTCTGCGCGCGGTTTGTTTACGCTACTTCAACGCTGCCGGCGCCGACAGCGAAGGCGAGATCGGCGAGGAGCACGACCCCGAGACTCATCTCATCCCCAACATCATCCGAGCCGCGTTGAATCCCGCATCCGGTTCAATCGAGTTGTTTGGCAACGACTATGACACTCCCGATGGCACCTGCGTGCGCGATTACATCCACGTTGAAGACCTGTGCAGGGCGCACCTTGCCGCGCTGCGCTTCCTTGATGACCACGATGGAAGCCATGTGTTTAACCTCGGCACTGGCCAAGGTCATAGCGTGACTCAAGTGCTCGAACACTGTCGTACCCGCTGCGGCACGGTGCTTTCGCCCACGTTGCGCCCACGTCGGCCGGGTGATCCGGCTGCATTGGTCGCCAGTGCACGCAAGGCTCTAGATCAGCTGGGATGGCACCCCCAGTTGGGGCTCGACGCCATTGTCGATTCCGCACTGCGCTGGCATCGGCGTGGTAGTGCAAACCCAGTGTTGTGATCGGCCGATGTATCGTTTGTACGCTCGGTGGTTCTGTGCGTCGTCCACGCAAGAAGTTCAGGATGTCATGCACGGGCGAGGCGAAGAATCCATCTGGCAAGGTGCCATTGTTTGCCAACGTCACTCGTTTGCTGCATGACTGGATCGACAGCGTGAAAAATCCTGCTGTATGGTTCCCCGCAATACGCACCGGCACAGGCACCGACGTGTTCACCGAGCGCTTGGTCGCAGGGCTGCAGGCGCGTGGGCTGCGTGCAGAGATTACCTGGTTGCCACCACGTGCCGAATATGCACCGCGGGCAGTGGCTATTCCCAAACCGCCCGAATGGGTCGACGTCTGCCACGTCAACACTTGGCTCCATCCACGCTTCATTCCGAAGAAGCTGCCGGTGGTGGCCACATTGCATCATTCGATCCACGATCCGGTGTTGCGACCGCACAAAGGTTGGTTGCGTGCTGCCTACCATCGGTGGTGGATCGCTCCTATCGAACGCCGCGTGCTGCGCCGGGCGAACATGGTCGTGGCGGTCAGCCGGTTCGTGGCTGACATGGCATGGTTCACTCTGTGTGATGTGCCCATGCAGGTGATCTACAACGGCATCGATACCGAGCAATTTCACCCCGGCAAGCGGGTGCGCCGATCTGGCGAGCCGTTCCGGTTGCTGTACGTGGGTGGCTGGATGGTGCGCAAGGGCGTGGATATGCTCCCTGCTGTCATGCGCGAACTGGGTGAAGGCTTTGAGTTGCATTACACAGGCGGATCTGCAGCGGATAAAGACAAGCCGGGCATGCCGGCCACTATGCATGATCTGGGAAGGCTGTCGGGCAAGCGGGTCATTGCCGCCATGCAGGATGCCGATGCTTTCCTGTTCCCGTCGCGCAGTGAGGGGCTACCGCTGGTGGTAATCGAAGCCATGGCTTGTGGGTTGCCGGTGATCGGGACGGCGGGTACGGCTGTGGCCGAGGTAGTGGCAGATGGGGAAACCGGCTTGCTCTGTCGGGGTGATGACATCGTGTGTTTTGCGCGGGCTATACGCAGGCTGGCGGCCGATGCGTCGCTTGGCGAGCGCATGCGGATTGCCAGCCGTCACCGTGCGACGAACGATTTCTCGTTCGATGCGATGGTGCGTGACTATATTCACCAATATTGCCAGTTGGTGAAGTAAAGGATGAGCGGCGATGGATTTTGACGAACTCTTGGACAGGTATAAGCCTGACGCCTTGTTGGAGAATGTAGGGGCGGTGTCACCCGATGCGGGCGATTACGAACCGGTGTCCAAGTTGCACGTTGCCAACGGCGAAATTTCCCAGCTGACCTACGAGCGCAGGTTGCGCAGGCTGGCCGAGGCGTCCGTCAGATGAAGTGCTGTACTAGGTTCGCAACCTTGACGGCATGGAGGGCGGTTCGATGACTGCCGCCATCACCATCCATTTCCGGAAGCCGGAACTCACTGCTGCTTGTGTTAGTAGTTTACTGACCGATGGTTGGGAGCCCATCCTTGTCTGGGACAACTCGGCGGATGGCGGAGCCACACTGCACGCGCTGCAGGAGCGTTTTGCCGGTGATGTACGCGTGCTGTGGGGTGAGAATGCGGACAACCTCGGTTTTGGCAAGGGCATGAATGCCGCGTTGGCCGTACTGGGGCGGCGCGGATACGCCGGGCCGGTTCTGCTGATTAACAACGATGCCCAGGTCAAGTCAGGTATGCGGATTGCGTTGCACGCATCGCTGCAAGAAGTGGACGGACCTGCGCTGATAGCCCCGCGCATCCTGCAGGATGGGCAGGAACAAGGCTGGCTGTATTACCAGCGATGGTCTGCGCTAGTGACAAGGCGCCCCTTACCTGGCAGCTTTGCCTATCTGAGCGGCTGTTGCCTGCTTGTGCAGCGCGTCGACAATGCGCAGCCGTTGTTCGACGAAGACTTCTTCATGTATGGCGAAGACGTGGAGCTGTCTTGGCGCTGGCGTCGTCAGGGGGGGCGCTTGCTCTTGCTGAATCAAGCCTGGCTTGCACACGAGGGATCGGCCAGCAGCGGACAGGCCAGCGAAGCTTATGAATATTTCTTGGTCAGCTCGCACTGGTACTTGGCTGGCAAGCTGGCCGAGGCGCCGTTGCAGGCCGGGCTCATGCGTATTTTGCGGCTACCGCTGCTGCTGGCACGCGCTTGCCTGCGGAGCTTGCGCTATCGCTCACCGGTGCCACTGCAGGCCTTTGTTCAAGTATTGATGCGTGATACCAGCTTGCCCACCGACCATGCAACCCGTCGATAACTCCGCGTCAAGTAGCGCGCAGGCAGCACGGCCCATTCGGTTGCAAACAGGTGCTGCGCAAGCCAGGAATGCTTTTCGAAAACATGCTGCAGTGGTGTGGCCTTGGGGTCTATTGCCATAGCCTGCCGGATAACCGATCCGAGATAAATCGGGCTAGCCGGAAACGCCGAATGCGCGTGTGACAACAACGCCCTTGCAACGGCAGATGCACGTTCAGGCGTGTGCCGTCCTGTCGATTCCAGGTGCTGGTGCAAGTACAGGATGGCATCCACCAATGAGCGTGAATTCATCCTGGATCGCCTGATTCGAGACAAGCGACAGCCATCGTGCTGCACATAGGTGGCGACAGGGTCAGTTGTTTGCTGCCAACGTAATTCGTGATCCGCTGCCAGATCCAGCATCCAGAAGTAATCGTCGTAAAGAGTGACGTTTTCGCGCCATTTAAGACCTCCAATCACTGGCCTTCTGAAAATGGAGCCTTGGGTAAAGCCGCTGATGCTGATGGCGAGGATGGCAGCTACAACATAGTCGGCCGAATGTGGAAGGATGAAATTAAGAAGATGCTTGCCATTTGCTCCCACTTTTTCAAGAGGTGCTGTGCATAGATCAAGTCTGTTTTCTTCGATGAATCGCAACTGCTGGGTGGCAGCAGGCAGTAAGTAATCATCATCGTCCAGAAATCGGACGTATTTCCCACTAGCGTTTATCAGCCCATGGTTGCGCGCGGCACAGGCATTCGCAACACGCAATGGTAGCCAGTGCACCCGCGGATCTTTCTTGAATCTATTAGCAACATCGCGCCATGCGTCATCTTCGCCATTTGGAACGGCAATGACTTGGACATTCGAATCAATGGTCGTTTCGAGTGCACTGGTAATTGCGCGACCAAGGAACTTGGAGCGTTTATGTGTTGGAATGATGACTGAGAGCAGAGGGGGCATTTTGTGAATCACGGAATGGCAAGAATGTCCGTCCATTGCAGGTGTCTGGGGCGTAATGGCAACTTGTCAGCAATGGCGTCGAGGGTGCTTGGGACGTGGTCTTCGCTTTGCAGATCGTAAATTATCTTTCCTTCAAGGGCCTGATAGAAGGCGGCCATACCATCTGACCGTATCAGGAATGAAGGGTTAAACTCGCACACCACCGCAATTCCTGTTGCTAACAGGCGCTCCGCGCCTTTGAGCGCATGTCCCTCGTAGCCTTCAATGTCCATCCACAGCAACGAGTCAGAGGGGAAGGACAAGTCGTCCAGTAGTGTGGAGCGTACTGGGATGCCATCCTGGCCGATGGCGTGGTTGCCACTGTTGGTAGCGGATTCGCGCAGAAGTAGTGTCGTATCGGTTCGATCGCCCACCGCCTGTGCCAGCACGGCCACCCGGTCTTCAATGCCATTCAAAGCAAGATTGGCACGCAGAAGTCGAAGATTATCCGGATGCGGTTCGATGGCTGTGGCGGTGCGCATCAGCCCGCGCTTGAGCGCCGGGATAGTGATGGTGCCGATATTTGCACCTACATCAATGAGATGAGTAGGCGTTGGCATGGGCCTTCGGGCTAGGATCGCCAGCGCGACTTGCAGCTTTGAAAAATCGAATTCACCGTGTAGAAACAGCTCGCGCCCGATTACCTTGTCTGCTGTGGAAACCACGAATTGTTCGTGACTTCCTGTCACAAGATACGGGACGGGCATGGAGTCGTACGCCGCACGGCGCAACAGTTTCGATCCGCCGTAAAGTGGTCGGAGTAGGCGGCGTGCAACCGCCAGCAAAGGGGCGCGCAATGTACGAGAGCTGCGTATCCGGTTAAGCATCGACATGCGGGGCATCCGGTGGGGTTGCACTGGCAAATCGTCTTGTTGCATGCAACAAAAAAATAATCATTGTGGTTTCCGCTGCGTAACTTGCGGCTACGGCTCCAGTCATGCCGAAAGTAGGTACAAGTGCCAACACACCCAATACGCTGACCATAGCTCCTATGACGCAGGCCCGGCCAATCAGTGCCATGCGCCCATGATGAATAACGTGAAAATTCAGCAACGCCCGTCCAATCTGCAGCATAGGCAGCCACACCAGGAGGCGCAGTGCAGCGATGGCGTCGCCATACCCTGGTCCCAGGACGTAGCTAAGCAGGGGGGCGGCCACCCATAGCATGCAGCCCACAATTAATGCCAATACCAGAAGGACAAGTCCGGTACGCCGCAATTGTCGGATTGGCTCCGCTTGTGCGTACAAGCGTGGCCATAACACCTCTTGCAGAGCGAGCAAAGGCAGACTAGCCATATCCACAGCGCGTTGGGCGACGTTGTAGCCGCCGGCCAAGCCGAAGCCAGTTTGTGCGAGTATGGGTTTGTTGAATTCGCCTTGCAGCTTCATTGCGAAGGCGGCCAGGCTGAAAGGCAGGCCACTTGTGGCCGTCATGTGCTCAGCAGCGGGGGTGTTCGGATTGCCGGCTTCGGCGGGAATCGCGATCCATAGCGCGATGGCGTAACACAGGCTGCTGCCGGTATAGACCCACAGTACGGCAGCGATGCCGACTTCAGTGGCAACGCCGAACAGCAAACCGAGCGCGAGCAGGCGAATACCGGGCAGCCCGGCATTGATGGCGCCATAGACGTTGGTTTTTTGTTGTGCCTGTCGGTGCCGGGCGCGTAGATCGGTGAGGGATGCTGTAAGCAACTCGGCCGCCGTCGCTGCACAGGTGGCAATGAGTGGCAGCACGCTTGGCAGCAGAACTAGGGCGGCTACCATGGCGATGGCTGCGCAAGGTGGCAGAGTGCGTAGCCACCATCGTACGGCACGTGCGAAGTAGATATCCTCGTGTGCAGGGTCACGGGCGCCGTTGCGCAACACCATGCTGGACAGGCCGAGTCCGACGAATGGCACAAAGAACGAGGCCACGGCAATCACCGCGACAAACTGACCGTATGGCTGTGCTCCCAGTTGTCGCGCAAGTAACAACACGACGCCGGTTTGCAGGGCGGCGCGTAGTGCCATCCAGACGAGCAGGGTCGAACCGTGGCGCATCAAGGCGCCAGGGCGCCAGCGTTGAAATCGGGTAAATGTTTGCGGTAGCGTTTGTCTCATGTCTATTGGTGCTGCCGCAGGGTGTCTTGCGCGATTCGTGTGAAATGGCGGTCCAGATAGTGGGCCGGCTAAAAGTTGTGCGCGGCTGCTCGACAAGTAGTTGATACTGCCAACATGACTATCGGATGTCCGCGTAGATGTCGGCGATAGCACGTGATTCATTTAGGCAGTCGAGTGGGATATTACCTTGCTTGATGCACTCCCCGCGCCGGGTGTCCGGCTCCACCGGTAGGCAGGCCTCGAGGCTGGGCAGGGTCTGGTATTCGTGGTGGATGTCGTCGCGCGCCTCGCCAGCGGGGTACTCCTCGACGCTCACGAAAGGCCTCAAGGTGTCTGGGGCGGACATGGCTGGCTCCTCCATCGGGGCGAGGATCGAGTGTACATTGGGAGCCATGGAGCTTTCGTGCCGTGGTCAGCGCGTCGAGGCCTCCGGCACCAGCGCCCGCAAGCCGGCCACATCGCGATTCAGCCGCCCTCCGATATTGAGTGCCTGCAGCGCCTCGATCTGCTTTTCCACGTCCGCATACCTGCCTTGTGCTGCCAGCATGCGAGCAAGGGTGATGTGGTAGGCGGGCTCTTGTGGTCGAGCGGCCACCGCGGCAATAGTCATGTTTGCGCCCAGTTCGTGATCACCAAGCACATTCCACGCGTAATCTCCATAAGTGGCCAGCAGACGAGCGCTGGGGGGGGCATGCGATAAGGCGGCGAGGAAGGCGGCAGTCATCCATGTCTCAGGCAGGTTGCAGCGGTCCTCATTCATGCATTTGGTCAACGCTCCCAGTGAGCTTTCGTCCTGGACGCCTGGTTTGTGGGCCTTGAGCTTGGCGATCATGCTGCCCCACCAAGCATCCTTGAGTGGAAGATCCATGCGCGCATTCATGAAGATCAGCGCCTGCTCCGGAAGGATTGAGGCGTTTGGCAGCGCGGCAGCTTTCTCCAGCGGTGCATAGGCCAGCTGGGTGAACGGTGATGTCGGGTCGTAGTGCGAGTAGATGATGTAGGTGCGGCCCAGTTCGTATTGGGCGCGCGGCGACAGCGGCGCGCGCGCGGTCAGGTCTTCCGCCAAGCGCAAAGGATTACCCCAGGCGTAGGCGGTGAGTGCTGTCAGAACGGTCCAACAGAGCATCAGCCCGACCAGTAGTACATATCGCGGCAGCGCAAGCAAGGACGATTGCGGCACAGCGAGTAGTGGCACAGTCGCGAGCAACAGGCCGAAGCTGGCGAAGTAGTTGCGGTGCTCGTAGATCAACTCCAGCGGCAGGATGGTGCTGGTGAGCAACTGGCAGCCGAAAAATAGGGCGATACCTAGTGCCGCCAGCGGCTTGCGCTGACGTAGCCATAGCATCAATGCAACCAAGGCGGCAAGGAGGATGATGCTGGCCAGCGTGCTCCAGGGAGTCAGTAACCCGGTCGAGACCAGGAAGTCGTCGTGATAGAACGATAGTGCACTAGGCGTGGGCAGTAAGGTCCACGCGATATAGTCGGTAACTATACGTGCTTCGCTGAGCAGGCGGGTGCCGAGGGTGAAGTCGCGTGTGGCCCACGTCTCCGGCTTCAGCACGCCCGGTAGCAACCACGCCAAACCCATAATCATGGGCAAGACGAGCACCAACAGGAACAGGCCGGCTATCCGTACATCCCGACTTGGAGGAGATCCGGTCCGGGGTCCTTCTGGAGAGGCATATGCCGTCGGTGGCTTGCTGAAACGGAACAGCACCCACTCGACCAGCAGTGCATACAAGGGAAGCATCACCGCGGTTTCCTTGGCCAGGAGTCCGAGGGCCGTCGGTATTGTGATGCTGGCCGCACATTGGGTGAAGCCGACCCACGTCTTCCCGTTTGCGCGGCCTGCGTAGATTTCCAGCATGCGGCGGCGGCCTGCCACGTAGCCGAGCAACCCCAGCAGCACGAACAGATTGGCCATACTCTCCATGCGCTGTACCACGTACAGCACGGCGGTGAGATTGATCGGCAGCAGCATCCAGCCGGCAGCGATAAGCACTGCGGCAGGACGGGCGAGTGGATGCTGGCTGGATGGATCGGACCGCAGCAGCGCCAGTGCGAGCAAATACACCAGCCAGCCGTTCAAAAGGTGAAACAGCAGGTTGGTCAGCTTCATCCAGTACGGATCAAGCCCTGTTGCCAGATAGTTGATGGCGAAGCTCAACGAAGCCAGCGGACGCTTGAACTCACTGGCTGGCGAGGAAAGCGCGGCACCGGCCAGTGACGGGAGGCTGGCATCATGTGGCTGCACGCCAGTGTTGTCGACGATGTTGGGGTAGTCATCGAACAGAAATCCACCGGATAGACCCGGCCAGTAGACGGCCAGGGTGACGGTGAAGGCGGCTAGCAGCGCCAGGTAGTGCCATGGCGAGCGGCGGAGAGAATTCATCAATCTGAGGCGCCTGGTTGGAGGGTGTGGCTGGAAGTATCCCTGGAGCCTGCCGCGGCGTCGAGGATGAGCTGGCGGCGCAGATGGTCCAGCTCGTGCGGCCAATAGTGTTGGCGTTCGAGCACCCATGCATGCAGTCTCGGCATGCCAAAGTCGGGTTTCATGATCTGTCCACTGACGGACTCGTAATGGTCAAGCAGTTGCAGACCGTGTGATGGGTAGCCTGAGGCGCCAAGCGTTGCCGCCGCCTCCAGGGCAAAGCCCGGGCGTACTTGCAGATCAAGAGCTGCGATGAAGTCGCGCAGTGCCGCCCCCGGCTGGTGTTGGGCCAGCGCAACACGCCCTCGCAGCCAAGTCAGGTCCTGTTGCGTGCCAGTTGCCGAAAGCTTCGGGTTGTGCAGCCCAGTGTCTATCAGTGTCAGCAAGGTTTGTGTGGTCAAGCCGGGACATGTCTCGGCGACTGCGGTGGGTAGGATGCGACCAAACCAGTTGGCGAACAGCGTTCCTGTACTGGGTGTGCCTTGCATGGCGGCCTTAGCGGCATCGAGGTCCCCGGTGTGGAGGCCGCCGGTCATGCAATGTGCACCAATTAAGTTGAAGGCAAGTTGCACCTGATCGGGTTGTTCGGCCAGCAACGCCTCCAGTCTCCTGGCTGCCTCTTGTGGGCGCCCTGCGTGCATCTCGATCATCGCGGCGTTGGCTTGGGCGCGTGCGGATTCGGGGTTAATCGTGGCCCACAATAGTGCTTGGTTTTGTTCGTTACCCCACAGTTCCGCGCGGGCATGGGTCATCCAGGCCAGTCCGAGCGGCAGCACCAGCATCAGGGCATATTTGCTTTGGCGCAATTGGTGCGTGTTGGCCAGCCACAGGCCAAGCGGCCAGAACATCAGAAGCGCGGGTAGGTAATTGCGGTGCTCGAAGTACAACTCCAGAGGTATGGAGGTGGATTCCAGCAACTGACCCGCGAAATAGAAAAGTATCGCCAGAGCGAGCGCGGGATGCTGCCGGCGCTGCCACCAGGCAAGCCCAATCAGGCCGAACACGGCTAGTGTGGCGGGCAGGGTGGTGGTCGGGTGCAGCCACGAACTGGATGGCGTGTATTGGTCGTTGAACAAGCCGTGCGAGAAAGGGCGTGGCAACCACAGCAACTGCAGATAGTCCATGAGCACACGTGGTTCGGTGAGCAGGCGCTGGGCCATGCTCCACGGGCGGTTGCCTATGGGGCCACCCGTGAGCAAGCCAGCGACACCCACTTTGAGCAAGTAGGCAAGAATGACCGCAGTTGGCAGCACGCCACAGGCGAACAGCGCGATGCGATGGGCGCGCATGGGGTTGCCGGCGGGTACCGGGTGTCGTGGTGCCAGCACGATGATTTCGATGAGCAAAGCAAAGGACGGCAACAGGGCGCCGTTGGCCTTTGCCAAAGTGCCGAGCAGGGTGAAACCGCCCAGGCCGAGCAAGGCCAGCAGCGTGCCTTCGGCTACCCTACCTTGGCCAAGCCACTGGCGGGCATGCAGCCAGATCAGCAGGCCTGCCATGGTGCAGGTGGCCGGCAACATGGCCTCACGCTGCACGATGTAGAGCGTGGTGGAAACCAGCAGGGGATGCAGCAGCCAGAGGGCGCTGCCCAGTACGGCGGCGAGCCGGGCTTGGTGTTTGTCGCAGGCCAGCAGAGCGCCAAGGCGGGCCAGCAGGGCGTAGAGCAGGATACCGTTGAGCAGGTGCAGGATCAGGTTGCTGCGCTTGAAAGGGAGTGGATCGGCGGGCCAGTTGCGCGCATCCAGAAGGAAGGTCAGCAGGGTCAGCGGTCGTCCCGTAGGGTCGGCCGTGCCCGAGGTGAGATAGCGCCAGAACGTAGGCCAGTTGTCGATGGTGCCGGTGGCACCCAAGGCGGGAAGGTTGGCGAAGTCGTCGAAAAGAAAGCCGCCATGCAGGCCAGGTTGATAGGCCAGCCAAGTCAGGCCGCAGGCAACCATCAACAAGGCCATGATGGCGTACTGATTTATGCGCATTGAAACGTTCCACAAAGCGAAGGGCCGCACAAGGCGGCCCTTCGGGTTTAATCGAGCTTTATTCTAGCTAGTTACCGCGTGCACGAGCTCGGCAGGTACTTGGGGTCAAGTCCGGCGCCGCCACGGCATGCCCAAGAGATGCTGCCGGCGTTGGTCGTCGGCGACAGAATGAACGTCGTGGTCTTAATCTTGGTATTGGCTTCGTTGCCGAACGTGGCGGTGATTACGCCGTTCGTGCCAACGTCAACGTTGTCCACATACTTGCCCTTGATGTCCGCTGCCGGGGAGAGGCCAGCGGACGCGTTGTTGTCAGGCATGGTGCCGCGGTTGCTGTAGAACTCCGCAACGGCCGTCTTGGCGCCGTCGGTCAGCACGGCGCCCTCAGACACCTGAGTGCGGATCAGGTAGTCCTGGTAGGCCGGGATAGCGATCGCGGCGAGGATCGCGATGATCGCAACCACGATCATCAGTTCGATCAGGGTAAAGCCTTTCTGCACGTTCTTCATGGTGGTTCCTCTGTCTTGGTTAGCTAACCGTGTGATGCCCCCTGAGCTCCAGTCCCGTAATCCCCCTAGGCGGGATCGGACCCCATTCGCATGGTCGGAACGACCAGGAAGCTCGCGGCAAAGTCAAGCAGCATGTATGCCACGTTTGCCGCGGGTGTATTCCCTCACACCTGTAGGCGCTTGGATTGTGCCCGTCGTCACGAAAGCCCGCAAGCGGCGCTGCTGATGTCGTCCAGACTTGGAAACTGTGACCTGCATGGCTTGTTGACAGGGTGCGTCGCCGATGGGCGAGAAGTGACGCTTTTTGTCAGTTTGTGTATGGCCTTGCCTGTCCGCAGAGGCTATTTGCGGCAAGAGGTAGGCAGATACTTGGGGTCCAGTGTGCTGCCCGTGCAGGTCCAGGTGATGCTGCCGGCATGCGTGGCCGGAGACAGCAGCAGGTAGATGCCGGCCCCGTTGATATGAGTGTTGGCCTTGGGCCCCTGATAAAGCACCTTGATCGCGCCGCCCGTCACGTCCACATTGGAAACGTAGTTACCGGCAATCTGTGTGTTTTGGGATAGGCCGGCGGATTGGTTGTTGGGGGGGAAACGCCCCGTATTGGATACGAAATCCCACACCGCAGCCTTGGCCCCGCTGCCCAGGCTCATACCTTCGGTAACCTGCGTCCGGATCAGATAGTCCTGATACGCCGGGATGGCGATGGCGGCGAGGATCGCGATGATCGCCACGACGATCATCAATTCGATCAAGGTGAAACCGGCGGAAACGCGCTGGCGCAACATGGTGGGGCTCCCCTGTGAGTACGCTGAAGGCAGGCACGTTTTGTACCAATGGTCCGTAAAATCTTGTCGGCGGCGATCCAGAAAGCGACAGCGAGCTGGATTGTTGCTGGTAGTGCGACGGCGGTCACGAATTGGCGCCATGTGCTTGGGCACAAGTTGGGCCGCCTTCGCCGGGTGGCGTGTCATGCACTTGGGCGTGGCCCTTGGGCCTTACGGCGTCTGTCCGGATTGACCCGGCGGACTCTCCATATTGAGCCGTAGGCCAAGTTCCTTGCCCAGGGACTTGGCGAAGGTCGCTGTCATATGTTGCGAATCCCGGAAGACGACTTTGCCGTCCTGCTCCGCGTGGCACTCCCCGCCCGGACAGATGGCGTCGTTGAGATCCAGCATCGAGACGTTGGCAAAGCGACTGCCGGCCTCCTGCAGCCACTGGTAGACATCGTTGTCCGACTTGCTGAATACCGGCGCCTGGCAGGCGTTCCGCCGCAGGTGCAACCACGGCAGCCAGTTCTTTGAAGCGAGGCAACTGGGGCCGTCAAAGGGCAGGTGTGGGGTTCCCCGCAGAATGTAGACGTGGCCCGCGGAGCCGCTGATGACTTTCAGCAGTCGTGCCGTGCCTTCGATCCATTGGGTCCGGTCGAAGTTGGCCGTTTGAACGGAACCCAGGATGACAACGTCTGGCCGCAAGGCAGCAACCTGTTGCGACGCATTCTTCCGCCAGGTGCTGCATTCGACGTAGTCCCGCCCGATTCTTGGATAGAAGATCGGCTCGTCCACCATGGGGCATGAGGATTTGGTCAAGACCAGCAAGCGCCAGCCCGGTCGGTCGAAGACCTCGGCAACGGCAGGAAACCACTGCGCGCCGATACTGTCGCCCATCAGCACCACCGTGTGTTTTGCGTCACTTGAACCGAACGCGCAGAAGCGCACTTGGTCACTGTGGTACCAGTCGTCGCAGGGCATGGAGTAGATGGTGGGTGCGTCGATATGTGCCTGCGCGTAGCGTTGCTGGGCCGGGCTGTTTGCCCAGGCCGATGCGGCGTTGAACCAGACAATGCACAGCACGTTGGCGGTCACCATGAGTGCGACCGCAGCCAGGACCGTGGCGCCCGGCCGCACGACCCATCGCGCCTGACGACGAATGGGGGACTCGACCCAGCGGTACGACACGGTGGCCAGCAGAAGAGACAGGACAACCAGCCCGGCGCGGTAGGCAGGGTTGTTCGTGGCGATGAGTACGCCCCCCAGTAAAAGCACTGGCCAATGCCACAGGTACCATGAGTACGAGACACGGCCTACAGCTTGCAGGGGACGCCATGACAGCGCCCGAGAGATGCCCTTGTTGGGTTCGCGCACGCCGACAGCGATGATGGCGGCTGCCCCGATGGTAGGCAGCAGTGAGCGCCACCCCGGGTAAGCCATGTTGGCGTCGAGCCGGAGTGCGGCGGCAATGATCAGTCCGAACCCCAGCCAGCCGGTACAGCGGGCGATGAGGTTTGTCTTGCGCTGCGTTTGGCGGCCGGTGTCGTGATTTGTTGACGGATTGAAATACAGCCATACCAGCGCCCCCGCGGCGAACTGCCATGCGCGCAACGGCATCATGTAGAAAGCCATTTGTGGTGCGCTGCGGGTCAGCGCGAGGCAACACAGCAGGCTGATGGTGGCGATCGCCACCATCATGACTTTCAATCGTTGCAAGTGGTCGGCCTTGCCGCGCCATGCGCCGAAGGCCAGTAGCATCAATGCGGGCCAGGCCAGATAGAACTGTTCCTCGACGCCCAGCGACCAAGTGTGCAGGAACAGATTACTGGCTGCGCCGGAGCTGAAATAGTCGAGTTTGGCGAAGGCAAAGTGGATGTTGCTGAACCACACCGATGCTGCGGCAGCCGCAACGGCCTGACTGCCCTGTTCGGCAGGTACAAGTGCCACGATGGCGAACAGGCAAGTGCACAACAGCATGAGTAGTAGTGCAGGCAGTAGTCTGCGCAATCGACGTGCGTAGAAATTCGCGAATTGCAGGCGACCAGTGCTGGAGATTTCCTGCAACAGCAGACCGGTGATCAGATAGCCGGACAGGACGAAGAAAACATCCACGCCCACGAACCCGCCGGTAAACCACGGTACGTTGGCGTGTGCGGCCACGACCAGAAGAATGGCGATGGCCCGCAGGCCTTCGATATCGCCCCGGTAGCCGAGCCGATACTCGTGGTTATCCATGAATCCATTCCCCTGACGGGTAACGAGGCGCGAAGGCGGTGATGATACACAACCGGATGCTGACCTCGAATCGCCCGTTGGTCCCAGCGTGCGGGACGAAGATCTATCTGCTTGTTATGGGTTGGATTGGCGCAATCGCTGCCCATCGAGCGTGGCGATGATGCCGGCGCCCAGGCTGGGTGCCATCCCCATGGCTTTCAGGCATTCGTCGCGATAGCGGTCATCGCGCAGCCGTTCCAGTCCCCGGTCGAAGTAGTCGTGGATGGAGCGGCCATAGGCGCCTTCGGCCTTCTTCAGGGCCGTCGTCGGTATCGGGCCCCAGGCCTTGATCATCATGGCCAGGTCGATCAGGTCGCGGCTCATCTGCGAGCGGTCCAGCGCGCGGTCGGCGTTGGCGAGGAGTTTTTCGGCGTACATGTCGTCGCGATGGAGCACGGGTACGCCCAGCTCGGGATCGAGTGCGCCGCCGATGTCGATGCGCCCTTCCAGAACGAACTCGACCCTCACGGGCACCTCATCGACTTCCAGGAATGTTGAAACCTTGTCCCGTTGCGTACGCACGTCACGAAGATGCTTTATCGGTAAGCGGAGGACCGCGCCGAGCGTGGGTGGCGTGATCGCGTTGCGCAGCAGCCGATAGCCGGCCTTGTCCGAACACAGGAAGTCGACGTCGACCGACTCGCGGTATTCGCCCAGCTTGAGTGCGATGGCGGTACCACCGCCGAAGTAGCATTTCGCCTGCGTCAGCAGATCGCTGTCCATGGCACGAAGCAGCTTCGCGATCTTCTGATGGTGCGGCCGCTCAAACATGCAGGACCCCCTGTCCGTACTTGTCCACCAGTCGCTGCAGCAGGCTGCGTTCGTGCGCGGTCATCTGGTCGGCGTCGACCAGATCCCAGTGGCGCTCGTAGAGTGCCAGCGCATCGCGCTCGGCGATCGTGTCTGCGCCGGGCCGGTTCCACGTCAGCCGCATGAGTTGGGGGTACTCCGCAATCCGGACCTCGGCCGGCTTGACCGTCGGCATCAGGTCGAGCGCATCCATGGTCGCGGCATAGGCAGCCAGGGCCACGCCCGGTTTGCCCTGTTCGACCTGGATCAGCTTTTGTCGACCAATGCCGGCGCGACGGGCCACTTCGAGCTGGGTCAGGCCCTGCTGCTTGCGCTGGGCACGCAAGGTCGCGCCGAGTTGGCGGGCAAGTCGTGCGAACGGCGCATCCTTCATCATGTCGCGAATATAGGACATTTTGGCGGCGTGTGTCGTGAATATGCGACATCACGCATGCGGGTGGCGCCCGGGTTGCGTTGGTGGTCATGACTTGCCTGTGCCGGGCAGGGCGCTTACCGTCACCGCTTTCACCACCCAAGGACCCCCCCATGAAACCTTTGATTGCCGCGCTGCTGCTCGCATTGGTGGCGGCGCCCGCGCTGGCGCAGTCCGCCGTGGATACCACCTTCGTGAAGGAGACGGGGCCGCACGCCTTCAACGTGCGCGACCTGGTGATGATGGAT
>Ga0070659_100001308_pt1 | contig 18050 bp, 12 predicted proteins | sample KBSC23metaG_FD_64666 | JGI IMG/M metagenome (GOLD analysis project Ga0070659, IMG submission 64666) | Corn rhizosphere microbial communities from Kellogg Biological Station, Michigan, USA - KBS C2-3 metaG | ecosystem: Host-associated > Plants > Roots > Rhizosphere > Soil ... | reverse complement strand
TTTCTGAGCAGACGACCGCCTGGAGGCGCCGATGAACGAACAACCCGAGGACCGCGACCACGAACTGGTCGAAGAGGAGGAAGCCGCGGCGGCCGCGGAGGCGGCGGAGATCGGCGGGCACACCGCCAGCCAGCGGCTACCCGAGGCCGAGCGGCCGCTCGCCGAGGGCGGCGAGGGCGTGGCTGAGGGGTTCGAGCTCGCCGAGCAGCAGCTCATCCAGTCCGCCTCCCACGGCGAGAAGCACGGGCACCCCCTCGGCGACGGCTTCCCCGACGAGGACGCGCGATCGGAGGGCCTTACGATCTACGGAGAGGCGGATCACGAGAAGGCTTCCGAGAAGGAAGACAGCGACGAGTAGCGCCGACCGGCGCGAGAAGGAGGCAGGATGACGGACAGCTACGGCTCCCGCTCGACCATCGAGGTGTCGGGGCGGGAGTACGAGATCCACCGCCTCGACGCGCTCCAGGCGCGCTTCGACGTCGCCCGGCTTCCCTACTCGCTGAAGGTCCTGCTCGAGAACGTCCTCCGCCTCGAGGACGGCGCCGCGGTCACCGCCGACGACGTCGAGACGATCGCGACCTGGGACGCCAACGCCGAGTCCGCGAAGGAGATCCCGTTCCAGCCGGCCCGCGTCCTCATGCAGGACTTCACCGGCGTCCCCGCCGTCGTCGACCTCGCCGCGATGCGCGACGCTATCGACGAGCTGGGATCCGATCCGGCGAAGATCAATCCGCTCGTCCCGGTCGATCTGATCATCGATCACTCGGTGCAGGTCGACGCCTTCGGCAACCCGCGCGCTTTCGCCGTCAACGCCGAGCGCGAGTTCGAGCGCAACGAGGAGCGCTACGAGTTCCTCCGCTGGGGGCAGAAGGCGTTCGACAACTTCCGGGTCGTTCCGCCGGCGACCGGCATCTGTCACCAGGTCAACCTCGAGCACCTCGGCCGTGTCGTCTGGTCCGACAGCGAGGACGGCGTCCACCGGGCCTACCCCGACACCCTCGTCGGCACCGACTCGCACACGACGATGATCAACGGCCTCAGCGTGCTCGGCTGGGGGGTCGGCGGCATCGAGGCCGAGGCCGCGATGCTCGGCCAGCCGATCTCGATGCTGCTCCCGCAGGTGGTCGGCTTCCGGCTCGACGGCAGGCTCGGCGACGCCGCCACAGCGACCGACCTCGTCCTCCGCGTCACCGAGATGCTCCGCGAGCGTGGCGTCGTCGGCAAGTTCGTCGAGTTCTACGGCCCCGGCCTGCCGACGCTCGGGCTCGCCGACCGGGCGACGCTCGGGAACATGTCGCCGGAGTTCGGCTCGACCTGCGCGATCTTCCCGCCCGACGCCGAGACGCTCCGCTACCTCGAGTTCACCGGCCGCGACACCGAGGTGATCGAGCTGGTCGACGCCTACACGCGCGAGCAGGGCATGTTCCACGAGCCCGACGGCGAGGAGCCGACCTTCAGTGACACCCTCGAGCTCGACCTCGGCGACGTCGTCCCGTCGATCGCCGGACCGAAGCGCCCGCAGGATCGGATCGCGCTCGCCGGCGCGAAGGAGGCGTTCTTCGCGACGCTCGCCGAGTTCGACGACGATGCCGCCGGCGCACTCGAAACCGAGCCCGACAGCGGGTCGTTCCCCGCTTCCGATCCGCCCGGAAACGGCAGCGGCACGGCGAGCGGATCGCCGAACGACGAGCCGTGGGGGCCGGGCGACGCCGCGACCGCGATCGAGCGGCGCACCGGCGACTCCGTGTCGGTCACCGATGCCGACGGCAACAGCTTCGAGCTCGACCACGGACGCGTCGTCATCGCCGCGATCACGAGCTGCACGAACACCTCGAACCCGTCGGTGATGGTCGGGGCGGGCCTGCTCGCCAAGAAGGCGGTCGAGCGCGGCCTCGACGTCAAGCCGTGGGTGAAGACCTCGCTGGCGCCGGGCTCGACGGTCGTCACCGACTACCTCGCCCGCTCCGGCCTCGACGAGTACCTGAACCGGCTCAAGTTCGACCTCGTCGGCTACGGCTGCACGACCTGCATCGGCAACTCCGGCCCGCTCGCGGACGAGATCTCGACGGCGGTCAACGACAACGACCTCGTCGTCTGCGCGGTGCTCTCGGGCAACCGCAACTTCGAGGGCCGGATCCAGCAGGACGTCAAGGCCAACTACCTGGCATCGCCGCCGCTCTGCGTTGCCTACGCGCTGGTCGGGCGGATGGACTTCGACTTCGAGTCGGAGCCGATCGGTACCGGCAGCGACGGCGAGGACGTGTTCCTGCACGACATCTGGCCGAGCGCAGAGGAGATCCGCGACACGGTCGCCAACGCGGTCCGCGCCGACATGTTCGCGAAGAACTACGCGAACGTCTTCGAGGGCGACGAGCGCTGGAAGGCGATCAAGGTCCCGGACGAAGACCGCTACACCTGGCCTGACTCGACCTACGTGCGGCAGCCGCCGTTCTTCACCGGGATGGACCCAGAGCCCGCCGCGGCGACCGAGCCGATCGCCGGCGCCCGCGTCCTCGCCAAGCTCGGCGACTCGATCACGACCGACCACATCTCGCCGGCCGGGGCGATCAAGAAGGACAGCCCGGCGGGCCGCTGGCTGATCGAGAACGGGGTCGAGGTCCGTGATTTCAACTCGTACGGGTCGCGACGCGGCAACCACGAAGTGATGATGCGGGGGACGTTCGCCAACGTCCGCCTCCGCAACGAGCTCGTCGATCGTGAGGGCGGGTGGACGCGCCACATGCCCGACGGCGAGGAGATGCCGATCTTCGACGCGGCCATGAAGTACGCGGAGGAGGGGGTGCCGCTGGTCGTCATCGCCGGCAAGGAGTACGGCTCGGGGTCGTCACGCGACTGGGCGGCGAAGGGCACGCTTCTGCTCGGCGTCCGCGCCGTCATCGCCGAGAGCTACGAGCGCATCCACCGCTCGAACCTGATCGGGATGGGAGTGCTGCCGTTGCAGTTCGCCGACGGCGAGAGCGCCGAGTCGCTCGGTCTCACCGGCGAGGAGCGGTTCACGGTCGGCGAGCTCGACCCGGAGACGGCGACGGAGGCGACCGTGACCGCCGAGCGCGACGACGGCGATCCGCTCGAGCTGACCGCGCGGGTCCGGCTCGACACCGCCAACGAGCGAAAGTACTTTCGCCATGGCGGGATCCTGCATAGAGTCCTGCGTGAGCTCCGCTGACTTCGGGTCACCGCATTGCAGACACCGCTCCGATGTAGCAGAATGGAAGTGCAGGTTTCATAAAGCTCGTCCCCGGTTAGTCCCGCCTCCGGGGGCGATCGCGTCGGCATCCCTCCCTGGCTACCGACGCGCGGGCTGGGGCGAGGATCGCGCGGACCCCCTGCCTCCCGCGATTCGGACCCCGGCCCATCTTGCTTTCAGGCGGACGCGAGAGGCGCCGGACCCCGGCGCCTCTCGGCTCATCTAGGCCCGGGTCTCGACCCCGGTGAGGCCCTTGGCCACGTTCCGCTTCAGTCCCTGGGCGACGATCAGGTCGACGCCCGGCAGCTTCGACCTGAACGAGATCTCGTAGTGGAGGTGCGTGCCCTCGCCCTCGACCGTGAAGCGCATCTCGCCACGGTGGTTCTTGAGCGGCGAGCCCTTGGTTATCTCGTAGGCGATCAGCTCGTTCGGGACGAACTCGGTCACGGTCTCCTCGAACGGCGGCGTCGGGCCGACCTTGAGCTCGCGGACGGAGCCGACGCCGTTGCGGTGGCCGTCGGTGCCGTCGCGGAGCCGGGTGATCCGGGCTCCGAAGATGTCGTCGAGGTTCTCGTGCTCGGACAGGTAGGCGAAGACCCGCTCGGGCGGCATGGCGTAATCGTGGTCGAAGATGAGGCGCTGCATGGCGGGCATCCAATCAGGCCGAGCGCCGCATCGTCGTTCGCCGTTCGCTGCCCCTGTCGATCGCCGGGATTCGCGGCCAGGCTACGAGGTCGCCGGGGAGCGGCGCTCGATCCACTCGATGCCGATCACGCTGCCGACCGGTCCAACCGGGGTCAGGGTTGCGGCGAACAGCCAGAACGGCGCCTCGCGCCGAAGGATCGCGACCCAGAGCAGCAAGCAGAGAGCGATGTAGCCGATCCCGTGTGCCATCCCGAAGGCGAAAGTCGGCCCCTCGAGCCCGGGCGCGATCCAGACGATGAGCAGGCCGGTGAAGATCGCCAGCTCGACGAACGACGCCCGCTTGACCCAGATCCAGAGCGGCCCCGGCGCCCGGGCCCGGAACTCGCGCTCGCCGTCGACGGTCGTATCGGTCACCCGCCGGAGGCTACCCGGGGCGCGGCCTACGTCGTCAGGGCCGTCAGGACGATCCGCTCCTGCTCGGTCCGGTGCGCCGCGGGGTAGCCCTCGGAGGGGCTGGCGCGCTCGGGACGGCCGATGTAGCGGATCGGCGTGTCGCCTTCGATCGCATCGGGGAGGCGCCAGCGCATCGTCGGCCAGCAGCCCATGTTCGCCGGCTCCTCCTGGACCCAGACGACCTCCTCGAGGTTCGGGTAGCCGGCGGCGAGCTCGCCGATGTAGCTCTTCGGGAACGGATAGATCAGCTCGGTGCGGGCGATCGCGACCGAGGTCGCGTCGGCGCGGCGGTCATGCCCTTCGAGGTCGTAGTAGATCCGGCCCGAACAGAGGAGGAGGCGCTTGATCTCCTCGCGCCGGTCCGCTGCCCGGGGATCGTCGATCACGTACTTGAAGGTGCCCTCGGTCAGGTCGCTGAGCTTCGAGGCGGCGTCGCCGAGCCGCAGCAGGCCCTTCGGGGTGAAGACCACCATCGGGCGCGCCTTCTTGATCCGCGCCTGGCGTCGCAGCAGGTGGAAGTACTGGGCGGCCGTGGTCGGGTTGGCGAGCCGCATGTTGCCCTCGGCGCCGAGCTGCATGAAGCGCTCGATCCGGGCGCTCGAGTGCTCGGGCCCCGCACCCTCGTAGCCGTGCGGGAGCAGCAGCGTCAGGCGGGTCGTCTGGCCCCATTTCGACTCGCCGGCCGCGATGAACTGGTCGATGATCACCTGGGCGGCGTTGTCGAAGTCGCCGAACTGCGCCTCCCAGAGGATCAGGCTCTCCGGCGCCGCCGCCGCGTAGCCGTACTCGAAGCCGAGCGCCGCGTTCTCCGACAGCGGGCTGTTGTGGATCTCGAACGGGGCGAGGGCGCCGCTGAGGTTCTGGATCGGCGCGTAGGTGAGCCCGGTCTTCTCGTCGTGGAGGACGAGGTGGCGGTTCGAGAAGGTCCCGCGGCGGGTGTCCTGTCCGGTCAGGCGGATGTGGGTGCCCTCGGTGAGCAGCGACGCGAACGCGAGCGCCTCGGCGTGGGCGTACTCGATCGGCCCGTCCTCGAGGATCTCGAGGCGGCGCTCCAGCGGCTTGCGGAGCTTGCGGTGGACGGTGAAGCTCTCCGGGAAGCTGACGAGCTCCTCGTTCAGGGCCCGGATCCGCTTCTCCGAGACCTTCGTCTCGACCGCGGGGCTCTTCGAGCGGTCGAGCTCGCCGGTGCCGCCGGTGATCGTCGGGTCCTCGAACTCGCCGGCGTCGATCTTCGCGCGGAGCCGCTTGAGGATCGAGCTGAGCTCCTCGCGCCGCTCGCCGGCCTCGGCCTCGACCTCGTCGGCGGTGACGACCCCCTCCTCGATCAGCTTCGCCGCGTAGAGCTCGCTGAGCGGCGCGTGCTTCTTGATCGCCGCCGCCTGCTCCGGCTGCGTGTAGGCGGGCTCGTCGGTCTCGTTGTGCCCGTAGCGGCGGTAGCCGATCAGGTCGATGACGACGTCGCGCGCGAACTTCTCCCGGTAGGCCATCCCGAGCCGGATCGCGGCGATACAGGCCTCGACGTCGTCGGCGTTGACGTGGATGATCGGGACGTTGAAACCCTTCGCCATGTCGGCGGCGTAGGGGGTCGACCGCCCGTCCTTGGGATCGGTCGTGAAGCCGACCTGGTTGTCCTGGATCAGGTGGATCGTCCCGCCGGTCGCGTAGCCGTCGAGCGACTGCAGGTTGAGCGTCTCGGCGACGACGCCCTGACCCGGGAACGCCGCGTCGCCGTGGAGCAGCAGCGGCACGGCGACCTTCGTGTCGAGGCGGACGTCCGGTCCGGCGGCCTCGGTCTGGGCGGCGCGGGCGCCGCCGGTGACGACCGGATCGACGAACTCGAGGTGCGAGGGGTTCGGGTAGAGCCGCATCCGCACATCGCCCTCGGGGGACTCGTACAGGCCCTCGGCGCCGTGGTGGTATTTGACGTCGCCGGTGCCGCCGTGGCGGAGCGCGTCGGTCCGCTTCACCGCGTCGAGCGCCTTCGCGCCCTCGAACTCGGCCATGATCGACTCCAGCGAACGGCCGAGGTTGTGGGCGAGGACCGAGAGCCGGCCCCGGTGCGCCATCCCGATCACGACCTGCTCGCCGCCGTCGCGGCGGGCGATCGTCGCCAGCTCGTCGATCATCGGCACCGTCGAGTCGAGCCCCTCGATCGAGAACACCTTCTGACCGATATAGGCCTTCTGGAGGAACCGCTCGAACTGGAAGACGTCGATCAACCGCCTGAGCAGCCTCCGCTTCTCCTCGTTCGGTAGCGGGGTCCGGTGGGTGCCGGTCTCGATCATCTCGCGCAGCCAGACGCGCTGCTGGTGCGAAGAGAGATGCTCGATCTGGTAGCCGATCGTCCCGCAGTAGACGCTCCGCATCCGCGGCAGCGCGTCGAGCAGGGTCTCCCCGGGGACGCCGATCCGCAGGATCGACGCCGGGATCTGGCCCATCAGCTCCGGCGTCAGGTTCAGGTTCTCCGGCTCGAGCGCGGGATCGCCCTTGGCGTCGCCGCCGAGCGGATTCAGGTTCGCGGCGAGGTGGCCGTGGGTCCGGTAGGCCTTGAGCAACGAGGTGGCTGCCTGGACCGCCTGCATGAGCTCCTCGTCGGGCGTCGCCTGGACGGCGCTCGGCGGAGTCGTGGTCGTCGAGCCGGCGACGAGCGGCGGCGCCGAGGCGGAGGTGGGATGGGCCTTGGTGACGGCGGCGGCGTCGACGTCGAGCGCGCGGGCGACCCCCTCGTAGAACTCGTCGGCGCCGCCGAGCAGCTCCTCGATCCGGCGCAGGAACGAGCCCGACTCGGCCCCCTGGATGATCCGATGGTCGTAGGTCGACGTCATCGTCATCACCTTCGAGACGCCGAGCGTCTTCAGGCGCTCGGCCGGCGAGTGCGACCACTCGGGCGGATAGGCGATCGAGCCGGTGGCGATGATCGTGCCCTGGCCGGTCATCAGCCGCGGCACCGAGGCAACGGTCCCGAGCCCGCCGGGGTTGGTCAGCGTGATGTTGGTCCCGACGAAGTCGTCGGCGGTGAGCGCGTTCTCGCGCGTCTTGCGGACCAGCTCCTCGTACTTGGCGTGGAACGACTTGAAGTCGGAGCTGTGGGCGGCGGGGATGCAGGGGACCATCAGGGTCCGCGAGCCGTCCTTCTTCTCGACGTCGACGGCGATCCCGAGGTTGACCGCTCCGTGCTCGACGACGTTCGGCTTACCGTCGCGGACCTCGAAGCTGCGCGCCATCGCCGGCCACTCGCGGCCGGCTTCGACGATCGCCCAGGCGATCAGGTGCGTGAACGAGACCTTCATCCCGCGCTCCGAGAGCGCCCCGTTCAGGGCCTTGCGCTTGGCGTCGAGGGTGTCCACGGCGAGGGTCCGGAACGAGGTTGCGGTCGGGATCGACCGGCTTTCCTCCATCGCCTTCGCGAGCATCCCCGCCGGGCCGCGGAGGACCTTCGCCTCGCCCGCGGCCGCTGCTGCGGGGGCCGCGGCGCCGTTGCCGCTCTCGGCGGCAGCGATCACGTCCGCCTTCATGATCCGGCCGCCGGCGCCGGAACCGGTGACGGCGCCGAGATCGACGCCCTCCGAGGCGGCGATCCGGCGGGCAACCGGCGATGCCCTGCCGCCGTCGGCCGCATCCACCGCACCCGGCTCTGGAGCCGTCTGCTGTCCGCTGTCCGTCGGCTGCTCGGCGGACGGCGCACTCACCCCCGCCTGTATCCGCGCCAGCGCCTGACCGACCTTGACCACGTCATCCGGCTCGACGAGCGTCTCGAGCAGCTTGCCGGCGACCGGGGAGGGGACCTCGGCGTCGATCTTGTCGGTCGAGACCTCGACGACCGGGTCGCCCTCGGCAACATCGTCGCCGGGCTCCTTCAGCCACTCGAGGACGGTGCCCTCGGTGACCGACTCACCCATCTCCGGCATCACCAGCTCGACCGGCTCGCCGGCAGGTCCGCCGTCGCCGTCGCCGGACTGGACCGCGTCGTCGCCCCGGTACTCGGCCTGCAGCGTGGCCGCATCGGCGTCGTCGCCGATGTCGGCATCGCCCTCGCCCGCTGCCCTGGCCATGCTCGGGGCGGCGCCTGAGCCATCGCCCGCGCCATTCCCGCCGGGCTCGAGCTCGGCGAGCGCCTCGCCGATCTTGACGACCTCGTCCGGGCCCTTGAGGATCTTCGTCAGCGTCCCCGCGGCGGGGGAGGGGACCTCCGCATCGATCTTGTCGGTCGAGACCTCGACGAGGGACTCGCCCTCCTCGACTCGATCGCCCTCTTCCTTGAGCCAGTCGAGCACCGTCCCCTCGGTGACCGACTCGCCCATCGCGGGCATCTCGACTTGGACGGTCTCGACCGCGGGCACTATGACGGTGTCGAAGCGTTATTCACTGCGCTGGCACTGAGTGTATGCACCTCGGGGTCTCCGCGGCGAAGGCATCAGTCGGCCTGGTCGCGAAAGCGCGAGATCGCCTCCCGACGGGACTCGCCGAGATCGACCAGCGGCTCCGGATAGTCCCTTCCGATCACGCAACCGGCCGCCTCCTGAACGGCTGCCGGGGCACGCCACGGGGCCGCCAGATGCTCATCGGGAAGCTCGCGGATCTCAGCAACCCAGCGCCTCGCGTAGATGCCGTCGGGATCGAATCGGGACTGCTGGCGAACCGGGTTGAAGACCCGGAACCACGGCTGGGGATCGGCGCCGACCGAGGCTGCCCATTGCCAGTTCCCGTTGTTCTGGGACTCGTCTCCGTCGAGCAGGTGGTGCATGAAATGCGCCTCCCCCGCCCGCCAGTCGATCAGCAGGTTCTTTGTCAGATACGACGCGGTCGCCATCCGCAGCCGGTTGTGCATCCAGCCCTCGGCGAGGAGCTGACGCATCCCGGCATCGATCCAGGGAACCCCGGTCTCGCCGCGCTTCCAGGCTTCGAGCGACTCGGCATCGTCGCGCCAGCTCATCCCGCGGAAGCGGGGATCGAACTCCTCGTTGCGGTTGGCGGGCCGCTGGCCGATCACGTTGAGCCAGAAATCGCGCCAGGCGAGCTGGCGGCGCAACGCTTTGGCGCCGTTGCTGCGCGTGCGGGCGAGCGCGCGCTCGAGCTCGAGCGCCGAGATCGTTCCGAAGTGAAGCGGCGGCGACAGCCGCGTCGTCTCGTCGAGGCCCGGCAGGTCGCGGATCTCGGCGTATGCCCCAGCGCGTTCGATGGCGCGCCGCAGCAGCTTCCGGCCCTTCCTCTCCCCGGGCCCGGCAGCGGCCGCGACCCGCTCAGCCGAGATGTCGATACCGAGGTCGGCCTTGCTCGGCGGGCGGCCGACGCTGATCCCGCCGGGGGCCACGAGCCGCCGCGGCCGCGGCGCGGGATCGCGTCGCGGCGCATCGAGCCAGGCGCGGAAGTACGGGGTGAACACACGGAACGGCCGGTCGTCCGTGGTCCGGATCGCGTTCGGGTCGGCGCAGGCGATTCCCTCGTGGCCGACGAGGGCGGCCCCGGCCTTTTCGAGCGCCGCGGCGACGCGACCGTCGCGGCTTCGGGCGTGAGCCGTGTGATCGCGGTTGACGTGGACCTCGGCGGCTCCGCATTCGGATGCGAGCCGGGGGATCTCGGTCGCCGGATCGCCATGGCGGAAATTCAGCGGCGCGCCCGCGGAGCGGAGGCCGTCGGCGAGCTCCCGCAGCGATGCGAGCAGGTAGGCGTTCCGGTTCGCCGATCGGTGGCGACCGCCGGTCAGGCCGGCTTCGAAGCAGAAGACGGGAAGGATCTCGTCGGCGCCCGCCGCCGCGGCCAGCGCCGGGTTGTCGGTGAGGCGGAGGTCACGTCGGAACCAGGCGATGCTGACGCTCACGAGGGACCGTATTCCCGTTTGGCAGGCGCCTCAAGCAACATCGAGCTCCCGCTCCGAGCGGCGGTCGCCGTGTAGGGTCCGGACCGGTTCGCAAAGACTTCGGAGGAACTGAGAATGGCGTATTTCGTCACCGGCGCAACCGGCTTCATCGGCCGTAACCTCGTCGAGCTGCTGCTCGAGCGCGAGGGGACGATCTACGTGCTCGTACGCGAGGGCTCGCAGGGGCGGCTGGCCGAGCTTCGGAACCGCTGGGGCGTCGACGAGGAGCGCGTCGTCGGGATCGTCGGCGACCTCTCGCAGCGCCGCCTCGGGGTCTCCGACGCCGACGTCGAGCGGCTCCGCGGCGAGGTCGATCACCTCTTCCACCTCGCCGCGATCTACGACATGAAGGCGGACGCCGAGTCGCAGCGGGTCGCCAACGTCGAGGGGACCAGGCACATGGTCGAGCTCGCCGAGGCGGTCGAAGCGGGTCGCGTGCACATGGTCAGCTCGATCGCCGCCGCCGGCCTCTACCGGGGCACCTGGCGAGAGGACATGTTCGACGAGGCGCAGGACGTCGACAACCACCCCTACTTCCAGACCAAGCACGAGTCCGAGCGGGTCGTCCGCGAGGAGTGCTCGCGGCCGTGGCGCGTCTACCGGCCGGGGATCGTCGTCGGCAACTCCGAGACCGGCGAGATGGACAAGATCGACGGTCCCTACTACTTCTTCAAGCTGATCCGCCGGATCCGCCAGGTCGTCCCGGCCTGGATGCCGATGCCCGGCGTCGAGGGCCGTGAGATCAACATCGTGCCGGTCGACTTCGTCGTCAAGGCGATGGACCACATCGCCCACCTCGACGGCCTCGACAGCCGCGCGTTCAGCCTCACCGATCCCGATCCGCTCACCGCCGGTCAGGTGATCGACGTCTTCGCCCGTGCGGCCCACGCGCCGCAGTCGAGCCTGCGGGCGCCGGCGGCGACGACCGAGGCGCTCGCCCCGCTGCTCGCGGTCGCGCTCGGGAACATCCCGTTCGCGAACGCGCTGAGCGACCGGATGCTCGACGACTTCGGGATCCCGCGGTCGGTGCTGATGTACCTGAACTACCCGACCCACTTCGACTCGCGGCGGACCCAGGCGGCGCTCGCCGGTACCGGGATCAAGGTGCCGCCGCTCGAGGCCTACGCGGGGAAGCTCTGGGACTACTGGGCCCGCCACCTCGACCCCGACCTCTACCGCGACAACACGCTCGTCGGCGCGGCCCGGGGGCGGGCCGGGATCTTCGGCGGGATCGCCCAGATCATCGAGCACCAGATCCCCGATGAGATCGTTCGCTTCGGGCGCCGCCTGCAGGGCAACGTCTCGCTCGAGAAGGAGGTCAGCGGCAAGGTCGTCCTCGTCACCGGGGCGTCGTCGGGGATCGGCAAGGCTGCGGCGATGAAGATCGCCGACGCGGGCGGGATCGTGCTGCTCGTCGCCCGTACCCCCGAGAAGCTCGAGGAGACGCGCGATCAGATCGTCGATGGCGGCGGCGTCGCCCACATCCACCGCTGCGACCTCTCCGACGTCGACGACATCGATCGGATGGCGGCCGAGGTGCTCGAGCAGCACGGGGCCGTCGACGTGCTGATCAACAACGCCGGCCGCTCGATCCGGCGCTCGATCGCGCTCTCCTACGACCGCTTCCACGACTTCGAGCGGACGATGCAGCTCAACTACTTCGGGCCGGTCCGGCTGATCCTGCGGCTGCTGCCGACGATGCGCCAGCGCCGCTCCGGGCAGATCGTCAACGTCAGCTCGATCGGCGTGCAGACGAACATGCCGCGGTTCTCGGCCTACGTCGCCTCGAAGTCGGCGCTCGACGCGTTCTCACGCTGCATCGCCTCCGAGATCATCGACGACAAGGTCAAAATCACGACGATCCACATGCCGCTCGTGCGGACGCCGATGATCGCGCCGACGAAGATGTACGACCGGTTCCCGACGATCACTCCGGACGAGGCCGCCGACATGCTCTGCGACGCCATCACCTTCAAGCCGAAGCGGATCGCGACCCCGGTCGGGACGCTCGGGCAGATCCTCTACGCGATCAACCCGAAGTCGATGGACTACATCCTCAACAGCGCCTACCACATGTTCCCCGACTCCAGCGCCGCAAAGGGGGGTTCGGGCGGCGGGTCGAAGGACGCCGGGGCCGCGGCGCGGCGCGGCACCTCGACCGACGAGCAGGCGTCGAACCAACAGCTCGCGTTCGCGTATCTGATGCGCGGCGTCCATTGGTAGGGCCGATCCCCGCAATATCCGGCTGTTTCGCCGGCCGGATATCGGCATGGCGCTCGATGGGGCGCTCGGACGGGTAGCCTTTCCGACGCGATGAGCGCAAGCGGGCAGGGCTTCGAGGACCCCCACGGGCAGGTCGAAGCCGAGCAGATCGAACTTCACGGCAACCGGGTCAGCTTCCTGCGGGCCGGCGATGGGCCGCCGCTCCTGCTCCTGCACGGGATCGCCGGAAGCTGCGAGACCTGGGCGCCGCTGATCCCGGCGCTCGCCGACGACTTCACCGTGATCGCTCCCGACATGCTTGGCCACGGCAGCTCCGCGAAGCCGCGGGGCGACTACTCGCTCGGCGCCTATGCGGCCGGCGCGCGCGACCTGCTGCTGGCGCTCGGCCACGAGTCCGCGACCGTCGTCGGTCACTCGCTCGGCGGCGGCGTCGCGATGCAGTTCGCCTACCAGTTCCCGACCCACACCGACCGCCTCGGCCTCGTCGCCAGCGGCGGCCTCGGCGAGGACGTGAACGTCTTCCTTCGCGCCGCGACCCTTCCCGGTGCCGAGCTCGTCCTGCCGCTGATCACGAAGGCCTGGGTGACCGGCGCCGGACGCCGGCTCGGTGACCTGCTCGGGGCCGTCGGGCTCAAGCCCGGCGCCGACATCACCGAGATCGCCCGCGGCTACGCCTCGCTCGCCGACGGCGAGGCCCGCGCTGCCTTCCTCTCGACCGCCCGCTCGGTGATCGATCATCGCGGCCAGCGGGTCAGCGCCCGGGACCGCCTCTACCTGGCCGAAGCGGTGCCGACGATGATCGTCTGGGGCGAGCGCGACCGGATCATCCCCGTCGCCCACGGGCACTGGGCCGCCGAGGCGATGCCGGGCAGCCGCTTCACCGTCTTCGACGATGCCGGCCACTTCCCGCATCTCGACCGGCCGCTGCCGTTCGCACGGGCGCTGGCGCGGTTCGTCAAGCAGACGAAGCCCGCCCGCCTCAGCACCGACGAGATCCGCAAGCTGCTCGACGAGCGCGCGGCGTAGCCGCAGGCGCCCGTCGATTCCGGATACGAGCGCGCGGCGTAGCCGCAGGCGCCCGTCGATTCCGGATACGAGCGCGCGGCGTAAGCCGCAAGGCGTCGCTGATTTCCTGCGGGCTAGGCGGCCAGGTCGTCGTCACGCCGCCGGCGGCGGGCCTCCGAGATGCCCGACCACCCGGCGTTGAACGCCAGCGCCTCGGCGAAACGGATCGCCTCCGGGGAGGCTTCGAGCCGGCGGCCGTCGATGGCGCTGATCCGGGTCGGCAGGACCGCGTCGCCGTGCTCGAACTCCTCGCGCAGGTCGATCAGTTCCTGCCAGCGTTCGTTGCTGCTCTCTCCGTGCATGCCCTCACTCCCGTCGAAGGGGGTCCTCGTGCCGGGGAAAAGTAGTGCTCGTGTCAGACGTAACAACTGATTGGACGAATATCGGCTCCGGCGACCCCGCAAACTGCGCTTTCTTCCCGCCTGGGGATAGGGTCGGACGATGAGCGCGGACGCCGAGCGCGAGCGGAGTCACTGGGGATGGGGGTGGGCGGACCGCGAGCCCGATCGCGCCTCGCTGGAGGCGCTGGCGCCGATCGTCCGCGAGCGGCTCGGCTTCGGCGGCGACCGGATCGAGACGCCGGTCGCGCTCGAGTCGATCGACGTCGCGCCGTCGCGGCTGCGGCCGCCCGAGAGCCTCGCAGCGATCCTCAGCGATGCGCCGCCGGATCGGATCCGCCACTCGATGGGGCGCGCCTACCGCGACGTCGTCCGCGGCTTCCGGGGCCGGTTCGAGCGGACCCCCGACATGGTCGCCTTCCCGGCCGACGAGGAGGACGTTCGCCGCGTCCTCGAGCTGTGCGCCGACCGCCGGCTCGCGGCGATCCCGTTCGGCGGCGGGACCAGCGTCGTCGGCGGGGTCGAGCCCCGGATCGGGCACGGTTACCGCGGCACGGTCTCGCTCGATCTCCGCGGGCTCAGCGGGATCGCCGCGATCGACGAGGTCTCCGGCTCGGCGCTCGTCCGGGCCGGCACCACCGGCCCGGAGCTCGAGGACGGCCTCCGGCCGCACGGCCTGACCCTGCGCCACTTCCCGCAGTCGTTCGAGTTCTCGACGCTCGGCGGCTGGATCGCGACCCGTGCGGGCGGCCACTTCGCGACGCTCCAGACCCACATCGACGACCTCGTCGAGTCGGTCCGGGCGCTGACGCCGGCCGGTCCGTGGGAGAGCCGGCGGCTGCCGGGCTCCGGCGCCGGCCCGAGCCCCGACCGGATGATGCTCGGCTCCGAGGGGATCCTCGGCGTGATCACCGAGGCGTGGGTCGAGGTCCGGCCGCGGCCGGCCTTCAAGGCGTCTCGCCCGGTCCTCTTCCCGAGCTTCGCCGCCGGAGTCGAAGCCGCGCGCGTCATCGCGCAGTCGCGCCTGAATCCCTCGAACTGCCGGCTCCTCGACCCGCTCGAGGCGGCCACGACCGGCGCCGGGGACGGCTCCCGCGCCGTCCTGATCCTCGGTTTCGAGTCGGCGTTCGCGCCCGTCGACGAGCAGCTCCGCCTCGCGGTCGAGTGCGCCGCCGACCTCGGCGGGACGCCGGAGCCGGAGCCGGAATCGACGGGCGGCGAGCAGCCCGACTCCGCGGCGGAGAGCTGGCGCTCGGCCTTCCTCGACGCGCCGTACCTGCGCGACAGCCTCGTCGCGCTCGGCGTGATCAGCGAGACCTTCGAGACGGCGATCACCTGGGACCGCTTCGGCGAGTTCCACTCGAGCGTCACCGAGGTCGCGCGCCGGGCCGTCGCCGAGGTCTGCGACGCCCCCGCCGACGGCGAGGGCGCACCGCGGGTGATGTGCCGGTTCACCCACGTCTACCCGAGCGGCCCGGCTCCCTACTTCACGGTGCTCGCGAAGGCACGTCGCGGCTCCGAGGTCCGTCAGTGGGACGAGATCAAGTCGGCGGTCTCGGAGGCGGTCGTCGCCGCCGGCGGCACGATCACCCACCACCACGCGGTCGGCCGCGATCACCGCCCCTGGTACGACCTGCAGCGGCCCGACCGCTTCGCCGACGCCCTCGTCGCCGCGAAGCGCGCGGTCGATCCCGAGGCGATCCTCAATCCCGGCGTCCTGATCGACCCCGATCGTTTCGATCCGGACGCTTCCCTGTAGGTTTTCCGGACCTTGAGAACGGGCTTTCGTCCCGGCGAGCGCCGAGGAGGAGGAGAGAACAGGTGGACCTGACCCTGAACGAGTCGGAGACCGCGTTTCGCGACGAGGTCCGCGCCTGGCTCGAGGCGAACCACCCCGGTCCCGAGCCGCACGGCGACGAGGCCGCGTTCGCGTTCCGGCGCGACTGGCAGCGACAGATGCACGAGGGCGGCTGGGCCGGGATCTCGTGGCCGAAGGAGTTCGGCGGCCGCGGCGCGACCCTGATCGAGCAGGCGATCTTCTCGAGCGAGATGGCCCGCGCCGACGCGCCCTCGCCGGCGAACGTGCTCGGCCTCGTGATGGGCGGGCCGGTGATCATGGCCCACGGCAGCGACGAGCAGAAGGAGCGCTGGCTCGAGCCGATCCTCAGCGCCGAGGAGATCTGGTGCCAGGGCTTCTCGGAGCCCGAGTCGGGATCCGACCTCGCCTCGCTGAAGACGAAGGCCGTCAAGGCCGACGGCGGCTGGAAGGTGACCGGCCAGAAGGTCTGGACCACGTTCGCGCACGAGTCGAAGTGGTGCATGCTCGTCGCCCGCACCGACCCCGACGTCGCCAAGCACAAGGGCCTGACCTACTTCATCTGCGACATGGAGCAGGACGGGGTCGAGATCCGGCCGCTCGTTCAGATCACCGGCGAGTCGGAGTTCAACGAGGTCTTCTTCGAGGAGGCGTTCGTCCCCGACGAGAACCTCGTCGGCGGCGAGGGGAACGGCTGGATGGTCGCGATCACGACGCTGATGAACGAGCGCGCCGGGCTCGGCGGCGGTGCCGCTGTGGCCGTCTCCCGTGACCTCGCGGCGCTGATCGACCTCGTCAAGGAGCACGGGCTCGAGAACGACCCGATGATCCGCGCGCGGATGGCCGATCTGCTGATCGGCTGCGAGGCGCTGCGGCTCGGCGGCATGCGGGCGATGACGGCGCAGATGAAGACCGGGATCCCCGGGCCCGAGGGCTCGATCGGCAAGTGGGAGTGGGCGACGCTGAACCAGTCGCTGACCGAGCTCGCCTGCGACATCCTCGGTCCCGAGGGGCTCGAGCGGGGGACCCCGTGGACCTACCGGATGCTGCGCAGCCGCGCCAACTCGATCGAGGGCGGGACCACCGAGGTGATGAAGAACATCGTCGCCGAGCGCGTGCTCGGCCTACCCCGGCTCCGATAGGAGAGAGCATGCGATTCGACTTCGACGACGAGCAGGCGGAGATCAAGGAGACCGCGCGGCAGTTCCTCGCCGCGCGATTCACTCCCGCCGTCGTCCGCGAGCTCGCCGAGGGCAACCGCTACGACGACGCCCTCTGGGCCGAGGTCTCCGAGCTCGGCTGGCCGGGCATCGCGATCGCCGAGGAGCACGGCGGCCAGGGGCTCGGGATGGTCGAGCTGATCGTCCTCTGCGAGGAGCTCGGCTACGCCTGCGCGCCGCTGCCGTTCCTCGCCAACGCCTGTGCCGGGCTGGTGCTCGAGGGTTCCGGCTCCGACGAGCAGAAGCAGGGATGGCTGGCGAACATCGCCTCCGGGGAGGGGCGCGGCGCCTTCGGCGATCCCGACCTGCTGATCGACGCCGAGGGCGCGGCTTGTGCCGTCGTCTACGGAGCCGACGGCAATGTCCGGTTGGTCGACCTGGCTGAGGTCGAGCCTGAGCCGGTCGAGCTGATCGACCAGACCCGCCGCTACGCGAAGCCACTCGGCGACGACGTCGGCGAGGCGCTGCCCGGGGACTTCGCCGCCGCGACCGATCGGATCCTCGTCGCGGTGGCCGCCGAGCTGGTCGGGATCGGCCAGCGGGCGATGGACATGGCGGTCGGGTACGCGAAGGAGCGCGAGCAGTTCGGTCGCCCGATCGGCGCCTACCAGGGCGTCTCACACGCCTGCGCGAAGATGCTCTACGACGTCGAGGAGGCGCGCTCGCTCACCTACGCGGCCGCGTGGGCGGCCGACGCCGAGCCGGAGTCGCTGCCGCTCGCCGCCGCGATGGCGAAGGCGCGCGCCTCGGAGGCGGCCTGGGACGTCTGCAAGGCCTCGATCCAGGTCCACGGCGGCATCGGCTTCACCTGGGAGCACGACCTCCATTTCCTGCTCAAGCGGGCACGCGCGGATTCGCGGCTGTTCGGGACCCCCCGACAGCACAAGGAGCGGGTCGCCGCCCTCTCCGGGCTCGGCTGAGCCCCCGGCCGCGAGCGGGGCCCTGACCTTCAGTCCGGGATGACCTCGAGGTTGGAGGCGAACTGCGTCCGCCCCTCGATCCGGTACTCGACGTCGACGACCTCGTTCTTCTGGTAGCTGCCGACGAGCCCGAGCCCGAGGACCACCTTGCGGACGACCCCGAGCCCCCGCAGGTCCTCCTTCATGATCGGCTCGCGGAAGGTCGCGATGCCGTCGGCAATCTCGTAGTCGAGCCCCTCGACCTGCTCGGAGCCGTTGATGAAGAGGGTGATCGGCCGTTCGGCGCCGCGCGGCAGCCGCACCCG
>Ga0070659_100001301_pt1 | contig 18120 bp, 21 predicted proteins | sample KBSC23metaG_FD_64666 | JGI IMG/M metagenome (GOLD analysis project Ga0070659, IMG submission 64666) | Corn rhizosphere microbial communities from Kellogg Biological Station, Michigan, USA - KBS C2-3 metaG | ecosystem: Host-associated > Plants > Roots > Rhizosphere > Soil ... | reverse complement strand
TGCGGATCGTCGCCCTGTCGCGCAACTTCGGGAAGGACACGGCGCTGGCCGCGGGACTGGCGCACGCCACCGGCCACGCGGTCATCCCGATGGACGTCGATCTGCAGGACCCGCCTGAGGTCATCCCGGAGATGGTCGCCAAGTGGCGCGAGGGGTTCGACGTCGTCAACGCCCGCCGCGCCGACCGCTCCTCCGACACCTGGCTCAAGCGGACGACGGCCAAGCTCTTCTACCAGGTGTTCAACCAAATGGCCGACCGGCCGATCCTGGAGAACGTCGGCGACTTCCGCCTGCTCGACCGGCGCGTGGTGGACGTCCTGAACCGCTTTCCCGAGCGGGCGCGTTTCATGAAGGGGCTGTTTTCCTGGGTGGGCTTCTCCCACTGCACCATCGACTACGAGCGGGCCAACCGGCACGCGGGCGAGTCGAAATGGAAGTACTGGAAGCTCTGGAATTTCGCCGTCGACGGCATCGCCAGCTTCACGACCGTTCCGCTCAGGGTCTGGACCTACTTCGGGGCCCTGATCGCCTTTCTCGCCTTCGTCTATGCGGCGGTGCTGGTGGTGCGCACCCTGATCCTGGGGATCGACACGCCGGGCTACGCCTCGCTGATGGTGGCGGTGCTGTTCATGGGCGGGATCAACCTGCTTTCGCTCGGCGTCATCGGCGAGTACCTCGGCCGCACCTACACCGAGGTAAAGGGCCGACCCCTCTACATCGTCGACCGGACCTGGGGCTTCGAGCCTACTCCGCGAGCGCCCAGACGCGCGCCATCACGAAAGTGAACGGCGGCACGGTCAGCAGCACGACCGCGAGGCTCAGGGCGAACGGCCAGCCGAGCCGCACCGTCAGCGCATAGACGATCGCCTGGTTCAGCCCGAACGAGACCAGCGACAACACCGCGAACTTCGTGAACGCCGCCATCCGCCAGGGCTCCACGCGGAAGGTGACGATGGCGTTGCCGAGGTAGGAGACGACCAGCGCGCAGCAGAAGGCGACGGTGTTGGCGGCCAGCGGCGCAAGCCCCAGCCAGTGGTGGGTGGAGAGCGCGACCGCCAGGTGGGTGGCGCTGGCCGCCGCCCCGAACACCACGAACCACGGCAGCTGCCGCCGAACGCTCACGCCTTCTTCCCGATGACGACGATGGAGAGCCCGAACGGCAGCGAGCCGCGCCGAAGCCACCCGGCCTCCGAGGCGAAGAGGCCATGCAGGATGCGGTTCACAGGCATCGAGGGCATGGCGTCGTCCTCGCCCTTCAGGCCCAGCAGGTTCTTCGTCACCCGTACGGCCGCGGCCAGCGGGAAGAGCAGGGAATTGAAATAGCTCGCCCGCTCGACCTTCAGCCCGGCGTCCGCGAACAGGCGCTTCATCTCACCCAGCGTGTAGCGCCGCTTGTGGTGGTGCAGCTCGTCGTGGTGGCTCCACATCCACTGATAGGCGGGAACGGTCGCGACCAGGTGGCCGCCGGGCTTGAGGAGGCCGGTCAGCGCCGTCACGGCTTCGCGGTCCTGCTCCACGTGCTCGATCACGTCGAAGCAGCAGACGGCGTCGAAGCTCTCCGGCGGGTAGGGCAGCCTGTCGGGCAGGAAGCCGGGGTCGACCTGCACGCCCCAGTGCTCGGCGACATACTTCCGCGAGGGCTCGTCGGGCTCCATGGCCTGCACGGCGCCGAAACGGCTGAGCAGCTTCAGGTTGCCGCCCGCCCCACAGCCGGCTTCTAGGATGCGGGCGTCCTTCGGCAGGTGAAGGTCGCTGATCAGCCTGGCCAGAATGGCGCGGCGGCCGGCGAACCACCAGTGGTCCTGCTCAAGCGCCTGCAATCGTTCATAGATCACGCGTTCCATGCGCGCGTCCTACCACCAAAGCTGTTACCGGGACACGAACGCCGTTAACCGTAAGTCAGGCTTCCCGTCCCATAGCCGTCGCATGGCCAAGCAAGACCCGATCGCCCGCTTCATCCCGCCGCTCTTCGTGCCGCTGCTGGCCGCGGTGGCGATGTACTACGTCGTGCTGTTCACGCCGCGGTCGCTCTACGACGGCGACACCTTCTGGCAGGTGGCCACCGGCGTGAAGATGCTGCAGCAGCACACCATCTTCAGAGCCGACCCCTTCTCCTACACGATGCCGGGCCACCCCTGGCACACCCACGAGTGGCTGTCGGAAATCTTCTTCGGGCTGGCCTATAACGCGGGCGGCTGGAGCGCCGTTGTTATGCTGGCCGGCCTCACGACCGCGCTCGCGGCGTTCATCATGGGGCGCTGGATGGCGCGGTTCGTGCCGCCGCTGACGACCTTCGCGACCCTCGCCTTCGCCTTCTACGCGCTCTCGCCCAGCACGCTGGTGCGGCCGCACCTGCTGGCCTTGCCGATCCTGGCCTTCTGGACCGTGTCGCTGCTGAAGGCGCGGGAGGAGAACCGCGCGCCGTCCTGGTGGCTGCTGCCCCTGATGACGCTGTGGGCCAACATGCACGGCGGCTACATCTTCGGGCTGGCGCTCATCGGCCCGTTCGCGCTGGAGGCGCTGGTCACGGCGCCGCGCGAGAAGTGGATCGATGTGATCTGGCGCTGGGGGCTGTTCGGCGTGCTGGCGCTGGGCGCGGCGTTGCTGACGCCTCACGGCATCGACGGCCTGATCTTCCCCTTCAAGGTGGCGACCATGAAGAGCCTGAAGGACATCGTCGAGTGGAAGGCCGCCGACTTCTCCAGGGTCAGCCCACTGGAGGAAGGCATCATGGCGGTGCTGGCCGTCTGCTTCATCCGGGGCGTGAAGATTCCGTGGCTCCGCACCCTCGTCCTGTTGGGCTTGCTGGCGATGGCGCTGCAGCACATCCGCCACGTCATCGTGCTGGCGGTGGTCGCGCCGCTGCTGCTGGCCAAGCCGATGGGCGAGGCGCTGGAGCCGGAGCACGAGCCGCACTTCGAGCGCTTCGCCCGGCAGACCCTGATCGTGGCGCTGGCCGCCCTCATCGGACTGACCGCCGCGCGGTTCGTCTTTCCGCTGGTGCGCAAGGACGATATCCACTCGCCGGTGTCGGCTTTCGCCTCGGTGCCGCCGCAGATCCGGGCGACGCGGGCGTTCAACAGCTATGCGCTCGGCGGCTACCTGATCTTCAAGGGCGTGCCGGTCTTCATCGACGGCCGCGCCGACATGTACGGCGACGACTTCACCGCCCAGTACCTGAAGATCGCCCGCTCGACCGATCCGGCCGTCGTGGGCGCCGCGCTGAAGAAGTGGAACATCGGCTGGGTGATCCTTGAGCCCGACACGGCGATGATCAAGGCGATGGAGAAGATGCCCGGCTGGAAGAAGACGCACGCCGACAAGGCCGCGGTGGTCTTCCTGCCGACAAATCAGGTCGCCTCGACGAGCCTGCCGCCCTCGACCACGCGGTAGAAGCAGGAGCGAAAGCCGACGTGGCAGGCGCCGCCGTCGCCCTGCGGCAGCACCTTCAGGAGCACGGCGTCCTGGTCGCAGTCGACCCGGACCTCGACCACCCTCTGGACCTGGCCGGAGGTCTCGCCCTTCTTCCAGAGCGCGTTGCGCGAGCGGCTGAAGTAGTGAGCCTCGCCGGTGTCGAGCGTGAGCCGCAGCGCCTGCGCGTTCATCCAGGCCAGCATCAGCACCTCGCCGGTTTCGGCGTGCTGGGCGACCGCCGCAACAAGGCCGTTGGCGTCAAAGCGCGGCGCGATGACGTCGCCGCGTTCGAGCGTCTGGGTGTCGGGGGCGGTGGGGAAGGTGGCCATGTCGCTCCTTTACCCGTCATCCCGGCCGAAGCGAAGCGGAGAGCCGGGACCCAGGGGCGGCGGCTGTAGCTCCTGGGTCCCGGATAGCCGCTAACGCGGCTTCCGGGATGACGGGGAAAAGCTAGCGCTTATTCACGAAGTCCAGGAACCGCCGCTGCAGCTCCTTGTCGGTCTTGAAGACGCCGGTGAACTGGGTGGTGATCGTCGAGACGTGGCGGTGGTGGACGCCCCGGGTCGTCATGCACTGGTGCTCGGCGTCGATCAGGACGGCCACGCCGGCGGGCTTGAGGCTGTCGGTGATGGCGTCGGCGATCTGCTGGGTCATCGTCTCCTGGGTCTGGAGACGGCGCGCGAAAATCTCGACCACCTTGGCCAGCTTGGAGATGCCCACCACCCGGTTCGTCGGCATGTAGGCGACGTAAGCCTTGCCGAGGAAGGGCGCCATGTGGTGCTCGCAGTGGCTCTCCACCTCGATGTCGCGCAGCATGACGATGTCGTCGTAGCCCTGCACGTCCTCGAAGGTGCGGTTGAGCTCCTTGGCGGGGTCGGCCTGGTAGCCGCTGAACCACTCGCCGTAGGCGTCGACGACGCGCTTGGGGGTATCGAGCACGCCTTCGCGGCGGGGGTCGTCGCCGGCCCAGGCGATCAGCGTGCGCACGGCCTCCATGGCTTCTTCGCGCGTGGGGCGCTTGGCGGGCTCGAGGCCATCGGCGGCGCCGATCAGGGTCCGATCGCGGGTCAAGGCGTCCATGTCAGGCAGGTCTTCCCAGGGCTGAGTTGCGCCGAGGCGCCCTTCGCCCCGGAATTACGCGTGCCACCCTCCACAAAGAAGGCGCTTCGGCCCGTGGCCTAGCCTTCCTCGCACAGCTATATGGGGCAACCCCGTCACTCGACAACCTCTGCCGTAACGGAACCTGATGCCGCTTCGCCTCTATGACACCATGACCCGCGAGAAGCGGGACTTCGTTCCTCGCGATGAGAAGCGGGTGACGATGTATGTCTGCGGGCCCACGGTCTACGGCTACGCCCACATCGGCAACGCGCGGCCGGTGGTGGTGTTCGACGTGCTGTTTCGGCTGCTGCGGAGTCTCTATGGCGCCGACGCGGTGGTCTATGCGCGCAACGTCACCGACGTGGACGACAAGATCAACGCCAAGGCCGCCGACGAAGGCGTCGACATCTCGGTGATCACCGACCGCTACCTCGCCGCCTATCATGAAGACATGGACGCGCTGGGCGCCCTGCGCCCGACGCTGGAGCCGCGCGCGACGGCGCACATCGAGGCGATGCAGCAGCAGATCGCGGGACTGATCCAGCAGGGCCACGCCTACGCCGCCGAAGGCCACGTGCTGTTCGCGACCGATAGCTACGAAGCATACGGCAAGCTGTCCGGCCGGCCTCTGGACGAGATGATCGCCGGCGCCCGCGTCGAGGTCGCCCCCTACAAGCGCCACCCCGCCGACTTCGTGCTCTGGAAGCCGTCGAAGCCCGGCGAGCCGGTGTGGGAGAGCCCGTGGGGACCCGGCCGCCCCGGCTGGCATATCGAGTGCTCGGCGATGATCGAGAGCGAGCTGGGTCTCCCCATCGACATCCACGGCGGCGGCATCGACCTCATCTTCCCCCACCACGAGAACGAACTGGCCCAGGGCGTCTGCGCCCACGGCGGCGCGGAGTTCGCGCGGCTGTGGATGCACAACGGCTTCCTCGACATGGCCGGCGAGAAGATGAGCAAGAGCCTCGGTAATGTCGTCATCCCGCACGACCTGCTGAAGGCCGTGCCGGGCGAGGTGCTGCGCTGGGCCCTGCTGTCCGCGCATTACCGCCAGCCCCTCGACTGGACCGAAGGGCTGATCGAGCAGTCGCGCGCGTCGCTGGACCGGCTCTACGGCGCGCTCCAGCGGGTGAAGGCGCTCGCGCCGCCCACGGCGGAACCGCCCGCCGCCTTCCTCCACGCGCTAGCCGACGACCTCAACACGCCGAAGGCCGCCGCCGAACTCTTCGCGCTGGCCAAGGCGCTGGAGACGGCGGACAGCAAGGACAAGCCGCGCCTCAAGGCTCAGCTGCTCGCGGCGGCGAACCTGCTCGGCTTCCTCGAACAGGACCCCGACGTCTGGTTCGCCGGCGCGGCGGACGATGATCTGCGCACCAAGGTCGAGGACCTTCTCGCCCAACGCCTCGACGCCCGAAAAGCCAAGGACTGGCCCACAGCCGACCGCATTCGTGATGAACTGGATCGGCTCGGCGTGATTGTGATGGACGGCCCGCAAGGCGCGACCTGGCGGCTCAAGGAGCCGGCGTAATGGCCCGCGTGAAACTCGAACATCGCATCGGCATCCAGGCGCCGGCGGAGGTGATCTGGGAGAGCCTGGTCGACGTCAGCAGCTGGGAGAGCTGGAACCCGGTCTATCCGCGCGCGGAAGGGACGATCCGGATCGGCAACACCCTCAATCTGCTCCTCGACCTGCCGGGCCAGAAGCCGCGCGAGATTCACCCGGTGATCCTCGACTGGGCGCCCTACGACCACATCCACTGGCGGCTGTCGCTCCTGGGAGGCTGGGTGCGAACGATCCGCTACCTGGAGATCGAGGTGCTGACCGAGACCGGCTGCATCTTCTCCAACGGCGAAATCTTCGACGGCCCGCTGGGCGGTTACGTCGCCAAACGCTATCGCCGCCCGATCCGCGAGGGGATGGCCGCCATGGGCGAGGCGTTGCAGTTGCGCGCCGAAGCCGCATGGCGCGAGCGGCAAGCGGCTACCACATAGACCCCGATGATCGACGACCTCTACAGCGCGAAGATCCTGACGCTGGCCGCGAACATGCCGCGCGCCGGTCGGCTGACCGCGCCGGATGCGTCGTCGGAGAAGGTCGCGAAGCTCTGCGGCAGCCGCATCCATGTGGACGTGAAGGTCAAGGACGGCGCCGTCGCCGACTTCGCCCAGGAGGTGAAGGCCTGCGCGCTCGGCCAGGCCGCCGCCGCCATCCTCGGCGAGCACGTCATCGGCGCGAAACTTGACGAAATCGAGCAGGCGCGCGATTCCCTGCGCTCCATGCTCAAGTCTGGAGGGCCGCCGCCCACCGGACGCTTCAAGGACCTCGCCGTGCTTGCGCCCGTGAAGGACTACCCGCAACGCCACGCCTCGACGCTGCTCGCGTTTGAGGCAACGGTGGAGGCTGTCCGCAAGGCCGCCACGCGAACTACCGGCGCCGACGCGGCTTGATCGCGCGCGCTCGCGTGCGATAAGCGCCGGGCTTCGTTCACCCACTCACGCGTCGGCATGAACCCCTATGAACGCGGCGTTCGCCTGGGTCTGAAGACCTACAAGGCCACGCTGTCGCCCCTGATCGGGCAGCACTGCCGCTATACCCCGACCTGCTCGGAGTACGCAGCGCAGGCCCTGATCGAGCACGGGCCGGTCCGCGGCGCATGGCTCGCCGCCCGGCGCGTGTGCCGATGCAATCCCTTCGGCGGGTCGGGCTACGATCCCGTGCCGCCGCGAAAGTGTGAAACGACATGATCGACCTGGTTTTCCCCGACGGCTCCGTGCGCCAGTTCCCGGAAGGAACGAGCGGCCGCGACGTCGCCGAGTCCATCTCGCCGTCGCTGGCGAAACGCACGCTGCTGGTCCGCCTCGACGGCAAGCTCCTCGACTTAGACCGCCCGCTCGACCAGGGCGGGAAGATCGAGCTCGTCGACCGCAAGGATCCCGACGCGCTCGACACCATCCGCCACGATACGGCCCACGTGCTGGCCGAGGCCGTGCAGGAGCTCTTCCCCGGCACGCAGGTGACGATCGGCCCCAACGTCGAGGACGGCTTCTATTACGACTTCGCGCGCGAGGAGCCGTTCAGCCTCGACGATCTGCCCAAAATCGAGCAGCGCATGCGCGAGATCGTCGACCGCGACGAGAAGATCGTCCGCGAGGTCTGGGACCGCGACGAAGCCATCCGCCACTTCGAGGAGATCGGTGAGCAGTACAAGGCGCAGATCATCCGCGACCTGCCGGAGACGGACACGATCACCGTCTATCGCCAGGGCAACTGGAAGGACCTCTGCCGGGGCCCGCATCTTCCCTCCACGAAGGCGGTCGGCAAGGCGTTCAAGCTGACCAAGCTCGCCGGCGCCTACTGGCGGGGCGACCAGAAGAACGCCCAGCTGCAGCGCATCTACGGCACGGCCTGGGCCACGGACGAAGACCTCGCCGCGTACTTGAAGCGCATCGAGGAGGCGGAGAAGCGCGACCACCGCAAGCTGGGCCGCCAGCTCGACCTCTTCCACATGCAGGAAGAAGGCCGTGGCATGGTCTTCTGGCATCCGAACGGCTGGACGCTGTGGCGCACGCTGGAGGCCTACATGCGCCGCCGGCTGGATGCGGCCGGCTATGTGGAGGTCAAGACGCCCCAGGTACTCGACCGCTCCTTCTGGGAGAAGTCCGGCCACTGGGAGAAGTACCGGCCCAACATGTTCATCTGCGAAACGGTCGAGGGCGAGGTGCTCTCGCTCAAGCCGATGAACTGCCCCGGCCACGTGCAGATCTTCGACCAGGGCCAGCGGTCATACCGGGAACTCCCCATCCGCATGGCCGAGTTCGGCGCCTGCCACCGCTATGAGCCGTCCGGCGCCCTGCACGGGCTGATGCGGGTGCGCGGCTTCGTGCAGGACGATGCCCACATCTTCTGCCGCGAGGACCAGATCGTCGACGAGACGCGCCGGTTCGTCGAACTGACGAAGGTGATCCACGCCGACCTCGGCATGGAGACGGCCTACATCAACCTGGCCACGCGGCCGGAGGTGCGCGCCGGCTCCGACGAGTTCTGGGACAAGGCGGAGGGAATGCTGTCCGAGGCCGCGCGGCTGGCCGGTGTCGAGCCCAAGATCGCGGAGGGCGACGGCGCCTTCTATGCGCCCAAGCTCGACTTCATCGTCAAGGACGCCATTGGGCGCGAGTGGACCTGCGGCACGCTGCAGCTCGACTACGTGCTGCCCGAGCGGCTGGGCGCCGAGTACGTGGCCGAGGATGGCTCGAAGCAGCGGCCGGTGATGCTGCACCGTGCGATCCTCGGCTCCTTCGAGCGCTTCATCGGCATCATGATCGAGAACTTCGGCGGCGCCTTCCCGCTGTGGCTCTCGCCCGTGCAGGTGGTGGTCGCCACCATCACCTCAGACGCCGACGCCTACGCCGAGGAAGCGGCCGCCAAGCTGCGGGCGGCGGGCCTGCGCGTCGAGACCGACCTGCGCAACGAGAAGGTCGGCTACAAGGTTCGCGAGCACTCGCTGCAGAAAGTCCCCGTCATCGCCGTCGTCGGCCGCAACGAAGCCGCCGAGGGCAAGGTGGCGCTCCGCCGCCTCGGCTCCCAGGACCAGACGGTGGTCACGCTGGACGAGGCGATCACGGCTCTGACCGACGACGCCACCCCGCCAGACCTGCGCGCGCATGGCTAAGCCTACGCTCCTCGCCGGCGGCAATCCGAAGATCGCCAAGGGGGAGGGCGACGCGCCCGTGCAGGCCTATATCGGCGCGCTGCCGGGCTGGAAGCAGGACCTCTGCCGCCGGCTCGACGCGCTGATCGTCGAGACCGCGCCCGGCGTCATCAAGGCGGTGAAGTGGAACTCGCCTTTCTACGGCGTGGAAGGGCAGGGCTGGTTCCTGTCCTTCCACGTCTTCACCCGCTACGTGAAGGTGACCTTCTTCAAGGGCACGTCGCTGAACCCCCCGCCCGCCGGCGGCGCGGCCAAGGAAGCCCGCTGGATCGACCTCCACGAAGGCGACGCCTTCAGCCCGCAGCTGATCGACTGGATCAAACAGGCCGCCGCCATTCCGGGCTGGATGGCCTGAGGCGCTAAGCCGTCAGATAGTCACGCTCCAACGGCCTTGCGCAGGATGGCGTTGATCCGGCTCTGCCAGCCGGGCCCCGTCGCGCGGAAACGCTCCAGCACGACCGGGTCCAGCCGCAGCGTGACCTGCTGCTTCGGCTCGGCGGCGAGTGGGCGCCCGCGCTTGTAGCCCGGCAGAATGCGCGGCGGTCCGTCTTCGGTCAGGGTGCCGCGCGCGGGCCGGATCACCACATTCCCGACGCTCAGCTGGGCGCGGGCAAGCTGATCGTCCGTCCACTCCGGCGCGTCATCGGGATCAATCCAGATACGGCCCGTATCTTCCACGTTCCCGGTCATTGCACTTCCTCATCGAAATGATGTGGCGGGCGTCGCCACGTAGCGTCCAAACCACCATGACCATCACCGAACCGAGGTAGCCGATGGTCTGGTAGCGCTCCTCGCCGTAATCCTGGCGCAGATCGATCTGGGTAAGCTCTCTAGCCGCGAACACCTTGGCCGCGTCAGCGAAGTCCAAGCCGCGGTCGGCGAGCGTAAGGGCGCGCTTCCCTTCATGGTATGTAATCCGCATCAGCCCCCCGGCTCTTGCGAATAAATGTAGCTACAGAAACGCGTCGAGTCAATTTCTGTCCCTACAAAAAGTCCGCCGCTTTCCGCTTGTCAGGGCGCCAGCTTCAAACGTACGTTTGAAATCCCCCGCTGACCTTGAGGCTTTGCCCCCATGGACCTCGACCTGCTTCCCGAGCATGTGGCGTTCCGCGCCGAGGTGCGTGACTGGATCGAGGCTAACTTTCCAAAAGAGGTGTGCGAGAAGCAGCGGGCGGGCGAGCCGCTGACCAAGGAGGACATCCTCTCCTGGCACCGCATCCTCTACAAGAAGGGCTGGCTGACGCCGTCGTGGCCGACCCAGTACGGCGGCACGGGCTGGGACCCGGTGCGGCGCTACATCTTCTCCGAGGAGCTGGCGCGGGCCAACACCACGCCGCCGTCGTTCGGGCTCGGGATGATCGGGCCGGTGCTCTACACCTTCGGCTCGGACAAGCAGAAGGAAGAGCTGCTGAAGCCCACGCTGGCCGGCGACATCTGGTGGTGCCAGGGCTACTCGGAGCCCGGCGCGGGGTCTGACCTCGCCAGCCTCACCACGCGGGCCGAGCGGTTCACCGACGACGACGGCCGCGAATACTACCGCGTCAACGGCCAGAAGACCTGGACGACGCAGGGCCACTTCGCCGACTGGGGCTTCTTCCTCGTCCGCACCGATCCGACGGCCAAGAAGCAGGAGGGCATCACCTTCCTGCTGATCGACATGAAGACGCCGGGCGTGACGGTCCGGCCCATCATCACCATCGAGGGCGGCCACGAGGTCAACGACACCTTCCTCGAAGACGTCATCGTCCCCGTCGAGAACCGCATCGGCGAGGAGAACAAGGGCTGGACCGTCGCCAAGTACCTGCTCGGCCACGAGCGCACCGGCATCGCGGGCGTGGCGCGCTCCAAGCGCGGCATCGAGCGGCTGCGCGAGATCGCGGCGGGCGCGCTCTCCGACGCCGGCGAGCCGCTAATCGACGACCCCGACTTCCGCCGCAAGGTCGCCGAGCTGGAGATCGACCTCGCCGCGCTGGAATACACGGAGTTGCGCACGCTGGCGGGCGAGAGCAGCGGGAAGGGGCCGGGCCCCGAGGCCTCCCTGCTGAAGGTGAAGGGCACTGAAGTCGGCCAGCGGCTGACCGAGCTCACCCTGGAGGCGGCCGGCGTCTATGGCCCGCCCAACTATCGCGGCTTTCCGAAGGAGGGCGGCAACCTCGCCCCGATCGCCGAGGAGTGGGCCTACAAGGCCGCGCCGACGTATTTCAACATGCGCAAGACCTCGATCTTCGGCGGCTCCAACGAGATCCAGCGCAACATCATGGCCAAGGCGGTGCTTGGCCTGTGACCGTCCTCGACAAGGAAGCCCTGCTCGCCAAGTACCGCGCCGAGCGCGACAAGCGCCTGCGCGCCGACGGCAACGCCCAGTACCTGGAGCTGAAGGGCCGTCTCGCCCACTACGCCGAGGACCCCTACACCCCCCGCGTCGAGCGCGAGCCGGTCACCGACCACGTCACCTTCATGTTCGTCGGCGGTGGATTCGCCGGGCTGGTGACGGGCGCGCGACTGGTCGAGGCGGGGATCAAGGACGTTCGCATCGTCGAGAAGGGCGGCGACTTCGGCGGGACCTGGTACTGGAACCGCTATCCGGGCGCCCAGTGCGACACGGCCGCGATGATCTACATGCCGCTCCTCGAGGAGACCGGGCATGTGCCGACGGAAAAGTACGTCCACCAGCCGGAAATCCTCGCCCAGTGCCAGCGGATCGGGCGCCAGTACGGCCTCTACGACAAGGCGCTGTTCCACACCGAGATCAAGGCGCTGACGTGGGATGAGGCGAAGTCAGTGTGGGTCGTGGAGACCGACCGCGGCGACCGCTTCACCGCCGACTTCATCGGCCTCGGGACCGGCCCGCTGCACGTGCCGAAGCTGCCGGGCATCCCGGGCATCGAGACCTTCGAAGGCCATTCGTTCCACACCAGCCGCTGGGACTACGGCTACACCGGTGGCGACTCCGAAGGCGCGCCGATGGACCGGCTGGCCGACAAGCGGGTCGCCATCATCGGCACCGGCGCGACGGCCGTGCAGGCCGTGCCGCACCTCGCCCGCACCTGCGAGACCCTCTACGTCGTCCAGCGCACGCCTTCGTCGGTGGATGTGCGCGCGAACGCGCCGATCGACCCCCAGTGGTTCGCCTCTATCGCCGAGCCGGGCTGGCAGCAGAAGTGGCTGGAGAACTTCACCGCGACCCAGTCCGGTCCGCCGCCGGAAATCGACCTCGTCCAGGACGGCTGGACCGACCTCTCACGCCGTATCCGCGACAAGATCATGCTGCTGCCGCATGACCAGCGCACGCCGACGAACATGCTGGCCGCCTTCGAGGACTCCGACTTCGAGAAGATGGAGGAGATTCGCGCCCGCACCGACCAGGTGGTCCGGGACAAGGAAACCGCCGACCGGCTGAAGGCCTGGTATCGCCAGCTGTGCAAGCGGCCGTGCTTCCACGACGAATACCTGCAGGCCTTCAACAGCCCCCACACCCACCTAATCGACACCGACGGCAAAGGGGTGGAGCGGATCACGCCGAAGGGTTTCGTCGTCAACGGCAAGGCGTACGAGGTCGACTGCATCATCTACGCGTCCGGATTCGAGGTCGGGACCGACTACACCCGCCGCGCCGGATTCGACCTGACCGGCCGAGACGGCTTGAAGCTGTCCGACGCCTGGGCCGAGGGGATGAAGACCCTGCACGGCATCCACGTGCACGGCTTCCCCAACGCCTTCTTCGTGCAGCCGACGCAGGGCGCGAACCTGATCTCCAACGTGCCCCACAACCTCACCGACTCCGCCCGCACCATCGCCGCCATCGTGAGCCACGCAACGCAGACGCGCGCCAAGGAGGTCGAGGTCACGCGGGAGGCTCAAGAGTCGTGGATCGCCCTGCTGCTGACCGGCATGGGCCGCATCCTGGGCTCGCTCGACTGCACGCCGGGCTACTACAACAACGAAGGTCAGGACTTCGGCCCGACGGCCCGCCTCTTCGTCGGCTACCCCGCCGGGGCCAGCGCCTACTTCCACTATATCGACCAGTGGCGCAGGTCAGGCGCCTACGAGGGGCTCGCGTTCCGCTGACGCAGGGAACGGGTCCGCCAGTCTGAATGTTTGCGCCGGGCGAAAGCCTTCAACTCACAGGAGCGGGCGCATGGGTCTCTTCAGCGCAATCGTCGACAAGATTTTCCACCACAACCAGGCGCAGGCCGCGCCCGCGAAGCAAGCGCCGCAAGCCGGCCCGGCTCAGCAGGCGCCCGCGCAGCAGCCGCTGTCGAACGTCGATGTGGAAGCCGTCCTCTCCAACCTCGCCCAGCAGAAGGGCGGCGGCGGCAACTGGCGCACCTCCATCGTCGACCTCCTGAAGCTGCTGGACCTGGATTCCAGCCTCACGGCGCGCAAGGAGCTGGCCAACGAGCTGAACGTCCACGTCGGCGCCGACGGCAGCGCCGAGGAGAACATCGCGCTTCAGAAGGCGGTGATGGCGAAGCTCGCCCAGAACGGCGGCAAGGTGCCGGACGCGCTACGTCACTGAGGCTTCGGAAACCCGCCCGCCCTGGCGACGGACGAGGCGGGCGCCTTGCCGATCCTGTCGCTGATCCACCAGGCGGTCTCGATCAGGCGATCAAGGTCGTAGCCGGTGTCGTAGCCGGCGCGGCCCAGCATGTAGACGAGGTCTTCGGTGCCGATGTTGCCCGTCGCGTTCGGCGCGAAGGGGCAGCCGCCGAGGCCTCCGACCGAGGCGTCCAGCACATCGACGCCGGCTTCGACCGAGGCGTAGGCGTTGGCCAGCCCGGTGTTCCGCGTGTCGTGGAAGTGCATGCGAAGGCGCGCGTTCGGCGCGGCCTTGCGGACGGCCTCGATCCTGCGGCGCACAGTCCAGGGCTCGGCGACGCCGATGGTGTCTCCCAGCGCCAGCTCCGGGACGCCGGCGGCATGGCATTCCTTCGCCAGCGCCACGATCTGGTCTTCCGGGACCTCGCCGTCGAAGGGATCGCCGAAGGCCACTGAGATGGTCATGGTGATCGGCGGGCCGCCTTCGGATTTCTGGCGTTCCGCCATGCGATGAAAGGCGGCGACTTGTTCGGCGACCGAGGCGCCCTGGTTTCGGATGCCGAAGCCGTCGGAGGCGCAGACCACGACGTTGGCCTCATCGCACCCGGCCGCGACGCAGCGGTCCCAGCCGCGCTCGTTCAGCACGATGCCGATGCGCGAGCGGGCGGGGTCCTTGCCCAGCGCCGCCATCATCTCCTCAGCCCCCGCCATCTGCGGCACGCGCTTTGCGTTGACGAAGGAGACGACCTCCTGACGCCGCGCGCCGCAGACGTCGAGGCGGCGGATCAGCTCCAGCTTGTCGTCTTCGCCGAGGATGGTCTTTTCGTTCTGCAGGCCGTCGCGGGCGCCGACCTCGACGATTTCGATAAAGCGGCTCATGGCACGGGCTCCGGGGTCACATCGGTCTGCGGCGCCCCCCGGTAGATGGTCAGGGCCATCTTATCACCGTTGCTGTAGTCGATCCCCTTCACGGTTCCGGCAGGCAGCGCCGCCAGGCCCTCCGCGGCCAGCGCCTTGCGGAAGGCGGGCTCCTCGCGCGACTCCACGATGGCCGGACGCCCGTCCGCGATGCCGTCCGCCGCATCGGCGGCGTCGCTGAGGTCCGTCGTCGTGCCGAGCGCGAAGACGAGGCTGGGCTCGGCATAGCCCGCCACCTCGACGGGCCCCGGCGTGACGCCCTGGCGGGGGTTGAGGCCGGCGCGGGTGAGGGCGTGGGCGACATCGCTTGAGAGCCACAGTGGCTCCAGATGCGGCGCAAGCCCGCCCGCCAATGCGCCGTGCGCGGCGATCCCGAGCGCGCCTGCCGAGACCAGCGCGCGCGCCGGCCTGTGCCGCAAGAGGAAGTAGCCGCCGACCACGCCCGCGCCGACGAACAGGATGACCGCCAGGGCCGCCCAGATCACGTCTGTTCCTTCGCCGAACTGCTCGGTCCCGTAGATGCAGACCGCCGCGTAGAGGAAGGCCGCCAGCGCCGAGAGCGTAGCGCCCGCGATGATCAGCGGCCGGGTCAACGGCTTCCTCAGCGCCGCCGCCATCAGCCAGGCGATCGCGCCGTAGGTGGGCAGCGGGTAGTGGACGAGCTTGGTCGGCATCAGCTCGAAAACGAGCCAGCTCGGGACCAGCCAGCAGAGCGCGAACCGCGTTCCGGCCTCATCGCGGCTCTCCCACGCGCGCACGATGGCGGCCGGCAGCAGCATGGTGGTCGGGAACAGCAGGAAGGGCGCGAGCAGGGTGTGGTAGCCGAAGAAGGCGCCATGCGTCTCCTGGCCGCCCGCCAGCTTGGGCGCCAGGTCGCCGGCGACCGCAGCGCCCCAGAAGGCGCCGTCGGTCGCTACGGTGATCGCCATGGCCCAGGGGCCTACGATGGCGAAGAACAGGATCAGCCCCCAGCCCCAGCCGAGCCGCCCCAGCCACTTCGCCTCGCGGTCCCAGGCCCAGAGCGCCAGACAGGTCAGGATCACCACCATCGGGCCCACCGGTCCCTTGACCAGCGTGGCCACGGCCAGCCCAAGCCAGAAGAAGAGCCGCGTTCGTCGCCTGGCGGGCGGTCCGCCTTGGTGTTCGGCGTAGAGCCTCGCCAACGCACAAAGCGCCAGCGTTATGCACCCGCACAGGACCGCGTCGGTCTTGGCGATGAAGGCCTCGGTGGAGAGCAGGAAGGTCGAGCCGAGCAGCGCGCCCGCCACGATCCCGGTGGTCGGTCCCCAGAAGCCCCGCGCGCCCCAGCACAGCGCGGCCGCCGCCAGCATCGCGCCAAACAGCGACGGCAGCCGATAGGCCCAGATCTGGCGGTCGGCGGGGTCGGAGAAGAGGCTGACGCTGACCGCCTGCAGCCAGTGGATGCCGATCGGCTTCTTGTAGCGGGGCTCGTCCTGGAAGCGGATGTTCACGAAGTCCCGCGTCTCGAGCATCTGCGCGGTCGCCTGGGCGAAGCGGGATTCGTCGCGGTCGAGCGGGGGCATGCCGACCATGCCCGGCAGGCCGGCGACCATCGCGATGATCGCGGCCAGCAGCGGTCCCCGCAGGCCGCGCCCCCATCCGTCCAGTCGGGACTCAAGCGTCATGACGCCTCAAATAGCACGATCCTTCCTTTGGCCCGCTTTTCCGCTATGAGGGGCCATGGCCCGCGCCCCCACCGCTTCGAAGACGCCTGACTACTCGGTGGTCGTGCCGGTTTACAACGAAAGCGGCGCGGCGCCCGCGCTCGCCCGCGAGATCGCCGCGGCGTTCGGCGACCGGGCCTACGAGATGGTCTTCGTCAACGACGCCTCGACCGACGACACGCTTGCCCAGCTGACGGCGCTGAAGGCCGAGATCCCGCAGCTGCGCGTCCTCTCCCACGGCAAGAACGCCGGCCAGAGCCGCGCCGTGCGCACCGGCGTGCTGGCCGCCCACGCGCCGATCATCGTGACCATGGACGGCGACGGCCAGAACGACCCCGCAGACGCCCCGCGCCTCGCCGAACGGCTGGCCGCCTCTCCCGGCCTCGCCATGATCGGCGGCGAGCGGGTCAAGCGGCAGGACTCGGCGGCCAAGCGCTATGCGTCGAAGTGGGCGAACGGCATCCGCAAGCGCCTGCTGAACGACGAAGCCAACGACACCGGCTGCGGGCTGAAGGCGATGCGTCGGGACGCCTTCCTGAGCCTGCCGTACTTCGACCACATCCACCGCTACATCCCGGCCCTGATGATCCGCGAGGGCTATCAGGTCGCCTTCGAGCCCGTGAACCACCGCCACCGCACCACCGGCGCGTCGAAATACACCAACTTCGGCCGCCTCAAGGTCGCCTACGCCGACCTGCGCGGCGTGATGTGGCTGCAGTCCCGCGCCCGCCTGCCGGGCGAGGTCAGCGAGGCTTGACCTAAAGCACAGGTTGTTCTCTATATGTTCCCGTTTGGACGCATGGGGAGCGGCTGTGGTTTTTGCTGAAATTGACCGGCGATCGCGACGAGTGACCGCGCATCGCGTTAAGCTCTTTGTTCAGATGCTTACCACCACCGGCTATGCCGCGGTCGGCGGCGCGCTGGCGGATCCGCTCTTCAAGCGAGGGCCGTTTGACGTGTCGAACCTGTTGACGATGGGGATCGGAGTGGCGGCGTTGGCCTTGGCGATCTACTATGTTCCGGACGGAGAATTCGATGCATCTTGATTTCAACGACGCCGGGATGATTGTTGGGTTGCTTGGCCTCGCCGCAGCCCTGTTCTTCGGCCTGCCGATGAAGCGCAAGCTGGAACGTCTCGACCGTGTCATCGCCGAAAAAGAGGCGAAGATGCGCGAGGAAGAGCGGGCGGCCCGGCCCTCCGCTTAGGTCTTGGAAGCCAGCTTCTCGATCTGGGCCTGCATGGCGGCCATCTGCTTGCGCAGTTCGGCGAGCGTGTCGTCGCTGGCCGCCGCCTCGGGCCTGGGCGCCGGTTCGGGGTCTTCGGGGCGCGCGCCGGGGAAGGCGAAGGGGGTAAACATCTTCATCGCCCGGTCGAAAAGCGCGAGGTTCTGGCGCACCGTCTCCTGGTAGGCGTCGGCGCCGGGCATCGCGCCGCCGAACTGCTGGCGAAGCCGCTCCTGCTGCTTGGCGAAGCTCGCCAGCGACAGCTCCAGGTAGCTCGGCAGGAAGGCCTGCATGTTGTCGCCGTAGAAGCCGATCAGCTGGCGCAGGAACTGGATCGGCAGCAGGTTGGTCCCCGCGCCCCGGTTCTCTTCCTCGAAGATGATCTGGGTCAGCACCGAGCGGGTGATGTCTTCGCCCGTCTTGGCGTCATAGACGACGAAGTCCACCCCCTCCTTGACCATGTCCGAGAGGTGGTCGAGCGTCACGTAGGACGAGGACGCGGTGTTGTAGAGGCGCCGGTTGGCGTATTT
>Ga0070659_100001299_pt1 | contig 18123 bp, 16 predicted proteins | sample KBSC23metaG_FD_64666 | JGI IMG/M metagenome (GOLD analysis project Ga0070659, IMG submission 64666) | Corn rhizosphere microbial communities from Kellogg Biological Station, Michigan, USA - KBS C2-3 metaG | ecosystem: Host-associated > Plants > Roots > Rhizosphere > Soil ... | reverse complement strand
TTACCTGAGATTCCTTTGCTGTGACTGTCCCATGATGGGTGCCTTCGTCCCAGTGGACTTCTAGTGTCCCGTTTTTGAGGACATCCACTGTACTCGTGCATCCACCAAAAGTCAGTTTGGTCACTTCGGCTTTTGCTGTTTCCGTGGCGCTACCTGTGTTCTCGGCCTCCGCTGTCACTGTCGATTCGGTGCATGTGACGAGTGGATTGGATGTACTTCCACCTGTCTGAATCAGTGTTGCCGTATTTTCCTCAAGCACGGCGTGAATCCAGTTGTCAGTGGAATCCCCTGTCTGGCCGATTTTCTTTCCGGCCGGGCAGGGCGTGACTGTTTCTGTGCAGAGGACGGTTGCCGAAGACGAGCTGACTCCGATAATCGCCGTGAAAGCTGCGGCCGCGACCATGGCAAGGCCGAGCATCTTCAAATGCCTCATGGTATTTCTCTCCTTGTTGTCCAGCGACTAAACGCCGGGTTGCGTTACGGCTGCAAGAGACGGTTGGGCCGACTCTCGCGGGAGGGAAAGGATCTCTCCCGGATCCCTCGTGTTCCTAACGTTTGCTTTAGGAACATCAGAGAACTAACACATTAGATCCTAGAATGCAACGCTACATCTGAGTATTTAAGATTCGCCTGCGTTGATGATGCCGTTGGCGATCGCGAAGCGGACCAGTTCGGGGCGCGTTTCCAGATCCAGCTTTTCCAGGAGTTTTGCCCGGTTGACCTCGACTGCGCGGACGCTGAGGTAGAGCTTCTCGCCGATCTCACGGTTGGTGTGGCCGAGGGCGAGCAGGCGCAGCAGCTCGCGGTCGCGGTCGCCTAGGGACTCCAGCGGGTCGACGCCGAGCTGGGCCACTTGACCGCCAAGCTCCGGGTCGATGTAGGAGCCGCCTGCGGCGGCGGCGCGGATCGCCGCCGTCAGCTGCCGCTCGGCCGCCTGCTTGAGCACATAGCCGGAGGCCCCCGCTCGCAGCAGGTCGCGCGCCCGACGCGGGTCGCTCTGCATCGTCAGCACCACGATCGCCGTCCCCGGCACCTCCTCGCGCAGAGCCGGCACGTCGCTGGCCGGCTCGGCCCCCGGCATCTGCAGGTCAAGAACGAGCACGTCGGGGCGGCGGTCGCGGACCAGTTTCTGCGCCGTCGGCGCGTCGCCCGCCTCACCGATCACCCGCAGGTCCACCTCGCCTTCCAGCATCGCCCGCAGGCCGGTGCGGATGACGTTGTGGTCATCCGCGAGGACGACGGTTATCTCCTTCTCGCCGCTCTCCATCAGGCCCTCCTGCGCCTCAGTCTCGCACGCCCCCGGGCCGGTGCGAAACCCCGAAGCAGGAATTGTGGACTTCGGCCGATGGGAAAAGGCTGAATCCGCGCGATTCTGAGCTCATGAGAATCCTTCTTGCACTGGGGGGAAACGCCTTCCTACACCGCGGCGAGCTGCCCTCGGCCCCCAACCAGCGTCGCAACGTCGAGGCCGCCGCCCGTGCCCTGGCCCAGATCGCCTCTGAGCACGAAGTGATCGTCACCCACGGCAACGGACCACAGGTCGGCCTGCTGGCGCTCCAGAGCGAGGCCTTCCCCGACGTCCCGCCCTACCCGCTCGACGCCCTCGACACTGAGAGTGAGGGGATGGTCGGCCACATGCTGGAGCTGGCACTGCGCAACGAGCTGCCCGAACGCGACGTAGTCAGCGTCCTCACCGAGGTCGTGGTCGCCGCCGACGACCCTGCCCTCCTTAAGCCGACGAAGCCGATCGGCCCCCTGTACAGCGAAGAGCAGGCGCAGAGGCTGCGGCTCGATCGCAGCTGGGCGATGGGTCGCGACAACGGTGGCTTCCGGCGCCTCGTCCCCTCCCCCGAGCCACACGCGATCGCCGAGATCCGCAGCCTGCGGGCGCTGCTCGGCGCCGGCGCCCTCGTTATCTGCGCCGGCGGGGGCGGCATCCCCGTCGCCCTCGATGGTCTGGGGAAGATGCACGGCGTCGAGGCGGTAATCGACAAGGACCTGACCGCGGCGCTGCTGGCACGCCGGCTCGACGCCGATCTGCTGGTGATGCTGACCGACGTCGACGCCGTCCACAGCGACTGGCGCGGTCCGACCGATCGGTCTATTGCCGGCATCGAGGTGTCCGAGCTGCGGTCGGCAAACTTCGACTCCGGCTCGATGGCGCCGAAGGTGGAGGCCGCCTGCCGTTTCGCCGAGACGACCGGGAACCGGGCCGCGATTGGCGCACTCAGGGACGTGGCTCGAGTGGTGCGAGGCGAGGCCGGGACGCAAGTCCACTCTGCCACCGCCGAGCCAGCCATTTCCGCGACTCGCCGGCTCCCCAGACGATAAAGCCGAGCCGGCCCCACAGCGATCCCCCACAGGGAGCTATCCGGGGGCACGACTCCGCCCCCGCGCCGACAGGGGACGGCGCGGGGACACAGGCGGGGACTGGTGGGCTCGTCATCGCGAACCCCCCTTGGTAGCGACGACGGCACCTCCTTGGGGAGGGACTGGTAGTGCCGCCATTGCCGCAACCACTTCGACCTTCTTAGGCCGACCTTCTTAGGCATTGTCTCCAGGTGGCAGCGGTCGAACATCGGGGGTAGCCACACCCGCGGTTGCGGATGTCCCGCAACTCGCTACGCTCGCTGCGTGAGCGCGGAGCCTGAGAAAATCGGGATCGTTCTTGCCGACGACCACGCGGTGGTGCGGGGCGCGCTGAAAGCGCTGCTGGAAGGACAGGAGGACCTGAGGGTGGTAGGCGAGGCCGGATCGATCGCCGAGGCGCGCGCGGTCGTCGCCGAGACGGGGCCGCGGGTGCTGGTGCTCGACGTCAACCTGCCCGACGGACTCGCGGTCGACGCGGTGCCGGATCTGCGCGAGGAGGCGCCGGGGACGGAGATCGTGCTGCTGACGATGGAGCGCGACCTCACCCTCGCCCGCCGTGCCCTGGACGCCGGGGTCAGCGGCTACCTCTTCAAGGATTCAGCCCACCTGGAGCTGATCGAGGCCGTCCGCAACGCCGCCAAGGGCGAGCGCCACCTTGGCCCCGCCGTCGCCGCCGGCCTCAAGAACGACAGCGCCGACGAAGACCACCCTGCCCTCTCCCCCCGCGAGACCGACGTCCTCAAGCTGATGGCCCTCGGCCACACCAACCGCGAGATCGGCGAACAGCTCTCCCTCAGCGTCCGCACCGTCGAGACCCACCGTGCCCACATCCAGCAGAAGCTCGGCCTCTCCAGCCGGCCCGAGCTGACGCGGTACGCGTTAGCGAACGGGCTAATCGACGTCTGAGGCGAGGGCTCGGATCACTGCCGTTCCCCCCGCTCGAATTCCTCCGCCCTTCGGGCCAGCTCCGACAGGGACACCTCGAGCCCGTGGCTGATCCTGCGGACCGCGCTCCACGTCGGATTGCGCCGCCCGCTCTCGAGAACACTGATGTAGCTCTCGTGGAGGTCTGCCCGTTTGGCGAGGTCCTCCTGCCTTAAAACCTTTTCTTTTCGGATCGCGTTGATGGCCCGTCCCAGGGCAATCAGCGCCGCGTCCAGGTCATGAGATTGGGGAGACACAGGGTGGGCTTTCCTCCGTCGACTCTCTTAGAGGTCGGCTCAAGTAAATCCCATGACTCCTTTAGAGGTCGGCTCAGGTAAGCGTATATGACTGCTAAGCAGTTGACTTGTGGTCAAGCACAAGCTACGATGGCGCCGTCCCCAACCTCCAAGGAGCCATGGAAGCCGCTCTCACCATCCAGGCAGTGATCATCCTCGCCCTGCTCACCAAGTTCGTCATTTAGCTCCCGGCAGCGGCCCGAAAGCCGTTCCAGCTCAGCGAAACCGCAATAGCAATAGACCCCCTATAGCGGGGTCTCTTGCGGTTTCGTGTGCGGCGTCTGCCGGAGCCCACCCCTCCCTACCGAAGCGCTTCGTCCCTCAGAGCATCCCCAGCTAGATTGCGGCGATGCTCTACTTCAGCCACCCGGCCTGCCTGGAGCACGATCCGCGGGAGGGGCTGTACGGGCATCCGGAGCAGCCGGACCGGTTGCGGATGATCGAGGCGGCGCTAGCCGAGCGCGACTGGCTGGGCTGGGAGCAGCGCGAGGCACCGCGGGCCACCGAGCAGGAGCTGATGCTGATCCACCCGCGTGAGCACGTCGAGGGCATCCGCGAGCTCTGCCGCTCTGGCGGTGGCGCGATCGACGTTGACACCTACGCCGGCGAAGCCTCCTACGAGGCGGCGCTGCGGGCGGCGGGCGGCGCCTGCGAAATGACCCGCGCCCTGCTCCGCGGCGAGGCGAGCGCGGGCTTCTGCGCCGTGCGACCGCCAGGCCACCACGCCGAGCCCTCGCGGGCAATGGGCTTCTGCCTCTTCGACAACATCGCGATCGCCGCCGCCCTGGCGATCGCCGAGCTTGGCCTCAAGCGGGTCTTCATCCTCGACTGGGACGTCCACCACGGCAACGGCACCGCCGCGGCCTTTCATGATCGTGCCGACGTCCTCTTTGCCAGCATCCACCAGGGCGGGATCTTCCCCGGCACCGGCGCCCGCGACGACGTCGGCTCCGGTCCGGGTCAGGGCTACACGATCAACCTCCCGGTGGCAGCCGGCAGCGGCGAGGAGACCTGGCTCCCCCTGATCGAGGAGGTTGTGCTTCCCGCCGCCGACGAATTCGACCCGCAGCTGGTCCTCGTCTCCGCCGGCTTCGACGCCCACCGCGACGATCCCCTTGCCGAATGCCGCCTTGAGGCCTCATCCTTCGGCCAGATGGCAAGCCTCGTCCGCGATGCAGCCGCCCGCTGGGGCGCCCCGGTCGGCGTCGTACTCGAGGGCGGCTACAACCTCCCCGCCTTGGCCGAATCCGTCGTCGCGACGCTGGCCGCCTTCGGCGGCGAGGAGGCCTGAGTGGCGAACCCCAAATTCGTCTCGATCCCGGTGAACCCGCTGGAGCGCTTCAAGCCGATGCTCGGCGAGCGCTTTGGGGAGATCGAACGGGTCGCCGAGTGGGCGCGCGAGGGTTTTGCCGGGCGGGCGATCTGGCATGTCAACTCCACTGCCCGCGGCGGCGGCGTCGCCGAGCTGCTGCGCGCCCTGCTCCCCTACGCCCGCTCCGCCGGCGTCGACGTGCGCTGGGTGGTGCTGCGCGAGGAGCCGGAGTTCTTCGCTGTCACCAAGCGCCTCCATAACCACCTCCACGGCGACCCCGGCGACGGCGGCGAGCTCGACGCCGATGCCCACCACCTCTACGACTCCGTCCTGCGGGCGAACATCGAAGCGCTGACACCGCTGATGCAGAGCGGCGACATCGTCTATCTGCACGACCCGCAGACCGCCGGCATGGTCTCGGCCCTCTGCGAGCGGGGGCTGAAGGTGGTCTGGCGCTGCCACGTCGGCGTCGAGGAGCCGAACAATCTTGTCCGCGGCGCCTGGGACTTCCTCCGCCCCTACGTCGCGCAGGCCGACGCCTACATCTTCTCCCGCCCCGAGTACCTCTGGGAGGGGCTCGATGAGCAGAAGGCCTGGTTCATGCCGCCGGTGATCGACCCCTTTTCGCCGAAGAACCAGGAGCTGGAGCCGGGCGTCGCCGCGGCGATCCTGAAGGAGATCGGGTTGATCCCCGACGGGCTCGCAGGGGCGCCGGTCTTCACCCGCGCCGACGGCTCCCCCGGCCGGGTCGAGCGCGAGGCGACGATCCTGCAAAAGGAACCGGTCCCGGACGAGGCGCGGATGGTCGCGCAGGTCTCGCGCTGGGACCGGCTCAAGGACCCGCACGGCCTACTGGAGATGCTGGAGCGGCACCTCGAGGACCCCGACCTGCACCTGGTGGTGGTCGGCCCTGAGGCCGCCGGCGTCGCCGACGACCCTGAGGGCGCCGCCGTCTACGGCGACGCAGCCGAGACCTGGCGGCGGCTGCCCGCCGACGTCCGCCGCCGCGCCCACCTGGTCAGCCTGCCGATGCGCGATCTTGACGAAAACGGGGCGATGGTGAACGCGATCCAGCGCCGTGCCGACATCGTCTTGCAGAAGAGCATTGCCGAGGGGTTCGGCCTCACCGTCGCCGAGGCGATGTGGAAGCGGCGGCCGATGGTCGCCAGCCGCGTCGGCGGCATCCAGGACCAGGTGGTCGACGGCGAGACCGGCATCCTGATCGACGACCCGCGTGACCTCGAAGCCTGCGCGAAGGCGATCGAGCGCATCCTCGCCGACCCGGAGGCGGCGCGAGCAATGGGCGAGGCCGGCCATCAGCGCGTAATCGACAACTACCTGGCGGTCTTCCGCCTGCGCGAATACGTCGACCTGCTCGCCGGTCTGATCGCCTAGCTCGGCGCGCCGTTGGCGCCGTTGGGGTTGATCACCGCCCGGCCGTCGAGTTCGCCGCTGCGCATCTTCGCGTAGGCCTGCGGCGCCTCGTCGAGGGTGAAGTGCTCGACGTGGGCCTTGATCTTGCCCTGGCGCGCCAGCTCCAGGCACTCCTCCAGCTCGACCGCCGTCCCCCAGTAGGGGATGCAGAGCTGCGCCTCGAACGGCACCGCCCCGAAGGCGAACTCGAATTTGCCGCCGGCGAGGCCGACGATCGTCAGCTGCGCCTCGAACTTGGCGACCGCCGCGGAGAGCGCAATCGAGTCGTCCGAGCCGACCATGTCGGCGACCAGCTCGGCGCCGCGACCTTTGGTGATCTCGCGGATCTGCTCGGCGGCGTCCTCGCCCGCCTTCACGGTCTCGTCAGCGCCGACTTCCTTCGCGATCCGCAGCTTGTCGTCAGAGACGTCGACGGCGACGATCCGGGCCGGGCTCAGCGCCCGCAGGATCTGCACCCCCATGTGGCCGAGCCCGCCGACGCCGATGATCACCGCCGTCGAGCCGGGCACCAGCAGGTGCAGCGAGCGCTTGATCGCGTGGTACGGCGTCAGCGCCGCGTCGGAGAGCGGCGCCGCCTCGCGCGGGTCGAGGTCGCCGAGCGGCAGCAGCAGCCGCGGGTGCGGGACCAGCATGTACTCGGCCATGCCGCCGTCGAGGCCGAGGCCGCCGCCGAAGGCGCCGATCTCCGCCTGGTGCTCGCAGTAGTTCTCGGCCGAGAGCCGGCAGGCGCGGCAGCGGCCGCAGCCCCACGGCCCGTATATCGCGACCGCCTCGCCGGTCTCCACCCCTTCGACCCCGGCCCCGACCGCCGCGACCCAGCCGGCGTTCTCGTGCCCGATCGTGAACGGCACGTCGAAGCCGAGCGTCCCGGGCGGCCACTCGGTCAGGTGCAGGTCGGAGTGGCAGGCCCCCGCCCCGCCGATCTTGACCAGAACCTGCCCCGGCCCCGGTTCGGGCACGGGCACGTCGCGCAGTTCGGGCTGGTGTTCCCATTCGGTCAACTGGTAGGCCTTCATCGGGTGGCTCCTTCGGTTCGTGCTCTCTCCAGCAGCAGGCGTCGCTCGGCGGCGGCGACGAGGTGGCGGGCGCGGTCGACGGCGTCGATGTTCACCGAGATCGCCTCGATCCCGGCCCGCACCAGGAGTTCCGCGTACTCGGGGTGGACCGACGGCGCCTGGCCGCAGATCGAGGTCCGCAGGCCGAGCTCGTGCGCCCGCGCGAGCAGGCGGGCGATGTACTCGGTGACGGCGGGGTCGCGCTCGTCGAAGACCTCGGCGACCAGCTCCGAGTCACGGTCGGCGCCGAGCAGCAGCTGCGTCAGGTCGTTGGAGCCAATCGAGATCCCGGCGACGCCGAGGTCGGCGTAGCGCGGCAGGTGGAAGAGGACCGAGGGAACCTCGGCCATCACCCAGAGCTCGAACCCCGGCCGCGCGAGCAGCCCGGCGCGCTCGAACAGCGCGCGGCAGGCGGCGACTTCGCGCGGAGTGCGGACGAAGGGCAGCATCGCGTGCAGGTTCTCGTGGCCGGCGTCCCAGACCCGCGCCAGCGCCTGCAGCTCCAGTTCGAGCAGGTCGGGCTCGTGCATGTAGCGCAGGGCGCCGCGGTAGCCGATCATCGGGTTCGCCTCCTCGGGCTCGAAGCGCTCGCCGCCCTGCAGGCCGCGGAACTCGTTGCTGCGGAAGTCGATCGTCCGGTAGGTGATCGGCCGCGGCGCGAAGGCGGCGGCGAACTTGTCGAGCGAAGCGGCCATGCGCTCGACGAAGCGCTCGCCTTCACCCGCCTCCAGCAGCGCCCGCGGGTGGACCGCTTCGAGCGCCTCGACCACCATCAGCTCCGCCCGCAGCAGGCCGACGCCGTCGACGTCGAGGTCGGCGACGCGCTCCAACTGCGAGGGCTCGGAGAGGTTGACAAGGATGCGGGTCCCGGTCACCGGGCCCGCGGCGTTCGTCCTTGGACCGGTATGGCCGTCCGAAGGACGAACGCCGATGGCGGTTTGTGACGCCTCTCGCACGGAATCGCCCTCGCTGACGACGCCGGCGCCGGCGTCTACCGTCACCACTTGGCCGTCTTGCAGCACCTTGGTCGCTTCGCCGGTGCCGACGACGCAGGGGATGCCGAGCTCACGGGAGACGATCGCGGCGTGGCAGGTCATGCCGCCGGAGTCGGTGACGATCGCCGCCGCCCGGCGCATCAACGGCACCCAGTCGGGGGCGGTCATGTGGGTGACCAGCACCTCGCCCTCCTGCAGATCGGTCGCCTGGTCGAGGGCGGAGATGACCCGCACCGCGCCGCTGGCTTCGCCGGGGGCGGCGCCGAGGCCGTGGACCAGCTCCTTGCCGCGCTCGCCCGTCTCGGCGGCCGCGCCCATCGCCTCGCCGCCGGCAGTGGTCACCGGCCGCGACTGCAGCATCCAGACCGCGCCCTCGTCGTCAAAGGCCCACTCGGTGTCCTGCGGCGAGCCGTAGTGGCGTTCGATCCGCACCCCGAGGTCGGCGACCTTGCGCACCTCCTCGTCGCTCAGGACCGGCCGGTTGCCGGCGGTGTCATCGAGCTCGTGAGTTTCGGTGCCGCCGCCGGGCAGGGAGACGATCTCGAGCTCCTTGCGCCGAACTTCGCGGCGGTCGATCGCAAGCCCGTCCTTGCGGACGACGTAGCGGTCCGGGGAAACCGAGCCAGAGACGACCGACTCGCCGAGCCCGAAGGCGCCCTCGATCACCAGCCGCTCGCGGTCGCCGGTTGAGGGGTCGATCGTAAACATCACCCCCGAGCGGGTCGACTGGATCTGGCGCTGGACGACGACGGCGATGTCCATGTCGGCCTGGCCGAAGCCGCGCTTGGTCCGGTAGTAGATCGTGCGGGCGCCGAAGAGCGAGGACCAGCAGGTGCGGACGGAGTCGAGCAGAGCGTCGTCGCCGCGGACGTTGAGCAACGTCTCGTTCATGCCGGCGAAGGAGGCGGACTCACTGTCCTCGGCGGTGGCCGAGGAGCGCACCGCCACCGGTGCTTCGGAGCCGGCGCCGACGAGGTCGACGTAGGCGCTGCGGATGCGGCTCGCCAGCCACTCCGGAATCGGCTCCTGCTCGATCTCCTCCCGCACCTCCTGCGAGGCCTGCTCCAGGGCAGCGGTGTCGTCGACGTCGAGGCCGGCCAGCCGCGCGGCGATGCGGCCGCGCAGGCCGGTGTCGTCGCAGAAGGCGGCATAGGCCGGCGCCCCGATCACGAACCCAGGCGGAACAGGCAGCCCGGCGGCGGTCAGCTCGCCGAGGTTGGCGCCCTTGCCGCCCGCGAAGTCGACATCGCCGCGCCCGAGGTGGTCGAAGGAGAGGACGGACTCGGCCCCCGTGGTCGCGGGGGCGGTGGCGATGGGCATGGAGCCTCCAAACGTGGTCATGGCCGCGGCACCACCAGGACGGGGCACGGCGCCTTGTGCGCGAGTTGGGTCGAGACCGAGCCGAGCAGGACCCGCATCACCGGGCCGTAGTGGCGCGAGCCAGCAACCAGCAGATCGGCGCCGACTTCCTCACAGGCCTCAACGATCGCCGGGCCGGGGACGCCGCTGAGCGCGCGGCCGGTGGCGGCGAGCCGCTCGTCGACTCCCTTCACCGCCCGGGTGACGATCGCGCCGGCCTCAGGCGTGATCGCCGGCGTGTAGCCGGCGGCGCCGGAAACGACCGCAGGCGGGGCAGCCACGGTGAAGATGACGATCGTGGCGCGAGAGGCGAGGGCGATCTCTTCCGCCCGCTTCAGCGCCGCTTTGGACTCCGGGGTGTCGTCGTAGGCGACGGCGATCGTGCGGAAGGGGATGCGCCGCTCGATCTCCTCCCTCTCGGTGAGGTCGTTAATCAGAAGTTTCATCTGTTTGCGAATCTAGGTCCGGACCGCCGCCCGGTCATCCGCATAAGCCCACAGGCCGGGCAACGGTCAGCTCCCGATTCGACCAGGGTTCCGTGGTTCCTTACGCACCCATAACGTGCAAAAGGAACCACGGGTTCAGCGCTATCGGTGAGCTCCCGCTTGCGTGGTTCTTTTGTCGTCCCTACGGCGACTAAGGAACCACGACCCGGTTGGCTTGAGGCCGCCGAGGAGGGCGGCTAGGGCGACGAGCATCAGTAGCTGGAGGGCTAGGCCTAGAGGTGAGGTGAGGGCGTCCAGGGCAAGATTGCCGAGGTTCTTCTCGGCGACGGTGGCGACGCTGACATAGATCGAGTAGGAGACGAGGCGGCCAGCGAAGAAGACGGCGGTGAGCGGCAAGAGGGGAACGGTCATCAGGCCGGCGCCGACGAAGAGTTGGCCGGAGGGCACCGGCGAGAGGGCAAAGAGGCCAAGGCCAGCGGCGGTGCGGCGGCGGTCGGCGCTGAGCGCCGTCTGGGCGCGGTCGACGCTCTCGCGCCGGGCGGCCGAGAGCCGCGGCCGCAGCCGCCGCGCGCCCTGGGCCAGAAGGAAGCGACCACTCGCCGCCGCCAACGCTCCACCTAGCACCAGCGGCACCGCTGGCAGGTCGAAGTCAAGGCTGAAAAAGACGAGCACGGCCCAGGTCGGCGGCCCGAAGGCGGGCAGCAGGTTGACCGCGAAAACGACCGCCAGCGCGATCACGAGATGGGCGAGCGCCATCGGCGAACTTTAGTCGCGCTCACCCACGTGAATTAGGGAGAAATCCACATGTAGAACGCGGTTTTTCCCCGATGGGAAAACACCCTGTTAAGGGAACACTTTCTGCATGAACGGCGCAGGGTCAGCCAAGGTCTTGGTCGTCGGCGGCGGCGTCGGCGCGCTCGAGGCAGCCCTCGCGCTCAAGAGCCTGGCCGGCGACAGGGTCGAGGTAGAGATGTGCGCCGCCCGCTCGGACTTCGTCTACCGCCCCTTTGCCGTCGGCGAGCCCTACGGCGCCTCGCGCGTCCTCCGCTACGACCTTGAGCAGCTGAGCCACCGCTTCGGCGCCGAGTTCCGCCTCGGCAACATCACCGCCATCGACCCGGCACTCCGCTGCGCCACCACTCACGACGACGAGGAGATCCCCTACGACTATCTGATCGTCTCCTGCGGCTCGCGGCTGCTCTGGTCGATCCCAGGCGCCACCACCTTTTGGGGCGTCGCCGACGAAGCCGAGGTCGGCGAGGTCGTCGGCCGTCTACGCGAAGGCCGTCTACGGCGCCTGGTCTTCACCATCCCCGGCGGCCACGGCTGGGCCTTGCCCGCCTACGAGCTCGCCCTGCTGGCGGCGACCGAGATGGAGCGCGTTGGCGCCTCCGGAACCCGGCTGACGATCGTCACCCCCGAAGACGGGCCATTGATGATCTTCGGCCGCCGCGCCTCCGAGCAGGTTGGCGAGCTGCTCGCCGACCAGGGAATCGAGGTCATCACCGGCACCACGCCGGTCAAGTTCGAGCACGGCGCCCTAACCATCGTCCCTGGCGAGGAGATCGAAGCCGACGCAGTCATCGCCCTCCCCCGCCTTGAGGGCCGGCGGATTGGGGGCCTGCCCTACGGCGCCGACGGCTTCATCCCAGTCGACGACCACGGGCGGGTCGCAGGGCTGACGAACACCTTCGCCGTCGGCGACGTCACCAGCTTCCCGATCAAGCAGGGCGGCATTGCCACCCAGCAGGCCGACGTAGCCGCCGAAGCGATCGCAGCCGAGCTCGGCTGCGACGTCGAGGCCAACCCGCTCGACCCGGTCCTGCGCGGCATCCTCTGGACCGGCGCCAAGCCGCGCTACCTGTTCGGCTGGCTGGCCGGGGGCCACGGTGAAACCTCCGTCGCCAGCGAGCGGCCACCTTGGCCGGTCGACAACCCGAGCAAGCTGATCGGCCGCTACCTGACGCCCTTCCTCTCCCAGGTCACTACCGGCAACGGCAACGGCCAAAGCCAGAGTGACAGCGCCCAGCCGGCGCCGAATCTCACCGAGACCGACTAGGGCTCAGTCGACCTTCTGCAGCCGCACGGTGAGGGAGCGGCTGTTCGCCATCCCCCCGTCGGGCGCGAAGGTGACCGTGACTCGCAGACGCAGGCTGCCGTGGCGCCGCAGCCGTCGCCGCTTCGCCGGCCCGGGCACGATCCGCAGGGTGACGGTTCCCGCTCCTGCCGCGTAGTGGCGCCGGGACTTGGCACCAACGAGGCCCACCTCTCCCGGCCCGGGCACCGAGACCACGAGGGTGGCGGTGCCGAGCTTGCGGTTGAGACGCAGCCGACCGAGCGTGAACGAGTTATCAACCTGCTGTGGCGCAGTGGTGCCCCCTGGCGGGGGTGAGCCGCTACCGCCGGATGGTGGGGGTGGTGGCGGAGGGGTCGGTGGAGGTGGCGACAGGGGAACCGTCTTCGCCTGGACCACGTCGGCGCTGCCGCTGCCACGCGCCCACGTCATCGTCAGGGTCCCATCGGCGCCCCAGGCGACGACGGGATAACTGGCGCTACGGCCTGCGGCGGAGAGGCCTTCGCTGCTCGAAAGGGTGCCGTCGGGGGCGAGGTCGCGGTGCTGGACGATGAAGTTGCTGCCGTCGAAGCGGCTCCAGAGCGCGCTCGCCGTGCCGTCGGAGGAGATTGCAACGGCCGGCTCGGCTGCGTCGCCACCGCCGGAGGAGAGGTTGACAACACCCCCGAGCGGCAGCCCTTCGGGGTCGAGCCGCTGCGCCTGGACGACAAAGTCGCTGCCGTTGAAGCGATCCCAGACGATCATCGCCGCCCCTTCTTCATCGAGGGCAAGCTGTGGCTCGGCGGCATTGCCCCCAGCCGCCGAGAGGTTAAGCACCCCGCCGACGGCGAGACCGGTGGCGGAGAGCCGCTGCGCCTGGACGATCCAGTTCGAGCCGTCGAATCTGTCCCAGACGACAGTCGCGGTGCCGTCGGCGGCGACCGCGACCCGTGGCTGGATCGCGCTCTTTTCGCCCGCCGAAAGGCTCAGAGTCGCTTCCTCCGGTTCCCCGTCCGGCCCGACCTGCCGCTCCTGCACGATCGAGCTGGAGCCATCAAAGCGGCTCCAGACGACCGTCGCAGTGCCGTCGGCGGCCACTCCCACCTGCGGTTCGACCGCATCCTGTTTGGTTTCCGATAGAGGATGCGAGGAGGCCTCACGGGTTCCGTCGGGAAGGATCCGACGCTCCTGGACGAAGTAGTGGGAGCCGTCGAACCTCTTCCAGACGACGGTCGCGGTGCCGTCCGGAGCGACGGCGACCTGCGGCGCCGCCGAGTCGCGGCCGCTGGCCGAGAGGTCCTTGGTGCCTTCTTCCGGCGTCCCGCCTGGCGCGATCCGGCGCGCCTGGACGAGGAAGTTTGCGCCGTCGGAGCGGACCCAGACGACCGTCGCGGTCCCGTCGGGAGCGAGCGCGACCCGCGGCGCCAGCGCGTCCTGCCCGGTGGCCGAGAGCTGCTGCGTCGCGCCCGGAGTGCCGTCGGCGCCGATCCCGCGGGCGAAGACCCTGAATTCGCCACCGCCCGCGCGGGCGCTCCAGACGACGGTGGCAGTGCCGTCGGCGGCAACGGCTACGTCGGGACCACCGACCACTTCCGCCACCGGGGAGATGTCGGCTGCTTCCGGAGGGCCACCAACCGCCGGCCCCGGCGGCGGCACTTTCGTCAACGTCGGCAGTGACACCGGCCTCGGGACGAAGACGCTGCTCTGGATCGCCTGCCGGAACTGCTGCTGCGCCGGGGCAGAGGACTCGATCTGCCAGTCGTGGCGCTTCCCGTTCTTGGGGAAGTTCCAGTTGAACCAGAGGTAAGCCTTGATTTCCGGGTGGTGCGGCAGATAGGTCGTCAGCATTTCCCGGATCCAGTCGGTCTTGTTGCCGCCGTACTCGGTGGAGGCGTCCTCGACAATCGCGATCGGCTTCGCCGGCGCCAGTTCCTTGATGATGTTGAGCGTCGGCGTGAGCGTCTGGTCGGGGTTGATCCAGCGGTCCGGCTGTGCCGGATTGCGTCCCCAGTTGTAAGAGTCGAGGCCGGTCCAGTCGACGTACTGGTCGCCGGGGTAGTAAGGGCTCAGATTCGATTCGGGGTCGGACCAGATGCTGTTGACGACCCAGGTCCAGGTCACGTTGGTCGCTCCTTGGCCGACGACAAGGTCGTGGAAGCGGCGCCAGGCGGCGACGAAATCGGGGCTGCGCCCCCAGGCATACCAGTTGCCGTTCATCTCCCACCAGGGCGCGAAGAGGAAAGGGTGCCCCCAGGCCTTCGCTTCCTGCGCCCATTTTTTTATCACCGCGTCCTGGCTGCCGTTGACGACTGCTTCCAGGGTCATTTCTTTGCCCAACCCCATCGTCACCAGGGGGATCGCCCCCCGCGCGGCGGTGGCGTTCATCTCGGTTTTGTCGAAGCTGCACCAGTTCTCGCCCTGGTTGAGGATCGCCACCTTCTTGCCGGCGTGGCGCTCGAACAGGCTCCAAGCCGCTTCGTCGCGCGGAGCGTTTTCAGTCCCGCCGTAGGTTTCGCCGCTGATCGTCGCGCCGAAGTACATCGAGGCGCTCGCCGGCACGGCAGTCGCCAGCAGCAGCGCCGTAGTGCAGATGCAAAGCGCGATTGCCCTCCAAATGCCTCCCTGGACCATTGTTCGATGCTGGCGAAGAGAGGGCAATTCGTCAAGCGCCGCCACGGCGGCCCGGATGTGCGGCAAAACACGGATGCCCCAAGGGGTGCCCCGGCAGAGGATGGGACAAACGTCCAGGCGAGGAGAGGAATGAACAACTCACTCGAATGTCCCCGTTGTCACCTTCAGATCGAATCCAGGCGACGGGCCGGCTGGCGCGGGCGCTCCTGCCCCGGCTGCGGCGCCCCGATGGTCCTCGGCGCGGTACCCACCGAGGCGATCGTGCGCAAGTACCTCTATGGCGCCCAGTTGCTCCCATTGGGCGCCCCGCCGCCATTACGGCGACGGGGCTTGACCTAGGGGTGGGCAGATCAGGACTGTTCTTCTTCCTGCTGCTGTTCTTTCTGCAGCTTCGCCGCAGCGACCACGCAGCGTGAAAAGGGAGTGCCTTTCTCGCCTTTCACGTGTTTGTGGCTCATTTCTTTGCAGGCTTGACGGGGGGTGATGTTTTCGTTGTTGGCGGCGCGGGCCATCGCCGTCACGCACTGGCTGAAGGGGGTCCCCTTTTCGCCTTTGACGTGCTTGCGGCTCTGGTCCTTGCAGTCGACGCCGTAGGCCTTCGCCTTTTCGGGCAACGGGGCCTTCGGGCCGGGCGTTTCGTCTGGTTTTTTGTTTTCCGGGGTTTCAGGCGTGTACTGCGGGCCTTTGCCCTGGCCTTGGCTGCCGGGGTCGCTCGGCTGACCACTCGCCAGCGCCATCGCGGGTACCGCCGCGAGGACGAGCGCACCCAAGAGAACGGTGAGCTTCATACGGAGCTTCATCGAGCCTCCTTTTCGATCGGGGCGCCCCTGACTGGCGTGGGGCTTCCTTTTCTTTACGCCCCTGAAACGAGCGGGGAGCGGCCGGCGTCAGCCCCCTTTTCGCCACTTAAGATTCTTTTTCGGCTCGCTTGCCGGCGCCAGGCGTAGCCCTGGAGTCGCCGGGAGAAACGGCTTCCGCCGACCCCGATGGGGCCGGCGGCTGGGAAGCTTCGGGGGTTGCGGCGGGCGGCTTGTTCGGCGAGCCCTTCGGCGGCGAACTGGGTGCCTGCGGGGGTTTGGAGGGCTTGGGCGGGGGTCCTTGTCCACCGCTGCCCCCGCCACCGCTGTTTCCTTTTTCTTCCCGCTGCGGCGGTGCGTGGGTCGCAGCGGTTTCCTGACCCTTGGTCGCCGCCGCCGGGTGCTGCTTTTCGTGGTTGCGGCCGTGAGGGTGTTCGCTGGGCGAGCTCAGCGCCGCCTTGCCGTGATGGTGTGACTGCTGACCGTGGGCGTGACCCTTCGCCTTCCCGGAAACGCCTTTGGCGCCCGCGCCGGCCTGCGAGCCGTTCGCGCCGCCGGCCTTGCCGCCGTTCGCGGCGGAGCCGTCGCCACTCCCCGAACCGGTAGACCCCGGAGTGGAGCCGCTCGACTGCGAGCTATGCTCGCCCGGCAGGCCGAGGTGGATGACGCCGCTCTTGTCGGCCGCGGTGACCCCGATCGCCGCCACCACCGCCACCGTCGCCACGCCTTTTGCCACTGCCGAGGCGCCGATCGTTTTCGCCGCACCGCCGCCAAGCGTCGCCGCCAGCCCGCCCCCGGTCGCCCCCTGCGAGCCGCCGCCGAGCAGGCCGTGCAGCATCCCGGCCGCGGCGACCGCGGGCAGCGGCGCCAACGCCGCCAGGTCCCGCTGCCGGCCTTCGATTTCGTCGCGGAACTCCCGACAGGCGGTGCAGGAGCGCAGGTGGGCGCGGATGTCGCGGCGGCGGGTAACCCGGCCGTCGCCGTCGGACAGGGCTCTGGTGACCTCCTCGCAGCCCATCTCACGCCCCTCTTCCATCTGCTGCAGGCTTTGACGCGCCTCGTAGAGCGTCTGCCGCGCCACCGCCCCAGAGGTGCCGAGCGCGGTGCCGATCTCCTCGAAGTCGAGCCCGGAGAGCTCGCGCATCACCAGCACCTCGCGCTGGCGTTCGGGCAGCTCCTGCAGGTCGTCGAGCAGCCGCCGCAGCCGCTCGCGCGTCGCCACGTCCTCGGCCAGGCCGTAGCCGGGCGCGACCTGCTCGACGTCCAGCTCCCGCGTTTCGCGCCGTCGCCGCAGCAGGTCGATCGACTCGTTGTGGGCGATCCGGTACAGCCACGGCTTCAGCTCGATCTCGCGCTCCTCGCCGGGCAGCGCCCGCAGCACTTTGGCCATCGTGTTTTGCAGCGCTTCCTGGGCGTCGTCCGGGTTGCCGACGATCGCCAGGCAGAAGCGATAGAGCGCCTGGTGGTAGCGGCTGAAGATCGCCGCGAAGGCGCGCTGGTCCCCGCCCACCGCGCGCCGGGTCAAGCGGTCGTCCGAGAGCAGGCGGCTGAACCCCGCTGCGGTCGCTGCTTCGCTCATTGGGCGATCTTCCCATCGCGGGCCATCCATCCAAGGGTAGGGACCAACTGACTTGCTTTCTCCCAAACGGATCTTCAACCCTTTCTGTCAGCGCCTATCCCCGCCAATCGGGATTAAGAACTGACGGATCGGGGGACTGTCGCGTTTTGTTAGGGAAACCAATCCAACGGCGGCCACCGCGTCGCCGCGGAACAGGAGGGGATTCACATGGTTGGAGGAATCGTCGCTCTGCTCATCGTGATCGCGATCGTGCTGGTGCTGCTAAAGGTGGCCGTGGCCGGAGGAATCCTCGGCCTGATCGCAATCATTCTCCTCATCCTCCTTCTCCTCGGCCGGATCTAAGGATCATTCCCCAACTGCATCAACTTCGCTAGCCAGGAGATAGCGAAGTTGATGCAGTTGGGTAGTCAGGGACCATGAGCGATCTCGTCCTCGGGCCGCTGCTGCGGCACGTCTCGGAGACCCAGGCGACGATCTGGGTCGAGACCAGCGAGCCCTGCGAGGTCGAGATCCTCGGCCACCGCGAGCGCACCTTCCGAGTTGAAGGCCACCACTACGCGTTGGTCTGCGTCGAGGGGCTGGAGCGGGCCTCACGCTACGAGTACGAGGTCCGGCTCGACGGCGAGCTGCGCTGGCCCGAGCCCGGCTCTGCGCTGCCGCCGAGCGCGATCCGCACCACCGACGCGGACAAGGCTCTCGATATCTGCTTCGGCTCCTGCCGGGTGGCGGTGCCGCACGAGCCGCCCTTCACCGAACCGAAAGACGAGACGGAAGCGGGCCACGAGGTCGACGCGCTCTGGGTCCTGGCCAAGCAGATGTGTGCGGGCGAGCGCGACGACTGGCCCGAACAGCTCTTCCTCCTCGGCGACCAG
>Ga0070659_100001297_pt1 | contig 18132 bp, 20 predicted proteins | sample KBSC23metaG_FD_64666 | JGI IMG/M metagenome (GOLD analysis project Ga0070659, IMG submission 64666) | Corn rhizosphere microbial communities from Kellogg Biological Station, Michigan, USA - KBS C2-3 metaG | ecosystem: Host-associated > Plants > Roots > Rhizosphere > Soil ... | reverse complement strand
CTTTATACCCGACACATTGGACGCGCTGCATTCCATCAGGCCGGAACTCGATTCCTGTCTGAAAAAGGCCCTCCAAAAAGGCACACCCATGCAAGGGCAATTTGTGGGCAAAGAACTATCGATGGGCTCACTTCTGTGGGAACAAGCGCGTTCGGCACTCAGTGACGCACTTCAAACTAGGTCGCTGCCCACAATCATCTTGGCGGTCACTTTATTTGCCTCGGGCAAACGAGCCGACGAATTGCACGACCTCATGAGCGAGCAACAAGCGAGGCAGGCGCAAATGGCTGACCTGAACGCGCTAAGTGGGGCGCTCTCCGGAGCTGTGGCAAAAGATGACGCGTTTGACCCGGATGCGATTTGGGTTGAGCTCCATCCGGGCTCCCCTATGCATTCTGAACTTGGTCCCGGTCCGGTCACAGTGACAGCCATGATCGAGTACTACAGAAAAGGCAATTCAAATCTCAATCTTCCAGAGGTGCCTCACACGATTGAAGAGGCACGGGCCGCACAGGAGCGGATATCTGGAGTCGTGACGGGATGGCTTCAAGGTCTGTCGCAGAACGCCATGCTGGAACTCCAAAAACTCCAATCTGATTACCACCGAATCCTTGAGATGGGGAGCAACATGGGGAGAGAAGTTGCGAAGAAATACGAGAACACCATTTAATAAATAGTTTTTTTGAAATTCAATATTACTGAATCTTATATTTATCATGTCAGAAATTTCTTTTGTCAATACTGCGCAAGTCCCCCTCTATCAACTGTCGACAAATGCCACGGAGAGCGTGAAGACTACGCAGTCGCGCGAGTCCCTGGCACTGCTGGATGCTCAAAAGCAGTTGGCTGAAAAGGTTGATCAGGCAAGAGAGGCGCGGGAGATTGGCAAGCTTGTAATGAGCGCAGAAACTATCGAGATGCTAGAGACGGAGAACGTTGAGGCTGGACAGACGGAAGCTGAGGAGGTATCGGACAGTCAGTCTGAGGCCGTCGACGAAGGTAGCGACTCGGACGGTGACGAAGGTAGCGACTCGGACGGTGACGAAGGCTACGGCTCGGACGGTGACGGAGGTAGCGACTCGGACGGTGACGGTCGAGGCCATCGGGAGGCTGTAGAGGAAAGCCACAACAACACACAACAATCCGGCCTGCCTCAAGCCCTGAAAAGTCTCGAGCAAAAGACCGTCGAAGGGGAAGTGGTGTTGGGCCTCACGACGCGCGTGCTTGGTTCGTCATCAGATCAGCGCATTATTGACGGGGGCTGTGATCTGACGCCTCCATTCGGGAGGCCCCCACTCGGTCAAATCCCGGATCAAATCCCGGATCAAATTGGCGGTGTTCCAATTTCTGACATTATTCCAGACGATACGGACGTTGATAAGCCATCGGGAGGCGCGGCCTACGATATTGGCAACATGCTTAGTGCACTGAAGCGATCCCCGGATCTGTTCCTAATGATGCTGAGTAACGAGTTGACGACGCTGATTGACGGTGTTCTGCAGCTTTGTTTGGAGCGCCAGCAAGAACGCAATGCGGTGATGGCAGACTTGAATGCGGTGATGGCGGAGCTTCGCAAGTTGGCGAAGGAGTACCCCGGCGACAAAGAGATCCCCGCTGGGGCGCTCGAGAAGATCTTTGTGAGTCTGCATCCGGACTCGCCGCTGCGTCGTCAGCTTGAGGAAGGGAAAACGGCGGGAGAGATTGCTCAGATAGCGGGAGAGACTGGGCTGGTGGCGGGAGGTATTGGGCAGGGAGTTTTATCGGCAGTAGACGACATAGTGTACGGTCCGGCAAAGGCGGCAGCAGCGAAAGATGGGAAGTTGTCTGTCGCAGATATTCTGGTTGCCTACGGGATCTATACGAAAGGCAAGTTGCCGAATAAGGGTGAGACGCTCGATGTTGCGGTCGAGAATATTACGGCAAAGGTCAACACCATGAGCTCGGAGCAGCAAATTCACATGCTGACGATCCAGAAGTTCATGAATGGTCGGAATGAAGCGTTCAGCACGTCTTCCAACGTGAATAAGTCTGCAGCGGACAACCGCGGCACGATCGTTGGGAACCTCCGGGGCTAACACGGCAGCGAAGGACGAGGCAGCCACTGGGCTGCCTCGTGAAGCGATCACGAAAGAAGATAGGGATGACGATGGAAACGTCTTATGACCCGGCCTCAATGGAGTCGCTCCTGGATACGCTTAAGACATCGTTGGCTGAGCGCACTAGGAGCAACGGGGTGGGTAATGCTGATCATGCGCCGAAGCTAAAGTCCGTTGTCCGGAGCCCCGAGGATGGGAGTGTGCCCAATCCTCGCGTGTTGCGACGTTTCCTGCTTCTGGTGTAATCGGTTTTTAAACAATTTCTAAATATGGCTGGTGCCACCACAGAAATCTGGGAGGCAAAGAGCCGTCACAAAGTAATGACTACAATTTCACTTACCTCTTCGTTAAGAATCGAGCCAATGGGCATGGATTCCTCCATGGTACGTAATAGCGCGCCGATTGATCAGAACAGCAGCGCTCTAGCACGTGCCGCAGACTTGGTGCCGATACTTGGCGAGCTGATCGAACAGGGTCGTGCATCGACTGAGTCGATGCGGGACGCTCGTCGAACATCTTCGGAGGCGTTTGCCGAAGACGGAGCCGGAGATATAGATGGGGTTGACGACAGCGATGGTGCTGAGCTCCTGGATGTAGGTGAGCCTGATTGCGACGAGGCGGCACATGATGAGGACGCAGGCGATTCAGGGGATGCGGAGTCCAATAGCGATCGCGAGCGTGCCGGTGACTCAGATGATGCCGAACCCGAAAGCTCTCAGGAGGGCGCCGACGAAGTTGTACCCGATTCGCCAGCTCGAGGCGGCCTTACTAAGGTGCCGCACGAGTCTGACCGTCCGACGCGCCCGGGTGCCGTCAATGACAAGGTTGCCGCCACGCCCCCCGCGCTTGGCACCCTGAATAGACCCTGGGTTGCAACTGTTCCTCTGGAAACGCTCGAGCAGTTGGTCGCGAAAGCTGAGCTTGCGCTTGGTCGAATGCTCACCATTGCTGATGGTTCCGATGCCAATGAACGACAAGGTCCAGCGGTGGTTGACGCGGTTGGATTCGCAATGCGTGCTGCGATGGAGTTGTCGCAGGCGCTCGACGAAGCTGGTTGGGTAAGCGGTGACGCGAAGGGGCAGAGCGCGCCGCTGGTGGGCGCGGCAACGTTGGTGTCCGTGCAGCCCGCCGATCAGGCTAGTTCTGCCAAGCAAGTGACCGACGTGGATGCCGCAAATACTACGCGAGCGCTGCTCAACGAATTGACGGGTTCCATCTCGCCAAAAGTGCTGGAGTTGATGAAAGAGATAATGCCTAAGCTGAGTGACAGCGAACGCACCGTATTGCAATGTGCCTCGGTCGCCTCAGCGTCCCCGGATGACCAACACAACATGATGCGAGCAATAGAATCATTGACCGCGCTTGGGTTCCGAGAGGAGGCCATTGAAGGTCTGAAGTTTGTCATCGGTGAGGCAGATTCAGAGGAGCTGTTGACCGGGGCACAGAAGCAGTTGGAAATGGCTCAACAACTTCCGCCCTCTGATAGCGCCAGTGACGACGATAGAGCGAGCGCGCTGCTCTATAGCATGCTGCAGCGCTGTGCCTGGTTTGACCCCGATACCGCCATGTTGATGCTGCAGCGAGCCAAGAATGAGACGAATGCCGCCCAATTGGACGCGCAGCGCGAGAAGATTCAGCTCGACACAGAAGCAACCCACCGGAATATCGGCGAAAAGATTCGTCAACTAGAGCAGAACATTGAACTGCGAGCCAAGCAGCGAGCCGAGGAAAAGAAGGGCTGGTGGGCCAAATTGGTGAATCGAATTCTGGGACCATTGATCGCTGCAATCGGTTTGGTGTTGCTGCCCTTCACTGCAGGGTTGTCGACCGCCATGATTGTCGTTGGCGTGGCCTATGCTGTTACGGACCTCGCGTTGCAAATTGCGTCGGAGGTTACCGGCAACTCGTACTCGGTAGGCTCGTTGGTGATGCAGGCGGCGCTATGGTTGGTGGAGAATATTGCCGGCAACTTGTCGCCTGAGTTGCGGGAGAAAATCCAAATGATCGGTGCGATGGTTGTCGAGGTGATCATCGGTATCGCGATGTGTGTGCTGACGGCGGGGGCCGGCGCCGCAGCCGGTGCTGCGAAGATCGCTGCCAGCGCGGGAACGATGTCTGCGCGCGTCGCGAAGCTGGCTTCGAGGATTCAGCCAATCATTCTAAGATCGGCAGCACGTGTGCAACAGGCAGCGGAGTTCTTCAGCAATGTCATGTCTGTGACTTCCGGGGTGTTCGGTATTCAGAAGGCGTACGTAACGCGAGACCTGAACGACTCGCTGGCACGGACGGCGGAATTGGATGCGGCGCTGACTGAGTCGATGATGAAGCTCGATGAACAGGCGGATGAGCTGAAGCGACTGCTGATGAAGATTCAGCAGGAGGTGTCGCAGCTCGCCCAAATGATGTGGACTACGACTCGCGCACGTGCCCAAAACATTAACGTGGGATTCGGCTCCCTACGTGCCAACGCTTGATGGCAAGCTACACAGTTAAAAAGGGATTTCAATTATGAATATGGCAGTTAATGGGACGCCGTTTCCGACGGCATCAATGCAAGAGGTCGAGCGCAACGAATGCTCGGGCATAACTTCTGGCGACAAGAAACCGATGGATGTTACGCGCGCCGCGGTGAGCGCGGCGCTTCAAGTAGTACAGGAGTTGGACGACACGCCTGACGAGGTGCTCTTGTCGAAGGCGCCGGAGTTTCTCGACAGACTCGCTCAGTGTACGGTGGCGTTGGTCCCCAGTGGCTTGTCAGAGACGGAGCGCATCAAGCTTGACCACGTAGTCCTCTCCGAGCTTGATGCCTGGGCCAGCAAGAAGCACGGCGAGGGTTGGCTACAGCGGTTCCAGCAGGAAGTTGCCAAAGATGAGAGCGTTGATGCTGATTCGGGCTCGCAGGCGCATGGTGTCTATTCTCTGAAGCACCTCCAGAATACGGATTCGATTGGGGCCGAGGTGATGAAAGCGTTCGTCGCCGGGCTTGTCCAGTTTCGCGAGACCTTCGTGCATGCGCGAGGGGCGAGCCGTGAAGCATATAAGGCGGCTTCCGAACAGGCTGTGGAAGCTGCCTATAAGCATCGTGATTTTACTCTTACGAGAGATATTGCGCAGTCGGTTGCGCAATTGGTGGCCCCGTTGGTGTCGTTAGGCATCACGTTCAAGGGCAGCTTTCCGAAGAAAAAGGATCCGGTGGTGGTCGAACTCGATGGCTCAGCCGGTACGCCTCGGCCGGCTGGCCCGGGAACTGGTGGGCAACGGACAGGGGACGCTGGGCGAGTCGCAGCAAGCCCGGCCATGGGCAATGCTGCAGACATCCGGGTGACCGACCATAGTATTACAAAGCTGGGTAGTGGCGAATTCCAACTTGAGGTCGAGGTCGTTCGGAACACTAAGTCTGGCAGGGGTAAAGACAGCAAGGAGCCGGTTGCACAAGAACGCAAGGATCGCGCTCGCGATCTCGACCGGCTCGAAAATAATAAGGCGGACGATTTTGCAAACTTCCAGAAGCAACAATTCCGATCGCATGTTGCACGTGAAGCGGGTGAAATCGTGCGAGCGATCGGCAGTGGCATCGCTGCGTGGGCGAATTATGAGGCCAACACCGCGGACGCGGAGCGGCATCAGGCCCAGTCTGTGGCCCAGATTCGACAAATGCAACATGGCACTAATGATGAAAATCAACGAAACGCCCTGCAACAATCGGTGAGCTCCATCCAAGTGATTCAGGATGCTCAGTCCGCAGAGTCTCAAACCCGACAGCGGATTGCCGGCGGCTAAGAGTGGGCTCGGATTGAGGTCAGTGTCATGAAACAAGCTGACCTTGGTCTGAACCTGTCGCACAAGCGCATGCGTTAAGCGTTTCCTGTGCGAGATGAACCGGGTGGTGCCGTGGGCCCACTTGGTCGTGCTGATCGCACCGGACGCGCCGAAAAGCAAGCGAAGGCGGCTGCCCGACGAGAGCGCGATCTTGCAATTCCGCCACCTGCTGGAGGAGCTCAAGCTGGCTGCGCATATTCTGGCGCCGGTCAATGACATGCTGCGCGTGGGCACGGTGGTGGATGCCGCGCCGAGTTCGCCCAAGAACGCCATGGGTGTTGCCGACTTGAACCGACGCCACCACGCATGTCGCAATTATTTGTCGCTCATGCAACTGGGAATTGTGTTGCGAAGAGCATAGTTAGGATTTTGAAATGGCTATTAATATTAATTTCGGTTTTGCTCCGGCAGGAGAAACATATCGCAGTGGAGACTATCGTTTCTCTTCCAGTCGAAGCGACGTTAACTTTAAAACGAAACTTTTTGGACAAACGGAATTTTCAGCCAATGTGAAGTGGGGTAATGAAGACCGAGACGAAGAAGGAGTCAGCCACCGCAGGGGAGAGGAGCGAGATGACCAAGCGGGGATTCTAAAGAGTTACGAAGTTCAATACAAAAACAGCGACACCGCAAGACTTAAGCTCGTATGGAGCACCATTCCGAATTCAGGTGATCCGGCGACACCACCAACCGGCCCATCGTCGACTGAATTGACCTGGCCTAAGTCCCCCGCGGAGAAAAGTACGAATACCGATCTGGGGTATGAGACCGATCCGGATAAGCAGCCTGCACTGGGCGACTCATCGCTGCCTGTGCCCTCTGCAGTGGTCGAAGAGCCTGCACAGGGCGTCCCATCGCTAGCTGTGTCCTCGGAGGTGGCTAAAGAGCCTGTACAGCACGCCTCATCGCTGCCTGTGCCCTCTGCAGTGGTTAAAGAGCTTGCACAGGGCGTCCCATCGCTAGCTGTGTCCTCGGAGGTGGCTAAGGAGCCTGTACAGTACGCCTCATCGCTGCCTGTGCCCTCTGCGGTGGCTAAAGAGCTTGCACAGGGCGTCCCATCGCTAGCTGTGTCCTCGGAGGTGGCTAAAGAGCCTGTACAGCGCGCCTCATCGCTGCCTGTGCCCTCTGCGGTGGTCGTAGAGTCTGCGCAGGGCGTCCCATCGCTAGCTGTGCCCTCGGAGGTGGCTAAAGAGCTTGTACAGCACGCCTCATCGCTGCCTGTGCCTTCTGCGGTGGTCGAAGAGTCTGCACAGGGCGTCCCATCTCTAGCTGTGTCCTCGGAGGTGGCTAAAGAGCCTGTACAGCACGCCTCATCGCTGCCTGTGCCCTCTGCGGTGGTTAAAGAGCTTGCACAGGGTGTCCCATCGCTAGCTGTGTCCTCGGAGGTGGCTAAGGAGCCTGTACAGCACGCCTCATCGTTGCCTGTGCCCTCTGCGGTGGATGGTGCAAAGACCGATCAAGAGAAGGGCATGCAGACTGATCGGGAGGGAGTTAAGGAGCCTAGCCTGGATCTTGATTATTCCATGAAAATGGAAAATATTATTGACGATGTAATCGAATATGATAAGAAAGTCGGCGGAATTAAGGGGAATTGGCAATTGTTTTCCGTGTTAAACGAGTGTTTCGTTGGCGTGGCGGATAGAAGGCTCCACTTTGGAGGAAGATTTAATGAGGTCGCTGGGGTAAGGAAAACGAAGAATAATAAGGAAAAAATAGAATTTTTTAACGACAAGGATAACCACGTTAGAATTGTTGGTGACAACCTTAAGATAACGCAGAAAAACAATATTGCTGACAGGAAGCGAATTTTCCCCTTGCCTTTCGCAAATGATGGAAATGCGGCAAATAATAAGGACAGTGTAAAGGTCTATAGAAACAATGAATCGAGTTATGTGGTATTCGCTGGCCGCGATGATTCTGTAATTAATGATGAAATTAATAAACTGAATAGGCACGTATTTTCTTCAAATACTGCGTATTTCAAAACGATAAGTGAATTTGATTTGGATAAAAATATGGATGAAATTTATCCAAATAGGACGGCTGAAAATGATTTGGTTTATAATGAATTCCTAATTAAGAAATACGATAATGACATGAGAAGATACAGGGATAAAAGAGATGAAGATGCGAAGATGTCTATTCCAAAACTGAGTTCGAATCCTTTTGTGAATGGAAAACTGAGTTTGAATCCTTTTATGAAATCTGATGAGGCGATAAAAAAGGAATCGAAGTCGTCAAATAAAGTGAATTCGAAGGAAGGGAAGAAGGCGTGACCCTGCGTTCAGGCGGTGCGGACGGGTAAGCGTAACCACGTGCTGGAGCTCACCTGCACAGTTGGGCGTGCCGTTCATGACGGTGCAACGCATCTGGCGCTAGCATGACCGGGCACATCGTCTCGATATCCACATGGTGTCCAACGCCCCCGACTTTGCGGCCAAGGCTGCTGATGTAATCGGCCTGTACCTGTACCTGTACCTGTACCTGTACCTGTACCTGTACCTGCCGGTGCGTGCGGCGGTGTTCTGCGTGCACGAGAAAACGGCCATTTTGGCGTGGGATCAGAAAATCCGGATGTTGGCTCTCACTGGGCGCGCGCATTCGTCATGGCTTGAACCAGGTCGAGAGCTGGTTTGTCCGCATCCAACGCGACGTCATCACGCGTGGGGTGTTCGCCAGAACCAAGGATCTGGACAAAAAGCTCATGCGCTATATCCGCCAATGCCGGCGGTACAACAACGGGCTGCCCCACTGAAGTGGAAATACGCCGATCCTTCGCGTCGCATCCGGTGGGTCGGTGGCCCTGGGGTCTGTTGACAATGTCAAACCAGCCATATGAACGAGGCGGCCACCGCTACGAATGCTGTGAAGCGTTCGGGCAGCTTGTCATATCGGGTGGCGCGACGGAACTGTTTGATGCGAGCAAAGAAGCGTTCAACCAGATTGCGGGAGCGATAGAGATGTTTGTCCAGCGGACGCTGCTCACGGCGATTTGCTCGGCTCGGAATGACGGCCTGCGCGTCAATTGTGCGCAGATGCGCAATGAGCGCGTCCGTGTGATATGCCTTGTCGGCTGCGCCGCCGCCTGGCCTGAGTTCGCCCAGCAGCGGCAATGCTCCGGGGCTATCACCGCCTTGGGCGCCTGTGAGGTTAAATTTCGCCAACGTTCCCAGCCCATCGAACCAGCGCGTAAATCTTCGTGCCCAAGCCCCCGCGAGAGCGGCCCAGCGCTTGGGCACTTTTTTTTGGGGCGCGCCGGCGGCGTGCTGGTGCGCCCGGACAATGGTACTGCCGATGAAGACTTCCTCGAAATTCGCATCACCGGCCAGCGCGGCAAACACGCCGTGCCCAATGCCGGCCTGGCGATCGTGCGAACCGCTTGCACACACTGTTCCAGCACTCGAATTCATGCGGAAGGCCGCGCCACGGGCTACTTGTGCGGGCTTTCCACGGCACGACTTCCTGCCTTGCCGGGCAACAACTGCGCAATGCGCTCGTATTGGTTATCGTGCAACGGTCTTCGTACCGTTCCCGCCTCGCAAAAGACAGGAGGTAAGCAGATCGCCGTCACGGTTAACAGCCCTGTGCAGCCTCTCCGTGTTTTTTGCCACAGACCTTAGGTAGGAGTTGAAGCCTGAATTGCCTGCGTTTGGATCTGTGAGAGGGTGCAGGCTTTTCTGTTGCGATCAAAAGCGTCGGTGATGTAGCTGCAGGCCAGACCACCTATGAACCCGTTAAGCAATATTCTGAGGATCGGCGGTCATTTCGCAAATATTAGTTTTTAAATTTGATTTTGGGGTTTAATTTATGATTCTTGGTTCAATTAATAATGTAAGTTGCTCGGGTAATTTGCAAAATGCTAATAATGGAAACAAATCTGGGCATGTTTCCTTTAATAAAGTGTTTAACGGTGATGTTGAGCATACGGCTGAATTTTTTGAAAGAAGATGCGGTGCAAAAAAGTTAAACTCTGAGAGGATAAGAGAGATACAGAGGCGCTGGCTGGAGCGGCGTGATCGTAGCGAGCCTTTGGGAAATGTAATGAGGGAATTGCTCGGTGAAATAATGCTGGCTGCGAACTGCAAGAAGCTTTTCGTTGTTTTAAGGGGTGTTGGGTCTATAGCGATTGAAAAGCCGAAGAATTTCACAGGTGTAGAAGAAATTAAAGTTGTACATAGAGAGGGAAAGAAAGATGGGTTTTTGACGGATGAGGGGATAATGAACTTTGCATTGACTGGTCTTGGCCTTGGGGGGTGGCGGGGAGATGAGGCACATCATGGTGAATTGTCGATTTCGACCGCAGATAATTCTCAAGAGCACGAATATGAGGAAGCGAATTGTGGGGGGCGTGGTGGGAGAAATGAGAATTCACATGAGTTGCATCAGAAATCGGACCCAAGGCAGACTACTCCAAAATCCATAATTGGGGCGTCGACGAACGAATGGTTATGGAATTTTGCATCGACTGGTCTTGACCTTGATCTTGCGGAGAGGCGGAGGGGTGAAGCGCATCATGGCGAATTGTCGATTTTAATGGCTGAAGATTCTCAAGAGCACGAATATGAGGAAGCGAGTTGTGGGGGGAATGAGAATTCACATGAGTTGCATCAGAAATCGGACCCAAGGCAGACTACTCCAAAATCCCTAACTGGGGCGTCGACGGATGAAGGGGTTGTGGATTTTGCATTGCGTTTTCCTGAAAGGAGGGGGGGGAGTGAAGCACATCACGGCGGATCGATGACTCCAGTGGCTGAGGATCCCGAAGATAACGAATATGCGGAATTGGATTACGGGATGCGTGGTGGGAAGAATGAAAATTCACTTGGGTCACATCATAAATTGGACCCGAGGCAGACTACTCCAAAATCCATAGTGGCAAGTTCTGCCGTGCATTTGGGTGGTCAATTCAATTCGGCGAGGTCAATGTGGCAAGGAAATAGCATGTACGCAATTCCAAAACTCATAGTGGCAAGTTCTGCCGTACATTCTGGTGATCCACTCAATTCGACGGGGTCAATGCGGAAAAAAAATGCTATGTACGCGACGGTTCAGCGTAAGCGTCATTTGAGGGGCGCATAGACAGAGCTGGTCCTGGTGTCCAAAGTGATGCCCGTTACTTCAAGTGGTGGGGACTACTTTGGACGCACGAAATTCGAGACCTTCGAACCGCAAGGGCCGCCCGAATTACACGCCGGAGTACCGACGGCAAGTTGCAGTCGCGGCGGGCGAGCCGGGTATCTCGGTGGCCAAGCTTGCGCAGGCGCACGGACTGAATCCCAATATGGTGTTCAAGTGGCGCCGGAAACTGCGGGCGGGCTTGCTTGACGAGGTGGCGCACGGCACAGCGGTGTTGCTGCCCGTTGCGCTGCCTGATGCACCGACAGGCGAGAAGACTGAACCGGCGTCGCTGGCACAACAGCCGGTCGAGCCACATCGCGAGAGCGTACCGGCAGCGTCGGGCATCGAGATTGAACTGAACGGTGCGCGTGTGCGCGTCACCGGTATGGTCGGTCCAGTGAAGTTGCGCCTCGTGTTGCGCTGCCTGATGCCGGCATGATTGCCCCACCGACCGGTACCCGTGTATGGCTGGCAGCAGGCGTCACCGATATGCGTCGAGGCATGGATGGACTTGCCGCGCTGGTGCAGTCGACACTCGGACGTGATCCCTTCTCTGAGCACATCTTTCTGTTTCGTGGGTGTCGCGGTGACCTCATCAAGATTTTATGGTGGAGCGGCGGCGGCATGAACCTGTACGCGAAACGACTTGAGCGCGGACGCTTCGAGTGGCCGCAGGCGGACTCGGGATCAGTCCATCTGTCTGCCGCCCAACTGTCGATGCTGCTTGAGGGGATTGACTGGCGGCATCCAGAGCGGACGTGGCAGCCGACACACGCGGCATAACGCAGGGTGCGGGAGCACACAAGTTCGTGGGCTTCATTTACACTGGCATGCATGCCAGCCAGCCATCTGCCCGATGACATCGCAGCGTTCAAGCGTATCGTTGCCTCGCGCGACGAGACCATCGCGCAGTTGCTGGCGGAGATCTCGCGATTGAAGCGATGGCATGGCCGTTCATCGGAGCGCATCACCGAATTGATGGACCAGCTGCAACTCGCGCTCGGTGAGCTTCCTGTTCCTGAATCGACCATGGCCGCAACGGCGAAGGCGCCTGATGCCGACGCGACTGCCGATACGTCGGCCACAACGAACGTTGTTCCGCTGCGCCGCAAGCCACGGCACTTCCCCGCCCATCTTCCCCGCGAAACAGTTGTTCATGCACCGACGGATTGTGGATGCACGGAGTGCGGACAACAAATGCGCGCGCTGGGCGAAGACGTCTCGGAGGTGCTCGACTATGTGCCCGGTTACTTCAAGGTACTGCGTCACGTACGTCCGAAGCTGAGCTGCCCGCGCTGTGCTGCAGTGGTGCAGGAGCCAGCACCTTCGCGGCCGATAGCGCGCGCAATGGCGGGTGCCGGACTGATCGCGCAGGTCGTCGTCGCGAAGTACGCTGACCATACGCCGCTCTACCGGCAGGCAGGCATCTATCGCCGCGCGGGCATCGAACTGGATCGGGCAACACTGGCTTCGTGGGTGCGTGAAGCAGCCGCGCTGCTGCAGCCGCTGTCCGACGCACTCGGTCGTTACGTGCGCGACGCAGACAAGATCCATACCGACGACACGCCCGTGCCTGTGCTGGAGCCAGGGCGAGGCAAGACTCGCGCGACGCGCCTGTGGACCTATGTGCGAGATGACCGCCCGGCGGGAAGCCGTGCGCCACCAGCAGTCTGGTACAGGTACTCACCCGACCGCAAAGGCGAGCGACCTCGGGAACATCTGGCGGGCTACACGGGAATCCTGCAGGCAGATGCCTTCAGCGGGTATGACGCCCTGTATCTTGACGGCACGGTCATCGAGGCCGGATGCTGGGCGCATGCGCGGCGCAAATTCTACGACCTGTCCAAGCTGGACAGCTCGCCGATTGCCGAAGAAGCACTGCGCCGCATTGGGGCGCTATATGTTGTCGAACGCGAGGTCCGCGGCCAGACGCCGGACTTGCGCCTAGCCGCGCGTCAGCAACGCTCGGCACCATTGCTTACTGAGTTGAAAGCCTGGCTCGAACACAAGCTGTCACAGGTTTCGGCGAAGTCGGGGCTGGCGAAGGCGATCAGATACTCGCTGGGGCACTGGTACGCACTCACACGCTATTGCGAAGACGGGCGCGTCGAGGTGGGCAACAATACGGCGGAGCGCGCGATCAGGCCGCTGGTCCTCGGCAGGCGCAATTATCTGTTCGCAGGCTCCGACGGCGGCGGCGAAAGCGCGGCAGTGATCTACAGCTTGATCGGTACGGCGCGCCTGAACGGCATCGAGCCGTTTGCGTACCTGCGCACGGTGTTTGAGCGCATCGCCGATCATCCCATCAACCGCATCGACGAGTTGCTGCCGTGGCGCCTGATGCCAGCCGAACACGTCGAGCAGCAAGCCGCGTAATAATTCGATGGCCCAAGCCCGCAAGCCCTCCCTGCGCCAGGTCAAAGCGCCAGTGCCCGATTACGTGTTGCGCGTTGAACTGCAGTACATCAAGCCGGCAATCTGGCGACGAATCATCGTCCCCGGCTCAATCCGGCTAGGCAAACTCCATGCCGTGCTGCTGCGGGCCATGGGTTGGGAAGGCGGGCACCTGCACGAATTCGTCTTCGGCGAAACCAACTATGGTGAACCGGATGACTTCGGATTCCAGAGCGATCCGCCAATGCTCAATGAAGCTCGAGTTACGCTGGCGAAGGCGCTGGGCGGGCTAAAGTCATTCACCTATATCTACGATTACGGTGACAACTGGCAGCATCGGATCAAGGTCGAGAAGGCTCTGGTGCCTGATCCGGACATGCACCAGCCGCTGTGCCTGGACGGGCAGAACGCGTGTCCGCCGGAGGACGTTGGTGGCGTGCCGGGATATGCCGACTTCCTCGAAGCGATCGGCGATCCGACACACGAGGAACACGACCACTTCCTTCAGTGGTGTGGCGGCAGCTTCGATTCCGCCGCCTTCGATTTCGTGCTCGCGAATCAGCGGCTCTCAGAGATCAAGTTCTGATCGTCAACCTCCGTTTGACGCTTACGGTTCAGCGAGGCAACAAAAGCAAGGGCATAGGGGAATCGTAAGTCAGTATGACTTACCGTGAGGCAGGGGCTGGCCTGGCGCGGGACATTCAACGCGGGTTAACATCGCTGCCAGCGCCACTCGGGTGCGCATGGGTCGCACCCTGGCAATTTCTCCACGGAGGCCAGCATGAGCAACGATAGTACGCTGTACGTTGTGTACGGCGGACTGGATGTGCACATGGAGTCGATCACGATGGCGTATTCGATACGCGCGGGTGAGGTCGAATCGCAAGATCACCCACACCAAGGCTGAGGTTGATCGCCTATGCAAGCGGCTGCCGTCGAAGGCGTCGCATGTGCGTGTCGCTTACGAGGCCGGCCCTGCGGTTATGGGTTGTATCGACAACTGGTTGCGCAAGGCTTGGATTCCATATGGTGTGTGCGTCATCGCTGATCCCGAGGAAGCTCGGCGAGCGCGTCAAGACGGACCGGCGTGCCGCCGTAAAGCTGGTGCGCTCGCTGCGCGCTGGTGACCTGTCGGCCGTGCATGTGCCTAGCGTCGAGGACGAGGCATTTCGGGACTTGGCCCGCGCGTGGGCGAATGCATGAGAGGACCCGCGTCAAGCGCGACAGCGCTTGAAGGCGTTCCTGCTGGTGCGCGGCGTGCGTTACGCCGGACGTGCCGACTGACGGGAAGCTCATCGACGCTGGCTGAGCAACTTCATATTCGACAGTGGGCGGCAGCAGTTTGCCTTCGATGAGCATCGCCGCACAATCGAGGATCGACTCGAGCAGTGTGAGCAGCTGGAAGCGGCGTTGCGCGAGGCTGTAGTGGACTGGCGCTTCTATCCAGTTCTACTGGCCTTGCAGGCGATGCGCGGCGTGCAGTTCATCACGGCCGTAGGCATGGCCTCCGAGCTGGGTGATCCCTCGCGCTTCACGCATCCGCGGCAATTGATGGAGGGGCTTGGCGTGACTCCCTCGGAGCATTCCTCCGGCGCTAAGCGGCGCCAGGGTAGCATCACCAAGACCGGCAACAGTTACGCCAGCATGCTGCTCGTCGAAGCCGACTGGAATTATCGGCACTTGGCCCGAGTTGGGTCTCAAATCCAGGCGCGCCATGAGCGGCTGCCCAGAGCGATCATCGACCGTGCTTGGGATGCGCAGGTGCGGATGTGTCTGCAGTAGATAGCGTCAAGCAGCACCGCCGGTTTACCGTCAATCATCATTGCCGACCGGCAGAAATGATTGTCGCCGCCCACTGCAGTATCGCAAACTCGCTGCGCGCGGCAAGAACGTCAACGTTGCCGTAGTGGTCGTCGCGCGCGAGTTGGCCGGCTTCATATGGGACATTGCCAGGCTGGCCATGTCGTTCGCCCTGCCGCGCAGTGGACAAGCGGGCGTTTGCCGCCTTGTGCGATTCGGCCACATTTTCCAGATGTCCGATGCGTGCATCGCGCTCAAGCAGCAAGGCCTTGAGGGCTTCGATGTCATCCGGGTAGACGTTTGCCGTGGTCATGCCGGTAGTTTACGTGCCGACCTGTACGTTTACAACGCCGATATCGGCTCTGCCGTGCGCACGGGTTGCCGCCAGTCGATGCCTTCGAGCAGCATCGATAGTTGTGCCTGGCTCAGGCACACCACGCCACCATCGGCACGTGGCCACACGAACCGGCCACGCTCCAGCCGCTTCATCAGCAAGCATATGCCGTCACCGCTCCACCACCGCACTTTGACCAGATCGCCGCGCTTGCCGCGGAACACGAACACGTGGCCGCTGAACGGGTCTCGCTCGAGTACGGTTTGGACCGCGGCGGCGAGACAGTCGAGGCCCGAGCGCATGTCGGTCACGCCGGCGGCCAGCCAGATCTTCGTGCGGCTGGGCAGCCCAATCATGCTGCCGATCCCGACGTACTGCGCAGCATGCGCAGTAGCAGCAGTAGCGTGCCTTCGTCGGGCGAGCGCTTCAATGGGCACCCGCGTGTTGCCCACGCTGGTCTCAATGGCGCCTGCTGGAGCTGCGCTGGCAACTGGTGACGGTGCCGGCTGCTTCATCTCTTGCACCGGTGCCTCCACTGTCACAGGCAGCAAACCGACCGGATCATATTCACCAGCACGAAGTGCTCAGCGCCATTTGAAGACTAGGTTCGGATTCAGCCCGTGCTCCATCGCCAAGCGCGCCACCGATACGCCTGGTTCGAGCGCCAGCTCGGCCAACTGCTGTCGGAACTCGAGGGGTGATTCGGTACGCCTTTGCGCGAACGTCTCTTCGGTGCTTCTGTTGCCACTGTGGTCCCCACTACTTTTTGGTGGGGATCACTCTGGCAACTTCCTTTCACACCGTCGAGACGGTACTGGGGACGCGCTTACGCTTGGGCTACGCATCTGGCCGCCTATGCCGGCCTCGCGCCGGTCACGCGGCGCTTAGGCCCGTCCATCCGCGGCGAACATCCCTCCCAGACGTGGCAACAAGGTACCAAACGAACTTTGTTCTCTCCGCGTTCGCTAGCCTTGCTATAGCCGAACTCTCGTGCCTACTACACGCGCACGATCCAGCAAGGAAAACGTCACAACCAAGCGCGCATCGAGTTGACCAGACGTCGATGCGAGGTTCTGTTCGCCATGCTGCGCGATGGGACCTCTTACCAACCCAAAGCCGCCACTAACGCTTGACGAAACACGTCGGCCCCATCAGCCCGTTGCTCTGCTTGCCTTCCAGATGTTCTGCCGAACTGACTACAGAGTCGCACTGCTTCTGCCGCTAGGTGGTTGGCAGCCAAACATCTACGCATTCATTGTCGTGGGACATGTCAAGGGCAACGCTGAAAGTCGAGATAAGGGCGCTCACAGGGCGTGCCATGAGCTTTTCTCTCCTGTCAAATTAGATTGAAGGATTTCCGCGTATGGTGAAAAAACTATTTTTATTAGATTTTCTTCATGACTGTATGGCTTTTGTCGGGGAGAAATTTTTAAGAAAGCGCGATCAGGATAATGTTATCGTTTGTTAAAAAATATGGGGCATTGAAATTTCGCATCGAAATGCTATTTCCGCGCAAGATGATGTGGTTTGCTATGACTGGGAATCTCGGTTTTTTCGCTGCACCGGATACTTTTTCTTGATATCAGATGGAAACGGAATATCATCCTAGTTCTCAGCAGATTCTCAGGAAAGATGCTTCGCAGATTGTTGCTACTCGAACGTGTCAGGACAGGAGATTCGCATGCATGTCGATTCGTTGCCTGGAATGCCGTTGTCGCGCTGGTGGCTTCACGCCATACTGATTCCGATGGTTTTTGGTTTCGCTGTGCTCAGGGTGCTCACAAAAAAAGCCTACAACGATGCTCCGCCCATCCCCAAGCAGGCAGCCGCGCCCAATAGCGCGGTTTTATTCACCGACACAGATGTACGCGCTGGGCAACAAGTGTTCTTGCGCTATGGTCTGATGGAGAACGGCTCTATCTGGGGCCATGGTGCATACCTTGGGCCAGACTTCTCCACGGCCGACCGTCACCGTCTCGGGCTTGCACATGCAGATCGACTAGCAGAACTAGGCGATGAAAAACCATACAGTGAGTTAGGTGGACCTGCACAGGCGGCGATCTCTGAGGTAGTGTCAGGTGTCATGAAGATCAATCATTACGACGCCTCTACTGAGACGCAGCAACTCGGCGAACTGGATGTGGCGACGTTCCGCCAAAAGAACCTTCGTTGGACCACGTATTTCCGTAGTAGCGAGGCAAACCGCGGGCTGAAGCGGGCATTAATTACGGACCCCGAGGAGTTGCGCCAACTCGCCGCGTCTGTGGCCTGGGCGGCGTGGTCGTCGGTGCCGCACTCAATACGGCAACCGGGCAGGTGATCGGCAAGACCGCGCCACGCCACACCAGCGAGCAGTTCGTGGCCTTCCTCACTGACGTTGTGGCCAGTCAGCGGCCGGAGCAGGAAATCCATGTCATCTGCGACAACGTGAGCAGTCACAAGACCGAGCGCGTGCGCAACTTCCTCAGCGAACATCCCAACGTCCACATGCACCACACGCCGACCTACACGTCCTGGCTCAATCGGGTCGAGAACTGGTTCGCGCGTATTCAGCGTGATGTGAGCGCACAA